>ENA-OQEB01000676-OQEB01000676.1-human-gut-metagenome-genome-assembly--contig:-NODE-676-length-13838-cov-4.005105_pt1 | contig 13838 bp, 18 predicted proteins | sample MGYA00242787_ERZ504619 | MGnify/ENA primary metagenome ERZ504619 (study PRJEB26092, sample SAMD00036317) | human gut metagenome | host: Homo sapiens | study: EMG produced TPA metagenomics assembly of... | reverse complement strand
CAAGCGCTACCCCAACAAGATCACTTCGGAAATGCAGACGCATTGCAGAAGTGAAGTCCCGGATGGACAGAAAATTTTCAAGAATTGAATTTGTGGCCACGGGACGGTTCTTGCCCTCTACCGCTGCGCTCAAAACTGTTTCTGGGTAATTGTTTCCGAATTGTTAAGACGCAAAAATAAGTAGAGAGTTCCACTGCTCGTGTATGTTGATCGCCGTTTGCTCCGAACGAAGTTCCTGCCCCTGTTTTGCAGCGGCGTTGACTGGAAAGCCGGTATCACGTTCGGACGGCTCATGAAATTTTCAAGGTACGTTTCCCATAAAGAAAAATACCGCCCATGCAGCGCAGCGATGGATTTTGTCGGGGTGAATCGGCGGCAAAATGAATCGGGTGTGTTGCGGGGCGGTAGCTTCTTTCGTGGATTTTTCCTCACTGAAGTGGTGGGTCTCACGGTGATAACCAACCACTTTTGCAGAAGATTTGCAATCAATCTACAAGTTCAGTGGGATTTGTGATAGAGAATATCATGGTTCGTAGAGTACGTCAAGATGATTCCGAAGAAATTATTTATGAATGGAGACAATAGTAAGACTTCTATTATGAATATGATACACTTTACATCATGAAAGAATTTAAGCTGCACAAAGACGATTCAAGCTGATGTGCAATATGCACAATAAGTTTTCTACAGCAAAATACAGATGTGGTCATTTAGCTCTTTTACCAGACAACTTTTTTTGTAAAATAGAAAAATTTGTTGACTTGAAATTGCTTGAAATGTTATCTTGTTGGTAACAAAAGCACGGTGAAGTGCTTGCTACCACACGAAAAGGCAAAACAAAAAAGGAGAGTAAAATGATGAAAAAGCGTATTGCGGCGTTGGTCACCGCCGGTGTCCTTGCTTTGTCGATGCTTACCGGCTGCGGAAGCAAACAGGAGAGCTGGAAAGTTACCTGCCCGTGGGCACCGTCTGGTGTAGCAGCGATGGTCAGCCAAAAGGCTGCTTCCAAGTCCCCTGATTATTCTGATAATAAAATCACACTGGTTGCTGAAGCCGTCAAGGGCGATGCTGCTACTGTCAACACTTGGGTGTCCAGTACTAAGGCAAATGATAAGGAACTGGTCTTCGCCGGTGAGGGTCTGTTCGCCATTACCGAGACTCTGGATCCGGCCAAGCTGCAGTTCAGCTACAACGATTTCGAGTTCGTGGAGAACTTGTACTCCTCCGTCTTCGTCCTGTCCGCTGATTCTTCACTGAACCTCAAGAATCTGGACGATCTGGAGCCTATGTCAAGGCAGGCAACCCCGTATCCGTGGCCGTTAACGGCGCTACCGGCTCTGAAGCTTTCCTGGCAGCGGCTCTGTTCGGCTCTATGGGTGCCGGCGACCAGCTGAAACTGACTCCGTACCAGTCCGCTGCGGAGGCTGCACAGGCTGTAGCTAAGGGTGAAACGAACTTCGCGGTCTCTCACCAGTCTCAGATTCTTGAGACCTACCAGCAGGGCGGCGTTGATGTGGTTTGCGCATTCGATGACAAGGCTATCGAAAACGGCCCCTTCGCAGGCGTTGAGGGCGTTGGCTCCAAGGGCTACCCCTACTTCCGCAACCGCTGCTTCGTCATGGCTCGCAAAGGTACTGACGCCGCAAAGGTTGCCGAGCTGAAAGAGCTGTATGATAAGATCCTCGCCGATGATGAGATGGTCGAGTGGTTAAACGATACCATGCTGCTGGAAGTTGATACGATGAGTGAAGATGACGTCAAGGCTCATATCGAGAACGTCAAGAGCATCGTCGAGCAGTATAAGGACATCGTGGCAGGCTGATAAAAAGTCCTCATAGCGACAAAAAGCTGAAGCAGGGGAAGGGGATGACACCGTCCCCTGCTTTTATATTTAAAAAGGAGTGGAAACAGGTGAAAAATCTGATAGAACGCATCGAAGCAAGACTGGATGACTGGGGCGCGAAGCTCGAGAAGAAGAACATCGAGTACCCTGTTGATTTGATCTGCGGCATTCTGTTTCTGGTCATCGGCATTGTACTGCTGCTCATCATGCCCCGGCAGGTGCAGATTTCGGAAAAGGACGTTGTGAACGGCCGCGCCTTCCCGACGATGCTGATCTGGCTCATGCTGGCCATGAGTGCCCTTCTGGTGGGCCGCGAGGCATATAACATGGTAATGCACCGCCCGGCCAAGACTAAGACGCTCAACCTTCTGGTGGAGGTCAAGGCTCTGGTAATCGTCCTTATTCTGGTGGTCACTTACCTGCTGGCGGAGGTCACAGACCTGTTTGTGGTGGGTGCTGTATTCTGCGCGGTGGCATTCCTGCTGTTTTTCCGCTGCAAGAAGCCCCTCTACTACGCCATCACCGTCTCGATGGCGGTGCTGATCTGGGTCGTGTTCCACTTCGTGCTGAATGTTAGTTTCTGAGGAGGCAAAATATGGGTTTGTTTGATTTTATCGGCCCGGCCTCCGGGCTGCTTTTTACCCTTGAAAATATCATATGGATCAACCTCGCGTCTTCATCGGCTGCGTATTTGCCGCCATTCCTGGCCTGAGTGTCATCCTCTGCATCATCCTGTTTCTGCCTGTTACCTACACCATGAAGGCCATTCCCGGCATGATGTTCCTTCTGGGTATCTACTGTGCGGGTGGATACGGCGGCTCGGTGTCGGCCATCCTCATCAACACCCCGGGCACGCCCCACGCGGCGGCTACTATGCTGGACGGTCATCCACTGTCCAAGATGGGCCGCACCAAGGCGGCTCTTAAAATCGCGCTGTATGCCTCCACCTTCGGTGGCATCTTCTCTGCACTGGTGCTGCTCTTCCTCGGCCCGCAGGTGCCAAAATTTCGGCACAGCTGGGCACGGCGGAGTACTTCATGGTCTGCCTGTTCGGCATGACCATCATCGCAGGCGTTTCGGGCAAGAGCCTCGTCAAGGGCATCATCGCCGCCTGCCTTGGTTTGCTTATTTCCTGTGTGGGCGCAGACCCCATGACCAGCTATGACCGCTTTACATTTGGTATTCCCCGTCTGTATCTGGGTCTTGACCTTGCCGTTACCCTCATCGGTTTGTTCGCACTGGTGGAAATCATTGGCAAGGCAGAGCTGAAGCGGAATGAGTTGAACCTTCACGCCGGAAAAATCGGCAATGATGATGGCAAAATCACAAAAGATGAATACAAGCGGATGTTCCGACCAGTTCTGATGGGTTCTATCATCGGTTCCTGTGTTGGTATCGTACCTGGCACGGGTGCGTCGGAGGCCTCGTGGTTCTCCTACAACACTGCGAAGAACCTGTCCAAGCATCCCGAGGAATTCGGCCACGGTTCTGTGGAGGGCGTTGCGGCTGCTGAGTCTGCCAACAATGCCGTCTGTGGCGCGACCCTGATTCCCTTGCTGACGCTGGGCATCCCCGGCGACGGCTGCGTGGCCATCATGTTATCGGCCCTGATGATAAATGGCCTGAACCCCGGTCTCTCGCTGTTCACCACCGACGGCGCTATCATGTATGCCATCATGCTGGGCCTTATCCTCGTGAACATCTTCATGTTCCTGCAGGGCAAATACCTGACTAGCCTGTTTGCAAAGGTCGTCTCCATCCCTCAGCAGATCTTGACCCCCATCATCGTGATTTTCTGTTTCGCCGGTGCTTACTCGGTGAACAGCAGCTATTTTGATTTGAGCGTTGCGCTGGTGTTCGGCGTGATGGCGTGGTTCATGCGCAAGCTGGAGCTGCCCGCTGTCCCTGTGCTGCTGGGCATGGTGCTGGGCAATATGACCGAGACGAACTTCCGCCGCGCCCTGCTCATCTCGGATGGAAATCCCAAAATCTTCTTCAGCAGTGTGTATTGCTGGATTTTTATCGCGCTAATCGTGGTGGTTATCATCGGCATCCTGCGCGGCAAGATGAAGGAAACGAAGAACGCGAAAGTGGAACAGTAAAAGGAGGTAAAGACCGTGGCATATAACATTATTTTCTACTTCAGTGACCAGCAGCGCTGGGATACCTGCGGTTGCTTCGGCCAGCCGCTCAACGTCACACCCAATCTGGACAAGCTGGCAGAGGAGGGCGTAAAATTTGACAATGCTTTCTCTCCCCAGCCGGTGTGCGGCCCTTGCCGCGCCCTGTTCCAGACCGGCAAATATCCCACCGAGACCGGTTGCTTCCGCAATAATCTGATGCTGCCCTCCAACATCAAGACGCTGGGCGAGTACATGGAAAAGGATGCCGGCTACGAAACTGCCTACATCGGCAAGTGGCATCTGGCTTCGGACGGTGAGCTGGAAAAAAAGCCCACCGTTGACCACACCATCACCGCTGTTCCGCTGGAGCTGCGCGGTGGCTATACCGGTTACTGGCGTGCTGCGGATGTGCTGGAGTTCACCTCCCACGGCTACGATGGCTATGTGTTTGATGAGAACAACAACCGCATCGATTTCAAGGGCTACCGTGCCGACTGCATTAACCAGTTTGCGCTGGACTATCTTGACCAGTATGCCGGCGAAAAGCCCTTCTTCATGACCGTGTCGCAGATCGAGCCGCACCATCAGAACGACCATAATCACTACGAAGGCCCCAACGGTTCCAAGCAGCGATTCGCAGATTTTGTTCTGCCGGAAGATCTGAAGGCTCTGGGTGGAAACGCAGCGGAAGAGTACCCGGATTATCTGGGCCAGTGTGCCAGCCTTGATGAAAACCTTGGTAAGCTGGTGTCAAAGTTGAAAGAAAAAGGCCTGTATGATAATACAGTTATCCTCTATGCTTCCGACCATGGCTCTCACTTCAAGACCCGCAACCGTGACGCGCACCTGAACGGCTATGATGATTACAAGCGCTCCTGCCATGACGGTTGCCTGCATGTGCCGCTGGTCATCTGTGGCGGCCCGTTCAAGGGCGGCAAGGAGATCACCGACCTGGTCAGCACCGAAAGCATTCCCAAAACTCTGCTGGCTCTGGCAGGCGTGGATGTCGGTGATAAGATGATCGGTGAAAATCTGCTTGACGTTGTGGAAAAGAAAAACCATAATAGAGTCAATGAGGTCTATGCACAGATTTCGGAAAGCCGTTGCGGACGCTGCATCCGTACTGCAGATTATATGTATTCTGTCTATGCACCCGGCGTCAACGGCGGCGAGGCTGCGGCATCCGATGTTTATGCAGACGACTTCCTTTACGATATGCAGAAAGACCCGTGGCAGCTGAACAATGTGGTTGCGGATCCTGCATATGCTACGGTCAAGGCGGAACTTCGTGAACGTCTGCTGAATTGGATTCAGCACGCGGAAGGCAGCCGCCCCACTATCACCGACTGAAAAGGAGCGCTTGCCCATGCTCTCGGCTGTTGAGAAAAAATCCGATCAGGTTTATCGCTGGCTTCTGGCTTATATTGACGAAAACAAATTTTCCGGGAACCAGCGTTTGCCTTCGGAAAATGCGCTCTGCCGGAAGCTGGGTGTCAGCCGAGAAACGATACGAGTGGCCATCGACCAGTTGGTAGCAGAAGGACTCGTGTACAAGCTCAAGGGAAGTGGGACTTATTTCCACCGGGAAAAAGTAATGACGCGGGATTTGAACACAGATGATGCCCTTTATAAAATCGGCCTTGTCCTGCAGGGACAGGATACAAGTGCCAATTCGGGATTAATCGAAGGGGTTCGCAGTGTTCTGACGCAGGAGCAGGTTGACCTCCATGTATTTCTGACCGATAACAAATTCTGCAACGAACGCCGCTGTCTGGAGACTGTGGTACATCAGAATTTTCACGGTTTCATCGTGGATGGTGTCAAATCGAGCATCCTCAGCCCAAATCTTGACTGCTACAAGGAGCTTTACCGACGTAAGATCCCGGTGATATTCTACAATAACTTCTATCGGAACTTGCGCTGCCCCCGCGTAACGATCAATGACATCGAATGTGCCCATCAGCTGATAGGACGCCTGATGGATGCTGGACACAGCGACATTGCAGGCATCTTCGTGTACGACAACTACCAGAGCGTAGAAAAGTTTCAAGGCATGGCGGAAGCGATGCGAAATCGTGGTTTGGAACTGAACGATGATTACATCAAGTGGTGTATTTCGGACGAAGCCCACAACGAAAGCTATGTCCGTTCCATTGAAAGATTTCTGAAGAGCATCCCTAAATGCACCGCTATCGTCTGCTGCAACTACATCATCTATCGGCTGGTCATGAAAACCCTGCAGAAAATAGGGAAGACTGTACCCGAAGATTATTCGCTGGTCTGTTTTGATTATTCCGAAGAAACTTACCGGCAGGAGGATGTTACCTGCTCCGTGGAGCAAGGCTTCGAGATGGGACGTCAGCTTGCGCTGCGGCTTATGGAGATGATTTCCACCGGCGAATGCGATGACCGGAACTACACTTATGTCATGAAGCCCATCCTCTACGATGGCCATTCCATCCGGAAGATCAAAAAGGTAAAATAAAGATTCTCCCGGAGGCAGTACTGCTCTCCGGGAGAATCTCTTTATCGGTTTTGTTGTACCAGAAAATGTGCAGCAGTATGCAGGCGCGGAAGCACATAGGCAAAGAACTGCTTATAGCTGCGCAAAAGCGGTTGCTTCCAGAGGCATCCCAATCTCGCTTGCATCCGCCCCGACAGAGCAGCTGATAAGCACATGCTGCGCATTCCGCCGGGCGTTTGCGGCCCTGTGCCAGAAATGTCTGGCTTGTGGGAGAATCAAGCGCATCTTCAACAGTACAGTGGCGCAGATCTCCCAGCTTCCACTCATCCAGAACATAAAAGTCGCAGGGATAAAGGCTTCCATCGCCTTCTACTGTGAGATAATGTCCACAGGAGCCGGAGGAAGCGCAGGATGTAGGCGGTATTCCCAGCAGGATACGCAAATAGTCCTCAAAATTGCGGACGCTGACATAATTGCCCCGCTGCAGCTGCTGATACCAAGTATCAAAGATGCCACACAGAAAACGCCCATAAAGTTCCGGTGTCAGCGAATATGCCTGCCCACCAATCGTGTCCAGCGGGTCAAGACAGGGGATGAATTGCAGATCATGGCGTCCCAACGCGCAGAGGCTTTTGAAGGCTCGTTGCGGCTTTCTTGCCAACTGTCCGGTCACAACACAGAGCAGATTTGTTTCAACTCCATACGCATCCAGCAATGCGATCGCACGCGTTACTTTATCCCATGTTCCCCGCCCAGCGGCATCCAGCCGGTACAGATCATGGTTCTCCTGCGTGCCGTCCAGAGAGATACCCACGAGAAAAGAATTCGTTTTAAAAAAAGAAGCCCATTCTTCATCCAGACAGATCCCATTGGTCTGGATACTGTGGAATACGGAGATATTGCGTTGCATGGAACGCTCCGTTTCCAGAAAGAACCGGAAAAAATCCAGTCCGGCAAGGGTCGGTTCGCCGCCCTGAAACAGAAAATGGATACTGCCACCGTCCTCTGTGGCGGCAAAGGCTTTTTCAATCAGCTCTTTTGCCATTTCATGGGAAAGCAGGCCCATATTCTTGCACGCCCTGCTGTTGGAAACATCATCGTAAAAGCAGTACCGGCAACGCAGATTGCACAGGCTGGACGCTGGCTTGACGAGAAATGTATTATGTTTCATAGAGATTCCCTCCGTGCTTCGCAGTTCTTAAAACAAGGATACCGGAAAATACGGGCTTTCGCAAGCAGTAACAGTTAAAAGCTGTTTGAAATAGTAAGAAAACAAATATAGTTGTCCGAAAATCAAAAAAGGGGAAGAAAACTTGTATGGATGAAAATAAAACATACGGTACACGGTTAGCACGGCTTTGGAAGCTGTTTTTGAGTACGCTGTACATTAGCAGCTTTACCTTCGGCGGCGGCTTTGTCATCGTGACCTTTATGAAGAAAAAATTTGTAGATGAGCTGCACTGGATCGATGAACAGGAAATGCTGGATATGACAGCGTTGGCGCAGTCCTCTCCGGGCGCAATCGCGGTCAATGCTGCAATTCTGGTAGGCTGGCAGGTAGAAGGCTTGATTGGAATGATCGTGGCAGTGTTGGGCACCATCATCCACCTATGGTCATTCTTTCAGTCATTTCTGTGTTCTACAATGCTTTTGCCGCCAATCGCTATATCGCGTTGTTACTTAAGGGAATGCAGGCTGGTGTGGCGGCGGTCATTCTGGATGTTGTATTCGACCTCGGCGGAAAGGTGCTGAAGACCCGCTCATGGGTGTATATTGTCCTGATGGTCGCAGCGTTTGTCGCAAATACGGTGTTTGATGTCAATGTGGTGGTGGTCATCCTTGCCGCTGCAGTATTCGGCGTGGTGCTGGCTCTGGTCCAGTGGAAAAAAGGTGGTGCAAAATGATCTACTTACAGCTTTTTCTCAGCTTTTTGCAGGTGGGTATGTTCAGCGTAGGCGGCGGCTATGCGGCCATGCCGCTGATCCAGAGCCAAGTGGTGGAACAACATGGCTGGCTGACGATGCAGGAGTTTACTGACCTCATCACGATTGCAGAAATGACCCCTGGTCCCATTGCGGTCAACTCGGCAACTTTTGTTGGTTTGCGTATCGCGCAGGTACCCGGAGCCATCATTGCAACACTAGGTTGCATTACACCGGCGCTGTTCTTTGTTTCACTTCTATCCTACATCTATCGTAAATACAAGGATATTTCTCTGCTGCAAAGTGTTCTGGCCTGCCTGCGTCCGGTCATTGTAGCGCTTATCTTTGGTGCAGGTCTTTCTATACTGTCTATGGTGGTGTTCGGAGAGAGTGCAAAGACGCTCGCCAACGCAGACTGGATCGGCATTGGCAGTTTTGCATCGGCATTTTTTGTGCTACGGAAGCTCAAGTGGAATCCCATCCTGACCATGTGCCTGTGCGGCGTGGCCGGGCTTGGACTTCACATTTTGCTCGGAATATAATCTTAAGACAATTTGTCTGTTGGAATCATGAAAATAAATCATTGGGCTTGCAATCAGGGCAAAACTGTGGTATATACATTATACGAAACATTGCTTTAATGAACGTATTAACGTTCAATGACGTATAAAATGGAGGTGCCTGCCATGACCGCCGTGATCTATGCTCGCTATTCCAGCGACAACCAGCGTGAAGAATCCATCGAAGGCCAGATCCGGGAATGCACGGCTTATGCCGAGAAAAACGGCATCACCATCGTCAAGCACTATATTGACCGTGCTATCTCCGCCAAGACGGACAACCGCCCGGAGTTCCAGCAGATGATTAAGGACAGTGACAAGAAGTTGTTTGATATTGTGCTGGTCTGGAAGCTGGACCGTTTTTGCCCGGAACCGCTACGACAGTGCCCGGTATAAGACCCAACTGAAGAAGAACGGCGTCAAGCTCATGTCTGCCACCGAGATCATCTCCGAGGGGCCGGAGGGCATTATTCTGGAATCTGTGCTGGAAGGTTATGCCGAGTATTATTCCGCTGACCTTGCCGAGAAGGTCGTGCGTGGACAGACCGAGAACATCCTGAAAGGCCGCTGCAACGGTGGCCGTGGAACCTTTGGGTACACGCTGGATTCCGAGCAGAAATTCCACATCGACCCGCTTGCTTCCCCTTTTGTGGTGGAATCGTTCAGGAAGTATCGTGATGGTCTCACGATGAAAGAGATTCGGGATTGGCTGAATGAAAACGGCATCAAGAACCCGGTGGGCGGTGCGTTTACTTATAACAGTGTCGAACATATGCTCAAGAATCGGCGGTACATCGGGGAGTTGAAATTCCGAGATGTGGTCGTACCGGATGCGATTCCACCCATCGTGCCGCTGGAACTGTTCGATGATGTTCAGGAAAAGATCGCAAAAAACAAGAAAGCCCCTGCCCGTAGAAAGGCAGAGGATGACTACCTGCTGACAACCAAACTGCACTGTGGCTGCTGCGGTGCGCTGATGTTTGGCGAAAGCGGCACGAGCCGGACGGGAGAAGTCCACCGCTATTATAAATGTGCCACCGCCAAAAAGCACAAGGGTTGCAAGAAAAAGACCGTCCTTAAGCAGTGGCTGGAAGATCTGGTAGTCAATCAGACTATGCAGCTTGTCCGGGACGATGCCGCCATGGAATCCATCATCGCCAAGGTGATGGAGCTGCAAGACCAGGAGAACACCAACCTTCCCCTCTATGAGAAACAGCTCCGGGATGCGGAATCGGGTATCCAGAATATGCTGAATGCGATTCAGGCCGGAATCCTGACAAGTTCCACCAAGGAGCGATTGGAGCAGCTCGAAGAAACCAAGCGTGAGCTTGAGGCCCGCATTGCGGAAGAAAAGCTGGCAAAGCCCAAGGTCACAGAGGAGTTCATTCGCTTTTGGTTGCTGCGGTTCCGCAAGCTGGACATGAGCCTGAAAGACCAGCGGCAGGCACTGGTGGATACGTTTATCAATGCGATTTACCTGTATGACGATAAGGTTTTGATAACCTTCAACTATAAAGAAGGAACACAGACCGTCACCTTTGGAGAAGCGACAGAAGTTGCATCCGAGGGAAATGGTTCGGATTTGGATTGCTTCACTGCACCAAGAAAACCAGAACACATTCGTGTTCTGGTTTTCTTTTTGTCTGCATAGTAGAAGGGACTCGAACAGGGCGGCGGCGCATAGCGCCGCAAGCAAAGCCACAGTGCGGCTTTGCTTAGCCGCGGGTCCCAACGCGTAGGAATGTCGACCGTGGAAGCTGTGGATCGAAAGATTCATGGCTTTTTTGTTTTGTAAGCCATGGGTGCACGGTTTCTGCACGGTTTTTGCACGGTCGGTGTTTCCATGTCCGATTATGTAGGGCGCTGTATTGCATTGCAATCAGTGCCCTTTTTTGCATCAGGTGAGCAGGGCTAAGCGGAGTTTTGCCTTCATTTCCGGGTCGGCATCCTTGAGCAATTCCAAAAGAGCCGTCATGGAGATGGTGGGTTCGCCTGCGGCGGGTACAGCCTGCGGGCTGGGGGTGTCGGGCTTGGCATAAAAGCCACTTTCGAACTTCTTGCCCAGCTCCACACGGGAGGACTGCTGGATATGGGCGTAGGTGTTTACCAGCATATCCGCACTGGCGTGTCCTGTGGTCCCCTGCACCGCCTTGATGTCACCGCCGGAGATCATCACTGGTAGGTGGCGCTGGAATGCCGCAGACCGTGGAACACGATACGGGGGAACTCCGGGTGGGCATAGAATCAATCACTCAATCAGCCAAGTTTCTTGCAAAATCAAAAAGACTACTACAAAGGGGTTATGTTCTGTGTTATAATTGCTTTACAGCGTTGAAAAGGAGGAATCTGTAAAATGGAAATTCTAGGAGTGCTTCTTGCGTTTGTCGGTTTTGCGCTTGGAATATATGAAATAATCAATACGCTTAGAGGAAAAGAAAACAAAAGAGTATTGTGTGGCGTAGCGATAGCATATCTTGGCTACGGTGTGTGCTATTCAGTGTCTCAAAAAGATTTGAGGCATTTTGGCGTTGCATTTTTGTTTGGGTTGATTTTTTATGCAATAAAAGTCCTGTGCAGTTTCTTAAGAATGGTTGCTAAACATGAAAAGCGTAGTTTTAGGAAAAATTTAATAGTGTTAGCAGTTCTGCTGGTGGGTTTTATTGCCGGAATGATGCTCCCATATGATAAGGTAGAAGAAGCTAAAAGAGTCGCAGAATCAGACGCTAGGGTGATGGAAAAAGCGGCAGTATCAGAACAAGTGGCAAATAGCAGGTTGAAAGTGAAGCAACGACAAGCAGAGAAGCAGAATCGCAGCAGACTGCGGAAGAAACAATCGCAGAATCTGATGCAATTGAAAAATCCTCTTCGCTCATTGTTTCTTCAACGGATGAAAGTAAAGAAATTAAGTCTTTTTTGAAGCGGAACAAAGAAGCGACCGAAACATTTGCTAAAAACTTAAAAGCGGCACTTCCGCTTGCAGGCCTTGATTATACACTGGATGATGTGAATTGGCTAGAACAGACCGATGATTGGGCTGCTGGTAGCCGATACAATGCACAGATTAACGGAAAGATATATATTCAGATAGCTACGATTAATGATGAAATCTATTCAATTAAGAATACCAAAAATGGAGCAACAGATGATTTTCTTTACAAGAACGAAGATTTGAAGCCTGATGCTGGAGATGTACCCGATGGCTCTATTCTGTTGACTGATGGTGAACTGGGCGATTACGGAAAAGAAGCGACTACTAAGAGCGGCTATAAATATGTTCGGTACACAGTTCCCGCTGGAAATTATACAGTCGAAAACAAAGCAAAGCAGTCCTCCATTTTTGTTGTGTCTGATTCCAACTCTGACGATGTAAGTGCATCCCTTCAATTATCAAGCAATGGTGAAAAGGCAAGATTAACGATCAAGGACGGTTACCACATTGAATTGTCCATGTATGCACAGATCCTTTTGACACCTGAACAATGAGGAAAATAAGAGTGCATTCGTTGAGAGTATGAAGAGTAACGGAGGCGGTTTTTTGTGTGAAAATCATAGCAGGTTTCATGAGAGTATGAACTATGATGAAAAAGAAAGATTGATGATAGCCCATTACTTTGGCTTGCTTGCGGAGAATAATTTCACAGAATACGATATATTGGGATTCCTGATGGTACTTCGACGAGAAATGGATAAAGAAAAATATAAATATATCCATGATTTCTCGAACTTGATTGCACATAGAAACAGGGACAAAGGCGTTGCAATGGATGCAATCAAGGGAGCTATCGACAGCAACTATGAGTTTATAGCTGGAACAAGAAAAATCAAAGGCTATCATGGTGTTCCGTATGACAAATGGGTGTCTGAGTGGAAAAATCTTGCTGCCAACTTTTCTAAGCAGCTTTCTGATGAAACCATTCACGATATTACAATCTGTGTGTTTTCGCTTGCCCAAAACACCATATACGCTAAAACGTGCACAAAAGAGGGCAAAACCAAGCGGTATGGCGGAAAAATGGATCTCTTTGGTTCAAAAGACGGCGAACTTATGCTTGGCACCGCAGAAAATGAACAGAATCTCTCTATATGGTTTGCGTCTACTTCCAATAAAAAGTTGGAGACTTAAAGCCGATAAACGCAACGGTAGAAACCTTTAGAAAAGATGGTATTTTGCATTTGGGGACGATAGATGGAGCTATAATTTTTTAAGAAGGGAGGCCCCAACCATGACCGAACAAGCGCTCCGCAAAATGATTGCTACCGGGGAAAGCACCCGGCAGGAGTTTAAGTCGTGGGTGAAGTGCAAGGACTACCGGCAGCGGAAAGAGCTTGCGGTGAAAAGTGCGGTTGCGCTGGCAAATACAAAGGGCGGCGTTCTGCTGTTTGGCGTGGAAGATGACGGCACCATTACGGGCTGCCCCAAGAGCGACCCGCCGGACTGCTGGAAGGCAAAAAGCTTGTGCGCATTGCCCCGGACGGCACACAGACGGAGCTTCCGTTTGAAGCAAAGAACGGAAGGCTTATCTTACGCTGGATTTTGCAAACAGCGAGCTTCCTGTAATGCTCTTCCGGCTGGTACCCCAGACCACTGTCCTCTGAGCGCTTTTGCAGCGCACGGACAATAAACCGCAAAATGCCCGCCCATCTGTGGAAAACCACGGTGGGCGGGCATTTTTTGAAGGAGGTAAAGGGTAAATAAGGATGGAGAACTATTTTGACGCTTGCCCCGGGTGCACTCCCCCTACAACTGCGGCATCGTATCGGTGGGCGATACCCTGAGCCTGACCATCACCCGGCGGGGAAAGGAAGCCGGGGGTGGAGAAACGATTCGTGACCGGTCTGGTGCGGCGGGGCATCGTCCCGGCGGTCGTGAAAGACGAAACCCTTACAGCCGGCCTTCCTCCAGCATCCGGCGCACCTCGTGCAGGC
>ENA-OQEB01000675-OQEB01000675.1-human-gut-metagenome-genome-assembly--contig:-NODE-675-length-13850-cov-1.631057_pt1 | contig 13850 bp, 15 predicted proteins | sample MGYA00242787_ERZ504619 | MGnify/ENA primary metagenome ERZ504619 (study PRJEB26092, sample SAMD00036317) | human gut metagenome | host: Homo sapiens | study: EMG produced TPA metagenomics assembly of... | reverse complement strand
ATGGACACAGAACGGCATTACAACGGATTTGAATTGATTTCGGAAGCAAGAGAATGACGGTAGATTCAAAAGAAGAGTTTACAGCGGACGTGCCGAAGTCGGCAACGCATATTTATGTAACGCTTTCCGATCCGCAGAATTCTGATGGAAGTCAGGGCGCGTTCTGGCCGTCGGTTCAGGAAGTGGAAGTGTTTGAAGAGCAGGAAGAAAAAGTGTCTGATTACAATAACATTTGCAAATCAGGCGAAGATCACAACAGACGGAAACGAAAATCAATCTGAAGGATCAGCAAACCTTGTTGACGGAAACGACAAAACATTGTATAAGTTCCACAATGAAGCGCAGACTTCAGAGAAGTACATCGCTTTGAATTTTGACGAGGCAAGAACGATGGATGCGTTCCGCATTGCTTTTGAGCATGTGGGAGATACGGACAGTGTTGATTTCGCGTTCGAGTACAGCATCCTGGCGAAGAAAGCAGGAGACAGCGATTATACGAAGATTGCAGATCACCAGAAGGCAAACCGTACAGATAATTATGCGCAGGTTTATAAGTTTAATGCCGCGCAGTATTCAGAAGTGAAGATTGTTATGCATTCTTGTAAGACACAGGGCGGAACGCAGAACGGATGGCCGGCAGTGGCAGAGTTTGAGGTGTACGGAAGCGAGATCGAAGTACAGGATACAGGCAGTATCGCATTTAAGAAACCGGTACATACGCCGTCTGGAAAAAATACGGCGAAAAATATTACGGACGGAAGCAAAAAGACACAGTGGACCGGCGCATATTATCCGTCTTATGTAGATATTGATCTGGAGAAAAATTATACCTTGATACGGTAGAAGTATATACACCGGAGAATGGATATTCTCAGTATACGATCTATACAAGTATGGACGGAAGAGATTTTGATAAACTGGCAGAGAAGACATCAAAAGATTCCTGTGATGCTGAAAAGGGAGAAGTTTACCAGGCGGAAGGAAAAGAAGCGAGAATCGTCCGCGTTTTATATGGAATATAATTCCGCGTCTACGGCGGCTGTACTGAACGAAGTCCGTGTGACAGGAAAAGAGAGCAAGTCAGAAGTTCAGAAAAGACCTGAGATCAATACAGTAAAATATGAAGAGTCAGAATATAATGTAGAGATTACAGAAAATGATACGAAAAACGAAGTTTACGGTATTATCGAAAGAAGACTCGGAAAAGCTTACAAAGACTGGTTTAAGCTTGAACTTGCGGAGAATCCGAAAAAGAACGGTTATGATTACTTTGAACTTTCCATGGATGGAGATCAGGTGAAAATCAAAGGAAACGACGGTGTTTCTCTTGCGACAGGACTGAACCATTATCTGAAATATTTCTGTCAGGTAAATCTTTCACAAGTGGGAGATCAGGCAGATATGCCGGAAAATAAACCTGTTGTGACAGAAAAAGTATTTAAAGAGACGAAGGCGGAAGTCCGCTACTCTTATAACTACTGTACGCTTTCTTATTCTATGGCGTTCTGGGGAGAGCAGGAATGGCGTGACGAGTTAGACTGGCTGGCGTTAAACGGCGTGAACGTCGTTCTTGACGCGACAGCGCAGGAAGAAGTATGGAGAAGATTTTTAGGAGAACTTGGATATCTCACGAAGATATTAAAGACTTTATTGCAGGACCTGCATATTATGCGTGGGCATATATGGCGAACCTTTCCGGTTTCGGAGGCCCGGTGCATGACTCGTGGTTTGAAGAGAGAACAGAGCTGGCAAGAAAGAATCAGCTTATTATGAGAAAACTCGGAATGCAGCCTGTACTGCAAGGTTACAGCGGAATGGTTCCGACAAATATTCACGATTATGACAAAAATGCAGAAGTGATCGAGCAGGGCGAGTGGTGTTCCTTCCAGCGTCCGACGATGTTAAAGACAACTTCTTCTACATTTGAAAAATATGCGAAGAAATTCTATCAGTGTCAGAAAGAAGTTTACGGAGACGTAAGCAACTATTATGCGACAGACCCGTTCCACGAAGGCGGCATTACAGGCGGTATGAATGCGTCCGACATTTCGGAAAAAGTATTAACTGAAATGATCACGGCAGACAAAGATGCGGTTTGGATCATCCAGTCATGGCAGGGTAATCCGACAACTGCATTGTTAAACGGTCTTGACAGAGTGGAAAAGGGAACAGATCATGCGCTGATTCTTGACTTGTACGCAGAGAAGACCCGCATTATGATGAAGGACGTCCCGGCGCGGAAGCATATGGAGACGAGGAAGAATTTGACAAGACTCCGTGGCTGTTCTGTATGCTGAATAACTTCGGAGGACGTCTCGGACTGCACGGACATCTTGACAACCTTGCAAATAATATTCCGAAAGTATTTAATGAGACGAAATATATCGCGGGAATCGGAATCACTCCTGAGGCGAGTGTAAATAACCCGGTATTGTATGATTTCTTGTTCGAGACGATCTGGCAGGATGATGCGTCACAGAAGATGGAAGTGATCGATCTTGACACATGGCTTGATGATTATGCGACGAGAAGATACGGAGCAGAGAGTGAGTCGGCAAATCAGGCATGGGATATTTTGAAAGAAACAGTATATAAGGCGAGCTTAAACGCTTGGACAGGGTGCGCCGGAGTCAGTTGTAAATGCAAGACCGAATCTTACGATCGGGGCGGCTTCTACATGGGGCAACGCGGTGATCAGCTATGAAAAAGGCGATCTTGAAGAAGCGGCAGCGCTTCTGTTAGCTGATTATGATAAGCTGAAAGACAGCGCAGGATATCAGTACGATCTGGCAAATGTTTTGCAGCAGGTACTTTCCAACAGCGCTCAGGAATATCAAAAGGTATGTCTGCAGCGTTCAGCGCAAAAGATCTGGACAGCTTTAAAACATATTCGGAAAAATTCATGTCAGTGATCGAAGACATGGAAAAAGTAACGGGAACAAGCGAATACTTCCTTCTCGGAAGATGGGTAGAGCAGGCAAAAGCGCTTGCAAATAATGCGGATGACTTTACAAAAGAACTGTATGAGTTCAATGCAAAAGCGCTCGTTACTACATGGGGATCGAAAAATCAGGCGGAAAAAGGCGGTCTGAAAGATTACTCTAACCGTCAGTGGTCAGGCTTGATCGGTGATTTCTATAAAGCAAGATGGCAGCGCTGGATCACAGCAAGAACAAACGAGCTTTCGGGAACGGATTATGAGAGTAATATCGACTGGTTTGAGTGGGAATGGGAATGGGTACGCAGCAATAAAGAGTATCCGACAACTGCGACACCGCAGGATCTGAAAACACTCGGAGCAGAAATTTTAGAAAACTACTCTGTAAAAAATCCGGCGGCAAATGATGAGTTTGACCTTCCGACAGAAGGGATGACTGCTACGGCAGGAAGCGCGCAGCCGCAGACAGGGAAAGAAGGACCTGCATCATATGTTCTGGATAAAGACGTGTCAACGCTTTGGCACAGTAAATATGAAGGCGACGACCAGAATAATCTGTGGATCGATATTGCCCTGGGAGAGAGCAAGACTGTCAACGGACTGCGTATACTTCCAAGAAACGGCGCGGTGAACGGTGTGATCGTTGAATACCGTATTGAGGTAAGCATGATAACGGACAGTCTTATCATGAAGTGGCGACAGGAACATGGACAAATGATTCAGGATGGAAATGGGCTCAGTTTGATCAGACAGAGGCGACAAACGTTAGATTATATGCAGTGAGAACATTGTCAGATCAGGCAGGAAAGAACTTTGCATCTGCGGCAGAAATCCGTATAATGGCTCCGAAAAAAGAAGAACCGCAGCCGGAACAGGTAAATAAGCAGTTCCTTGAATTTTTGATCGGATACGCACAGAGCGCGAAAGAAAAACCGGAATATGAACATGTCGTTCCTGAAGTGAAAAAAGCGTTAGATGCAGCGCTTGCGAAAGCAGTTCAGGTGAAAGATAATGAAAAAGCGTCACAGGAGCAGGTTGACGAAGCGTACACAGAATTGCTTGAAATCGTACATATGCTTGACTTTATAGGTGACACGACAAGCCTGAAAGTATTGGTCGATGCAGTGAGCGATAAGACTGAAAAAGACTATACTCCGTCCACATGGCAGCCGTTTAAGAGCGCATTGGATGCGGCAAATGAAGTCTTGAAAAATGAAAATGCGCTTGATGCGGATATCGAGGCGGCTCGCACAGCGCTTGAGACAGCGGTAAACGGACTTGTAAAACGTGCAGATTTCACAAAACTGCAGGCTTCGGTTGATGAGGCGAAAAAAGCGTACGGGGATCTTTCGGGATATACGGAAGAATCCGCAGCGAAGTATACGCAAGCGCTGACAGCGGCTGAAACGGTACTTAAAAACGCGGATGCTTCACAGACAGAAGTAGATCAGGCGAAGACGGATCTTGAAACTGCGATCAGCGGACTGACTGCAAAACCGAGTCCGGATAAAGTGGATAAGACTGCGCTTCAGAGTTATGTAGATTTCGCAAAGAAATACGCAGATAAAGAAGAAGAGTATACTCCTTCGACATGGAATGCTTTTAAGGCGGCATATGATAAAGCGCAGGAAGTTCTTAAAGATGAGAAGGCGGCACAAAAAGAGGTAGACGACGCTTTGGCTAAACTGCAGAAAGCTGCCGTTGATTTGGAAATGAAGCCGAGCAAAGAAAAGTTAGAGGAATTAAAGAAAGCGATCAAAGCGGCTGAAAAGAAAGATTTAAGCGGATATACGGATGCGTCAGTGAAAGCATATAAAGACGTTTTGGAAAAAGCAAAAGCGGTATTGGAAGACAAGAAAGCGACGGCAAAAGACGTTGAAGATATGTTAAAAGCGTTAAAAGGTGCAGAGAAACTGCTTGTGAAAAAAGATGACGTTAAGGAAGATGAGGATAAAAATCCGGATTCACAGAAAGGTCAGGCAGTTCAGACAGGCGATCAGACACCGATCATGTTCTGGGCGTTCATGCTGGTAGCTTCCGCAGTTGTTATTTTCAGAAGAAGAAAAAGAGCATAGAGCAATGCATAAAAAAATCAGCACAGGATAATCAAATATTGTGTGCGGATGAATGAGAAAAGCACAGAGCCTTTGGAATGGGTTCTGTGCTTTTTGCAATGGCGATAAGCCAAAGTCCGGGCTTGCCCGTGACCTTGGCGACCGCTTGCACTCCCGGAATGTGCCTTTTGGTACTTCCGGTGATTGAATGATTCTGAATGGGATCATTATTTCCGATATAAGAGTATCGTTTTTGTGCGTAAAAGGCGGTGCGCGTATGGTTGTCAAAACAATTTTTGAGTATTGAATTACGCTTTGGTTAGTGTTAAAATGAAGAATAGTGGTGGCATCGGAGCTATTACCGATGCTAAATTTATATAAGGAGTTAATTACAGAATATGGGTATTATAGAAAAGATTTTCGGAACCCACAGCCATAATGAGCTGAAAAGAATTTATCCGATCGTAGACCGGATCGAAGCTCTTGCTTCCTGCGATGGAGGCGCTGTCAGATGAGGAACTGAAAGGAAAACAAAGGAGTTTAAGGACAGACTGAATGAAGGAGAGACGCTTGACGACATTCTTCCTGAGCTTATGCCGTTGTAAGAGAGGCAGCATGGAGAAGTATCGGTATGCGTCATTACAGAGTACAGCTTATCGGTGGTATTATTCTGCACCAGGGTCGTATTGCCGAGATGCGTACAGGTGAAGGTAAGACGCTTGTGTCTACACTTCCGGCTTATCTGAACGCACTTTCAGGAAAAGGCGTCCATATCGTTACGGTCAATGATTATCTGGCAAAACGTGACGCTGAATGGATGGGAAAAGTACATGAATTTCTTGGATTGACAGTCGGTGTTATTTTAAACGGAATGGACAATAAAGAGCGCCGTGCGGCATATGACTGCGATATTACTTATGTAACGAATAATGAACTCGGATTTGACTATCTGCGTGACAACATGGTCATATATAAAGAACAGCTCGTACAAAGAGGTCTGAATTTTGCGATCATCGATGAGGTTGACTCTGTTTTGATCGACGAGGCGAGAACGCCGCTTATTATTTCCGGGCAGAGCGGAAAATCGACAAAGCTTTATGAAGCGTGTGATATTCTTGCCCGTCAGCTTGAACGTGGCGAGGCAAGCGGAGAATTCTCAAGATGAATGCGATTATGGGAGAGGATATCGAAGAGACGGGTGATTTTATTGTCAATGAAAAGGAAAAGGCAATTAACCTGACAGAAGACGGAGTTAAGAAAGTAGAGAAATTCTTCCATATTGAAAATCTTGCCGATCCGGAAAATCTGGAGATCCAGCATAATATTATCCTTGCTTTGCGCGCGCATAATCTGATGTTTAAAGATCAGGACTATGTTGTGAATGCAGAAGGAGAGGTTATGATCGTCGATGAATTTACAGGACGTATCATGCCGGGAAGACGTTATTCGGACGGGCTGCATCAGGCGATTGAGGCGAAGGAACACGTAAAAGTGCGCAGAGAGAGCAAGACGCTTGCGACGATCACATTCCAGAACTTGTTTAATAAATTTGAGAAGAAGAGCGGTATGACAGGTACGGCTCTTACAGAAGAAAAAGAGTTCCGTGATATTTACGGAATGGACGTTATAGAAATCCCGACAAACAAACCGGTTCAGAGAAAAGACCTTGAAGATGCGGTATATAAACAAAAGCAGAAAAATATCATGCTGTCGTTGAAGAAGTAAAGAGAGCTCATGCTACAGGTCAGCCGGTTCTTGTCGGAACGATCACGATAGAAGTGTCCGAACTTTTGAGCGGTATGCTGAAAAAAGAAGGAATCAAACATAACGTTCTGAATGCGAAATATCACGAGCAGGAAGCAGAGATCGTAGCGGATGCAGGTGTTCACGGCGCCGTAACGATCGCGACGAACATGGCAGGTCGTGGTACGGATATTAAACTTGATGAAGATGCGAGAGCGGCAGGCGGATTAAAGATTATCGGTACGGAAAGGCATGAGTCAAGACGTATTGACAATCAGCTTAGAGGACGTTCCGGTCGTCAGGGAGATCCGGGTGAATCAAGATTTTATATTTCACTGGAAGATGATCTTCTTCGTCTGTTCGGTTCGGACCGTCTTATGGGAGCTTTTAATGCGCTGGGTGTTGCAGACGGGGAACAGTTGGAGCATAAGATGCTTTCCAATGCGATAGAGACAGCACAGAAAAAACTGGAGACAAACAACTTCGGTATCCGTAAAAATCTGCTTGAGTATGATCAGGTTATGAACGAGCAAAGAGAGATCATTTACGGAGAGAGAAGAAGGGTTCTCGACGGCGAGAGCATGAGAGATACCGTCTATAATATGATCACAGAATATGTTGAAAATATTACAGACCGTTTCGCCTCTCCGGAAGCGGCAGCAGAAGACTGGGATGTAAAAGGTCTGGAGCTGAACTTGCATAAGATTATTCCGATGATGGAGCTTCCGTCAGAGAAAGAATGTATTGATATGCGTCAAAAAGAGCTGAAACATCTCTTGAAAGAACGTGCGGTGAAAGCGTATGAAGTGAAAGAAGCGGAATTCCCGGAAGCAGAACAGATCCGAGAGTTAGAGCGTGTCGTACTTCTAAAAGTAATCGATGCAAGATGGATGGATCATATCGACGATATGGATCAGCTTCGTCAGGGAATCGGTCTTCAGGCATACGGACAGAGAGATCCGCTTGTTGAGTATAAGATGACAGGGTATAATATGTTTGGCGAGATGACAAATATGATCGCCGAGACAACGATCCGTACACTGTTCAATGTTCGTGTCGAGCAGAAAGTAGAAAGAGAAGAGGTAGCGAAAGTTACAGGAACAAATAAGGATGACACTTCCGTACGCGCTCCGAAAAAGCGGGAAGATAAGAAAGTTTATCCGAACGATCCATGTCCTTGCGGAAGCGGGAAAAAATACAAACAATGCTGTGGAAGAAAACCGGTGTAATAGACGGTATTATAAAAAACAATAGAATCCGTATAATAAAAGATAAGACAGGATTTGTATAATAAATGAAAGAGGTGATCAAGGTGGTTTTGTTAGATGAACTGAAGTTAAGACTAAGCGCATATGAAGAACCGCTGAAAGATTTGAGGGATTCACTTTGACTTAGCTTCTAAGAAGCTGCGGGTTGAAGAGTTGGAGAAGCGTTTGGAAGAACCGGGATTTTGGGATGATCCGGAAGTTTCCCAACAAGTAATGAAAGAATTAAAAGGGCTGCAGGACTCTGTAAAAGAAATCGAAAAGCTGTATTCAGATTATGAGGATATGATGCTTCTGATTGAGATGAGCGAGGAAGAAGACAGCGAGGAAACAGCGGAAGAGATTGAAGAAGAATTGCAGCAGTTTGAAGAGACGTTTGAAGAATTGCGTATCGGGACACTTCTTACAGGACCATATGACAGAGATAATGCGATCGTGACGCTTCATGCCGGGGCGGGCGGTACAGAATCTTGTGACTGGACCGGAATGCTCTACCGTATGTATACGAGGTGGGCGGAAAAGAAAGGGTACAGTATCGAAGAGCTGGATTATCTTGAGGGAGATGTGGCAGGAGTAAAAGGCGTGACTTTTGAGGTGAAGGGCGAGAATGCATACGGATATCTTCGCTCGGAAAAAGGAGTACACCGTCTCGTGCGTATTTCTCCGTTTAATTCGGCAGGAAAGCGTCAGACATCATTTGCATCCTGTGATGTGATTCCGGATATAGAGGAAGATATTGATATAGAGATCAATGACGATGATCTGAAGATCGACACATATCGTTCCAGCGGCGCGGGAGGTCAGCATATAAATAAGACGTCCTCGGCAGTGCGTATTACGCATCTTCCGACCGGAATCGTAGTTCAGTGTCAGAATGAACGCTCTCAGCATATGAACAAGGATAAAGCGATGCAGATGCTCAAATCAAAGCTTTATTTGATGAAGCAGCAGGAACAGGCGGAAAAAATGTCTGATATCCGCGGAGAAGTAAGGGATATTAATTTTGGAAATCAGATCCGTTCCTATGTCATGCAGCCGTATACGATGGTGAAAGATCACCGTACAAATGCGGAAGTAAGTAACGTAGGCGGAGTGATGGACGGAAATATCGATCCGTTTATCAACGCATATTTAAGTGCAAATACAGAACAGGCATCCGAGCAGTGATCGGAAGCCTGTTTTGGCTAATAGTGGTTTTGTGAAATGTTACGAACAGAAAAAGGGATAGAAAGGAAGAATAGGATGATAAGTATAGCGGTATTGGGATATGGCACAGTCGGTTCGGGAGTTGTAGAAGTGCTCGAAAAAAATAAGGATGTTATCAATCAGAGAGCAGGAGATGAAATCAGTGTCAAATATGTTCTTGATCTGAGAGATTTTCCGGGAGATCCGATACAGGAAAAGATAGTGCATGACATTGATGTGATCATTAATGATCCGGAAGTTCAAATCGTAGTGGAAGTAATGGGTGGAGTAGAACCGGCGTATACATTTGTAAAACGGTGTCTGGAAGCGGGAAAGAGCGTGGCGACATCCAACAAAGCGCTTGTGGCAAAGCATGGCGCGACTCTTCTGTCTATCGCAAGAGAGCGGGAGATCAATTTCCTGTTTGAAGCAAGTGTAGGAGGAGGTATCCCGATTATCCGCGCGTTAAATTCTTCGCTGACGGCAGACCGCATTGAGGAGATTACCGGAATTTTGAACGGAACGACAAACTATATGCTTACGAAGATGTTTTATGAAGGTGCTCAGTACGACGAAGTGCTTAAAGAAGCGCAGGATAACGGCTTTGCGGAGCGCAATCCTGAGGCTGATGTAGAAGGATATGACGCATGCCGGAAAATCGCGATTCTTTCTTCTCTTATTTCAGGACATCAGGTTGATTTTGAAGATATTTACACAGAAGGTATCACGCAGATAACAAAAGAAGATATGATGTATGCAAAAGAGATGAAAATGACGATCAAACTTCTTGCATCGAGTAAGCGTGACGGCGACCACCTCCATGCGATCGTTGCTCCGGCGCTTCTTGGAAATGAACATCCGCTTTATAGCGTAAACGGTGTGTTCAACGCAGTGTTTGTAAACGGAAATATGCTTGGAGACGCAATGTTTTACGGAAGCGGAGCAGGAAAACTTCCTACGGCGAGCGCTGTTGTAGCGGATGTTGTAGATGAAGCAAAACATCTTCACAGAAATATTATGACAATGTGGAAAAATGAAAAGCTGGAACTTCTTCCGATAGAGGATACGGAAAAACGTTTACTTTGTACGGATCAGCGGCGACGAAAAAATGCGTCGGGAAGAAACAGAAGCGGCATTTGGAGCAGTGACTTTTGTGAGAGCGGAAGGTCTTGAAAATGAGTTCGGTATCATAACAGAAGTGATGACAGAGGGAGCATACAGAAAGATCGCGGAGAAATTTGAGGGAATCCTTCATATGATCCGTGTTGAAGAGTAAAATAAAGAGGACGAAAATTATGAAATATATCGTTATTTTATGTGACGGAATGGCAGATGAACCACTGGAGTCTCTGTCAGGGAAAACACCGCTTGAAGCGGCAAAGACTCTGAATATGGATCGTCTGGCAAAAAAACGCGGAGATCGGGATGGTTCAGACAGTTCCGAAAGGAATGTCTCCGGGAAGCGATACTGCAAACCTGTCGGTGATCGGATATGATCCGAAGAAGTATTATTCAGGACGTTCTCCGTTAGAAGCTTTGAGTATCGGCGCGCAGATGGGGGACTTGGATGTGTCTTTTCGGTGCAACCTTGTTACATTGACAGAGGATGAAGATTGTTATGAAGAACGCACGATTCTTGATCACAGTTCGGGAGAAATATCGACAGAGGATGCGGCAGTTCTTATGGAAGCATTAAGTAAAGGGCTTGCAAAAGACGGATATCATTTTTATGTAGGAACGAGCTACCGTCACCTGCTGATCCAGAATAACGGACATGTGACAGAATTGACGCCGCCTCATGATATTTTGACAAAGAAGATCGGCGGATATCTCCCGGAAGATGAAGTGCTTCGGGAAATGATGGTGAAAAGCTACGATATATTAAAAGATCATCCGATCAATATAAAACGCAGGAAGAAGGGAAAAACCCAGCCAATTCAGCATGGTTTTGGGGAGCGGGAACGCGTCCTGCGCTGACTTCGTTTGAAGAAAAAAACAAAGTAAAAGGCGCAATGATCTCTGCTGTCGATCTGTTAAAAGGAATTGCAGTGGGCGCATCCATGAAAGTAATTGAAGTAGAGGCGCAAATGGTGGATTGAATACAAATTATGAAGGAAAAGCACAGGCAGCGATTGACGTATTGACCAAAGAAGGGTATGATTTTGCATATATCCACGTCGAGGCTCCGGATGAGATGGGTCATCAAGGGCAGCGTTGAGCGTAAGGTAAAAGCAATTGAGTATCTGGATTCCAGAGTCATTAAGCCGGTGAAGGAAGGACTGGAAGCAGCGGGAGAGGATTTCCGTATGCTGGTACTCCCGGATCACCCGACGCCAATCTGCATGCGGACACATTCATCCGACAGTGTGCCATATCTGTTATATGACAGCACAGATCTTCAGCAGCATGACTGGAAGTACAATGAAGCTGAGGGCGAGTCGAGTGGAAACTACGTGGCGTGTGGCCATGAAATCATAGATTACTTATTTGGGAGGAAGACATGCTAATAGTAAAGAAATTCGGCGGCAGTTCTGTAGCTGATAAAGAAAGAATTTTTAATGTAGCAAAAAGATGTATCGAAGATTATGAAGCAGGAAATGACGTGGTTGTTGTTCTGTCCGCAATGGGAAAGACAACAGATCATCTGATCGAGATGGCACATGACATTAATCCGAAAGCTTCCAAAAGAGAGATGGATATGCTTCTGGCAACCGGTGAGCAGACTTCTGTTGCACTGATGTCTATGGCAATGCAGGCACTTGGTGTTTCTGCGGTATCCCTGAATGCATTTCAGGTAATTATGCATACAACTTCTGCATATAGCAATGCAAAATTCAAACGTATCGATACCGAGCGTATTTTCAATGAGCTGGAGCAGCGTAAGATCGTTATCATTACTGGTTTTCAGGGTGTTAATAAATACGACGATATCACAACTCTGGGACGTGGAGGTTCTGATACCACTGCTGTTGCACTGGCAGCAGCCCTGCATGCAGATGCCTGCGAGATCTACACCGATGTAGAGGGTGTATACACAGCAGATCCGCGTGTGGTTCCAAACGCAAAGAAAATGAAAGAAATCACATACGATGAGATGCTTGAACTGGCAACACTTGGAGCAAAAGTTCTTCATAACCGTTCTGTTGAGCTTGCAAAAAAATATGGTGTGCAGTTAGTCGTACGTTCAAGTTTAAACAGAGCAGAAGGAACAGTTGTTAAGGAGGAAACAGAAATGGAAGGCATGCTTGTTAGTGGAGTAGCAGTAGATAAAAACGCAGCGAGAATCGCAATTATTGGTATTAAAGATGAGCCGGGAATGGCATTTAAGATTTTTGATCTTCTTGCAAAGAAGAACATCAACGTAGATATTATTTTACAGTCTATCGGTCGTGACGGCACAAAAGATATTTCCTTTACCGTATCCCGTGACCAGATGGATGAGGCAGTAAAAGTTCTGAAAGACAATGCAGCACGCGTAAAAGCACAGAAAATCGAGGCAGATCCGACTGTTGCAAAATTATCCATCGTTGGTGCTGGTATGCAGACACATCCGGGCGTTGCAGCAGGTATGTTTGAGGCACTTTACAATGTAGGTGTTAATATCCGTATGATCGGAACATCTGAGATCCGTGTAACCGTTCTGGTAGACGAGAAAGATGTAGATAAAGCAATGCGCGCAGCACATGATAAATTTATCGAGGACTAATCAGGAAAACAGGTTAAGAAGTTTAAGATAGAAAGAAGATATAAAAAACAGGACCGTTCGAAAGAATTGGTCCTGTTTTTATGCTTAGAAAATAGTTTATATAGCAGGGAACGCTGCATCTTACAAGTATTACATGTAAACATTCTGTTCTGTCTGCTGCTGTGTCAGATCCAGATAAAATTGTGTATTTGTCTGGGTCATATATGGAAGAATCCATAAGAGACCGATTCCCAGTGTCAGGCATCCTAACAGGATCCATCCGATGAAGGAAAGCTCCAGCAGAAAATAGCGCATTTTACGTCCCTTCATCAACCGCATACTTTCGTTCATTGCTTCGATCACACGCAGATTCGGATGATCGATCAGCAGATACAGAGACTGTGAAAGCGAAATCGTAAGAACAATCAGGATAATACAGCCGATTGCCAGTAAAGCCATTCCAACGATCAGTAACACGGAAATATCACTTGTTGTGTAAACTGCTGCAATGATGGATACAATTGTGCCCGGAAGGGTGCATACAAAGGAAATCAGAATCAACAAAAACTGACAGCCAATGAATTTGTCCGGACGGTTTTTAAATGGAAACAGAAGATCTGCAAGCACAGGTCTGTTATTTTTTGCTGCTTTTACATGCATGTACATTGTTCCAATGGTAAATAATGCACCGACCAGACTGACAAAGACCATACCGGTATATCCCCAGATGATGCGGATGAAACGGGTGTAATAGACACCTTCCTGAAGCATTCTGGAAAATGGCGTTTCAAGCAGGGCGGAGATCAGCCAGCTGATCAGACCGGCACCGATCAGGGTGCTGTAGCGTCCAAGCAAAGCAGCTCTGGCATTTGCTTTTAAATCTGCAAAAGATTTCATATTGATATCATGCTCCAATCTGTTAAAATAGTGAGAGAACAAGGAGGAAGCACATATGAAGAAACAGGAAACAACGTTAGAAA
>ENA-OQEB01000674-OQEB01000674.1-human-gut-metagenome-genome-assembly--contig:-NODE-674-length-13868-cov-1.768940_pt1 | contig 13868 bp, 14 predicted proteins | sample MGYA00242787_ERZ504619 | MGnify/ENA primary metagenome ERZ504619 (study PRJEB26092, sample SAMD00036317) | human gut metagenome | host: Homo sapiens | study: EMG produced TPA metagenomics assembly of... | reverse complement strand
AATTCCCGGAAATTACAGAAGAACCCCGATTTAAATATAATCCGGAAGCAGATCCATCAAAAGAGAAAGTACCAACCTTTACCAAACAATGATTATGAAGTTCACCTCCATTCAAATGCATTGAGTTTACAGTAATTTCCGAATTCGTATGATTATAAATTGAACTATGTGGCGAAGGTAGAGTTTCTATTCTATTAATATCTACTTTACCCATATTAACCAATTGAGAATTTCCATCAATTTCAGAACAGCCTTAGAGCCAATTATCTGACCTCCATGAAAACTACAATTTGACTGTTTTTTGTCAATGGTGAGGCTGAAGAAGCTAAATCCAAGGTAGCGCCGCTAAAAATATAAAGAGTGTAGTTCTCGTTATCAGGGAAAACGACATTGTTGACCTTTCCGCTCGTAATTTTATAACTCTTATTTTTATCAAGAGTCATACCACTCCGTAGCTCTATTACATCTTTCATCTCAGCTTTTTTATCCAACTTCTCAATTTCCTTCTCCGAAAGCGGGGTGAGCCAACGTGTTATTTCTTGATCACTAATCCCGCTGTCACTACGCAAAAAAGATTTTGTAATAACTGGATCCGTATAATCCAATAATAAATCGCCATCTTTCACCTCTAAGCTTACAACAGTACTATACCCTTGTGCATCCGTTTTCTTAATATAAATATATTCTTGAGTCTTAGGTAAAGCCAAATCAACAATAAATGGATTCCTTGAGTTTGTTTTACTCCAACATAGAAAACAGAATTAGGATCAGTGATAGGGTCCGAACCAAATACTTCTATCGTATAATAACGTTTCCCCTCATATTCATCCAAGACTTTAACAGTCAATTTATGGCTAGCCTTTGTTGAATAATCAAAATCATTCGGAATACCATTTGTACTCTCGTCCGGTCTCGGCTTTGGATCGGGATCCGGCTTAGGCTCGTACACGTCCGCTGTACATGCGGTCATCAGCACCGCAAACAGGAACAGTGCCATGAACTTTACTTTCGTAAAAATACATCTCTTCATATGCTTAATCATTAAATATTTCCCCTATAACATCATTAAAAAAAGAAGTTGTATATTTTAATCAACTTATTGAGTATTATCAACAGCAAAGGTAGATTTATTATAATGCGAAGTTCTTAAACGCACAAATATTATCACATCAATTAACTATAATTAATAATACTCCAAAGAAAAAACCTTTGATAAATAGACAATATTTATTCCATGTCATGTTAAAAAAGAATAATAAAAGACTATTCACCCTACTCCAACCATTCAATCAGCTTATCAGCCAAAGTTACTGTTCCCGGCAAAGGTGGTTGGTGCCGATGTGGAGAAAGCCCCTAGCGATTTTCTCTTGGCAATAACATACCATCTGGCAATTTGACAAAATGAAAACTAAAGTCTCGGAGAATCGATTTTTTCGGGCAAAGGTACGGCTCGTTTCTAAATGCGAGAAGAAAAAGCAGCATTTGTCTCGTTGACAGATGAATACAGAAAAACAGCCTCTCGCTCCAGCGAAATTAATTCATCGTATCTCATATTTTGAGGCAAGAAAAGGGTAAAAGCAGTGTTACGATAGGGTTATAGCACGGTAAGAATGCCCATTCATGAGTACTCATAACCCTATGCGTGACCGCTCATAATGCCTAACGCGAGTATCGGCATTGGGCAATACGACCTATCGCAACAGGTTTCGCCACCTATCGTGTACAAAATCGGCCCCTTTTTCAAGAAAAAGCGTGTTTATTACCACGCCTATCTCATTATCTTGTCACTTTCGCACGAAGGGTATGTCAACATATTCGTATAATATGAAGCAAATAGTCAGAATAAGCTTCTATTTCGCAACAGACCCATCATACAAGCCAGAGGCTCCCAATAGGCCTTAAGCACTCACATAAAACACGGAATTTTCAATCCAACTGATAAATCTTCAGCTTATTGTAAAGCGTCTTCCGGTCGATGCCCAATAACTGGGCCGCACGAGTCTTATTATTGCCGCACTCTTGGAGGGCCTTACGGATAAGGTCACGTTCATGCTCCACGTTCTTAAGCTGGATGTTGGTGTGCGAAGAGAGGTTCTCCGTCAGTTCCTCCGGGAGTTCCTTGCGGGTGATGTATCGACCGGTCGCCAATAAGGTAGCGTACTTGATAACGTTCTTCATCTGCCGCAGGTTACCCGGCCAAGAATAAGATTGGAACAATTGCATGGTATCGTTGTCGAAACCGATGATATCTTTCTGGAGCTCGCTATTCGCCAGATCGAGAAAATGATTGGCGAACAAGAGCAAATCCTCTTTTCGCTCTTTCAAGTCCGGGATACGGATCGTGAACTCATTGATACGATGGTACAGGTCCTCACGGAAATCTCCTTTCTCGATCGCCTGCCGCAAGTTCTCGTTCGTTGCGGATATCAAGCGCACGTTGATAGCGATCTCCTGATTGCTCCCGATCGGCTTTACCTTGCGCTCCTGTAGGGCACGCAATAGCTGAACCTGTACCTCATACGTCAGGTTCCCGATCTCATCCAAAAATATCGTACCGCCTTGAGCCGCCACAAACGCCCAGTCTTGTTCTCGATCGCCCCCGTAAAAGAACCTTTCACGTGGCCGAAGAACTCGGAAGCCGCCAATTCCTTGGGGATAGCGCCGCAATCCACGGCGACAAACGGAGCTTGCTACGATTACTTTGCTCGTGGATCCGACGGGCGATATACTCCTTACCGGTACCGCTAGCGCCGGTCACCAATACCGACATATCCGTCGGAGCCACCAAACGCACATGCTCATAAAGCTGGCGGGCCGCTTGGCTCTGCCCCTCGATATAAAGATCCGGGGCCGAAGAAACCGGGACTCTCGCCGGAGCCTTCTCCTCCACGTACACAAGTTCCTTGATCTTACCCAGCAACTCATCCGGGTTCAACGGCTTGGCAATATAATCCGCCGCTCCCAGCTTCATCGCCTGAACCGCCGTTTGTATCTCCGCATAACTGGTCATCATGATAAGGGGTAAGGAAGGATGAGTGCTTTTCAGCCATTTCAATAAGTCGATCCCGTCACTATCCGGCAGGCGTAAATCCGATATAACCAAATCGAACGCTTCCTCCCCCAGCCTCCGTTTAGCATCGGAAACAGAGGACGAGGATCTTACGACAAACCCTTTCTTACCCAGCCATGTGGTAAGCATCAAGGAAAAAGTTATATCATCTTCAACGATAGAATCGACAACATACCCACTCAGATTATTTATAGTAACCACAAAGGTAAATAAATAAAACGAATCAAGAAAACATCCACGTAGCTTTACGCCATACTCCCTCGAAAGGACCTTGTTTATGATGGGCTAACCACCAGTGGCAAAAACCTAGCTGGAGAATGAAAAGAAGGATTCCTACGGCGAAGCTAGCGGTCGTTCCCAGATCGTCATACAGGGATAAACCGTATCCGAAATAGATAAAAGAGCCTACCATCGATTGCGTGAGGTAATTCGTCAAGCTCATTTTCCCGTAAGGCACAAGCCCGTGAAGCACCTTGCGGCGCCTTCCACTGCCACAAAAAGATAAAGGAGGATACCAATACGCACATGAACGAGAAATTACGCAAGGAAGACACGATCGTACTCATCGGGCGAAGCTCTTCGGTACGCTCTAGCAAACCGGGTAGGGAAAGGGACAGATAATAGAGGGGAATGAAACAAACTACCCCGATAACAAAGGTCCTTGTCCAAAACGTCCGATGCTTCTCCGGATCGACAAACAATCCCTTGCGCCCCAACAACATGCCCAGCATAAAGAGAGCCGATGTCTGGAAGAAACGTCCATAGCTCCAAGCCCAGAGAAGGCTATACAGCTGCCCGTCCCACAGATTAGACTTGACCATTTCCCAAAAGCTAGCACCTTCCATATACGGATAGATCCGCATACAGTGCACCAGCCATTGTTCCTTGGATGCCACATATTCCGGATGCATCAAGGCATACATGAATTTACCCCATTCCATGGGCTGTAGCATCAAAAACACGGCGATCGCCAATACCATCTTATTACTCAACTTGCAAACCGGTATCAACACAATACCCAAGATCGAATAAAGCACCAATATCTCCCCCGGGAAGAACGAGGCGTTGAAGCAACCGATAAAGAATAGGAGCATCAACCGCCAGAAGAAACGAAGCCGGAAGTCCTTCCCTTTCCTCGCTTGGTTATCAAACTGGATGAAAAAACTAAAACCGAACAGCAGGGCGAAAATAGCGTATGCCTTCCCGGAAAAGAGGAAGAACAAGGTATCCCATACCCCTTTATCCAAGGCTTTCATAAAATCGGTAGTAGCCTCCGGAAAATTATACAAGTTAAAATGCTCGATATTATGCAATAGGATAATAGCCATAACAGCAAATCCTCGTAATGCGTCGACCACCTCGATACGAGGTCGGGATTGTAGCGCGTGTTCCATGATATGATTCAGTAGATTTTATTATTTCGTGGCAAAAGTAACGAAACTAAATAAAAAAAGCATCCTCGAAAGGATGCCTTTTTCTTTTGCAGACTTAAATTGAATACTCAGGACTTAATCTTTCGCCATGAATAAATTCATGACTTTTGTTTTTAACGGTTTAAATGTAGAAACGCCCACTTGCGATTTCATTAAATAGATAGCGAATATCGTGCCAAAGCCAGCGAAACGCACGACAATGAATATCTAACTACTTATCCTTTAACAAGTAATAGATAAATTTTGTTTCTATAAAGTAGAATTTTATTTCAAAAGCATGGGGAAAGGCATTCCACGGATGGGTATTTATTCCACACCGGATTCCACAAGATTACCCGATGGCGGACTCCGCATCCTTCACGATAGCAAGTGCTTGCTCGATTACCTCGCCCAGCAGGTGGTACCAGCCGGAATCGGTCAGTTCCTCATCGTTCTTCTCCAAGATCCGCAGGTGTTGTACCAATGAATTGGCCCCCAGCATCGTGAACAGGGGAATCAACTTATGAGATATCCGGGAGGCTTCCTCCCGGTCTTTTCCCTCTAACGCATCTCGAAGTAAGTCGATGCTCTTGCGGGTTTCCTCCGAGAAGGTTTTCAGTATAGAGGCTGAGGCCTCCGGATCCTCTCCGGCAAAAGCGGTCAACGAAGAGAAATTCAACTCGCTCCTTGCCTCCAGATGGAGTGTCAGCAACTCATTCAGCAAGGAGATTAATTGGGCGGCGGTAAACGGCTTGTTCAAGAAACCCGTGAAACCAGCCTCCAGATAATGCTCGTGCTCCTTGGCGATACTGGCAGATAGGGCGATCACCGGGATCTCATCCGTTCCGGGGATACCGGACGTACGTATCCGCTCCAGTAAATGATAGCCATCCAGCGTCGGCATCTGTATATCGGTGATAATGGCGTTGAATACGGTGTTCCGCAATAGCTCGAGGACGTTATGCGGATTCGTACAACCTACCACCTGCACGTGACTCTGCTTCAAGAGTTCCTCCGTCAAGGCCAGTTGTAGAGGATCGTCATCTACCAGAAGACAATAGACATCTTGCCCCTCAAACAAGGGTAAAGCCTCGGCCTCACCAGCATCCGGAGCCTCCGCCGTTACGTCCGGCAAAGATTGATTATCGGCCAAGGGAAGAGGTAGCAAGATCGTGAAATCACTGCCTTTCCCCGGGGTACTATCCAAAGCAAGCGTACCGTTCATCAAGGACAGAAGCTACGGGTGATGGAGAGGCCCAGACCGAAACCTTCCACCTCTTCCGTATCGGCAAGGCGAGTAAACTCCCCGAATATCCGCTCTTGTTCCTCTTTCGGGATGCCCGGACCGGAATCGCTGACGGTAATGGACAGTTGATAATGGACAGCGGACAGTTTCTGTAAGGAGACAAGTAAAACGACTCGCCCCGCTTCCGTGAACTTGATAGCGTTAGATAAGAGGTTTCCTACGACCTGCCGGATACGGATCGGGTCGCCCATATAAACTTGCCCAGTCTCCTCCGGTTTCAGGTTCAAGACAAACCGTAAGCCTTTCGCCTCCGCTATCGGCTGGAAGCTGGTATAGATCTCATCGAACAAGGCCGGGACACGGAAGGGAACGCTATGCACCTCCATCTCGCCGGACTCCAACCGCTGGAAATCCAACAGGTCGTTCACCAAGGAAAGGATATGATCCGAGGAACCTTTCATGTTCTCCAGATAATATTGCTGACGCTCGTCTGGATGGCGGCGTAGCAAAAGCTCGATATATCCGATGATGGAAGAGAGCGGAGCCCGTATATCGTGGCTGATCGTCAACATCAGCTTCTCACGGCTTCGCAATAAGCTCTCGGCGACCTGTTTCGCCTTTTCCAGTTGCATACGGTAATATTTACTTCGTGAGATATCCCGTGAGATAAAGAAGAGGAACAGAAAGGCGATTACCACGGAGACGATCGCGATTCCGGCGATCAAATGGGAGGTCTCCCTTAATAGTACCTGCTTCTTATAGACCTTTCCAGCGACGCCTCCATCTCCTCCTCCTCGATATTACGGAGCATCTGGTTGATCTCCCGGGTAATCACGCTATTGTTATACCGTAAGTTAGAGGCCCTTTCCAACAACTGATCCATCAGTTGTTGCCGTTGCAAGCCACACTGTCTTGGATGCTTTTCAGCACGCTGACAATCGTATCGGTCGGATTATAAGCGTTCACCAACGTATCGGTAACGATCTCCCGGGTCGTGTTCACCACGATGCTGGTATCTTCCTTGCCGGGAGAGAACACGTCGGCCAAACGCTTGAAGAATCCTCGCTTCTTACGGGGAACTACCACCGTATCTTGCTTGACCTCTACCCGCTCTTGTACCTGCACCTCATTTACGATCGTATCCCGGACGGCAATTATTTTCTCGATATTCTCCGTATAAAGACGCTCCGTGTTCGCTTCCTGCCAAGTCTCAAGCAAGCGGCGGGTATTCCATCGCTTACGCTCCAGCAGTATGTCGATCGTATCTATTTTCAGGAGTTGCATGGAGTCCGTCACCAAGGTCCTCAACGAATCCATGTTATTATGGGCCTTATTCAACGTACGATTGAAGTGGCGGAACTCGTTCTGGGGCATGCCTACCAACTGCCCCAACGCCTCGCTTTCATAGAGCAGGGAGAGCGTATTGGTGACCAAGTACACCTTCCGGCGTGCCTGATGATCCGGCTCGTCCTCCTCGGCCACTTTCTCTACTATATTATAAATGTAAGCGACTGAGCAGACCGCAATGGTAATCAGCAAAATATAGCCTAATATCACCTTGCTAGTAATATGTCCGCTTTGCTCTTTCATATACGATTGAGATCAGTCTAATTCCTATCATAAGCGATATCCCATTTATCCATCATCTCAAAATCCTGCTTTTTTAAGCCGACTTTCCAAAATGGGATCGGGTCGTCATGGTCTCCCAGATACATACGGTCACGTACCTTGAAGCACGATTCGTTAAAGCAAACGTGGAATCGGCCACCGGAGTCCGCACACCGGCTATATCAAGCATCGTATGGAATACGCTGTTCGTGCTAACCGGATAAGTCTCGTGTGCCTGCGCTTCCAGATATTTCTGGGGATATGACTCCCGGTAAGCCTTCGAGAACCAGATCACATACGGGATATGCAACTGGTAATAGGTCGGTATCGGAGAAGCATGCAGATAACGGGCTCTGGAATCATCGAAGATATCCTCTCCATGATCGCTTAAGTAAAGCATGGATGCCGGAGCATTTGTCTTCGCCAACATATCCACGATTTCCCCCAGCACGTAATCTGTATAGTGGATGGAATTATCATAAGCGTTCCGTAACTCCTTTTTATACGAGGCACGAATTCCCTCCGCCTTATCCGGCCTATAGAAACGGAACTCCTTCGGATAACGTTCATGGTAATTAAAATGCGAGCCATAAGTATGCAGTACTACGAAAAGATTACCGTCCTCTTTATCCAGTTCCTTCTTTAGATAAGGCAGGATCGCCGCATCGTGCAAGGAGGTTAGCGTAGAACCCGTATTAAATGCGCTCATATCGATAAAGGTATCTGCCTCCCGGTAAAAAGCGCCGATCATCGAGGTCGTTAGTTTCTGGTTGGCGATCACGAGCGTACGGAAACCAGCCTCTTTGAAAGCGGTCACGATACTTTTCTCGTCGTAAAGGACTCCATAATTCTCGGCGCTGGCAGCGGACAGGATAATGGGGACACTTTTATGCGTATTATTCGATTGCGTCACCACATCCGTGAAATGCACCAATCCGTCTAAAGCCTCCATACGGGGAGTCGTCTTGCGCTCGTATCCGTAAAGGCTCCATTCCATAGCACGGGAGGTCTCTCCCACTACCAAGACGTAGATCTCCCGTTTTCCCTCAGCTTGTTCCAGCTTAGTGGCGTCGAACTTAAAGTCGGCGGAAGTAATATGATACTTACGGTTCCTCTCCGCCTTATTTATGGCGAAATATAAATTGTATAGGCGTTAGCCGGATACACATCGTCCTTCCATGAAAACCGGTGATCTTGCAAAGGAGACAGGAAGCAAAGGATCAAGCCCATGACAAACATGCCTAGGCTGATCTTGGCCCATTTCTTCCGGAAAGGATTTCGCAATTTCTCTTTCTGCCGTATCGAACGATAAGCGAGTATTAGAGTAGGCAATGTATAGAAAAAGAATACGCAACCGATCACCAAAATGATATTCCCCAATAATTCGCTAGCCTCGGAAGCGTTCGAGCTGGTAAGGTTCAAATACATATCAACCGCTATCACGGACTGCCCGAAAAGATACAGAAGCACCAACTGTCCCCCATCTAATATAACCTTCGGCAACAGGCACCAAACCACGATCCCCGGTTTACGGGCCACTAACAAAACACCCATCCAAAAGGCCAAAGGTATCAGCAACGAGGCGATACGACCGTGACGGGAAGCGGTTCCGTAAAAAAGAACACACAGTTGATGATAAATAACAGGGCAAATAAGAAATATAAATGCTCCTGTGAAGATATCCAGCGTATTAACTTTGTAAAATACTTCATTCAATAAAACTTTGCCAACTCTCAATCATTACTCTTCTCAACTAATACCCAGAACCTAAAATTCCGGTAATTGGCAAAGATAGGCGTTATTAAACACATACAAAGCGTATTATACACAAAAAATGTTATTCACAGTCATTACTTCTCCTTCATCCGTCGCCAATACTCCTTGACAGAGTTTTTCACTTCCCTATGTAACAGCAAGATACCAATTAAGTCGGGAGAGTCATCAAAGCCACGGTGATACCGGATAATGTCAATACTACCACACAATAAAATTATATTTATCTCCTATATTTTCTGGAGGATAGCGATAAACTCATCATTCGTAATGTCTAGCTCCGGCTCTTTGTAATTGACATATCCTCAAAATAGTCGCTGGCGATATCGGCTACGATCTCCCCTCCGTCCAAGCCATACGAGGAAACTAGTTTCTCCACCCGGTTACGTATCTGGCGAATCACCTGTAAACGATCCTCATAACGATCTGGCTTCTCCTGATCAGTGACGTGCTCATTCCGGGCGATCAAGTAAACTACCGTATAAAATTTCTCCATGCTCCGAAAACAGGGACAAACAAGGATTTCTTCTCCTCGGGCAGATCTGCCAAAAACTGTTGTATCTTTGTCATAGCTCTTACTCTTTTACCTAATAAAAAAACAATATACTTTTTGTTCTAAAACAATATACTTCGTGTGTAAAAGTATATTGTTTCGACAACAAAAGTATATTGTTCTTCTCGAGTCTGTTAAATGATTGAATTCTTCTTCGTAAAATCCAAAATCTCATCAATATAGCCAAAAGCCAATCCTGTTACCGTATCTGCGCAGCCGTAATAGATAGCGATACGTTTCGTCTCCGGATCATGCAAGGCGGCACAGGGAAAGACTACGTTCGGAACGTCTCCCATGCACTCGTAATCCTTTTGCGGGGATAACAAATAAGGTCCGGAGCGGAATTTCACTTTCCAAGGTTGCTCCAAATCCAAGATAGCGGAACCGAAGCTATACACATACCCGTTGCAAGAACGAAGCACGCCGTGGTAAATCAATAACCAGCCTTCGGAAGTCTCGATAGGGATAGGGCCCGCACCGATCTTCGTACACTGCCAAGCGCTATCCTCGAACGCAGCCGGAGACATCACGTGGCGATGTTTACCCCAGAAACACATATCCGGAGACTCGCTATAGAAAATATCGCCGAACGGAGTATGACCGTTGTCGCTCGGACGGCTCAACATGGCGAAGTTTCCGTTAATCTTACGAGGGAACATCACGCCATTACGGTTGAAAGGCAGATAAGCGTTCTCCAGCTGATGGAAGGTCTCGAAATCGAACGTGTAAGCCACGCCGATCGTCGGGCCATGATAACCGTTACACCAAGTCACATAGTAACGATCCTCGATAAAACATACACGGGGGTCGTAGGCATAAACAAACTCGCCGATCTCCTTGTCGTCGCACTCAAACTCGAGTTTTGTCTCAGAGATACTCCAATGAATGGCATCTGCGCTAAAACCTACGTGCAAACGCATCCGGCGATTCGTATCGTCGCATCGGAACACACCGGCATAACCACCTTTGAAAGGGACAACAGCACTGTTGAACACACTGTTCGATGTCGGGAGGATATCACGAGGAATCACCGGGTTCTTCGAATATCTCCACAATACTTCTTTGCTACCCTCGGGACGATCTTCCCAAGGCATATCTGGCAGCGGAGCGCCTACGATTTTCAAATTATCCATAACTAATCCTATTAAAATATTACTATACTAACTTATTACCTTTATCGTCATACGTGAACGGTACGAAATAGGCTACCAAGAATGAAGGATCATCGCCAGCAAGGTCACGATAAAGAAATACTTATAACCTAGCCAGTCACTCACAAAACCGCTCATCATTCCCGGAAGCATTACGCCAAGGTTCATGATACCTGAGGCGAACGCATAATGCGCCATCTGATGCTTGCCCGGAGCTACCTGTTGCATCATAAACAGCATCAAGCCCACGAAACCGAATCCATAGCCAAAATACTCGAATACGATGGCGGAAGCGATAATGAGACCATTATCAGGCTGGAAACACGCCAAGAACGTGTATACCAAAAACGGTATGTTGAAGCAACAACAAAGCGTAAACAATACCTTTCGCAATCCCTTAGCCGAGATATAATATCCACCGAGCAAAGAACCCAGCACAAACGCCGCCGCTCCAAACGTACCATAATACAAACCGATCTCTTGCTCCGTTAGTCCTAATCCTTGATCAGCTATCGGAGCTTTCAAGAACAAAGGTACGATCTTTATCACGAAACCCTCGGCAAAACGATACAATATAATGAAACAGATATACCACACGATATACTTCTTCGTGAAGAACTCCTTGAAGACCAGCCATAGCTCAGCCATACTTTCCTTCAACGAATGTTCTCCGGTAGCGGCTTTTCCACCCGAAGGCAACATCTTCATATGATAAAAACCAAGCAGGATCATGATCGTACCGCAAAGCAGCATAACGATCATCCAAGCGTATATCATGGCCTCTTTCTCCAATCCTATCCCGGTAAAATATTGCATCATATAACCCGCCAGATAAACCAGACCACCCGTGGCTACGATCTTCGCTAAATTGTAAAACGCACCTTGCCAACCGATATATTTGGCTTGATTCTCCGGTGAGAGCTCTTTCATATAAACGCCATCCGTTGCCACGTCATGCGTAGCCCCGCTAAGCGCTATAATACCTAATAATGCGATAGATAGAGCAAAGAAACTCGGCAAGTTTAACGCCAAGGCCACTAAACCGAATAAGCAACCGGATAACAACTGGGTCAATACGACAAAGAATTTCTTGGTACGATACATTTCCAAAAACGGGCTCCATAAAGGCTTTAAGGTCCAAGGTAACATGATAACCGAGGTCCATAACGCAATCTGGGCATCCGAGATATCCAATCCCTTAAACATGAGTACGGTAACCATGTTCAGCACTACAAAAGGCAATCCCATAGCAAAATAGACACTAGGGACCAAGTTACAGGGTTTCGACGTTTAGTAGCATTCGTGTTTTTCTCTTCCATGCTTTATTTAGAATTTAGGTGTACAAATATAATTAATAATCCGGATATATCTTTAATCGATCGGACAAATAGAGGAGATCATCCCGAAGGTAGCGTTATCATTCAAATCCCAGACCATCTTTCCGGCTCCGTTTATCTCGATCAACTGCGGGTAATGTCCTTTCGCAGCCTCTCCGTCATGGCCTTGCCAGTTACAGATATACAAACCACCGTCCCGTTAGAGCAACTGGGCAACAAAGAAAAGCTGGGCTCCCTCGATATCGTTCTCATTCACCTTGCGAACGATATCTCCAGTCTCGAAATTCAGCTCTATGAAGCAATGGGCATCACCGCAAGCGACCAGATAATTACCGTTATCCAACGCAGCCACGCTAAACGGGTTACCGTCTACTTTCACGCTTTTCAGCAATTGACCGGACGGGGATATTTCCCGGATCTCGGAGGTAGCGAACAAGGGCACTAAATAATTGCCCTGCTTATTTTTGTTTACTTGACGGAATTGGGCATGGGGTTGCTCAATATGGGTGTCGAAATCCGTTTTCGACAGGATCTCTCCTTTTGCATTCACCTCCATGATCGTCGCCGGGTATCCACACCACGCTAATAAATAATTACCGTTGGGAAGTACACGTGCCGTCTGCATCTCACAGCCTTCCGGAGCGGAGATATTCCAGACCTCCTCATGATCCCGGGTGATTAGCTTCGCCCCTTTCGAATAGGAAAAAAGGATATTCCGGTCGGGAGTAACAGCTACGGAATTACATTCCCATCCTTTTTCCAAGGGATGCTCCCATTCAATTTCTTTCGTGTTCTTGTTTACGATGCGATTTTGTCCCAGCCGGAACCGCCTAATAAAAGATAATGCGACGCCTCATGACATGCGGAACATACGAGTAGCAGGCATGCGGATAATATAAAAGTATAGATTTTCATGGTTTAAATTATATAAATAAGCAGGAGCAGGTAAAACCTACCCCTGCGATGGATTATTTCGCTAAGTCGCAGAACAACTCATATCCCTGATCAGGCGTGATACCTTGATGCACGACCGCATGAACCGCTTGGATCATGGCGACAGGAGAAGTACTCTGGAATACGTTACGTCCCATATCCACGCCAGCCGCACCGTCGTTGATCGCATTATAACATAATTCCAACGCCTCCTTCTCCGGTAATTTCTTACCACCGGCAATTACCACGGGAACCGGACAAGCAGCGGCTACCTTCTCGAAGCCCTCACAATAGTAGGTCTTCACGATATTAGCGCCATTCTCCGCACAGATACGGGAAGCCAGACCGAAATAACGAGCGTCTCGAGCCATTTGCTTACCAACGGCGGTAACACCCATTACCGGGATATTGTAACGGCTGGCCTTATCGACCGCCTTATATAAGTTAGCCACAGTCTTAGCCTCATGCGCCTCATCACCGATAGCCAACATAACCGCCATGGCGGAGACGTTCATACGGATAGCGTCCTCTATATCGATCAATACATTATCGTTCAAATCCGTAAGAATAGACGTTCCAGCGTCCGAACGAAGACAAATCGGTTTCGTCGTATTCGCAGGATCGTAGATGCAGGATACCACGGGTACACATCAAGCAATCCGCATATTCAATCAAAGGAACGATATTCAAGTCGATACGCTCCAAACCGGAAGTCGGCCCCATGATGAAACCATGGTCAAAAGCAAGCATAACCGCCTTGCCTGTCTTCGGGTTGAAGATACGGG
>ENA-OQEB01000673-OQEB01000673.1-human-gut-metagenome-genome-assembly--contig:-NODE-673-length-13878-cov-1.790924_pt1 | contig 13878 bp, 12 predicted proteins | sample MGYA00242787_ERZ504619 | MGnify/ENA primary metagenome ERZ504619 (study PRJEB26092, sample SAMD00036317) | human gut metagenome | host: Homo sapiens | study: EMG produced TPA metagenomics assembly of... | reverse complement strand
AACAAGGAGACAGTCTAATCGGGTTATGCGCAAAAGAATATAAAAATTCTGGTTATGCTCCAATGATTGCCTCCATAAATAACCTAATCAGCTTTAGAGATATAAAACCCGGAACTCAATTATGGTTCCCTAAATATAATGAATATGGATAATTCATTTATAATCAAACTATTCCTAAATAGTAAAGATGTTACGGAGCAATACTCCGTAATCAATGCAAAAATATACAGAGCATGTAATAAGATCGATAAAGCAACGATCTCCATCAGCGCTGATATTATCGACAACAGCCAATTTGAAATACCAGACAACAAAATATTCAATCCGGGTACGGAGCTTAAGTTTCAAGCGGGTCCAACAGATAAGGTCAACACCTTATTTGAGGGATGCGTTACAACCCATCAGTTAAAAATCAATAGCGAACAACAAACTCTATTTATTTTAGAATGTAGGGGTTTCGCATATCCTGCAACTTTGGACGTAAAAATAATGTATATGAAAATAGTAAAGATGATACCGTTATCAAGAAGATTCTGGGACAATACGGGCTTTCCGCCAAAGTAGATAGCACCGGTATAGAAATTCCACAACTGGTACAATACTATTGTACAGATTGGGATTTTGTACTCACACGAGCACAAAATAACGGATTAGTCGTTATCACTGACGGTAAACAAGTCAAGGTATGTAAACCGAATGTATCCGCCTCCCCGGTCTTAACCATCACCTATGGAGATAATTTAATCGCTTTCGATGGTTCTATATCCGCTTCCGAGCAATACACAGATACAAAAGCTTGCGCTTGGGACGTGAGCCGTCAACAAATTATCAAAGCCACCGCCAGCAAACCTCCTCTCAATGCCCAAGCGATATCGCCGCAAAGGATCTATCCGGTCTGGCAAATGAAGTGATGCTTTATCAAACTAACGCTCCCATCGGCGACGCTTCTTTACATGCTTGGGCCGATGCGCAAGCTTTATGGAGCGGTCTGGCACGTTTTCAAGGCTCCATCACAATTTACGGGAATGCGTCTATTATTCCGGGCTGTATTATCAAATTAGAAGGATTAAGCAAACATTATAGTGGAAACGCATTTGTTCAATCAGTAGAACATACACTACAAGGAGGCGAATGGAAGACACAAGTCTATATGGGTTTCAATCCGGTAGTCATTACCGAAGAGCCCGATGTAGTCGCTCCCGCAGCTAGTGGTTTTTTGCCCGGTATACGAGGATTACAAATAGGGATCGTTAAAAAGATCGGAGATAATAAAGATTTCGAGAATTTTATATTAGTCGATATACCTTGTTACAATGTGAGAAGACGGAGATATGGCTCGGCCGGTCAGTCCGTACGCAAGCAATGGGGTCGGCATGTTATTTCTACCGGAAGTCGATGATGAGGTAGTCCTGCAATTCATCAATGAGGACCCCTGCCACCCTGTGATTATCGGAAGTTTGTACAGTCGCAAACGAAAAAACGCCGGTTTCTTTAGATCCAAAAAATAATTTAAAGACAATTGTTACAAAAAACCAGTTGAAAATTACTTTGGACGATGATAAAAAGATTATCACAATAGGGACTCCCGGAGAGAACACGCTCATATTGGATGATGACAAAAAGCAAATTCTGTTATCCGATGCTAATAAGAACAAGGTCTGTATGGATAAAAACGGAATTATGGTAGAATCCGGCAAAGATCTCATATTTAAGGCAAGAGGGAATGTCAAGACAGAAGGAATGGGTATCGAATCCAAGTCTAAGCAAGATACCAAGATAAATGGCTTGAATATCGAGGTTTCCGCACAAATGGGAGTTAAAGTAAAAGGGTCTGCCACCGCCGAAATATCCGCATCCGGCCAAACCGTTGTAAAAGGAGGCGTTGTAATGATTAATTAAATCGAATGATTTATGCAGAATAAAAATAGTTTTTTAGGTAAAGGATGGGCATTCCCCCCAGAATTCCAGCCATAATGATAATCCCACCCGCATGTTTAATTATGAAGAAGACATCCGGCAAAGCTTGATCATCCTTCTCTCCACTCGCACAGGGGAGCGAATACATCGTCCGGATTACGGTACGGAACTATATCGTTATCAGTTTGAACAATAGATCTTACCATGGAGACCATGATTAAAGCGCTATTGAGAAGGCTGTTCTCTTATACGAGCCTAGAGTCTCGCTTGATCGCATAGAAATTAATAAGGCTTCGATTCAAGATGGCATTCTGATTATCGAACTTTATTATACGATACGTATGAATAATGTCCAACAAGAATTGACCTATCCTATCTATTTTGATTCTAACCGATGAATAAACAATGGAATAAAGATGGATTGACAAGAAAAAAATTGGAGAATGATTTCCGGATACATGAGCTTTTCAAGTACTCGAGAAAAATCTCTCCAATTTATTGGCTCGTGCCTTTTCGAAATCATCCTTTTTATATCATTACCAATCCTTAGCCATACTCAATGAGATCAAGCAAACAGATACAATCGGGATCGAACAGAGTTTCATTTTGTGGCAAAATGAGAACTCACCGGAAAGTAACAGAGAAATCACCTATCTAAGAAACGCTCTATACCATAAGTTCTCTGATTGGTATCAAAGATTGAATCATCGGATCTTTAGAGATTCCATGTCCGATTTATTTCTGGATATGGAGAAGTATAACCAGAGACTTCAGCTAATAACCCTATCCAATCCTAAAACGGTTCGTAGAAGTCTCTACCTATTATTACGTATCCTCCGCAATTTACAAAACAAACGGGAGATTTACATCCAAGAAATCGCTAAAAGCGGAGAGACCGATCCCTCATTAGCTGTTTTAATCGCTTTCTTGAAAAACTATCAATATCTGGTAGATCAGTTCAATAAACGCTGGGAAGCTTATCCGTTATTTTATGTCAACCAAATATTGAAGGAATCTCCCCAAAAAGCGATTATTCCTTCCGCTTGGTTTATCGCCGTGAAGAATAATACCGCACGGCAAGCCCAGTTACCCAAGGGTACAGGTATTATAACACAGGTACCATTTCCTGCGCAAGATATCCAATTTTGTTATCGTACGGACGAAGATTATTCGGTCAATGACATGAAAATAACGAGTATACATTCGTTACTATTGGAAAAAGATCCGAAAAAATATCCAGCGAGCCGATTAGGCTTCGTTACGTCCATCTGGCAAAAACAGTTGAATGACAGGATCGGAAACGTTCCTTCTAAGAAGCCCAATCTGGACTCAGAGCTAATCTTTGAGAACCAATCCTCTATACAAGCCGGACTGATGATCGAATCTCCCATGTTATTACTTCGGGAAGGACATCGGGATATACATATCACATTCGGATTAGAAGAAGACTCCATATCATATTTCAAAGAATTAATCGCTACTACGGAACAATCTTCCCACGAAACCGGGCGTGTATTAAACGACGCTTTCCTATTGGAGTTAAGCACAGAGAAAGGTTGGGCCCCGATATACGCCTACACCTTGACATTCATCAACGAAAACTCCTTTTATCTGAAATTCGTCCTTAATGAGAAATTCGACCTACAACACCTTGCTCTGAAGCTCATGGTTGCCAAACACGGAACCCAGCGCTCCGTATATTGATGAACACGGATGCTTGGTTATTCCCCTACTCTTGGGTACACCGTATTTTTATTACTAGCTTAAAGATAAAGGTACATGTATCCGGCATGTCATCCTTGAAAATCTATAATCCTCTGGGAGAAGTAGACGCAAGCGTACATTTCCCTTTATTCGGGTTAGAAGCTCAAAAAGGCTCATGGTTCGCATTCGGTAATTATGAGATAGCGATCAAGCTATCCAATCCATGGGTATTACTTTGCAATGGGCGGATCTACCTTATTCGGAAGGAGGTTTCTATGATTTGTATCAAGCATATAAGACACCTATCGATAATACCACCTTCAAAGTTGAATGGGAAAAACTAACAGACCAGAAATGGGTAAAATTACCGGAAAGTACATCTTGTCTCTTCAATACGAAAAACAAGCATACTTCCCCTAGGGGAAAGCTCTCGGAGTACAGCGAGATCGTTTACGACAAACCGTTCAAAAACATTACGGTCTCCACGGAAGAAGAGCAATATCAATACATGAAAGCCCAGCAAGGCTTCTTCAGGATTAGACTCACAGATCCGAACGGCGGATTCGGGCAGACGGAGTACCGGATGCTCTTTGCGGATATCATGATAAGAAACAGCCATACCCGTAAACAGACCCCGGTGCCCAAACCTCCTTACAACCCTATGATTGAAAGTATAGGTATCGGTTATAGCGCCGAGGAAGAATACTTTTTCAATGGCGATACCCCAAGAGATAGATGCCGTATCTATCATATCCATCCATTGAGGCAAAAGGAATTACATGAAATCGATCTACGTCATCCGTTCCCAATGGTGGAAGTACCCACAGAAGATGGGATTATTCTATTCGGTATTGGTAACTTGATCGGTAACGACCAGATCCGTTTATTCTTCGAGATGGCTGCCTTGAAACGGGAAATCGAAAAAGAATATCTTCCTTGCGTACAATGGTCTTTCTTCAACGGCAAGCAATGGGAGTTTATCAAACCGGGTAATTTACTTTCCGATACAACCGGGAATCTGTTGAATACAGGTTTGGTAGACATCCTGCTTCCCTCACCTATTAGCGAGGAAATGCTTGACATAAATGGAGATTTCTGGCTTTCGGCAAAAGTATCTTGCCACACGCAAAATTGTTCATCCATACGAAATGTCTATCTAAACCCAGTGAAAGCCCGGTTAGAAATCCCCGAAGAAATGGAAGCCCTGATCGGTGAGGAACTCGAAAGCTTCACGGGACTCGTTTCTTTCGAGAAAAGTATGCCGGGACTTACGGATATTTACCAGATCATACCCGCTAAAGGAGGACGTTCGCCGGAAACGCCAGAGGATATGCGGCTCCGGATCACCCAAGAGATGTCCCATCGGAACCGGGCTGTATTGCCTAGGAATTACGAGCAAATAACATTGGCTCAGTTCCCCGAAGTCGAAAAAGTACTTTGCTTGCCCGGAATAGACAGTAAAGCTCAAAACAGGAGCCCGATCGTAACATTGGTCGTGATGCAAAAGGAGAAAGATAAAAAGATCTTGCCTTTATGCGAACATAGGCTACTCATGCGAATCGAAGATTATATAGGTGACAAGACAAGTCCGTTCATTACCGTTGATGCAATCACTCCGGTCTACGAGGAAGTAACCGTTTGCTGTAACCTCCGGATAAAGCCCGGATATCCCGTAGGAGATATACTCCGCCAGACAGAGGCACGCATTAATAATTGTATCGCACCTTGGCGAGATAAGGAAGAGATCCCGGTATTTGGGCTTTCGTTCTCATCGACCGATCTTTATAACTCCATACGAGAGTGTGAAGCCATCGTGGACATTGATATATTAAGCGTAGCGCATGTCGTATATACGGCAAAAGACCAACAAAAGAGCTATTATCTAAACCGCTACCCGGAAGAGGCTAGGCAAAATTCAACGTTAGCCCTTCCCAACCTTGGTGCATATTAGTTCCTTCTGATAGGCATTTGCTATATATTGACCAAAAAGACGAACTATTGGAACAACTCGGACTCGGATATTTAGGAGTTGGAAGTAATTTATTATTAACAAATAAAACAAACCGGATATGCCTCGTACAAACAGAAATACACTAAAAGAATACTTTAAGCGCGGAAGTATGCCCAACCAAAAGCATTTCTACGAATTAATCGATTCCATGGTCAATATTTCCGACGACGGGATCGATAAAAATCCGGATGATGGCTTACGGTTAGCTCCTTCCAAGGAAAACAGTCCCGTCATCAGCTTATTCACGAACATACAAGACAATATTCCTGAGTGGAAAATATACCTAGGTAACAATAGCCAACTCCATATCATACGTCAAGGGCAAGATGAACCGATACTATCGCTTCATCCAAACGGTCGTATCGAGATGAACCAACCCGGTATGGATATACGTATCAACGGCAGTCTTTCCGCAACCCGCTTCGACGGCGCGATACGGGGTAAATTTCCCGCAGATGGCGAATGGCATACCCTGCAAATACCAACGGAAGGATGTCGTGCCTACCGCATCATGGCTGGATGCGGTAAGTTAAAAAGCGGACAATACGCATTGGTGGAAGCCACGGCTATCCATTGTTACGGGAAACATCGAAAAATCCGTACGAATCAATCTTGGTTCGGTTCCTTTTTTAACAAGATCAAATTCCGTTGGTACGGCCCCGGACAAAAATGCAAGTTGCAAATACGTAGCGGACGGGATTATGGAGACAACATCTTTGTTTGTTTCCAGATAACCGATTTATGGAAAGATTACCGGATGGATGCCTCCGACCGGAGAAACACCTTTAATCAAGAATAGCCATGGATGATCTGCCCAACCTGCAAGAACTAAAAACGGAGGAATCCATATTCGATAACCTCCAAAAGAATGCCTTGGAAACAATCCGGGAGCTTTCGGGACAATTGTGGACAGACCATGCCCCGCACGACCCGGGAATCACGACTCTGGACATCTTAAATTACGCCTTAAGCGAATTGGATTACCAAATGAGTTTCCCATTAGAACAATATCTCACCGGATCGAATAATCGTTTCAATCCGGAGGATTACGGCTTGTTCAGTCCTGAACGGGTTTCCGGGATGGCCCCTGTGACACCCAAAGATTACCGAGACCATTTTTTAGATCAATTAGATAACACTGATTACTTAATGAACTTATCGGACCTGCAAATCCACCTTATAGATCCAATGATCAGATCTGCCACGGATGGTTCGACCTATTTATAGAACTCTCGTCCTTTATCTCAGAAGATCAACACAAACAGGAAGAAAAGAAAATCAAGGAAAAGATTGAGGAACTATATCACGCGAACCGGAATTTAGGAGAAGCCCTACACGCAATCCATTTCGTAAGAAGAAAACCTTTATTACTTATTGGAAATATCGATATAGACGGTAGCATCTCTCCGGAAAAAACCTTGATCGCCATTTATACGGAGGCGATTCAATTATTCGCACCGGGAAGTCATTATACAGGTAGTGCGCTTCCCATATACAAGCTTTTCAAAGGGATCAAGCAGATACAAGGGGTTCTATCGATACACTCTTTGGAATTTCAAGGTTTTGAAGAGGGTGAATACGCCTATACATTAGCATTATCTTCCCCTGAGCAAATCAAGATACGACTTTACCAAAACCAACAAGCAGTAGAGATTAATGCCACAAAAGTATTGAATCGTTTGCATTCGCGGAATAATATCAACCATGCGATACGAGAACAGAAAAAACAAGCCAAATCGATCCTCATGGACAGTCGCCATATCCATCTGAATGATTATAGCGTCACAAATGATTTCCCGATTTGCTACAAGGACTCGTTTACCGATTCATTCAAGGCATATCTTTCTATATTCGACCATCTCTTTTCGGAGGGACATAAAGAAATGAACCATCTAAAAGATTGGATGGCCTTAAATATGGGAACCCCCGGTTCCGCTTCTATGGAACAAAACAAAGATCTGCTATTGGATACGTTGGATAAAATCTACGGCGAAAATAGCAACCAGCCTTTTCTCCGCTACTCCCATAAAGAGATAAACCGTCAACGAAGAGTCCGGTTCCTGCGACAACTACCGGAACTTATCCGGGACCGGTATCTAGGCTGTAATCTATTCGACGCAGACTCCCTTTCCGGATTGGAAAGATATCTCTATTCCATACTCGGATGGAAGATGCGAAAGAGCAAATTTTCATTCTGGAAAACATACTCCTGCATTCACCGAAGGCGACTGATCATCCAGTCCCCTCCCGGGAATTTACCTTAACGGCAATCCTCTCACAAACAAAACGTACGCGGCAACGGCCGGATTTTCAGCTTCGTCTTGAAGAATTCTTGCGAGAGAAGATACCGGCACATCTACGATTCACGGTTCATTGGCTTCCTCCGAAAGAGCTAGCCCTATTTGTCAAAGACTATAAGGCATGGCGAAAAGCGTGGGCCGATAAAGACGACAAAGAGATTGACCGCACCGGAGAAATCTTAAAGAATAATCTGATACGAATAAATATAGAACTTTAAATTTACCCTTATGTCAACCAGATATCGAACTACCTACCACGGCATTTTATTGGGCTTATTACTTCATGTAATCATGCACAAGCCGTTAACGCCCAAAGAAGTCTCTCGGAGCGATTGGATTATTTCCGGAGTTTAGGAGAGCGGACCGAATTGGAACTGGAAGAGATTCGTACCCCGATCGTCTCCTATCAAGCTCTTATGGACTCGATCACCCAGCGTATCTTAACGGAGCAATGCAGTTATATCGTCTATCCCGCTGAATTGGGGAACGCTTTCACTTTCGTAATAAATCCGGACGCGAACCAAGCGATATTGCGTTTGGGTTATTTACAGTCCCCGAGTTCCTTATTACCAGATCATGTGGAACAATGTGCATATACACCTTGGTTGTTCGGAAACGAGTTATTAACCGCATCCAAGAATAAGCCAACGCAGATCCTCTCTTCCGCTTCTTCGATGCAATGCCCGGCCCAGTCAAAGTAACGCAAGCTTTGTGGTATTATTTCAATAAAAGAGAACCGGAAAGGATATTGCCTCCCCCTACCGTCGAGAATATGTATTTCTTCAAGGGCAAAACCGGAGATCTGGATAATATGCAATCGTTGCTCAACTCCGATAAACAAGGCTATATCATTTGCCCCGTATGGACAGAAGACGTTACAGGAGTTCTGGATAATCCGGACGAGAATCCCTCCATCAGAGGAAGCGGAACGATTGAGTTTTTCATCAAAGAAGCTCCCCTTTCCATCGCCCTCAACATCACGCCTTGGGAAGAAGACGCCATTGGATACCGGGAAACCGATTTCATCCCATTCGTTTACGACACCACTTACACGCAAGCCGTAAAGAACTGGTTGCTATCCGTGCGTGAGCTGCGTCCCTCCACGATTCGTACGTTCTTCTGTTATTTCGATAAACGTAGCAAAGAAGAGATCGCCACACAAAAGAAAAAGGGAAATTGCAGTATTCCCGTATTCAAGGTAGATGGCGCATCATCGGAAACCGAACGCTATCCGAACGCCTAAGTCAATACAACCAACGAGCTTTTCCCATCGTGCCGTATTGGTTGCAATCCGTATACGAGCAATTACCGGCAGGCCTTATCCGGAAATTCAGCCGGATGGAATATCTAGGGTATGTAGTGGATACAGAAAGCGGGCAACCTAGTCAAGTAAGCGACTGGCAACAACAGGAGTGTCTGGTAGATATGCCCGTTTATTCGGATACGCCTGTCGATTTGCTGGTCCTATTCCGAAACTCAAAAGCGACGAATGATTTCCTAAGATCGAAAGAATCCCAGATGGCTCTTTTAAATAACTTATTCACAAAGGATACCGGCACGATCAACCGGAACCCGTCTCTCCGGAAACTCAACGGCTTGACTCTTTACTTCCCTGATTTCGATTTTAAGCTGGAGAACCGGAGAGAACTTGTACAATTCGTGAAGTCCACCAGTTTCGTAATTGATTCCTTTTGTGTGATGGGTAATAAAATATATAGAAACTACGATTTAAATGTCATATTCCCTATCAAGGAGAAAAAGCATATCGGTTATCTATCCATTCTATTGAAATACCATTGGTAGACCGCCTTTGTTTTGTCGATTACGATGAAATGGGCGTTCCTGTAACTACTTGCGAAAATCGAGAGAATAAGCAAGAACCAGTACTCAAGATGGTCATGTATGAGGAAGAATGCGAGGTATCCTTACTAGATAATCTTTTCAACTCTTTATTCTATTTGCTAAATCCTTTTCCGCAAGGCGAGCAACTCACCAGTTGCTCCGATGATCTGGCGCAACTGGCAAATACGGAATTCTCCAACCCGATGCTTATTTATTTCGTATTGGGTGATATATTCCTATTTCTCATACTATTAATCCTAATCAACCTGTATATGACATCCAGTAAGTTCTACATGTTGGCACAACATTATAAGCGATATGTCTTGCCTCTATTACTGGTATTCATATCCGAGATCGTATTGGTATTATACCTAATCACCAATATCGTATCCTCGCGGGAAACTTTCGACATATGGACCCAAATGATACTGTTGGCGCTCCCACTCTTCTTTTTTCTCTTAATCATCGTACCGATCGGGCACCGGGAAAGAGAGCCGTTGCCTTAAATCACCACCGGCCCTCTTTATTCAATTCCCGGCGGATCGCCATAGATAAGATATCGGAATCTAGCCGGGGAGTGTCTTGCTTTAGCAACCGAAGGCACAACGCCGGATCACATTCGAGATGGAGCCACCCGATAACTCATAAGTAGCTGCCATACGAATCATTTTGTCCGCATCCGCAGGTAGCCAAGAAGAGGGAAGCATTCTACGCCATAATTCCTCACGTAAGTCTTGATCCGGCATCGGGAAATAGATAATAGACTGGAAACGACGGGAGAAAGCTTCATCAATATTACTCTTTAAGTTTGTGGCCAAAACAACGGTTCCCGGGAAATCCTCGATCCGTTGCAGCAAATAAGCGATCTCTTGATTCGAATGGCGATCATTAGAAGTGTTCGTTGAGGTTCGTTTACCGAATAAGGCATCCGCCTCATCGAAAAAGAGAATCCAATTCCGGTTTTCCGCTTGGTCGAATACATTCGCAAGGTTCTTTTCAGTCTCGCCGATATATTTGGAGACAATCATGGAAAGATCGATACGATATACATCCATCCCGTTCTTCTTGCCGATCAAGGTCGCGCAAAGCGTCTTACCCGTTCCCGGCGGGCCATAAAACAAAGTGCGGTAACCGGCCTTCAAAAAACGACTCAATCCCCAGTCCGAAAGGATGACTCGATGACCCGTAATCCAATTATTTATCTCTTCCAACTCCTCACGCACATAATAAGGCAATACGGCATCTTCCCAATTCAAAGCCGTACTAATCCGTTTGGCCGGAAAACCCATATTATAGTCCGGCTTATATTCTCCCTCAAAAGATAAACGGTACAAGAAATCCTCCGATATACGCAGTTGTCCGCTCAAGAACGGTTCACCATTCCCGGCTCCTTCCAAGCCAACGACGTGATACATATGGAACCAATGCTCCTCACGAAATAGACGAACCACTTCCAGACGGCGTTCCACACGATCGCCCGCCAACAGGAAAACGGCCGTCTCGCCCGTTGGCAAGAATCCTCCGTGCGATAGTCCTTTCCAACCGCCAAATTCCGTATAAGGACGGTCAAAATTCTTATTATGCACAAAGAAAATATCCAACACCTGCGGAGAAAGATGAGCATTAAGGCCAACATCAACACCATCCACTCATCGAAAGTAGGATCGACCTGTTCCGGCAACAACGCCTTCCAAAGCGGTCCTGCCTTCGGGAGTGCGATATCATAGACGGAAGATAAATCGCACTCCTGCCGGAAATACAAACGAATAGAGACATCCAATACCCGCTGGAACCAATCGATCCACTCGTTCATAAGACAGAAGCAGCTTTAGCGCCCATCACATCCGCCTCGTGTTCCAAGGATAAATCATCGTTAACGGCCATTCCACCTACCTCGGTAGTAGGCTGCACACGTCCCTCTGCTTGCTGGATGACGTGTGTCAACTCATGTCCCAATAGCTGCTGTCCGGCAGACGTATCCGGTTTGAATTGTCCCGGGGCGAAATGGATATCCGTACCTTGCGTATATGCCAAAGCCCCAACCTCCGGCGCTTTCGATGAATCCGGGTGTACACGTACCGAAGAGAAATCCGTCCCGAAGGAAGACTCCATGCCTTGGATTACATAATCCGGAATCCCTGTCTGGTTCTTCGTTTGCCGTTGGGCCACAAATTTTCCTTGAAGAAGCTCATCCTCATCTTCCACATCCCGCTGAACGGCGAACTTACCTTGCTGCAAATCATCCTCATCCATCGCGTCACGTTGCATAGTTTCCACCATTTTAGCCTGCAAGACAGATTGTACCCGATTATCTTCCATCAATTGTGTTGATTCACCTTTACGGTTTTGAAAGACCTGCGAAGGTCCTTCTTGAATCTGTATCCGATCCGCATTCATAATGTTATCATTTAATAGTATTTTACCGCCACTTTACTCTAAGCATTTTTTCCATCCATGGAGCTTTAACGAGCTTGAAGTTCCAAGGAAGCGAGTCTAATAAGATGTCAAAAGGCTTCTCCTCGACCGTTAGCATCCAATTATCCTCTTCCATTTTTAACATTCCCTTTCTCTGGATAAAAGTTTTTTGAAAACCTTCCCAGCTTGTATGCCTCATCTTGTCCCAATTCATAAGTACCGCTTTCTTCAATTGTTCCATGATCTCCAATTCATTCTCGGTTAAATCACACGAGCGAGGAAGCGGTTCCGGGCTGTTGTCATAGCCCGTCAAGACTTTGTTTAAGAATAATTCTGACTCCGGAATTTCCTTCTCATCCGTCACAAAACATTGGGACACAAAAATAGCTTTCACTTGGCATTCTTTCGATTTAAAGTCACGCCTGTCATCACTCAAGTAGCCTAACCGATTAAAAAGCATTGGCAGGTAGACGGCTATGATCACTAGGCCCGCATTGTCAATAGACACGCCATGGTCTTTTAACTGGCCATTCAAAACGTTCATATTCATATTATTTTTAAGTTGATATATAAAAACTGACAATTCAGGTAAATTAGTTATATGTCGCCCTATAAAAGTCTCGATCTTACGTAATTCCTCCTCTGGCACAGACTCCCTCAAACGCTGCCAAAAGAGGAACAACAATCCATCCTTGGAATAATTCCGGTAAACGTTGCCGGAAAGAGCCTGTAACCACCCCAACCAAAGGTTCTCTTCCAACCCGAAGCTATTGAGACGAAACAAGCGGATTACCTCCTCTACAAGTAAGCGCAAAGCGGGAGTCGCCCCTGTATATAATTCCTCCAATAATTCCATTTTTTTGGAATTGGACGGTAGATAGCGGGAAAAGCAGTACGGATGGGAAGCTCGGGCGCTTTCCCCGGTTTCGTGCCCAGTAAAGCATCCATGGTACGTGTAAACGCATCCATATTCTCCAACATACACTCATGCAATAACAAGCGCAGCCGAGCAGCATCTCCAAATGTACGATTCTCTTTTACATTCGTAAGGTATTGGATCAAGGATACCTGATTCGGAAAAGCCAGACCGTATTCACGGATGACAAGCAGTAATAAGGAAGCGAAGATACGAGCGGCCTCTATCGGTTCTTCCACCCTTATTCCGGATGAAGGAATATCCTTCAATTGCCGTAATTGGTCCAGTAAGACTTTCGGGTTCGTCTTCTCCAAGTCCCTCACGTACTCGAATAGATCGCCCAGCGGTTCATCGGCACGGCCCGTGATTATAAATTGCCCGAACCGATAGGCTTTCCTCTCCTCATTCAACCAAACAGAGAATAAAGGCTCGGGAGATTCCTTATCCATATCCTCGTACAGCAGATCTATTATCTCACGTAACTCTTCCGGGATCCATGGATGTTCCCCATGTGTTCCTCATGGAAATAGGAGATCAGCTCCCGCACCGTGATATTATAATGGGCAGAGAACTGTCCCAACACCGAACGTACGAATTGTTTCCGGCTAAAAGCGGACAATGGCGCACTAAACAGCACCAGAAAGATAAATTCCCATTTCAACAGCCGGAACTCGTCACCCACCCTTCCTTCCAAACGCCCTTGCTCTTTCCCCTTATCCAGCGTCTGGGCATACCGTATAATGAAATGGCTTTCCACCGGAACGGTTTGCTCG
>ENA-OQEB01000672-OQEB01000672.1-human-gut-metagenome-genome-assembly--contig:-NODE-672-length-13882-cov-1.489277_pt1 | contig 13882 bp, 14 predicted proteins | sample MGYA00242787_ERZ504619 | MGnify/ENA primary metagenome ERZ504619 (study PRJEB26092, sample SAMD00036317) | human gut metagenome | host: Homo sapiens | study: EMG produced TPA metagenomics assembly of... | reverse complement strand
ATAACGTAAATGCTATATATGCAAATACTATTGATTACCGCCAGGAATACACGTTTGTTGGCTCTGTTATACTGTTGACTATTCATAAAATCCCCCTTCTTTTGTTTGAGTTTTTAGAGTTAGCTTTATTATACAACATTTTTTTATAATAATCCACTACTATTTAGTGCCAACGTACCATTTTTCTCATTTTGCTCCTGATTTGAAGAAAAATTCTCCTTTCAAATAAACATTTACACAAAAAACACCCGGCAGTTATCCTGCCGGGCATCCTGTAAAAAAAATATTTATTCTTTAACTCCACCAAGTGTAAGTCCTGTAACAAAGTATTTCTGTAAAAACGGGTAAATACATATGATCGGAAGCATTGTTACAATTGTTGCTGCGGCACGAACTGAGGTAGGTGTAACTGCGCCTACAGCATTTTTCAATGTTTCTGCTGATCCTCCCTGATTTGTTACAGCTGAAAGAAGCTTCATAAGCTCATACTGTAATGTAGTAAGCTTTGTACTCATACGGTTATAAAGCATTGCATCAAACCATGAGTTCCACTGTCCTACTGCTACGAATAAAGCTACTGTCGCATATACCGGTTTGCAGAGAGGGGAATAAATCTTCAGAAAAATGGTGGTATATCCTGCACCGTCAAGCTGCGCTGACTCCTCTAAGCTGTCAGGAATTCCATTCATATAGGTTCTGATAACGAGCATATTAAACGCACTGACCATTCCAGGGACTACATAAACCCAAAAACTATTGGTAAGCCCAAGTCCCTTGTACAGGAGGAAGACAGGGATTAATCCACCATTGACATACATTGTGATAACCCAAAACAGGGATAAACCTCTTTTGAACAAAAATCTTTTTCTGCTGATTATAAAAGCAAGGATTGCATTTGCCACCAGTGCTAAGACTGTTCCAATTATTGTTCTGGCAACAGTAATATATGCTCCTGTTATAAGATTATCTTTTTGTAAAACCGTTATATAATTCTTCCAGGTAAACTTTCTTGGTAAGAGGTAAATTCCACCTCTTAATGCATCTGTACCATCATTAAGCGATATCGCAAGTGTATTAAGCACCGGATAAAGCGTTATGATCACAAACAGTACCATAATGATGCCATTTACAATTGGAAATATACTTATCTTCTTTTTCTTTTTGCTCTTTACAGAGCCTGCTGTTATATCTGCCATCGTACAAGACCTCCTTAAAACAACTGCTCTTCACCATTATGTTTGGCAATTCTATTTGCAATAAATATAAGAATTATACTTACCACACTCTTGAATATACCTGCTGCGGTACCTATTGCATAATCTCCCTGGCTTATGCCCCATTTAAGTACATAAATATCAATAGTCTGTGATACATCCTGTACCAGGCCGTTTCCTAAGAGATACTGTATCTCAAATCCTGCATTTAAAACATTACCTACATTCATAAGAAGAAGGATTATAATAGTTGGTTTGATTCCCGGCAGTGTTACATACTTGATCTTTGCCCAGCGTCCCGCTCCATCAATAGATGCTGCTTCGTAAAGTGAAGGATCTATTGATGTAATGGCTGCAAGATATATGATTGCATTCCATCCTGTTTCTTTCCATACATTGGCAAATGCCACTATCGGCCAGAAATATCCCGGATGTGCGAAAAAGTTTATCGGTTGGTCTATAATATGCATATTTACAAGGAACTCATTTACAATACCTGTTCCTGAAAGCATATCGTGTAAAATACCTGTTACAATGATCCATGAAAGGAAATGTGGAAGATATGATATAGTCTGTACTACTTTCTTTCCACCCTTTGATGCAATCTCATTCAGTAAGATTGCAAATACAATGGCTGTGACAAAAGTTACAACCAGATTGATAACACCCATTGCAAGTGTATTTCTTATAACACGGATAAATGTCATATCCGAGAACAGCATCTTGAATTTGTCCAATCCAACAAATGCAGAATGGAATATACCAAGTCTTGGTTTGTAATCCTGAAATGCCATTGCCCAGCCAGCGAGTGGTAGATAATAGAATACAACTCCATATGCCACCATTATTGCTGCCCAGAACAGCAGCACTTTCTGACGTTTGACTTCTTTCCACTTGTTAATTTTTGTTCTAGGTTCTCTGACCTTTTCTTTTTGTTTTTTCTCGTTAAATGACATGACACCACTCCTTAAAGGCAGCAGCAGATAAAACGCTATTATATCTGCCTGCCTTAAATTTCATTTAAGCTTTATTTGAATTTAGCAGCCTGCTCTAATCTTGTATCAAGCTCGGTCTGTAATTCACCCAGGAAATCCTGTGGATTGCATGCATTGTATTCATCCATGTATGTATTCCATTCACTGTCAAAGTCTTTTGCCATAACAACCTTTGGAAGAGCCTTATGCTAAGTTCGCCAATCTTTGTCCAGGCTACTCCACCAGGAGTGCTTGTGTTAAAGTTGTTAGAGAATGACCACATCGGATACCAGTCTCCAGGTGCATCGTTTGTTCCAAGCATTTCAACGTATGTCTTAACACCATAGGCATCGAAAGCCTCTTGTACATCACTGTTAAGACCATCATAGAACTCTCTTGCCTGTCCATCAGGTTTGTTGGCATTGATTCCATCATCACTTGTTCCACTGTACTGTGGGAAGTATGAGTATGAGCAAAAATGAGAGGCCTTGTATGCTGTATCAGAAGCCTTCTTTCTCTCATCTGCTGTTTTGTAAAACTCACCATTCTCATCTACTTCATAGTCAGTACCCTTGACACCCCAGAATCTGAGATTGTGGATATCCTGATCAAGAAGATCATTTACAAACTTCATGGCCGCATCTACATCATCACAGGATGTTGTAACAGCAAGACCTGTTGACTCGTTGAAAGCGCCGCCTGCATTGTGCCACTGATTTGGACGGCCGTCGATTGTTACAGGTACCGGAATGTAATCGCATCCCTGCTCATCAAGACCTGCCTGTTTAATTGCATCACCTGCTGTGTATGCAAAATCCCACCACTGGTCAATCATTCCAAGTACACGTCCTGTAGAAAGCTTAGAGATATATTCATCATATGTCTGTGTGAATGACTCAGGATCTACAATTCCCTTCTGATACTCTTCATTGAGCTTCTTGAAATATTTAACTGCTGTATCAGATGTATTATAGTCAAGTATTTTCTTTGTATCAGGATCTACCATACATGATCCATCGTTTGGATATCCGTCAAGGAACTGTGGTGCATTCTCAAGGCAGAAATATCTCCAGTCATCACAAAGGATTGTATATGGAATATTTTCTGTTCCATCAGCCATTTTTGGATTTGCTTCATTATATTTCTCGATGAGGTCAAAATACTTATCCAATGTATCAATCTTCGGATAGCCAGCCCATTTAAGTACTCTTGCCTGGATCCAAAATGCCTCGTCATTGTGTGCGCAGACTTTCTCGTCTCCCTTTATGCAGCTAAACTGTGGTATCCAATAGATATGTCCGTCATCCTGACGAAGTTTTTCCCACTCAAGATCTGTGAAAAGCTTTTTGATGTTTGGATATTTCTCGATGTAGTCATCCAGTGGAACAAGTGCGCCTGCATCATATAACTGCATCTGTCCGCTTGCACCTTCAATGAAATCAGGATACTCGCCACCTGCGATCATTGTTCCGATTGCCTCATCTGCTGTCTGTCCGGTAAGCCAGGTTTCATTTACCCTTACACCTGTCTTTTCCTCGATGATCTTCTGGATTTCATTATCATCATTCATTTCAGATCCCGGTACAGCAAAGAATGCATCAAACTCTTTCGCGCTTCCAGTTTCAGTGCCACCTTTTTTGCCACATCCGGCAAACAGTGTTGCTGCCATGGTAGTCACAAGCAGCATGCTTACAATTTTTTTTCTTCTCATATTGTAATGTCCTCCCTTTTGATAACTTAATTTTATACTTTTTAAGTTTTCAAACAATCGGAGTAACTATAGTCAAAAACAGGGTAAACTATAGTTTCTAGAAAAAACTATAATTTACCCTGTTTTGCAGTAATATATATTATTCTCCACTTTGCATCTGGCGTCTGAAGCGCGCCGGTGTGCAGCCTTTTATCTGTATAAACCTGTTCACAAAATAATCCATATCATGATATCCGACTTCCTCTGCTATCCATATTATCTTCTTATCAGTCCTAAGCAGAAGCTCTGCCGCCCGTTCCATCCTGTAATTGTTCAGATAATCCTTAAAGGACTGTCCGTATTTTTTTCTGAAAAGCTGCCCTAAGTATGCACTGTTTACATAATACTTCTCACTCAGGCTCTTAAGCGTGATGTTCGTGGCATAATTGTCTCTTACTTCCTTTTCTACCATCCGATCACACCTCTTGACACATTTTTTCTAAGCTGCGACAGATAATCACCATACTCACAGCAAAATCTGGTCATATGCGCACGGCTTCCCCTCTCAATACCGGTCTTAAAGCTGCTCTCACTTATGAGTCGCAAAATCTCCTGCTGATTTACATTATCATCCTGCTCACTTGCCAGGTGTATGAACTGAAACAACAGATAATTAATATTTAAGTTCATGCTTTCCCCATTCATACCCATGCTGGACATCTCATCATAAAATTTGGCAACTGCATTTCTTATCTCAAGATGGTTATTCTGTTCCACTGTCCTAAGCAGCTCATCAAGACTATCTTTACAAAGCACTATTCCATCTGCCGATATCTTTACTTCATCCTCATAGTAATATATGCTCTTTACTATGCGAAAGCCCTGAAACGACCTGAGCATACATGCATTGCCGTATGATCTGGCTATCTTTGATATATCTGATACTTTTCTTCCGACCAGCATAACTATATTCTTTTGTGTATTATCACATATATACCTTCTCAGATCCTCCAGATATTTTCTCTCGGTTTTTGCGGCTTCCTCTGCCATATAATCTGAGAATATAAAGCCTATGTCATACACTTTTTCATTTACAGATACATCAAATACACAATGTGCCGAATCAGCCCCCAGAAAAGCAACACAGCTTTCGTACATCTTGCGCTGTAAGCTTCTCATATCACTATCGAGTATCTCATCACCTGCCGGAAGCTGCTCCATCTGTATCTCAACATACCTTGCTCCACCCTCACACCTCATATTTTCTTTTACATAGTTCAGGTTTACTTCATCATATTTGCCCTGTATCAGAGATATCAGGTGTCTTGCAAGGTATGCCTGTTTCATCTTTTTGTTATCCTCGTTGATCTGGTTTTTCTCGTTTTTGAGCACAAGAACCTTGTTTAGTACCTTAAGCAGCATCTCCTTATCCACCGGCTTTAGTATGTAATCCGTACAATCATTCTGCATGGCCTGCTGCGCATAGCTAAAATCTGCATAACCGCTTAATATCACAAAATACACATCTGATTTTTTATCTTTTCTCAAAGTCTCAAGCAGCTCAAGTCCTGTCATCTCCGGCATCCTTATATCGGCTATGACCAGATCCACATTCTCATTTTCCAGAAACTGCAGGGCTTCCTTTCCATTTGAGGCCGTTCCTGCTATCTCAAATTCTTCATTTTCCCAATCAATGATCACCTTAAGCCCCTGTATTATAAAAGGCTCATCATCCACCAATAATACTTTAAGCATTTTAAATCTCCCTATAAATATGTTTCCGGTATTTTTATCATCACAGTCGTACCGCAGCCTTCCTCACTGTCCACATCAAATACTGCTTTAGATTCCGTTACCATTTTGATACGCAGGCATGCATTTATCACGCCCACTCTGCCACCGGTCTTTAACATATCGATATCTGCATTTTTCATGTTACTTTTCATTTTTTCAAGAGCATCCGGATCAATTCCGCTGCCTGTATCCTCAACCTCTATGTGCATGAACCCGGCTTTTTTGAATATACGCACAAATATCCAGCCCGGAGCAGCTTTACTTTCTATGCCATGCACACAAGCATTTTCAACAAAAGTTACAAGCGTAAGTTTTGGCACCTGACATTCCATGCAGTCTGCTTCTATATCTATGTTATAGTTCAGCCGCTCGCCAAACCGGTATTTCTGCAATGCCAGATAGGCTTTTACAAATTCACATTCCTTTGCAACGGTTACAGCATCATTTCCCCACTCCACATACTGTCTTTGCATGATGGCGAGTTTTTCGACCATATCAGCTGTCTCATTTTCCTTTTTCAGCAGACTGTGCATTCGTATGCTCTCAAGCGCATTAAACAGAAAGTGCGGATTTATCTGGCTGTGTAGTGCAAGAAGCTCTGCATTTTTCTGACTTACAAGCATCTCCTGCTCTTTTAGCTTATTCTTATATACAGTCTGGATCAAGTCATTTGTGCGGCTTACCATCCTGTTGTAATTTTTTATCATGCTGCCGATCTCATCTTTACTCTCCCTTTCAGTCATAGATACAAGCTTTTCGCTGTCAACTGACTTAAATACCTTTGAAAGCTGTAATATCCTGCTCGTAAAGGAATGGTTAAAGATACTGAACAGACAAAGTGGAAAGAATACATTTATAAGCATCAGAAAAACAATAATCGGTGCATTGTGCATAAGCATGCTCCATATATTACTGCGTGTCTTAAACACATATATATCAAGATCACAGCCATACAAAGAGAGCTTCTGCCTGTATACGGAGTCGCTTATTTTCCCAATCGCCTCCAATGTCTTAAATGGTTTGTTGACTCCACTGTAGGCCCCATTTGACAGCACTATGTCATCTCCATGGCAGATAAGCACTTCATTATCATAATTCATGTTCTTAAAAGTACGCATCATGCTGCCATAATTAAACTCTATCTTGAGTACCTTTTCGATATCAGATGAGTAAAAATCCAGCTTTTTCATATAAATCATATGTCTTTCATCTGACAATCCGGCTACGCCTTTTTCATATACAAAAAAGAGTCCTCCGCTTTCCTTCTGCTCCAGAAGTCTGTAAGAATCCGTATTTCTTACAGCAGACATATCATTTACTTTTCCGCCATTTACTATTGTAGGATTGTCAGCATACAGGAAAAATACTATATTGCTCATTCCAAGTGTGTTTTCAAAAAGTGTATCCTGAAAGAAGCTCTGATACTCTGATACATACTCAGCAGAGCTTGTGTATTCCTTTGATATAAAATCGTCTATGCGCTTGCTGGTGTAGATACTCTTAGCTGCCTCTTCTGCGTTATTGACCATGCTGTTCAGATTATATCCCACAGCACTTGCTATGCTCGACATTTCATGCCTGCTGCTTTCTTTTTCAGCATTTTCTACAATGGAAAGCACCACTGCATCAGTCACTATGAGCGGCAGCATGACACAAAGTACATAAAATATGTAGAATTTTTTTCTGAGTGAATAATCATCAAGCTTTCTCTCAATGGCATTCCATATTGATCTTCTCATAAACAATTCCTCTGAAATCACTTAAAGGAGCCGACATATGTCCGCTCCTAAAGTCTATTTTAACTTGTCATTAAATTATTAGAATAACATATTTTATTATTAATAATCTACCCCTGTTTTCTCTCCACATCTTGTGATCTCAATGCGCTCTGTCCGCTTGCCTGTGAGCTTTGTGCTTCTGTCATCAGGCTGCTGTCCTCCTGCGGATATCTCATAAATTCCCGGCACAGCTACACAGCTCCATCCTCTTCTATCACAGCAAAGTCCCTTGGCGAAAGAGTCAGCTTTACTTTTTTAGTCTCATATGGCTCAAGCTTTACAACCTCAATCCCCTTTAGCTGATATCCCGGCTCATACTCTGCAGCATCAACGTGCCTGATATAGAGCTGAACTATCTCATTTACAGTATATCTGCTGTCATTTGTCACATTTACAAACACCTCAACAGGTTCGTTTACATCACTTTCTGCTTTATCCACTGACAGTCCATCATAGTTTGTCTCACCATAATGCAGTCCATATCCAAATGGATATAACACATTCTCATTTGTATAGCGGTATGTCCTGTGAGCCATTGAATAATCCGTAAACTCCGGGAGATTTTCAGTGCCCTGATAAAATGTAACCGGCAGTTTTTCCACTCGGACTATACTCTCCGAATATAGCTTCCGCAACAGCCTTTCCGCCTCTGGCTCCCGAATACCAGCTGTCTATAATGGCATCCACATGCTCTTCTGCCCAGGAAAGATCTATCGCACTTCCTGCTGACAGCACAAGTATTACCGGCTTTCCTACTGCTGCAACAGCCTCTAAAAGTTCCTCCTGAAGTCCCGGAAGCATAAGCCCAGCTTGTCACCGCTTGCATATTCATTTCCGGCATCACCCTCTTCACCTTCTATAGTTGCATCAAGTCCAAGACACATTACGACCACATCTGACTGTTCTGCCATGATGAGGGCTTCCTTAAATCTGTCCTTTTCCTCTGCAAGTCCCTGTACTTTGTCCTTGTACAGATGGCAGCCCTCTGCATAAAGCACTCTTGTATCCTCTCCAAGATATTGCTGCAATCCCTCAAGTGGAGTGATATATCTTGATGAGGTACCATAATAATTTCCTATAAGCGCATCCCTGGAGTTGGCATTTGGTCCGATAACCGCAATAGTTTTAACATTTTTTCTGTCGAGAGGCAGGAAATTGTCCTTATTCTTTAAAAGTACAAGACTTCTTCTGGCAGCCTCAACAGAAAGCTCCACATGCTCCTTACATTCTACAACCTCATACGATATGTCCTCATATGGCGATGGATAATCCTTCATCATGCCCAGACGGATACGCACCTCCATCAGCTTTCTACTGCTGCCGTGATCGCCTCGTCTGAAACCAATCCCCTGTCATAAGCATCCTTAAGATGTAAAAATGCACTTCCACAGTTTAAGTCACAGCCGTTGTTTACAGCCATAGCAGCCGATTCCTCAACTGTATCCGTCACATGATGGTGTTCGTGGAAATCAAGTATTGCCCAGCAGTCTGACACCACATGGCCTTCAAATCCAAACTCGTCACGCAGTATATCCTTAAGCAGTGTCCTGCTTCCGCAGGCAGGTTCTCCATTTACCCTGTTGTAAGCCCCCATGACAGCCTCAACCTTTGCATCCTTTACACATCGCTTGAAGGCATACAAATATGTATCATACATATCATGTTTTGATGCTTTCGCATCAAACTCATGTCTTATGGCTTCCGGACCGCTGTGTACCGCAAAATGCTTTGCACAGGCTGCCGATTTTAAGTGATCCGGATCATCTCCCTGCAATCCCCTTATATATGCGCAGCCAAGCTTACCTGTCAGATACGGATCTTCCCCGTATGTCTCATGTCCCCTGCCCCATCTTGGATCTCTGAATATATTTACATTAGGTGCCCAGAAGGTAAGTCCCTTGTATATTCCGTGATCACCCTTTTTTGAAAATTCATTGAACTTTCCACGACCCTCCGTTGATACAACATCTCCTATCTTTTCTATCAGGTCAGTATCAAAAGCTGCCGCAAGACCTATCGCCTGAGGAAATACTGTAGCAACACCGGCTCTTGCTACTCCATGAAGAGCCTCATTCCACCAGTTGTATTCCGGTATCCCCAGTCTTTCTATAGCCGGTGACTCATACAGCATCTGACTTATCTTCTCATCTATTGTCATCTGCGATACGAGTTTTTTTGCATATTCCATAGTTTTTTTACTCATAGTGACTTCTCCTTTAATTTATATAATGATTTTACCAGATTCATGCAGTATTTTCTTTCTACTTGTTGCCCCACAATGTTCAAAAATTGCTATTTGTGCTATAATAACTATATTCATGCAAATGCGCATAAATATCAGCCGTATGGAGACAAGTATATATGATCGAAAATCTGAATGGAATACATGAGACAGTAAAATATAAAGAAAACAGCAATGTAAAGCTTTTTATAAATGTGGAAGTAGAAGATTATCCATTCACTGGCATACTCCCATGGAGATCATCATCCGCTTGAAGGCAGCTATACAGTGCAGATTGGGGATGATTTGGTACATCTTAATGAGAGTGATATTATCTTTATAGCTTCCGGTGTAAAACACAGGCTTATCGCATCCTGACACCGGAAAAAGGCTTATCCTGCAGATTGAGTGGTCTGCTTGTCTCAAAAATAAAGGAATTAAATTCCATACTTACCCTTATAGCACCTGCTATAACGCTGACCCCGGAAACTTCCCGGTGATATCCACAGCAATATCCGTAAACTGCTGCTTGATATTGCAGATGAATACCAGACCGACTCATTTCTATCAGAAGCCGTGATCTACTCCAAAATGCTTGAAGTACTTGTCCTTATTGGAAGACATCATACTGCCAGCAGTTGTCATTTTAATGTCGGCAGACACAAGCAGCAGGAATATCTGGAGCGTTTTTCTGTATATCTGTGAGTATATCGATACACATTGCACTGAGGACATAACACTTGATGAATCGCAAAATAGCCGGATTCAGTAAATATCACTTTACCCGGTATTTAAACAGTTTACCAATAATACCTTTTACAAATACTTAAATCAGAAAAGAATAGAGCTTGCCCTGACCTTTCTGGCTGATCCAATATATCAGTCACCGAGGCTGCAATGCAGTCAGGCTTTGCAAATCCATCCACTTTCATAAGGGTGTTCAAAGCTGAAAAGGGCTGCACCCCGACTGAATTCCGCAAAATGTTTACTGGGTGAGCATTATGTATGAAAATCTGCATAGTTATCACTATTGCTGCCATTTGAGGATGCATACATACCGACCGTACAGCCCACAAAGCCACCTGCTTCTTCTGTGGTATATGGCAGCAGACTTATTTTTTCTGCGACTTTTACGCTCTTTTCGGCCGTACCTATCCATATAGATGCTTCCTGTTCCTTACAGATCATACATATATTCCACAGTGGATTTTTTTCTGTAATGCTGTACTCCATAATATCTGCCACTGCTATCTTTTTGTCAGTTCCCTTAATATGTGTAGTCACCACAAATACCAGCCTTCCGGCTTCCGTTGTTATCTCAGCGCGAAGATGATTCTCATTGTTCTGGAAAAGTACAAGTCCTGCCGTCTCATTATCCGACTGTGGGATAAAACGCACTGCTGTCTTTACCGAAACTCATAGCCCTTCTGTCTTAGTCCAAGAAATGCGCTTGTGCCAAGATCAGTGATCGCCTCTTTGTTTGCTGTACAGTCTCAGTACTCCCGGATTTTCCTTAAGGGAGTAAAAAGACTCGTTGCGTTTTCCTATTCCAACCAGCCTCTTATCAAGCTCGGCTTCGCAGAAAGTTATAAAATCATTTTCTGATATCTCATCTATAAATCTGCACTCTTCAAGCGGTATATCTACCGTATCCTCAAGATGTCCTATTCCTGGTGCTATTACCGGCCATTCGTTTTCCCATATTGTTTTTGCAATAAAGGTCTCCCTGCCCATGCTGCTGTGCTTTTTGCATGGTCTTGACGCAAGCATGACCACATACCAGTTTCCATTTATATCATCCACCAGATCACCATGTCCTGCATAGATGACCGGATAATCCATTCCCAGATTTCTGTGTGTAAATATCGGATTTCTCGGACATCCTTCAAACCATTTAAAAAGCTCCGTGCTTCTTGCTATCGTTATACTGTGCTCCGGTCCAGTGCCGCCCTCTGCATGCATCAGATAATAATATCCGTTTATCTTGTAGATATGTGGTCCTTCCGGCCATATACAGCCCTTTACAGCACCTTTCCATATGGCCATGCTCCTGCCCTTAAGCTTCATGGTTCCAAGATCAAGCTCCTGTATCCATATCTCCCAGTCTCCATTGTAGCGTACTCCTTCAGGGTTTGGGCGTGTGCCACAGTAATAACATCTGCCGTCATCATCAAAGAAAAGGCTTGGGTCTATTCCGACTGCTTCTCCCAAATAATACGGATCAGACCACGGTCCTGCCGGATCCTGCGCTGTCACTATAAAATTGCCGCCATGCGATACATTGGTCGTTATCATATAAAAAGTTCCTTCATGATATCTTATGGTCGGTGCAAAAATACCTCTCGATATTTCTTCATTCTCCACGCATAGCTGCGATGGTCTGTCTAGTATATTGCCAATCTGCTCCCAATGAGCCAGATCCCGGCTATGAAATATGGGAACACCCGGTGCATACACAAAGCTTGATGTCACCAGATAATAGTCTTCCCCGACTCTGCATATTGATGGATCAGGATAAAAACCTGAAAGTATTGGATTTTTTGCTGTTACCATGTCTCTTACCTCTCATTTCCTATAATACATATCCAAAGCCCAGTATCGTAAACTGCTTGTCTCTGTCTTCCTCTGCAATTTCAATCCTTACAACATGATTTTCACTGGTCTTATTGTTAAATATTATTACCGCATTGCAGTGCTGCCAATTATTGATATGTGGATCAGCCGTAAAATGATATTCTCCGTCCACATATACCTTCGCCTTTCCCACGTTTACCTCTCCCGAATCCTTAAATACAAGGAGAAGTGCCCTGCACTCCATCTCAATCTCGAAATACACTTTTTCCCTGTTTAATGTATTTTTTGTGCCATCATACATCCAGTTATACGGGAATTCCGGAGTCAGCGAAAGCTGATCATCCATCTCAACGCTTTGCAGCTGTGTATCTGTCGAATCGAAGCCACCCTCGTTCAATATATGCCTTTGCATATATATCCTTTTTGTCGAGCAGTCTTATATTTTCAAAGCTGTTTCCTATTACCGGTGCAAGATTTAGGTTTTCCTGCAATATTTTTTCCTCTGTCAGTCCCAATTCAAATGCATTCAAACTTGCATGCCCTGCCTGATCTATTTTTTCAAAAAGATACTCTATGCAGTCTGCCATGACGGAATGGCCTACATTGCCCGGATGAAACATATCATAGAAGAACTGATTTTGCTTATTACCCTTCCCTCGTCATTTTTTAATGCAAACTGAGGGGAAACCGCATCCAGCACGCTTACCATTGGCAGATCATAGAGCTTTCCAACCGGGCTTAGGCGGTCTTGAAGGTTCCAGTCATTAGCAAATACGGAAAAAAGCAATATGACTGCCGGTTTCCATGGCAGATTAAGTACTTTACGTACAAGGCTTTCATAACAGTCACCCTTTGTCTCATCCCCCTCATCATTTACAGCAAATTCAATAACTACTATATCAGGCTGCTGTCCGTCTCTTAGTACATCCCTGTCAAATCTGATCATTCCCAGCTCCGATGGTGTGCCACCCACACCTGCTTTTATGAATTTCACATTATTCTTTGCAGAAAAACGCCTCTGGAAAAGCTGATAGGATTTGTATGCGTAGCACTCTGTATTTATAGGTGTCGCACCTGCTCCCTGTGTGATAGATCCACCGATGTATGCAAGTGTTACCTCTTTTCCGGCTCTTGTCTTTTCGATGGCTTTTCTTATGCGGTATACATTTCCCATATTCATAAGCGAATGGCTTATCATGCTGCAGTATTCATCAGAGTTCATATCCACCTCTGTTTCCTCAATATCTGCCGGAGCCTCATAGCCGTCATTCAGATACAGTCTGACACTCGCTTTTCCCATGATATCCGGTGTATTAAATATGAACTTTATCTGTCCCGGTATATCATCATCCGGTGTCCACTTATAATCTGACAGGTATATCTTTCTCTCCATTCCATCGCCTGTCAGCTTTACCTTAAGATTAGTACCGCCTCCGTACAGGTCCTGCTTTCCGTACATCTGAAACACAAATTCGATCTGTTCGTTTTGATTATCTGTTTCCACAGATACACCTATGCTGTGTACAAGCCTGCCAAAACCTTCCACCGTCTCTAACAGCCCCAGTTCCTCTTTATTTTCTATATTTCCGGCTATTTGTGCACTGTTTATCAGTCTTCCGTCGCTTTCATATATAAAA
>ENA-OQEB01000671-OQEB01000671.1-human-gut-metagenome-genome-assembly--contig:-NODE-671-length-13886-cov-2.186060_pt1 | contig 13886 bp, 21 predicted proteins | sample MGYA00242787_ERZ504619 | MGnify/ENA primary metagenome ERZ504619 (study PRJEB26092, sample SAMD00036317) | human gut metagenome | host: Homo sapiens | study: EMG produced TPA metagenomics assembly of... | reverse complement strand
TGTGAACGGCGGTTCCATCAAGGTGTCCGGCACCGACATCCGGGATGTGACCCGCGCTTCCCTGCGCGGCAGCTACGGCATGGTGCTGCAGGATACATGGCTGCGGGCCGGTACCGTGCGGGAAAACATTGCCTACGGCAAGCCGGATGCAAGCCTTGAAGAGATCGTGGCAGCAGCCAAAGCCGCCCATGCAGACAGCTTCATCCGTCGCCTGCCGGAGGCTACGATACCGTCATCGCCGAGGACGGCGGCAACATCAGTCAGGGCCAGAAGCAGCTGCTGTGCATTGCCCGCGTGATGCTCTGCCTGCCGCCGATGCTGATCCTGGACGAAGCAACATCCTCCATCGATACCCGCACCGAGGTGCGCATCCAGAAAGCTTTTGCCCGCATGATGCAGGGCCGTACAAGCTTTATTGTGGCGCACCGCCTTTCCACCATCCGCGAGGCGGACGTGATCCTTGTGATGAAGGACGGCCACATTGTGGAGCAGGGCAGCCACGACGAGCTGCTTGCTGCAAACGGCTTCTACGCCAAGCTCTACAACAGCCAGTTCGAGGGCGTGGAGACCTGAGAGCCTCTGATGACAATAACAAAAGGAGAGATGCGTTGCATCTCTCCTTTTGTTATTATTTGCTTTCAACTTTCTGCACGATGGGTTCATCGGGCGGCGGCGTGAGGGTAGAGTGCTCCACGATGAACTGCTCCGCCCTCTCCCGGGCCAGACGCTGGCGCACCTTGCGTGCATCGTTGGCGGGGAAGGTGCGCTCGCCGTCCAGCTTGACATCCCAGTGGCAGCGGCTGCTTCCACCTCGCATCCGTGGGTGCAAGGCCCTCCTTTTCTGCCACCAGCAGAAGCCCCAGCCAGCTGCGCAGCTTGCGCTCTGCCTGCGCGTGGAGCCATGCACGGAACTCTTCCACCGTCTGGCCGCGCACTTTAAGGAACTGGTCAAAGTTGATGCCATTGGCCTGCAGGCTCAGGTTGAACTGGCGCTGCTCGGCAAAATAGTTACCGCCCACCAGCTGCTTTGGCAGCGGGCCTTTCACTGCATCGCCCAGCTGCCATACCAGCTCCTTGCGTGCCCGCTGCTCAGCCTGGGCACAGCGCTGTGCCCAGATCTCGCGGGCCACCTGCTGCCGCAGCGCCGCCTTGCCCGCTGCATCGGCTGCACGTTCTTCGTTGCCGTGGTGACGGTTGATCTCCAGTTCAATGGTCAGCTGCCGGATGGGGTGCGGCTCAATGGGCTGCACGAAACCGGTGTATGCTCCCACTTCCAGCGGCGGCAACGCGTAGAACTGCGCCCCCGCCCGGAAGCCCTCGGCCCGGTTCACCGCCAGCAATTCAAAATCCGGGTCGGTCACCGGCACCACATGGTACTCCTGCACCAGCTGCTCATACAGCGCCGAAAAGCCGCCAAGAATGGTGCGATTCACCGCCTCGGTCAGCAGACCGTCCTCTTCCTGCGGCGCGTCCGGCCCTGCCTGCACCTGTGCAATGGCTGCCGCCAGTTCCTCGGCACCGGCTGTGAATACCAGCCGGCAGTCGCCCGGCTCAGCCATGCCAAAATGTTCCAGTTTCATCCTCTTTTCCCCTTTCAGCGGGCAATGCCCACGGTCAGCACCAGCAGGGCCACACCTATCACGGCATACAGCACCTCGGCTCCCAGCGTGGCCCGGTCGCTTCCACGTACATCTTCTCCGGGTCGTCGGGGTCATAGTATAAGGTGACGGTATCCCCCACCGCAAAGCTCTTGCCCCGCGCAGGCTTCGGGTAGTGCAGCCGATGGCTGCCGCCTGCGGTGGTAAAGGCCAGCACATAGCACCGCCATCCCGCTCTGCACGGTGCCCTCCACCGTGGCCGTGACCTTCTGCCCTGCGTGCACAGCCTGTGCCGTGCCAGCACGCTGCGCAGAGCCATAAAGAACATAATGCCTGCTCCCAGCAGGAAAATAATGATATTGAACATTCTGCATTTCCCTCGTTTTCTCAGTCTGCGCGCAGGACACCCTCCCGGCGCGTCCTGTTTATTGTATCACACTTTGGCAAAAATTTCGCCCTGCAGTTGCCATTCAGAATGCATCAATTTCAAGCAAAATTTTGTCGAGAAAAATTAAAAATAATGCTTGACAATTCTGCCATATCTGGTATAATAACTATCGTTCCGAGCGTCACGGCTCACGAACAAAACAAAATATGCGGATATGGCGGAATTGGCAGACGCGTTAGATTCAGGTTCTAATCGGGGCAACTCGGTGGAGGTTCAAGTCCTCTTATCCGCACCAAACCATGAAAATCCGAACCTTTTCTCGATAGGAGAAGGGTTCGGATTTTTTGTTTTCTTTGGAAATGAGAACAACGGCTCTTCACTGACGGCTGTGTGTCCGAAACCTTATCAGAAAGACCGTATTACGAAGGTCACAACTGTAAAGGTGCCGTAAGGCAGAAAGGACGCAAGATTATGAAGTACGATGAAAGAGCCTGCAAGTTCAACATGGATACCGGCTGCGTGGAGCTGCTGCTCCGGGATGGGAGAATGATCTCCATTGACTGCACTGGGGTCGAGGATACGTTGGACGTTACCATGGCGCAGAGGTCGGAATTGGACTATCTCATCTACAATGACCCGCTGGCGTATGCCGAACTGATTCTGAACGGTGAGCCGGAGGAATATTTGAAGAATGTGACCGGGAGCCACGGACTAGAGGACTAAACGCAAAAACAGGGTGCGCCCACCCGGACGCACCCTGCAAATCCACACATGATAAGTAAGGCAGGGAGTTCCCCAACGGGAGCTTCCTGTTTTTTTGTTTGTAATATGAGCCTGTTCTGCTTGCCATAAAATCAGCGAAAGCAAAAGCACCGCCCCACGCTGGAAAATCCAGCGTGAGACGGTGCCAATGAAGGAGAAATGGAAAAATGTCAGGGTTTGAAGGGATTTTATGCCTGTATCATCCGGGCAATTCTTTGCTGAACTTCTGCTGCTGGTACAACGCTTGTGATTCCGCCATGCTTCTGGGTAGACAGGCTTGCGGCGCAGCAGGCAAACGTTGTGATAGCAGTCAGTTCATCTTTTGTCAAATCCGCAGGAGCCTTATTCAATTTCAGGAAGCGGCTCATGCACTTCCGCCGAAAATATCCCCGGCACCGGTGGTATCCACGACATGGATCCCGGCAGGCGAAGCAATCTCGCCGGTGCAGTTCCGGTTTGCAAAATAGCATCCTTCGGGCCAAGCGTGACATATACAAGGCTGGCACCGTATTCCGTCAGCAGTTTCCGTGCGCCTTCCTGCGGCGAAATTCCCCAGAGAAACTCTACTTCCTCATCGCTGATCTTGATGATATCTGCCTGATGCAGTCCCCATTCGATTTGCTCTTTGGCGGCAGCTTCGCTCGACACAACGGTTTGCGGAGGTTCGGATCAAAGCTGATGAGTTTTCCGTGTTCTTTTGCGCAGGCAACTGCTTTCTGGGTCGCTGTCCGCACCGGTTTGTCGGTCAGGCTGAGCGTTCCGAAGTGGAATACACGGCAGTTCTCAATCAGGTCATAGTCCACTTCTTCTGCGGTTAGCTGCATATCCGCACCGGGGTTGCGGGCAAAGCTGAACTCCCGGTTCCCGGTGGCATCCAGCGTCACGAATGCCAGCGTTGTAAAGGAAGAAGCATCTTTGCGGACCCCACGGGTTTCGATGCCGCAGTCTGCGGCAGTCTGTACCAGCAGATTGCCAAAGCTGTCCGCGCCCACTTTGCCGATGATGGCTGTGGAACAGCCATATTTTTGCAGTGCCGCAAGGAAATTGCAGGGCGCACCGCCGGGCTGTGCTTTCAGCGTAGGGTATCCGGCTGGATCGGTCTCGACCGGGGCGAAGTCGATGAGCATTTCTCCCAGTGCAACAACATCAAACATAGGAATCTCCTGCCTTTTCAAAATGGATGGCGAACGTGTGATAGTCCTCTTTTACCAGCGGCACCGAAAGCCCGATCTGCATCAGTTCGTCGCCGCCGTAAACTTCGCCGGTCGCGTGTTGCGGTAGTCCGCCTGCGGGTCAAGTCCCAGAAAATGGAACCGGGTATGACAGACCAGCGGGTCATAGTGCTTCTGGAAGATCACGGCCTGCACTTCGCCCCGGTCTTCCCGCACCAGCGACCACATGACATAGTTGTCGCTGCCGGTATCGTGGCGGTAAAATGCTGCATTCTGCATCCAGCTGCGCTCCGCTTTGTGCGTGGCGATCTGTGCCTGAATCGCTGCGAGTTCTTCCTCGGTGCAGCGGGTCAGGTCAAGCTCATACCCCAGATTGAACAGCCGGGCAATCTGATACCGGGTGTCCAGCGGGTGACACGCCCAGTCTGGTGGTTCGGCGCAATGCTGACGTGCGCGCCCATCGCGACCGGCGGGTACAGCAGACTGAATCCATTCTGAATGACAGAGCGGTCCAGCGCGTCGGTGTTGTCGCTTGTCCAGTTCTGTGCAACGTAATACAGCATACCGGGGTCAAACCGCGCGCCGCCGCTGGAGCAGCCTTCGATCAGAAGGTGTGGATATACGGACGTCACTTTTTCCAGAAGCGCATACAGACCGAGAATGTACCGGTGCGCGGCTTCGCCCTTCTGCTCCGGGGCAAGCATCGCAGAATCCACATCGGTCAGCGGACGGTTCATGTCCCACTTGATGTAGTCGATCTCGCCCGTTTTCAGGTGGCTGTCCAGCACATTCCAGAGGTAGTTCTGCACTTCGGTACGGCCAAGGTCGAGCAGATATTCATGTCGCCCTTCCAGCGGGGCATATCCGGAAATGTGCAGTGTCCAGTCCGGGTGCTGATGATAGAGCGCGCTGTTTTTGCATACGGCCTCCGGTTCAAACCACAGACCGAACTTCATCCCTTTGCCGTGGATGCACTCTGCGACCCGATGGATGCCGCCGGGCAGCTTTGCTTCGTTGCAGCTCCAATCGCCCATGGAAGTATAGCTGCTGCTATCAGCCCGGAACCAGCCATCGTCCAGCACGAACAGTTCCACGCCCAGCTGACGGGCAAGTTCTGCCTGCTGTTCGATTTTTTCAAAGGTCACATCGTAGTACATGGATTCCCACGAGTTCAACAGCACCGGACGTTCCAGACCAGCAAATCTCCGGGGCATCAGATGTTCCCGATAGAGTTTGTGGAACTGCTGACTCATACCGTTTAGACCGGACGCGCTGTAATTCAGGATCGCTTCCGGCGTGGTAAACTGCCCGCCCGGTTTCAACTGCCAGCGGAAGGCTTCCGGGTGAATGCCGATCTGGGCACGGACATTCCCGAAGGAGTCCATCTCTGCCCGTGCCATAAAATTTCCGCTGTAACACAGGTGCATGGCGTAGACTTCACCCTGCGTTTCGTTCGTGCCGGGGCTGACCAGCGCAAAGAACGGCTGATGCTGCGGGCTGGAACTGCGTGGGTGCTCTCGATCTGCTGGACACCGTGATGCAGTGCCGAACGGCTGAGATTCGCTTCCTTTGCATGGGTGCCGTAAAGGGTCAGGAACTCATACGGCTGGGCCGGAAGTTCCAGCGAAGCACTCAGCGCGTTGCAGAGAACCAGTTCCTGCTGTCCGATATTCTCGAACCGCTGATGCCGTGCCACGACATTCAGCCTTCCAATACGGTATAGTACAGGTACACCCGCAGACCGATCACGGCATCTTCGCAGACAACTTCCAGCGTTTGCGCCGGAGTATCCCCTGCAAAGGTCGAGGCAGACCTTCCAATGCAGGCTTGCCGTCCAGAACGCGCCAGCTTCGGAAAAGCGGCTCCGCTACGCAGACACCGTCCTGCCGCTGCACCGTCAGTGCCGGAATACGGAAATCGCCCCGCCCGCGCACTGGGTATTCAAACGGAAAATCGTCAAAGGATACGTTGGGAATGGTGCAGTCGTGGGTCGTGCTGTAAGAACGCTTATAGTAGGTCGCTCACCGCAGCCGTGATAGCTGCGCAGATGTCTGCCGTAGTAGCGGTGAACGAGATATTTACCGTCCACCACTTCCAGAATGTAGCTGACCGTGCCGCTATCTAAGGTAGCAACAGTGGAATCGTGGGAAATGGAGATCATAAAAATCAAGCCTCTTCCATCGAGTGATCAAAGCCGAAAAACCAGGTCAGTGCAAAGGCAACCACGAAGGAGACCACATTGCACAGCAGATACAGCGGGAGCTGCTCATTCAGGTACAGCAGGGTGCCGGGAATGCCGGTGATGCCCATACCGGTAGCGCGCAGGTGGAACAGCGAAGCGAGGAAGCCGCCGCAGGCACCGCCGATCATGACCATGATGAAGGCTTGCCCAGACGCAGGTTCACGCCGAAAACAGCGGGTTCGGTGATGCCCAGCAGAGCAGACAGGCAGGAAGGATAAGCGATCTGCTTCAGCTTGACGGAGTGTGCCTTGATTGCGATTGCCAGAACTGCACCAGCTGTGCAACGTTGCCGCAGGTGCCGACGGGGTTCAGATAGTTCCAGCCGTCCTGTGCCAGCATACTGATCTCAAGGAAGTTCAGGATGTGGTGGATGCCGAAGATGCCCAGAAGCTGACCAAAGCTGCCGTAGATGGCACCGCCCAGACCAAAGGGCAGGAACAGCAGATGCTCAACAGCGACCAGAACCAGATTTTCGACTGCATGGAGCACCGCCGATGCAGAACAGGGCCAGAGAAACGCCGACCAGCAGCGTGAGGAACGGGGTCACGATCAGGTCGATGGCATCCGGCACATGGCGGCGCAGCCATTTTTCAAACTTGGAAGCCAGAATACCGGTGGCAAATGCGGGCAGGACGGAGCCCTGATAACCGGCTACTTTCAAAAAGCCGAAGAACACCAGCGGCTGTGCGGCACCGGAGCCGACATCATAGGCACTGGGCAGATTGGAACTGACCAGCATCAGACCCAGCACGATACCGATGACCGGGCTGCCGCCGAAGTTGCGGAAGGTAGACCAGCACACCAGCGCAGGCAGGAAAGCAAATGCCGTGTCGGTGAGAATTTGGGTAAAGGTGAGCAGCGAAGCCGGGATATCCGCCGGGGTCATGCCGAACACGCCCAGAACAGCCTCCTGCGTCAGCAGGCCGCGCAGACCCATGAACAGACCGGTCGCGACCAGCACCGGAATGATGGGCACGAACACATCCGAGAAGGTGCGCACAGCGCGCTGGAACTTGTTGCCGTAAACGGGTGCAGGCTGTTTTTCCTGCTTCTCACCGGCATCGGGGTCGCCGGTGATCTTGATGACTTCATCATAGATGCGGTTGACAAGGCCGGTGCCCAGAATGATCTGGTACTGACCTGCGTTGAAGAAAGAACCCTTGACCTTATCGAGGTTTTCGATCTTCTTCACCTGAATCTTGTCTTTGTCCAGAACGATCAGGCGCAGACGGGTGGCACAGTGGCGCACCATGCTGATATTTTCCACACCGCCGGAAAGTTCTACGATTTGAAGGGCTAATTCCTGATCCGTCATGATAGTATTCCTCCCAAGTCGATCAAATGTTCTGCATTGATTTTCCGAATCTTCATTCGTGCTTTGGCGGCAGTCCTTCCCAAGAAAGGCTACGCCGTTCTGCTGCGGATAAATACGGGCGGAGAATACGGATTCTCCCCCGTTGAGGAACACCTCCACACTGGAGGTATCCGCCCACACTTCCACACGATGCAGCTGGTTCAGTGTGCGGGTCTTTGTCTGTGGTGCTCCTGCCCAGTTCTGCCGGGTGAAGGAGAAGATCCATCCGCCCAGTGCAGGTCAACTTCTCCCAGATGGATGGAAAAAGCGTCTGCACCTTCTGGCAGTTTCAACGTCAGGCAGTAGCAACGGGTATCCAGTGCTGCGTTTCCGGAAGAAGTCTGTCCATAGCTTTCGACAACGGGTTCTTCCAGCAAAGCATACAGTTCCCGTGCAGGGTTCTGATACAGCTGTCCGTTTTTCCAGCTCAGTTCACGGGGCAGTGTCAGGCAGTGGATGCGCGGTTCGTTTTCCGCAAAAATGCGTTCCTGCTCTTCGTCCAGCCGGGACATCCATGCCAGCAGGAGCCGCCGCCCGTCCGGGGCCTCAAAGGTCTGCGGTGCATACGCATCGAACCCGTCATCCAGAAGGAAGGTTCCGCTGTCCAGATTTCTGTCCGCCAGCGTTCCGGTGCGGCGATCAAACGTTACCGGCTTATATACGGTGTGTGCTTCCAGCGGAACATCCTGTGCATTGTCCCGCTTCTGCGGCAATAGAGAAGGATATCCTGTCCGTCCACACAGAACAGATCCGGACATTCGACCATCTCTGCATCGGTCGTGCCGAGAAGATGTTCGTAACGCCAGTGTTCGCCATCGGCAGAGTGGCACAGTGCCACAGCACCGTGGCCATTTTTCCGCTGCGCGCCGACCACCATCCAGTAACCGGCCTGCTCCGTTGCCAGCACTTTCGGGTCACGGAAATGTTCGGTGAATCCAGCAGGCGTTTCCAGCACGATGCCCTGTTTTGCAAAGTGCTGTCCGTCCGTGCTGGTAGCAAGGCACTGACTGCTGCGGCGGATGCCGCCGGTCTTGTCGTTTCCAGTGTAAAACAGATGCAGCTTCTGGTCAATGATCTGTGCACTGCCGGAGTAGACCCCGTTGCACTCATACGGCTCTTCCGGTTTCAGGATGCCGCCTTCAAAGACCCAATGAAGTAGATCCTTTGAGGTGAAAAGTCCCCATTCCTTGTGGGAGTGGTCTTTCCGGAAACGGTTCCATTGAAAAAACACATAATACCGCCCCCGGAACCATACAAGACCGTTCGGGTCGTTCATCAGCCCTGCCGGAGGTTCCAGATGATAGCACTGTTTTTTGCTGTATTGCAATCTTTTTTCCTCCTTTCGTCTTTTTCGGTCTGCGCTTTCCGTGGTTTTATTACACCACAATTTCAACCGGTTTTCCATGCCGTTTTCTCATGTCAATATGGTAAAAACACACCTTTTGTGCTATACTTGGGACAGGAGGTGCGGATGCATGCTTGAATACAAGGAAACGAATCATTCATTGATGTACAAGGCCAATTCGGACCTGACCTTTTACAGTGCCGGACGCGAAAGTTGTTCCCCCGGATGGGGCTATGGCCCCCGTGTCCGTGCTTACCATGTCATTCATTTTGTGTTGGATGGAGAAGGAACTTTCCAGATCAACGAGCACACCTACCACATTTCCAAAGGGGATGCTTTCGTCTGCCCTGCCGGACGCGTTACCTATTACGAAGCGGACAAAGAACATCCGTGGACATACATCTGGGTGAATTTTTTGGGCATCCAGTCCCAGAATATGATCTACCGCCTGCTGAGCACATCTGCTGAGCGATACATCCTGCGCGGTCTGCCGCTTGAAAAGTATGAGCAGGCAGTTTCGGAGCTGCTGGCGATTCAGGAGGATACTATGAGCAGCTATCTCCTTGCCAACAGTATTCTACTGCGGATCATGTCGTGGCTGTTTGCAGATACCGGCTTTCAGGAACAGGAGCAGGAACAGCCCAATACAGCAGACCGCATCCGTTTTTATCTGGACATGAATTACTCCCGGCCTCTGCGTATGAAGGAAGTCGCCGCAAAGTTCGGCTATCACCCGCACTACATCACTCGCATTTTCAATGAACGGTTTGGTGTTCCACCCAAACAATACCTGTTCGACCTGAAGCTGAAAAAGGCGTGCGGTCTGCTGCGTTCGACAGAACTTCCGGTTTCCGTCATTGCGGCCTCGCTTGGCTTCGAAGATGCTCTCGCTTCTCCAACTGTTCAAGAAAACGTTTGGCATTTCGCCCACTCAGTATCGGAAGAACAACGCGGAGAAAAAATAAAACCCTCCCGGCATGAGATACCGGAAGGGGAAATGCTTACAGGAACAGCTCGTTGGCTTTAGGAGTTGAACACGCTTTTTTGATTGCCAAAGACGCAACGGAAACCATCAGATGGTTGACGCTGCGGGCGTGGACCGGACAAATCGAAACGCATCGCATACAGCCGATGCACTTGGATTTTTCGGTGGTCTTGCAATGTTCGGGTGAAATCGCCTGTGCCGGGCACCTTTGTGCGCACAGGCCGCACCCGGTACAGCTGGCATTGGCAGTGGGCACCATACCGCCGCCGGACGTTTTATAGGGCGTTTGCCGGGAATTTCCGGTGTTTCCTTGGAATCGGAGGCTGCCTTTTCCAGAATCTTTGTGCCAAAGCGGGCGAGTTCTTCACGATCTTCTGCATTTGGGCGACCGGCAGCATACTGGTGGATGATGGAGTGTTCCGCAACCGCAGAAACGGCAGCAATCACCTGAAATCCGGCTGTTTGCGCCGTATCCTGCATCTGGACGAGCGTATTTTCGTATGCACGGTTGCCGTATACAGCAACAAGCACACAGGTTGCTCCATTGCCTTTGATCCTGGCAAAACGATCCAGTGCCAGCTGAGGCGCAACGCCGCCAAAGCATGGCATAGCGACCAAAACCAGTGCGTCCGGTTCTATGGAAATGGCAGAATAATCCGTATCCGGCAGTGAAAGATCAATGGTGCGCACCTGCGGCCAGTTTTTCGTGATGGCTGCGGCTGCTTTTTCTGTTCCGCCCGTAGGACTGAAAACGAGTTGATAAGTTTTCATAAAGCATACCCTCCATGATGTAAAAAATAAAACTACATCTTGCTTCATTATAGCAAGCACAAGATGTAGTGTCAACATTTACAGCACGGATCTGATATGATAAAATGCGTTCAGGAGGCGATCGTCCATGCATATCAGCAACAAATGCTCCATTGCCATCCATTGTTTGATTTTCATTCACGAATACGAACATGAAACCAAAGTGACCAGTGAATTGTTGTCGCTTTCCACCGGATGCAACCCCGTCACTATTCGGAATCTGCTCAGCGCACTGAAAAAAGATGGCATCCTGACAGTGAAGCCCGGAACAGGCGGTGCAGCCTTTGCCGTTCCACCGGAAGATATTACATTGTACCGCATCTGTAATGCGGTAGACCCCGGAGCCATTGATAAGATGGTAGGCATCCATGCTGCACCCTCTCCTTTTTGCCCGGTAGGGAGAAATATCCGGGTGGTTCTGGATGACACTTACGAAACCTTGCGGGCAGATATGATTGCCAGTATGAAATCCGTGACGATGGATAAGATTCTGGCGGATTATCATGAAAAGATTCAAAAGAAACCAGAATAATCGTAAAAGAATGTCACTTGAGATCACAATAAACGCAAAAACAGGGTGCGCCCCGAAGGACGCACCCTGCAAAAATCCACACACGATAAGTAAGACAGGGAGTTCCCCAGCGGGAACTTCCTGTTTTTCTTTGCCAGAGATATGAGCCTGCTCCGCCTGCCATGCGGCAAGCTCGCGTTTGCGCAGCGCAGCGGAGCAATGAAAGCCCCAGTGGGGCTTTTAAGCGACCGAACGGTCTTGCGTAAGCAAGATGGAGGGCCTCGCCCCGACAAGCTCCGGCTCGTTCCCGACGGCTGTGTGTCCAAAACCTTATCAAAAAAGACGTATCACAAAAGTCACAACTGTAAAGGTGCCGTAAGGCAGAAAGGACACAAACATGAAGTACGATGCAAGAGCTTGCTATTTCAACATGGACACCGGATGCGTGGAGCTGCTGCTCCGGGATGGGAGAATGATCTCCATTGACTGCACCGGGGTCGAGGATGCGCTGGACGTGACCATGGCCCAGAGGCAGAGTTGGACTACCTCATCTACAATGACCCGCTTGGCTACGCAGATTTGATTCTGAATGGCGAGCCGGAAGAATATTTGAAAAATACGGCTGGGAGCCACGGATTAGAGGATTAAGAATAGCAAAACAGGGCGTATCTCTTTTTATGGGATGCGCCCTGTTCTTTTATGCCTGTTTTTTCTGTGCTTCTGCAAACATCCTGGCAATCTCCGTGCCGGATTCCTGCATTCCGCGATTCATCCACTCATGTACCCAGCCGTAAAGCATATAGCCGATGGCAGAATTCAGATAAGCCAACCCGTTGGGAATCTCAGGCGAACGGTCAAAATAGCGAGGATCGTTTCCAGCATGATATGGGAAAGCCCTGCATGGTACAATGCAAGGTAAAATTCAGCATGGTCCTTGTAAAAATCCAGCAGACTGATGAGCCATAGATCATCCTGACCCGGTGTGCCATTAGGATGCTTCTGGTCAAAATTTGTCTTCCATTCATTGGTCAGACGCACAGACTCCTGCTGTAATACGTCCTCTTTGCTTGCGAAATTGCGGTAAAAGGATGCCCGCCCAACACCGGCAGCATCCACCAACGCCTGAATGCTGATGGACGCAAATTCCTGCGTTTTCATCAATTCCAGCAGCGCAGACAGAATGTGCTGCCGCACATAGGTGTTCTTTTCCTGATTGTTCATGTTCTTCATGGGATGATACAAACGCCCTTCTTTGTCTCATTTTGGCTGAGACGATTGACTCAGCACTGTTTTGATGATACACTCGTCCCATCGAAAAGTCAAGAAGAAAGGAGTTCACAATGAATTTGACGAAAAAACGATTGTTGATTTTGTTCATCGTCATCATTTTCGGAGCAGTCTTAGGGCGGCTGGCTGTTCGCGCTGGGCTGAATCTGCTGCTGGGCGGCACGCTGTTTGGAGGGAATATCTGTGAAAACACTGAAATGGGGATTGCTCTATACTGCTGCGTTTCTTGCGGCTTTTGTCGGCTCTGCTTTACTCAAAATGAACAGCGACCCGACCCACGGCAAATACAACACCCGTTGGGATGAAACAGTTGGCAAGGTGTACACCGACTTGCCTTATGGAGAGGGTGCCGCCAACAAATTTGATCTTTATGTACCGGCTGACAAAAGTCAGGATGCATACGGTCTTGTGGTCTATCTCCACGCCGGTGGGTTTACTGTCGGAGACAAAGCCGGTGATGCCGAGATGCTGGAATGGCTGTGCAGCAAAGGCTATGTGGCGGCAGGAATCAACTACACATTGTTTACGGAAGAAAACCCGGATGCCAGCGTATACAGCCAGTCGGAGGAAATCAAAGCCGCCATGCCCTATGTGGTTGCAGCAGCCGAAAAACTGGGGTATAAGCTTGACCGGATGGCTATTTCCGGCGGCAGCGCAGGCGGATGTCTTGCGCTGATCTATGCCTACCGGGATGCCGATACCTCGCCGCTTCCGGTCAGAATGGTATTTGAAGCAGTCGGTCCCGGCAGCTTTCATGTGGAGGATTGGGGCATCTTCGGTCTCGATCAAAGTCCGGAGGCCGCTGCAGGACTGTTCAGTGTAATGTCCGGTCAGGCACTGACCCGGAGGATATCACATCCGGTGCTATCTGGAAGCAGTCAAGCCGATCTCTGCCGACCGCTGGGTCACAAAGGATACGGTGCCTCTGTCCTCTGCTACGGCGCACACGACAAGATGCAGCCCTTTGCCGCATCTAAACCGTTGGTCGCTGCACTGGAAAAGAACGGAGTAGATTACCGGTATTTCGTAGCGAAGCATTCCGGCCATGGGTTGCAAAACGACAATAAGGTCTATATGGAGTATCTGGATGCCGTAGTGGAATATCTGGACAAGTACATGAAGGACTGACCTTGTGTGAAGGATAACCGTTCAGGAGGCTGCCATGCAAAAGAAAGATCTTCTGGTAGTGGCAATTATCGTGATTGCCGCCATCGTTTTGGGGGCAATATGCGGTAAGCTGCTATTGGATAACATCATATGAGAAGGAAAGCAAAAATAATCGTGTACACCGGAATATTTGTTCTGGTGTTTCTTGCTACTGCATTGGCAAGGATCTATCTGCTGGGAAGTGCACCGGAACGACTGGTAAAGTCGCTGGGGCAGGATCTGACCGGCACGGTTTTCAGAGATCAGAACTACGAAAACGAGAACG
>ENA-OQEB01000670-OQEB01000670.1-human-gut-metagenome-genome-assembly--contig:-NODE-670-length-13896-cov-5.310117_pt1 | contig 13896 bp, 11 predicted proteins | sample MGYA00242787_ERZ504619 | MGnify/ENA primary metagenome ERZ504619 (study PRJEB26092, sample SAMD00036317) | human gut metagenome | host: Homo sapiens | study: EMG produced TPA metagenomics assembly of... | reverse complement strand
TGGAAGAGCTGCTTTTATTGTCGGCTCTTTCTTTGGTTTTGGGTATATTTGTTTTTGTGGAATTGTTCTTGCGGATGGGCCGGGTACTTGGCTTTCCGCTGTTCTTTGTAGCCGTCTCGGCTTTGGTTGAGGGGAGACGTCCTTTATGCGTATTGTGTTTATGGGTACGCCTGATTTTGCTGTGCCTTCGCTGGTTTCGCTTGTTGAGGCTGGGAATGAGATTGCGCTTGTTGTTACTCGTCCTGATGCTGTTCGTGGGCGTGGTAAGAAGCTGGAGCCGTCTCCTGTTAAGGCTAAGGCGCTTGAGCTGGGGTTGCCGGTCGTTGAGGCCAATCGTATGACGCCTGAGGTTGTTGAGGCGCTTCAGGCTGCGCAGCTGATATTTTCTGCGTGGCTGCGTATGGCTGCATTTTGCCTGATGACGTGTTGCATATGGCGCCGCTTGGTATTGTGAATGTTCATGCGTCCTTGCTGCCTCGTTGGCGTGGGGCTGCTCCTATTCAGCGTGCGATTCTCGCTGGTGATGATGTTGCTGGTGTTTCCATTATGCGTATTGGGCATGGCGTGGATACCGGTGCTTATTGCGCACAGGCCTCGACCTCGGTTGCCGGTAAGCATGCTGAGGCGCTGACCATGGAGCTTGGTGAGCTTGGCGGCAAATTGCTTGCCGATACGCTTCCTTCGCTTGCTGACGGCACCGCTGTTTGGACCGAGCAGGATGAGTCGCTCGTTACCCATGCTACCAAGATTTCTAAGCAGGAGATGCGTCTGGATCCGCAGATGGCGGCGCTCGATTGCGTGCGTCATGTGCTTGCTTCGTCCGATACCGCGCCTGCTCGTTGCGTGATTGCCGGCAAGACCGTGCGCGTGCTCGATGCTGCGCCGGCTGATGTGTCGCTTGGCGAGGATCAGGTTCTCGTTAAGGCCAAGCGTGTTTACCTGGGTCTTTCCGATGGTTCGGTTGAGTTGCTCGAGGTTAAGCCTGATGGCAAGCGTGCTATGGCCGCTTCTGCTTGGCTGCTGGCCTGCAGGGCGCCGATCTTATCTGGGGTGTTTTGTCATGAGCAAGTTGTCTCCCGCGCGCAAGCTTGCGCTCGATGTGTTGATGGAGGCCGATCGCCGCGGCATGTACGCGCGCGACGTGCTGTCTTCCCGTGCTTCGGCCAAGGCCATTGACCAGCGCGATTCTGCTTTTGCCGCTCGTTTGGCACTTGGAGTTGCAGCCACCCAGGGTATTTTGGACGAGCTGCTCGATCAGTTTCTCGATAAGCCTAAAAAGGTTGCGCCGCGTGTTCGCATGGCGCTTCGTATCTCGGCCTTCGAGATGCTCTATCTGCATACGCGTGGCCGCGTTGCCGTAAGTCAGGGTGTTGAGCTGGTCCGCTGCGGCGCTAAGTCCGCCGCTGGCTTGGCCAATGCCGTACTGCATAAGGTTGCGGACAATGTTGAGGACTTTGCCACGGCGTCCGATGTGATGAGTCTGAGCGACGCTTGGTTCGTCTGTCGCGCCTGATGGGTCTTCCTCGCTGGCTGTGCGCTCGCATTATGGCGTCGTTTGACACGCCAGAGGGTGCGCTTAACTTTGCCGGCAATCTGGCCCCCGCGCCGCTGGCCCTGCATGAGAACGCCTTTGTGACTAAGCCCGATCCGTATATCTCGCAGCTCGTCGCGCCTGTCTTCCCGGGCTGCCATGCCCCGGTTGATGCCCAGGTTACCGTTGCTTCTGGTGTGTTTGAGCGTGCTGCCGCGGTTGCATCTGATCTCAATGCGCAGCTCATCGCCACAGCTGCCACGCGCCTGGTAGTTGCCTTGAGATTGGTGCCGGTCGTGGCACCAAGACCTATGTGATGATGTGCCAGGCCAAGCGTGCCGGCTATGAGCGTCAGCATACTGCACTCGATTTGCACGACCGCAAGTGCGATCTGAATCTCGCGCGCCTTCTCAAGGCCGGTATTCAGGGCGTTCGTACGGTTTCGGGTGATGCCTGCGAGCTTGATGAGGTGCTCACATCGTTTGATGCTATGCGCGGTGAGCGGGTCAAGTTCGATACCGTGTTTATCGATGCGCCGTGCTCTGGCACCGGAACCATGCGTCGTCATCCCGAGATCCCGTGGCGCCTAACCGAGAATGATGTGACGGCCGAGTTACCCAAGCTTCAGCTGACGATGCTTAAGGAGGCTTCTGCGCGCGTGGCCGCCGGCGGAGAGCTCATCTATGCCACCTGCTCGGTTTTTGATGAAGAGAACACGCAGGTCGTGGATGCCTTCCTAGCCTCTCCCGAGGGCGCCTGCTTTAGCGTGGCACTGCTCTCCGAGGCGCAGATTTTGCAACTCCCGGAGTTCGATCAGGCTAAGAAGCTCGTATCCGTACGCCAGAACGAACGAGGCCTCTTCCAAAGCGTGCCGGTAAACGCCGACTCCTACGACGGCCACTTCTGCGCCAGGCTGGTCCGCAAGTAACGACTAAGTTGCGGTGAAATAGGGATTGAATAGCGGCTTCTGCCCGCCAAACAGTCCTTATTTCACCGCAACTCATTAGGAAACTTGGGTAGCTAAAGAAGCAGCCCCGCGATCGGTGTCGGTCGCGGGGCTGTTTGGTTCCTAGTGGCTATGCGGGCAGTTGGCGCAGCAGCCACTCGTGGCGTTGGTGCTGGAGCCGCCGCTTCGCTGGTCGGTGTTGTAGAAACCACTGCCCTCAAATTTAATGCCGCTGGCCGAGAACGTCTTGGCCGCCGGGGCACCGCAGCTGGGGCACACGACCTCGGGAGTCTCGGACATGGGATGCTCAACCTCAAACACGTTGCCGCAGCTCGAGCACTTGTAATCGTAGCGCGCCATAATACTTCCTTTTCAGCACAAAGCGGGCAGATTACTCTGCCCGCAAAAATTCAAACGTCTGTAACTGTACTATATCGGGGGTTTTATCACGCTTCGCCCCAGAATCTATGGTTGTTGCGCAGGAGCTGTGCGGTTTTGCCCTCGGCGGCTGCAATGTTCGCCTCGTTAGCCTGCCAGGTCCAGTTGCCCGTGGCCACGCCCGGAACGTTCATGCGCGCGTCGTCGCCAAGCCCCAGGACATCCTGCAGCGGCATCATCACCAGGGGAGCGTCGCTTGCCAGCGCGTCGCTCATCAGCTTGGCCGCCACCTCAACACCGCTCGGTTCATCGCCGCCCGCAAAGGAACGCGTACACCAGCCGGCCAGCGTCGACGTATCGTGCGTTGAGGTGTACAGGATCTTTCCTGGCGTGGGGTGCACGCCGCAACGGACGTCGTAATCGCTAAACTCCAGCACGTCCATGCCGGGGAAACCGCAGGTCGAAGCCATGGCGCGAACACCGGGCGTCAAATAGCCCAGGTCCTCGGCGATAAAGTTGAGCGGACCCAGCTCGTCGTAGGCAGTCTGGAACAGGTCTTTGCCCGGTCCCGCCAGCCAGCGACCGTCGGCGCAGGCCTTGCCGGCGGGGATGCTAAAGTAGCTGTGGAACCCCAGAAAGTGATCCAGACGCACGCGGTCGTAGAGCGAGAACGCGCGGCGCAGGCGATCCATCCACCAGCTATAGCCGTTCTGCTTCATGTGGTCCCAGCGGAACGTCGGGTTGCCCCATACCTGACCCTCGGGCGCAAAGTTGTCGGGCGGCGCGCCGGAAATCTCGATTGCTTTGCCGGTATCGGACAGCCAGAAGTTCTCGGGTTCGCTCCACGCGTCTGCCGAATCGTCGGACACGTACATAGGAATGTCGCCGATAACCTCGATACCCTTCTTGTGCGCGTAGTTCATGAGCTCGCACCAGGCCAGGTCAAAGCGGTACTGCATGTACGCCTGAAGCTCGGCCTCGTTGTGGAAGCGCTTGTCGTCGATTAGATGCTCGTTGTAGCGAGCGACATCTGCCGGCCAATTGTGGCGCGACTCGCCTCAAAGTACTTTTTGACGGCCATATAGACGCAGTATTTCTCGAGCCAATCGGCATTGCGATGTTTAAACGCTGTGTACAGCGGGTCGGCATCCTCGCCGCCGCGGGCCTTCCAGGTCTCAAAGTCGGCGGCCAGCTCCTCGTGGCTCTCGGGTAGCAGGTCGATATTGCCTGCAAAGGCCGAAGGACCGGCGTATGGGGAGCGGAAGAAGTCCGTGGGGTTGACGGGGAGAACCTGCCAGTAGCGCATGCCCATGGCGGCCAGATGGTCGATAAAGCGACGCGTGGGCGCACCGATCGTACCGGGCTTGCCGTCGTCGGTCGGCACCGATGTGATATGGCACACAACACCCGCACCGTGATCGAGAGGCTCCTGCAGGCGCTGCTCGGCATGGTGATAGATGATCGACGAACCCAGCGGATACAGATCGAGCGTGACCGTACCGTTATGGATCTCACACTCGTGACCGCTGATCACGTCACTCGCGCATTCGCCGAGCGCCGGGATCGTCACGCGATGCGAATTGCGCAGGCTGCGGTTGATGATGACGGTCGCGGACTCGCCGTCTTTACCGGTACGGTTGTAGGCCAGCACCTCGTCATTGAGCGCGAAGGCCTTGATCTCACCGTCGATCATAAACGGCAGCGCGCGGCGCACGGCCGAGGCATTCTTAACGATGGCCAGCGTATCGAAGTCGTGGAGCTGGTCCTTGGTCGGCATGGTACGGCGATTGCCCGGATCGGTGAGTCCCTCCAAGCCGTACTCGTCACCGTAATAGATTGAGGGAACGCCCGGGAACGTCATCTGCATGAGCGTCGCGAGCCAAAAACGGCTCTTGGCCAGGCCCATCGCGTTCTCGTCCAGACGCCATTTGCTGCGCTCGCACTCGGGCAGCTGCGACTCGTCAGGGCCGCCGCCGAGCACCGAGATAATGCGCGGACGGTCGTGGCTCGAAAGCAGATTAAGTGCGCAAGACAGGGCCTCACGCGGATAGTTCTCGCGTAGGGTCTCGATATCCTCGGCAGCTTGGTAGCGTTTTTGTAGCCCATCAAAAAGCCAATGACCATGTCGCGGAAGGGGTAATCCATGGCCGAGTCGAGCTCGGAGCCTTGTAGATAGCGACGCAGATGGCCGTAGCTGATCTTGTTGGAGGCATCTTCCCAGACCTCGCCGAGCAACAGCGCGTCGGGCTTCTCGGCGAGCACGGCCTTTTTGATATCGGTCAGGAAGTCATCGGAAAGCTCGTCGGCCACATCCAGACGCCAGCCGTGAGCGCCGGCGCGCAGCCATTTACGAATGACGCCGTCCTTGCCCAGGAGCCGCTCGCGCACCAGTTCGGAGCTCTCATTGATGGCGGGCATATTGCCCACGCCCCACCAGCAGTCGTACGAGCCGTCCTCGTGGAAATAAAACGCATCGCGCCACGGCGAATCCTCGCTCTGCCAGGCACCCACGCCGGGGTAGTTGCCATAGCGGTTGAAATATATCGAGTCGTCGCCCGTGTGGTTGAAGACGCCGTCCAGGATGATGGAGATGCCCAGCTTCTCGGCTGCCTGGCACAGCTCGGTAAAGTCCTGCTCGGTGCCCAGGATCGGGTCGATCTTGGTGTAGTCGGCCGTGTCGTAGCGGTGGTTGCTCGCGGCTTCAAAGATGGGGTTGAGGTAGATGGCCGTAAAGCCCAGCTCGGCGATGCGGGGCAGGTCTTCCTGGATGCCCTTGAGCGAGCGCCGTAGAAGTCCCAGGTCTTGATGGAGCCGTCCTCGGCGCGCTCGTACACGGGCGGCTCGTTCCAGTCCTCGACCATCCGGCGCTGAATGCCCTTGCGCGGTTTTTCGAGTTGGGCCATTGTGCGCTCGCGCCAATGCTCGTCACGGGCGTAGCGGTCGGGGAAGATCTGGTAGACCATGCCGCGCTCGTACCAGGTGGGGCGGTTCTCGCGGTGCTTGTAGACGGTAATCTGGAAGGACGGCACCTCGGCGTAGTCGTAGGTTACGCCCTCGCCGCCGGTGCGGCCCTGGGGCGCGCCCAGGCGAACCTCGGGCTGGCCCTCGATATTGCATATAAAGCTGTACCACACAAGACACGGTTCAGTGCATTTGAGCTCGCCGGTAAAAATGCCATCGCCTTCGTGCTCCATCGGAATCAGGGTCTCGCCGACTTCATCGACCAGGTACGCAGGGTGAGTGTTGCCTGGTTGGGATCGGCATCCTCCAAAATAACCGAGAGTGCAACGGTAGTTCCTGTGGTCACAGCGCCAAACGGAGTGCGAAACTGCGGTAGGCGGCTGTTGTGTATCAATCTCATAGTACGGTCCAGTTCAATAGAATCACGGCCTACGGGCCATGGGCTTTACGCACAAGATATAAGTATATCTGTTGTACACAGGTGTATAAACAACATCCGTTTACCATCGGCGAACGGTTGTCCTAGAAAATCGTTTTACCAACTGTCTACAGAGAAGGGGCGCCCGGTTGGAGCGCCCCTTGTTTAGGGTTTTGATTAGGTTTTAGATCGTCTGTGGGCTAGCGGCGTTTGCGGGTGGCCGTTGCCTTGCGGACGGAGGTCTTCTTGGTCGGGGCCTTTTCCTCGGCCGGAGCGGCAGGGGAGACCGGGGCCTCCTTGGCGGGCTCGGTCTTTGCCGTAGCCTTCGGAGCGGTCTTGACCTCAGCGGCCTTCGGTGCCGGCTCGGCCTTTACTGCAGGCTTGTCCTCGGCTTTAGCCTCTGCCTTGGGAGCAGCAGCCTTGGTCGTGGTCTTCTTGGCCGTCGTCGTAGAGCGCTTGCGCGTGGTGGTCTTGGCGGCTGGCTTTGCCTCGACGGGCGTCTCCTCGACTCTGGCGGCCGGCTTTGCGGCTGCCTTGGTCGTGGCGGCCTTCGTGGTCGTCGCCTTCGTTGTCGTGGTCCTCTTGGCTGCCGTTGCCTTTTTGGTGGTCGCGGTCGTCTTCTTGGCAGTGGTCTTGGCCGGTGCCTTGACGGCGGGCTTGGCCTCGACGGCGGCTTCAGCCTTTACCTCGGGAGCGGCCTCGGCGGCCTTCTTTGCAGCGGCGGTCGTGCGCTTGCGCGTCGTCGTTGTCTTGGTAGCGGTGGTCTTGGTTGTCGTCGCCTTGGTCGTAGTGGCCTTCTTAGCCGTCGTCTTACGAGTCGTGGTCTTCTTGGCGGCAGACTTTGCAGCCGGCTTAGCCTCAGTCTCGAGAGCTGCCTCAATCTTCACCTTAGATTCAGCTTTAACCGGCTTCTCCTCAGCCTTGGGTTCCTCGACAACCGGCTCGGCCTTGGGCTTGGGCTCGGCCGCAGTCTCCTCAGCCACAACCGCAGGCTCGTCGACAACCGCCGCCGGCCTCTCAATCTCCGGGTGCATAAAGAAGTACAGGTCCAGATACTTGTCGGCCGAGCGCGTCCAGCTAAAGTCCTGGCTCATGGCCTGCGTGACCAGCTGGTTCCAGGCATCGCGGTTGTCCCAGAAAAGACGCGCCGCGCGGAACACCGCGTCGCCCATCTCGTCACCGTTAAAGTTGCTAAACGAGAAGCCCGTGCCTCGCCGGTAACTCGTTATACGGGATCACGGTGTCCTTCAGACCACCGGTTTCGCGAACAATCGGAAGGGTGCCGTAGCGCATAGCGATGATCTGCGACAGGCCGCAGGGCTCAAACTTCGAAGGCATCAGGAACATATCGGCGGCGGCATACATACGCTGCGACAGCGCCGGGTCAAACTCGATGCGCGCGGCCATGGTGCCGGGGTACTTGTCCTGGAAGTAGCGTAGGCCGTCCTCGTAGTCGCGGTCGCCGGTGCCCAGCACGGCCACCTGCACGCCGCCGGCAAGAATGCGGTCGAGCGCGTACATGACCAGGTCCAGGCCCTTCTGACGCGTCAGGCGCGTAACCATCACCATGAGCGGACGGTCGTCGCGAACCTCGAGCCCCAGCTCTTCCTGCAGCTTGGCCTTGCACACGGCCTTGCCCCCACGGTCATCAACCGTGTAGTTTGCGGCAATGCGCTTGTCAGTCGCCGGGTCAAAGCCCGCCACGTCAATGCCGTTCAAAATGCCCTGCAGCGCATAGGAGCGCTCGCGCAGCACGCCGTCCAGGCCCTCGCCAAACTCGGGCGTCTGGATCTCGCCCGCGTAGGTGGGGCTCACCGTGGTGATGGCGTCGGCATAGCGTAGCGCACCCAGCATGTAGTTGATGCTGCAGGCGTCGCAACGCAGCTGCGAAGCGGCCGCCGGAATGTGCGCCACGCCCAGGATGTCCTCCATCACGGTGTCGCTAAACTGGCCCTGGAACGCCACGTTGTGGATCGAGAACACGGTCTTGACGCGGTCGTACAGCGGCAGTCCCTGGTAGAACTCGCGCAAGAACACGGGCGCCAGTGCCGTCTGCCAGTCGTTGCAGTGCAGGATGTCGCACTCAAAACCGGCCGGCAGGTGCTGCAGGCTCTCGGTGATGGCCTTAGAGAAGAACGCAAAGCGCTCGCCGTCGTCAAAGAAGCCGTACGGATAGTCGCGCGCAAAGTAGCGTTCGTTGTCGATGAACATATAGGTGACGCCGTCGTGCTCGAGCTTCTCGAGTCCGCAGTACTCGTTGCGCCAGCCCAGGCTCACATAAAAGTCGGAGAAGTGCTCCATCTGCGCCTTGTACTCGTCCTTGATGGTGGCGTACTTGGTACCATCACGATGACCTCGGCGCCGGCGCGCACAAGCGCCGCAGGCAGCGAGCCCGCCACGTCGCCCAGGCCACCGGTCTTTACAAACGGTGCGCACTCGGCCGAGGCAAACACGATCTGCATCTTTTTGCTGGAATCTGCCATATTGTCTCCCATGTTGCAATTCGAGAATAGCCGCCTGGCGCAAACCGGGCGGCTATTCTGCATGTTACGAGCGATGTTGCGGTGCCTACGTTAATGCACGATGGTGGTATCGGGAGTTAACGGGGCTTTGCCCAGCACCAGGATGTTCTCGGGCGTGCCGCGAAGCTCGGTGTTGGTGGGAACCACGTTGTTCTTGTCCAGGATGGCGTTCTCAACGCGGGCGCCGCTCTTGATGATGCAGCTCTGGTTGATGATCGAGTTGGTCACCGAGGCGCCTTCCTCAACCACAACGCCGCGCGACAGGATCGAGTTGCGCACGGTGCCCTTGATGATGCAGCCGGCCGAGATGATCGAGTTGCACGCGTGGCTGCCGGTCGCATAGCGCGAAGGCGGCACGTCGTGAGCCTTGGTCAGGATCGGGCGCTCGGGATCGAAGAGCTGGTCGGCCACGGTCTGGTCGAGCAGGTCCATGCTGCGGCGATACAGCGACTTCTCGCTAAACACGCCCACGACCTCGCCTTTGTACTCGTAGCTGCACACGTCGATATTGCCAAAGTCGCCCTGGAGTGCCTCGAGCAGATCCAGATAGTCGGCGGCCTGGTAGTGGTCGATGATCTCGAGCAGCGTCTCGCGGTTGACGATGCAGCAGTCCATAGAGGCGTTGTCGCCGTACACGACGCCGGCGCTCACGCCTGTCAGGCGGCCGTTCTCGTTGATCTCGAGCTTGGTCTCGTCATCGACGTTGCGCGTGGCCTTGCAGTACACCACGGTCATCTGAGCGCCGGAGTTCTCGTGCGCGTCGATGATGGTGTTGAGGTCCATGTTAAAGATGATGTTGGTGCCCATCATCACAACGTAGGGCTTGTCCGAGCGCTGGAACAGCGTCTTGTTGGAGATGATGTCGCGCAGCAGGAAGCGCATGCCGCCCTTGGTGGTGCCATACGCGTTGCCGGGCACCATGAACAGGCCGCCCTTCTTGCGGTCCAGGCCCCAGTCCTTGCCCGAGCCCACGTGGTCGATCAGCGAGCGGTAGTTGCCCGGCATGACGACGCCGACGGTCTTAATGCCGGCATTCATCATGTTGGACAGCGGGAAGTCGATCAGGCGGTAGCGGCCCAAAAACGGAACGGACGCGATGGGGCGGTCCTTGAGCAGCACGCTGCCGTAGGTCGAAGAGTAGTTAGCGGTGATATAACCGATGGCCTTGCGATTGATCATCGGATCATTCCCCCTTCCCGATAACGACGTCATTTCCAACGACGGCCGTATCCTTGGTGGTATCGACAGAGCCGAGCTTCACGCCCTCTTCGACCGTGGAGTTCTCGCCCAAAATAGCGCGGCAGATGTGCGCGCCGCTCTTAACGTGCGCACCCGGCAGCAGCACGGAGTCCTCGACCACGGCGCGCTCCTCGATGATGACATCGGTCGAAAGGATCGAGTGGCGAGCGGTACCGTAGATCTTGCATCCGTTGGAGACCAGGCAGTCGTCCAGGCGGCCGTCCGGGCCAATGTAGTGCGGCGGACGCGTGGTGATGTTGGACATGATGGGGAAGTTCTTGTCAAACAGGTCGAACTCGGGGTTGTTGCCCAGCAGGTCCATCGAGGTCTCGTGGAAGCTGGCGATGGTGCCGACGTCCTTCCAGAAGCCGTGGAACTCGTAGCTGTACAGGCGCTTGCCCTCGCCGAGCAGCTTGGGGATGATGTCCTTGCCAAAGTCGTGGCTCGAGCGCTGGTCTAGAGCGTCCTGTTCGAGCGCCTCGATCAGCACGTCGGCCGAGAAGATGTAGATGCCCATGGACGCGAGATTCGAATCGGGCTTATCGGGCTTCTCGGTGAACTTGGTGATGCGGCCGTCCTCGGGGTCGGTGGTCAGGATGCCAAAGCGGCTGCCTCCTCCCACGGCACGGGCATTACGCTCACCGTGAGGTCGGCGTTGTTCTCAATATGCGTCTTGAGCATCTTGCGGTAGTCCATGCGATACAGGTGATCGCCCGAAAGAATCAGGACGTACTTGGGGTCGTTGGCCTTGATGTAGTCGAGGTTCTGCGTAATGGCGTCGGCCGTGCCCGCATACCAGGCGCCGCCGGTCTGCGTCTCATACGGCGGCAGGATCGACATGCCGCCGTCGCGGCTGTCCAGATCCCATGCCTCGCCGGAGCCCACGTAGCATGCAGCAGGTAGGGGCGATACTGCGTCAGAACGCCCACCGTGTCGATGCCCGAGTTGGAGCAGTTGGAGAGCGAAAAGTCGATAATGCGGAACTTGCCACCAAAGCTAACCGCCGGCTTGGCGATCTTTTGGGTGAGTGCCCCCAATCGGCTGCCCTGTCCTCCTGCGAGGAGCATCGCGATGCATTCTTTCTTACTCATCGATTTCTCCTTCTGTCATCGATGTTCCTAAACCCATTAGCGACGGGCGCGGCGCAACGTTGCGCCCGTCGAGTAATGCCGTGCTGGCATAGGGGAGCTCGCGCGCCTTTACGCGTGCCAGATCTCGTCGCGGTACTCGCGAATGGTGCGGTCACTCGAGAACCAGCCGCTCGAAGCGGTGTTGAGCAGAGCCTTGCGGTTCCAAGTCTCCTGGTCGCCGTAGCTGCCGGTGAGCTTTTCCCATGCATCCACGTAGCTGCGGAAATCGGCCATGACCAGGTCGGGGTCGTTGTTGTTCATGAGCTCGTTGTAGATGCTCTCGAAGTTGCCCGAAAGACCCGCAAAGGTGTTGTCCTTGAGCTCGTCCATCACGCGGCCCAGACGCTCGCGGTCGCCGTTGAGGGTATCCCACGCAAAGTAGCTGTTGGATGCCCAGAGCTGCTCGACCTCGGGGGCGGTCAGGCCAAAGATGGCCTCGTTCTCGCGACCGGCCAGGTCGGCGATCTCGATGTTGGCGCCGTCGAGGGTGCCCAGCGTAATGGCGCCGTTCATCATGAGCTTCATGTTGGACGTGCCCGAGGCCTCCTTGCCGGCCGTGGAGATCTGCTCCGAGATCTCGGCGGCGGGGTAGATGAGCTGGGCGTTGCTCACGCGGAAGTTGGGGATAAAGCAGACCTTCATGACCTCGTTCACACGCGGGTCGTTGTTGATGACATCGGCCACGGAGTTAATAAGGCGGATGGTCTCCTTGGCAAAGGTGTAGCTCGAGGCAGCCTTGCCGCTAAAGATGAAGGTCGTCGGCGTCACGTGGAAGTTGGGATCGGCGATGCGACGGTTGTAGATGTCCATCACCTTCATGATGTTCATGAGCTGACGCTTGTAGGCATGGAAACGCTTCACCTGAACATCGAAGACGGTGTTGGGGTCGATGACCAAACCGGTCTCGGCCTTAACGTAGGCGGCCAGACGCTCCTTGTTGGCGCGCTTGGAGGCACCCACGGCCTTCAGGAACTCGGTGTCGTCCTGGAAACTTTTAATCTTCTCCAGCTCAAAGGCGTCCTTGAGCCAGCCGTCGCCAATGGCCTCGGTCACGAGCTTGGCATAGGTGGGGTTGGCCTCGGCAAAGAAGCGACGGTGCGAGATGCCGTTGGTCTTGTTGTTGAACTTCTCGGGCGTCAGGGCATAGAAGTCCTTGAGCACGATGTTTTTGATGATGTCGGAGTGGATCTTGGCCACGCCGTTGACGCTGTGGCTGCAGATCACGGACAGGTTGGCCATGCGAATCTCGCCGTCCCACAGAATGGCGGTCTGGCGCAGACGCTCCTGCCAGCCTTCCTGCGTGGTGTCGAACGACTCGTGCCAACGACGGCTGATCTCGTCGATGATCTGGTACACGCGGGGGAGGAGCTTGGAGAACGTGCCGATGGGCCACTTCTCCAGAGCCTCGGGCAGGATGGTGTGGTTGGTGTAGCTCACGACCTGCGTCACGATGTTCCAGGCGTCGTCCCACTCGAGCTTCTTCTCGTCGATCAGGATGCGCATGAGCTCGGGGCCGCACATGGCGGGGTGCGTGTCGTTGGTATGGATGGCAACAAACTGCGGCAGCAGCTCCCAGTTCTCGCCTTGCTCCTTCTCAAAGGTGTCGAGCAGGCTGTAGATGCCGGCCGAAACAAACAGGTACTCCTGCTTCAGGCGCAGAAGACGGCCGTGCTCGCCGGCGTCGTTGGGGTAGAGGATGGCGCTGATGGCCTCGGCCTCGGCGCGCTCAGCATCGGCCAGGGCATAGTCGCCGCGGTTGAAGGCCTCCAGGTCAAAGTGCTCCTCGACCGGCTCGGCAGCCAGACGCGCAGCTTGTTGACGGTCTCGCCGGCATAGCCCACCACGGGGATGTCATAAGGAACGGCCAGGATGTCCTGCGTGTCCACCGTGCGGTAGAACGTGCGGCCGTTCTCCTCAAAGCCCTCAACATGGCCACCAAACTTGATGGTCACGGCCTTGTCCTGACGGCGGACCTCCCAGGGATAGCCGTGGGTGAGCCATTCGTCGGTAGCCTCGACCTGACTGCCGTTGACGATCTCCTGCTTAAACAGGCCGTAGCGGTAGCGCATGCCGTTGCCGTAGCCGGCGATGCCCTCGGCTGCCATGGAATCCAGGAAGCATGCGGCAAGACGGCCCAGGCGCCGTTGCCTAGAGCCGGATCGGGCTCCTGGTTCTCGATGACGGACAGGTCAAAGCCCATGTCGTCAAGCGCCTCGGCGACCATGTCGCGTACGCCAAAGTTGAGCAGGTAGTTGTCGAGCAGGCGGCCGATCAAAAACTCGATCGAGAAGTAGTACACGCGCTTCTTGCCCTCGGCGGTGGCGCGGGCGTCACTCTTGGTGGCAACGGTGCGCGCCTTCTCAGCCACGAGCTTGGCCAGGGCGTTAAAGCGGTCGAGGTCGCTGGCGGCCTCGACGCTCTTGCCGCTGATGCTCATGACGGCATCGCGATAGAGCTCGGTAAACTCCTGCTTGTTGTCGAAGATCTTATTCATACGTTCCTTTCCCCCGGGGATGTTTCTCCCGGAACGGTTATGACTTGTATCCTACGCCTCGGCGAGGCGGGTAATTACAGTGGTAACTCTTTTGTTACGCTTCCTTGCCAGATGCTTTAACAGCGCCTGCCTTAGCCTTGGGAGCAGCCTTTTTATTGGCTGCCTTCTTGGCCTTGGGCTTAGCCGTAGCTTGGCAGTCTTCGCCTTGGCCGGAGCTTCTTGGCTGCCGCGGGCTTGGGCTTCACCGAGGACGTGCGCTTGCGCGTCGCCTTCTTGG
>ENA-OQEB01000669-OQEB01000669.1-human-gut-metagenome-genome-assembly--contig:-NODE-669-length-13951-cov-1.685764_pt1 | contig 13951 bp, 19 predicted proteins | sample MGYA00242787_ERZ504619 | MGnify/ENA primary metagenome ERZ504619 (study PRJEB26092, sample SAMD00036317) | human gut metagenome | host: Homo sapiens | study: EMG produced TPA metagenomics assembly of... | reverse complement strand
GCGACGTGGATAAAAAAAAGAAAGAATTGACGACAAACTCACCTCCTCCCCTTTTCGTCGTCAATTCTAATCATCTCCTCATGCTTTCTGCTCTAATATGCATTCGGCATAAATAAAATTGACGACAGACCCACGCCTTTGGAAAGTCTGTCGTCAATCTAATATTTTCTTTACATTTTTATTCTAATCTAAATTCCGTTCAAAGTCGAAAACTCCTTCTTCTCACTCAGGTCTCACTCGGGTTTTCTGCTTCCAAGGTTTCATCCTGCCCTCTCCCCCGAGCATTTTACTCTAATTCACCCGGCGGCCGCGAGGAAATTGACGACGAAGCCTCTGCGAAGAGTGGTTCGTCGTCAATTTCTTCCGCTTTCCCGAAAGCAGCATGAATTAGAGTCGCGCGGCAGGGCATGTTGCGCCTCGCTCCTCGGGAACCTTGTTTCTTCATCCGGTCACGCCAACACAGGCCGGATTTTCCCGGGCTGACGGCGCCTTTGTTGGCGCTTTACTCCCGGCAACGCCTTGTTTCTCCGTCCGCCAACGCCAACACGGGCCGGTTTTTCCCCGGCGGCCGGCGCCCTTGTTGGCGCCTTGCTCCCCGCGAAACCTTGTTTCTTCATCCGGTCACGCCAACACAGGCCGGATTTTCCCGGTCTGCCAGTGTCGTTGTTGGCGCCTTGCTCCCCTCAAAGCCTTTGCCCTTCATTCGACCACGCCAACAGGCCGCCCCGAATCCATTTCCCGGGCTGACGGCGCCCTTGTTGGCGCCTTGCTCCAGGGCATTGTTTGCGCCGCCAGCCTCGGGAACAAAAAAGCCTGCACCCGAGCAGCAATCTCATCGTTACGCTGAGATCACTGCCCGAATGCAGGCTTTAGTTTTTCTTTAAGCTTCCACTAGCCCAGGAATCCCAGAGAGCTGAGCAGAATGATGATAACGAATACCGGTGCCACATAGCGAACCACTACGCGGTACATCTTCTCCATGCGGAACTTGGAGGACAGCTTGATTTCCTCGGCGATATGGTCCACACCAACGCAGCGAGCTACCAGGACGCACAGTGCGAACGCCGCAATCGGCATCATTACAGAGTTGGTAGCGAAATCAAAGAAGTCCAGAATCTGCATTCCGAAGATCTTTACGAAGCCCAGGGAGCTGTATCCCAGAGAGTTCAGTTCCCAGACCGAACAGCAACAGGGTTACCAGCAGAGTGGACTTTCTGCGGCTCCATCCCAGCTCGTCCTGGAAGGTAGAGGTGCTGGTCTCTGCCAGAGAAATCGCACTGGTCAGCGCTGCAAAGAGCACCAGAAGGAAGAAGAGGAATCCAACCCAGCGGCCCAAGCCCATGCTTGCAAACACCTTTGGAATCGTGATGAACATCAGGGACGGACCTGCATTCAGCGCATTCGGATCTCCGCCGGAGAATGCGAATACCGCCGGATGATCATCAGTCCTGCCATGATGGCAATTCCACTGTCAAAGAGAATAACCTGTCCGGTTGCTTTCTCAATATCCACGTCCTTCTTCATATAAGAACCGTAAGTTACCAGAATTCCCATTGCGATGGAGAGGGAATAGAAGCTCTGGCCCAACGCCGCAACCACGGACATCCAGGTGAAGTTCTTCATATCCGGAACCAGGAAGTACTTGATTCCCGCCGCGCGCCCGGACGCGTCATGGAGTAGATTGCAACAATCAGCGCCAGGAACACCAGCATCGGCATCATGATTTTGGAGATTCTCTCCACGCCGTTCTCCACGCCGGCGAAAATTACCACGACAATCATCAGCGCAAATACCACGAACCACAGCTCCGCACTGGCGTCATCGCTGATGAATCCGCCGAAGAAGGCATCGTCTGCCGTCGCGTTCACATTGCCCCGAAGGAACTCGTAAAGGTATTTCACAACCCATCCGCCGATTACACTGTAGTACGGCATAATCAGCATCGGAATCACCGCATTGAGCCATCCGCCGCATCCGGCCAATTTGCCCTTGCTAAAAGCACGGAACGCGCCCACCGGACTCTTCCGGGTCATTCTTCCCAGCGCATTCTCGGACATCATCATGGTGTATCCGAATGTAATTGCAATAATCAAATAAATCAGCAGGAAAATCCCGCCGCCGTGTCTTGCAGCGAGATAGGGAAACCTCCAAATGTTTCCCAGGCCGACTGCGGATCCCGCCGTCGCTAATACATATCCTAACTTACCGGAAAAACTTGCTCTCGATTCCGACGATACGTGCGCCGCATCATCAAAATAAGGTTCTTTCTTTGCCATTAACCTGTACTCCTTTCACCCTCATCCGATCTTTGTGGTTGGCCGGACAAATTTTACTCAAAATGTTATCAACATGAACTATATTTTATCCTCCAATGACAAAAAAAGCAAGCTTTTTAAGGATATTTTTATAAATTGTTTTTTCCTACCGTTGCTTCTTCCGTTTTTTTCGATCGTTTCCTCGGAGAAGGTTGAAAATCAACAGGAAATCCCCCGCACCAGTGCGAATATCACGAAGAAAAACAGGAATCCGCCCATGCCGGCCACCACGTCTTCCATCTCCATGTTGCCGGTTCCGTAGAACCCTTGACCGATTTCAATGGAGAATGTCAGCACGATCATTACCGTGAACGCATAGATAAATGCAATCACCAACGGATGATTCTGCAGCAGCTTGAAGATGAAATACGCTGCTAACACCACAATCATCCCGATGATTCCCATGACGATAAAATGCAGTTTTTTGTCGCTGTTGTAGTATCCCCATCCGTCGTTCATGCCCATGATTTCGTCATGAATTCGGGCGGTCCACATCACAATGCTATAGATTAATTCAGACATAATCCCTCCTTCTCCGGCTACCGATTCCGCGTCACGATGCCTTCCTCAGTTACCACGGCATCCATGGGAACATCCAGGGCATCCACCGCCACGTTGGACAGAATCATTTTCTCCGGGCACAGTGCCATCTTGACAAAATCCGTCCCTTCCAGATATCGGTCGTAGTATCCCGCACCGTGACCCAGGCGGTTACACCGCTTATCGCATGCGACGCACGGAATCAGCGCCAGGTCGATTTCTTCTCGTGCTACTGTCTCTGCATCCTCCCGTGGCTCTCGGATTCCGTACTTTCCGGAATGGAGATCCTCCGGTCCGGTGTAGCACTTCGCTTCCATCTGATTCTCCGGAAGACACAGCGGGATGCAGATTTTTTTACCATCGGCGAGCGCTTGCGCGATAAAACCGTCGGTGATGACTTCCTTGCCGTAACTCATGTAGACGAAGATGGTTCCAGCAACCCGGTAGGCCTCGCTCGCCAGAATGTGCTTTGTGATGGCGTCGCTGGCGTCTCGGAGGTAATCCATGTCCATCTCCTTCCGCAGGTCCCGGCAGCGGTCCCGAAGGATGCCTTTCCGGGCCCGGATGCTGTTCGCCATCATGCATCGCCCTTTTTTGCCAATGTATCGATCATTCTCATTTTGAACACTCCATTTCCTCTATAAGATATTGATAGTGACGGTACTGCCGCCGGATTTCATTTTGCGCACCAGCAGCTGCCGGTCGATGCGGTTCTGAAGCTCCGTCACGTGGGAGATGATACCCACGATTCGGCCGCCGTCCTCCGCCAAGGTCTGAATGGCCTTCATGGCTGATCCAGAGTTTCTTCATCCAGGGAGCCGAAGCCCTCGTCCACGAACAAGGCATCCAGCTGAACGCCGCCTGCGCTTTCCTGAATCTCATCGGAAAGTCCCAGTGCCAGGGACAGGGACGCCATGAAGGATTCTCCGCCGGAAAGGGTGGAGACGCTTCGGGTGGTACCGTTGTAGTGGTCCACCACGTCCAGGTCCAGCCCGCTCTGCTGATTTTTCTGGTATTCCTTTCGGCGAACCAGGTCGTACTGACCGCCGGACATCACTCGGAACCGGGTGTTGGCCCGCACCAGAATCCGATCGAAAAGCTGCTGCTGTACATAAGTCTCCAGCTGAATCCGCTGCTTTCCGGAAAGGTTTCCATTGGCGGTGTCCGCCAGATTTTGGAGCATGGAATACTTCCGTGCCGCCTGCTCCCGCTCGCCGCTCAGCTTTCGAATGTTGCCGGCCGCAGCGGAATTGGTCTCCCAGATCAGGTTATCCTCCTTCGCTTCTGCCTGCAGACGGAGATGTTCGTCCTTTTTCTGCTTCTGATTTTCCTGCAGTTCCGCGGATGTCATCGACTCTGCCGATTCGCCCTCTCGGATCTGCTTCTGCAGCTCGCCCATTCGGCCTTCCGCTTCCTGGATCCGGCGAGCGGCCGCTTTCTCGTTCTCTTCCGCCGACTGCACCGCCTCCCGGATTTCTCGGATTTCCCGGTCCAGTAACGTCGCCGCCTTCCCGGCGGACTCCCGGTCCGGATACGGAAGGGTCTCCTTCAGTTCCGAGTAATTTGCAGAGAGATTCTCAATCTGCTCCTGCAGGCGAGCGGATTCCAACTCCAGCTTGCGATAGGCTTCTTCATCACCCTCCTGCTTTTTCTGAAGCGTCTCCAGCTTCTCCTCCAAAACCACTTTCGCCTCGGCCGCCGCTTCCGATGCCGCCAGGGCTTCCGTGACCTCTTTCCATTTTGGCCGAAACCGCTTCTGCTCTTCCATCAGCGTCGCTTTCAGCGCCGCCGGCTCCGTCGGCATATTCAGCCCCTTGGCCTTTTCTTCCATATGCTGAAGGCTGCTGTCTCGGGTTCCCCGCAGAGCTGCCGCCTTTCGGCCGGCCTCATCCATGGCGGTTTTGCTTTCTTCCCAACGCTTCTGGGACTGTTCCACCGTTTCCCGGGTCGGCGCATCGTCGGTTTTCATCGCCGGCGACGGGTGGTGCAAGGATCCGCACACCGGACACGCTGATTCTCCGCCAATTCCGCCGCCAGGATTCCCGCCTGGTCATCCAGAAACGCCCGGTGCTGCCGGAGATAGGACTCGCCGAATTCCCGTTCCTTGCCGCAAGCCGCCTGATAAGTCACCGCCGCCCGGCTCCACTTTTCCGAATCTTCCTCATAGGCTTCCAGCAAGGTCTTCAATTCATTGTATTCCGCCCCCTGACTCCGAAGGCGTTCCTTCTCCCCGGAGAACGCTGCGGCCTTCCCGGCCAGTGCCTCCTTTTCTTTGATTTTCTGCCGGCAATCCTGAATTTGCTGTGTCAGGGCTTTCCGGCCCGCTTCCAACTTCTTTCGAGCCGCCTCATCCGAAGCCTGCTTTTTCTCCGCTTCGATTTTCTGCTGCTTCAATTCTTCCAGCCGGTCGTACTGCTGCAGCCGGTCCTGCTCCACGTGAAGCCGCGCTTCCTTCTCCTTCGCTTCCGGTTCACGGCTCCGCGCCGCTTCCAGCTCCTGTTTTCGCTGCTCCGCCGCGGCCTGAAGTTTCGTCCACTGTTCCCGAGTCTCTTCCAGCGCCTTTTTCCGCTTTTCCTGCTCTTCCGCCGCCAGAATCCGGGCCGCCAGAGCATCCAGCTCCCCTCTCAGAAGTTCCTGCTTCTTCTCTCCTTCTTCCAATCTTATTCCGGCCTCATCCCGGAATTTCTCAATCGCCTGAAGGTACTCCTCATCCCGAAGCCCGCTCCGGTCCGTTCCTTCCGGAAGCCGTGCCCGTTCCTGCTCGAAGCCGATTTCTCGCACCACGTCGTCGTACGTCTTCCGCGCCTGACGGGCCTCTTGCTTCAGGCGCTCCTCCAGCCGGGCATACCGGCCGGTGCGAAAAATACTGCTGAAAATCTTCCGCCGCTCCTCCGTCTTGGCCAGCAGCAGCTTGAGAAAATCCCCCTGGGCAATCATGGCAATCTGCATGAACTGATCCCGGGTCATCCCCAGAATCTCCCGGATTTTCTCGTCCACCTCTCCGGTGCGGGTGAGAATCTCTCCCCCCGGCAGCCGCAGCTCCGCGGATGCGTTCTCCTGGGTCATGCCCTCGCCTCGCAGCTTCGGCCGCTGATAGGTCGGATTCCGGAGAATCTCATATTCTTTATTGCGGTAGGCAAAAACAAGTTTCACCTCCGTGGGGGTATCCGGCTCCGCATAGCGGGAACGCAGCATATCGCCGCTCCGCCGGTCGCTGCTGGCGGTTCCGTAAAGTGCGAAGACGATGGCATCGAAAATGGTGGTTTTACCCGCCCCCGTATCCCCGGTAATCAAGTAGATGCCGCTGGTCCCCAGCCGGTCCATTTCTACGGTCTGTTTGCCGGCGTACGGTCCGAAGGCGGACATTTCTATGCGAATCGGTCTCATACCTGTTCCTCCCAAATTTCACGAATCAGTCCATCCAGATACTCTTTCCGGTCCGAATCCATCTCCTGCCCGTTCTGCTGCTCATACAGCGCGGCGAACAGTTCCCCCGGCGTCCGTTCCTCCACCCGGTCCAACTGCTCCACTTCTTTCTGCGAGCGGGTTCTCCGGTTGTCATAATCCAGCAGCATGATGTTGGGATAGTACTCCCGAAGGCGGGACAGGGCGTCCACCACATCGGTCTCGTCCGTGAGAATCATATGGTAATAATCCGTCTGGAGCTCCCCTTTCTTCCGGGCTTCCTCCAGAATCTCCTCAAAGGTCCCCCGCAGCTCTATCATCTCTCTCCGAGGCTGCAGCGGAATCTGCCGAATTTCCGTCTCTCCTTTTGCCCGAAGCTCCGCCACCGTCACGCTCTTTTTCTGGTGAAGCTCCGAAAAAGAATACTTCAAAGGGGATCCGGCGTACCGAATCGTCTCGCTTCCCACGCGCTGCGGACCGTGGAGGTGCCCCAAAGCGGTATAATCGAAGGGGCTAAAAACACTTCCGTCCACCCGGTCCAGGCCGCCCACCGACAGCTGTTCCGAGTCGCAGGTTTCCGGCAATGTCCCCGCCGCCGTGACGAACTGATGGGCCAGCACCACGTTTCTCCGGGACGTGTCCACCTGCAGATCTTCAATGATGGTTCGCAGCGCATCCGTGTAATCCTCGATTTCAACATCCGGGAAAAAGCTCCGCACCACGGAAGGCCGCAGGAAGGGAATGAGGTAGATGTTCACCTCGCCCCACCGATCCTCCAGGGTGTGGTGCCGGATGGTTCCGTCGTATACCGGCGAGATCCAAATGCCGCTCCCTGCATCAGCTGATGCCCGAAGGCTACCCGCTCCGCCGAATCGTGGTTTCCGCTGATCAGGAACACCGGGACGTGCTTCGCCGCCACGGCGGTGAGAAAATCGTCCATCAAACGCACCGCCTCTGCCGGCGGGATGGTTTTGTCGTACACATCGCCGGCAATCAGCAGACCGTCCGGCTGCTCCTCCTCCATGATTTCCAAAATCCGATTCAGAAGGTATTCCTGATCCTCCATCATGAAAACCCGTTTACCCGTTTTCCCAGGTGGAGGTCCGCCAGGTGCATCAGCTTCATTCCTCTAATTCCTTTCCGTCACCACCGGAACAATCCGGCTCTGACTGCTGTACTCCGGATGCTCCACCCGGATGTGAATTCCACGCTTATTGTTTCGAAATTCCCGGGCGGAGAAATCGTGCTCGCTGATCATCAGCGGCATCCTCTTCTCTCCAAGCTCGCCGGTTTCGTTCCGCTCCAGTCCCGGGCAGAGCGCTTCCACGCCCATCTCTTTCAATACCCTTGCCGCCTCCCGGTTCACCCCGTTCAGGCGTAATCGCCGTACAGCCGGAGTCCCTTTCCCGCCAGCCGGTGCAGCCAGCTCAGGTTCCCCACCAGAATCGGCACACTTTGGCCCAGTTCCCGGATTTCCCCTTCCCGGTGCAGCAGGATGTCGTCCTCACGGCCCTTGGTCACATTGGAAATAAAAGGAACCGCTTCCGGGTCTTCCCGGTTTCCGTACGCCTCCGCTAAAGATTGACCGGAACGGTCCGCCTCCAGGCACAGAGCGGCCAGAGGAACTCGCGGCAAGGTATCCGGAAGAACCGGCAGCCCGGTCTCGGATTCCCCCATCGCTTCCATCGTCCGGAAGCTTCCGGAAGCGTCCGGCGGAACCGGATCTCCTCTTCCAGCTTGGCCAGGCACTCCCGGCGAAGAGCGTTGATTTCCGATGCTTTTACCCGTATATCAAAGTCCCCTCGGAAGCGGAGGCTTTCCACTTCAAATGGGGTATTTCCCGTCTTTCGAAGGGCATTCTCGTACCGTTCCTTCGGCGTGGCCCGTTCCGCATCCGTCTCGAAAGGACCCGCTCCAGCACTGCGCTCTTCTTCGCCTGGCTGTCCCACAGCTCCCCCGTTTCCGGATGGTTGTACCGGTCAGGCGAAGCACATTGTCGAAACATGTCAGGGTCAGATGGATGCCTCGGCGCCGTCCGATGCGGCGGGATTCCGGCGATGCGTCCAAGGACATGTTCCGGAAGGAGCTGCGCGCCGCTTCCAGCTGCTTCTTGGAGGAGGTTCGGTACACCGCATCCCCCACCTGCACCGGCTCCTTGAAATCCCCGATGCGCAGAACGCCCTTTCCCGGCTCCTTTCGGTAGCTGATGATGGTGCTGACCGCCTTTCCGGCCTTTCGCTCCGAACGGATTTCGATGCCGTCGCCCATATCCGGCAGGATATCGCAGGATACATCCACCAGGGTGGAGCCCGGTTTTACCGATTGTACGGTTCCGATGCGGATGCCCTGATTCTTCGGAATCACCGGGGACATCAGCTTCTCTCCCGGATTTCCATTCAAATAGCCCGAGGTAAAACCACCTCGGTTAAAAATCTGCCGCAGCTCCCGGCGATCCTCCGGGGTCACGTGATAGCTGCCTTTTCCATGTATTCGTCGATGTATTTCCGGTAAATTCGGGTGACCACCGCCACATACTCCGGGGATTTCATCCGACCTTCGATTTTGAAGGAGTAGACGCCCGCTTCAATCAGCTCTCCCAGTCGGTCCACCAGACACAGATCCTTGGGACTCAGAAGATGGCCGGAGATTTTCTTTCCGTTTTCATCCACACCTTCATAAGGAAGGCGGCAAGGCTGGGCGCAGGCTCCGCGGTTTCCGCTTCTGCCCCCGTAGAATCGGCTCATTTGGCATTGTCCGGAATAGCAGATGCACAGGGCGCCGTGAACGAACACCTCAATATCCAGGCCCCCATCCCGACAAGCCGCTTCCATCTCCGCCAGAGACAGTTCTCGAGAAAGCACCACCCGTTCGTAGCCCAGCTCCTTCGCCAGTGCCACCGCTTCCGCATCGCAGGCGGTTCCCTGTGTGGAAAGATGCAAGGGAAAATCCGGCAGCTCTTCGTGAATACGCCTTCCCAATCCCAAATCCTGCACAATCAGGCATCCACCCCCGCCCGATACAGGAATCCGGCGTATTCCACCGCCTCTTCCATTTCCTCATCGAAAATCAAGGTGTTCATGGTCACGAACACCTTCACGCCTCGGGCGTGGGCGTAGTCCAGGGCCTGCTGCATCCTTTCATCGTCAAAATTTCCCGCATTCATCCGGGCGTTGAACAGGCGGCCGCCCACATAGACGGCATCCGCCCCGTTCTCCACCGCCGCAATCAGCGGCTCCATACTTCCGGCCGGAACCAGCAGCTCCGGTTTTCTTCTCTTCTTCATTCCATCCTCTTATGCTTCTATTCTTCGTTCATCTCTTTCACGCAGGTCCAGAAATCCTTCGGGCAATCGATAATCCGGTCCGCATGGTATTTCTCCAGCTCTTCCCGAGGGCGGAATCCCCAGGTGACGCCCACGGTATACACCCCCGCATTCTTTCCCGTCATCATATCCGTGTTGGTATCCCCGAAGTACAGGCATTCCTCCTTGGAAAGACCGAATCGGTCCAGGATTTCGAACACTCCCGTAGGATCCGGTTTGATGGGAATTCGGTCGGTCTGCCCCTGGATGTGATCGAAAGTGTTTTTGCCCAAAATCGTCTCCACCACGTTCACCGCGCTGAGGTGGGGTTTGTTGGAGAACACCGCCAGCTTGCAGCCGCAGTCCCGAAGCTTCTTCAGGGTTTCCGGCACGTACTCGTAGGGCTCCACGTGGTACAGGGGATCCTCCTGCATCCACTTCCGGCACAGCTTGATGCCCTCGGAAAAGAATTTTCCCTCTTCATCGCCGGATGCCGCCAGCGCCCGGCGCAGGGCGTTATCGATGCCGTCCCCGGCGAAATAGTTATAGGCTTCCACCGGCTGCGCCTTCAACCCGTAATGTTTCAAAGTCATATTGATGGGACGGGCGATGGACTCCTGCGTCCGGGTCAGTGTCCCATCCAGATCGAAAATGCATGCTTTAATCATATTAATACCCTCTTTCAAAATCCACGGCGTGAACCAGCGGTTCCCCCGCGATGTATCGCTCCAGGTTTCGGCAGAACAGGTCCACGGACTCCTCCGGGTGTGTTCCAGGGACATGTTCCCGGAAATGTGCGGAGTGATGATGATGTTCCGCGCATCCCACAGCGGATGATCCTTCGGCAGCGGTTCCGGCACCATAACGTCCAAAGCCGCCCCGGCAATCCGCTCTTCGTTCAGGGCCGCCATCAGCGCATCCTGATCGATAGCGCTGCCCCGGCCCACGTTCACCACGATGGCCTCCTTCGGCAGCATCGCAATGCGCTCCTTGGACAGGTCCCCCGGGTTTCCTTCGTCTCCGGCATGCACAGCACCAGAATATCCGTTTCCGGCAGCAGTGCATCCAGCTCTCCCGCCGTGATGATACGGTCAAAAGAAGGTTCGTCGCAGCGACCGCTCCGGTTCATTCCGATGACGGTCTTCGCCCCCATCCCCTTCATTCGCTTGGCGGTATATTTTCCGATATCTCCCGTCCCCAGAACCGTCACCCGGCTTCCGTAGATGGAACGAATCGGCACGTCGTGGCGCCATTCCCGATTGTCGATGATTTCCCGGTATCTCGGCATCTGCTTCAGCAGCATCAGGGACACCATCACGATGTGCTCCGAAATAGTCACGCCGTAGGAACCCGCCCCATTGGTGAGCCGGCAGCCTCCGGCAGCACCCCCGGTTCCAGATACGGTGCGATGCCGCATAGGAGCTGGCACACCACTTCACGTTCTTCAGCCCCTTCACCGGCTTCGGCGTCTCGCAGAAGACGATTTCCGCATCGGCTATTCTCCCCACCGCCGCATCGTCGTTGTCGTAGAACACTGTGTCAAATCCGCCTTTCGCCGCGGTTTCCTCGATTTTCTTTCGCCTCGCCTCCGTCAGGAAATGCACGGAGACCGCTATTTCACGTCTCATAATCCCATTCTCCCTTCTGTGAAAAAAACTACTTTGATTGTACCACAAGCCCCGGCCATTCTCCATAGCTTGACGGCACCGCAAAAAAAGACGACGCCCCGGTTAACGGGACATCGTCCATTAGGAAGGTTGGTTCTTGCAATTTATTGTCTACATCATCTCCCTTATTGCCGATGGTGTAATGATCGTTGTTCTCCGCCAGCAAAAACTTCTGCTTTCCACTATTTTGCCGTGGCCTTGTCCACCAGGAACTGTCCTACCTTCTCCTGGAAAAAATACTCTTCGAAGTTGTTCTCCTTCGCATAATCCTCGTAAGAGATCCGGCCTGCTTCTTGAACTGCTTCTCGCTGAGTCCGGTACTTTCCTTGAACTCCTTCAGCCTCTGGTCGTAATCGCTGCTGCTGAGACGGATGCCTCTTCTTTTGCAATGGCATGTGCCACCAGGTGCAGCTTCACGCTCTCCTTGGCGCTGTTCTTTACCATGGCTGATAGGATTTTTCGTCCATACCATAGGCTTTAATCAAGCTGTCCACGTCCATTCCGTACTGAGAAGCCATCTGCTCATAGTTCTGCTCCACGTCCTTCTTGGCCGCCTTGAGCTGCAGCTTCGGCGTCTTCTTCAGCTTGGAATCTCCGCTGACCTTGCTGAGCAATTCGCTGCCCACGGAATTCTTCTTGTCCTTCTCCAGCTGTTCCCGAACGTGCTTCTCGTATTCCGCCTTCGTCTTGCACTCGTTGTCCGTGTTCTTCTTGATGAATGCCTCCGTCAGCTTCTTCTCTCCGGCATTCTTCAGCTTCGCCTGAATCTGTTTTTCCACGTCCTTGTCGGACACCTTCAGCTGAGACTTTTTGTAGGTCAGCTTGTCCGTGGACGCCACCTTCACGTATTTGTCGTAGCTGAAGATTTATAGCTGTCTTCCTCGAACAGTCCGGTGTTCATCCAATAGAAGAGGCCGCCCAGCAGAACCACCGCCAGCACGATGCCCGTCACAACGGCGCCCTTCCGGTGACGCTTGCGGAACTTCTTCGACTCGCTCTGATAGCGCTCTTCCTTCCGCTGCGCCTTCTCCTTCTGATACGCATCCCGCTTCTTCTGCTTCTTAATCGCTTTCCGCTCCGCCGGCGACAGTTTCTTCAGTTTCTCTTCTTCTTTTCTTGATACTTTCTTAGCCATTTCCACTCCTGCCTGTTTGTAATTCAATGCAGTTCTACACCCCCGGATGTAAAATCAACGCTACTTTGATTATACTCATTTTCCCTCGTGCTGTCGACATAAAAAAAAGAATCGGAAGCCTCAGACTTCCGACTCTTCTTATTTTTACGAGAACTATTCCTCTTCCCGACCCAAATCGCTGGAGTTGATGGCCAGTTCACCCATGTTTCGATGGGTATCATACAACATTGGGCATTCCTCTGCCATCTGTTTAATGGTGGCATGCACGTTCTTCATCTCCTCCGCCAGTTCCCGGAAAGCCGCTTCCGGCACATTCCGATTCAAGAAGAGCTGCTCAATCTGGCGATTGAACTGGTCAAATCTTCCGTCAGATCCAGGAAGGACGAGAATTTGTCGCTTTCGTACGCGCGGCGGAACTTCTGCAGATCCCGCTTCATGTAATCGACGATATCGGTCTCGCCGTTAGAATTTTCCCAGCATAATTGGTACGGGCTTACCCGATGAAGGTACATGCCCTTTCCCCGGCGGAGATCCAGCATGTACTTAATCCGAAATTCCGGTGCAATCTCAAATGTATAAATGTTGATATACGCCGGATCGGACTTGATATGCACCGCGCCCATTTGTTTTGCCATCATGTTGATCATGTCGCTGGACACTTTGTTGGTCGTGTATTCATTGCTCATTAATCCATACCTCCTGACTACATAATATCAAATTTTACCACAAGAAATACAGTGGAAATTACGATGGACAGAAGCATGAACGGCATGCCGACTTTCAGGTAGCTCTTGAAGGTAATCGGATAGCCGTGTTTCGTACTGATGTCCGACAAAACCACATTGGCGGATGCACCAATCATGGTTCCGTTTCCGCCCAGGCACGCACCTAGGGAAATCGCCCACCAGAAGGAGGTGACGTCCATTCCGTCCGCCTGCATGGCCAGAATCAGCGGAATCAGCGTTGCGACGAACGGGATGTTGTCCAGGATGGAGGACAGCAGTGCCGACGCCCACAAAAGCACCAGCATGGTGACCATCGGATGTCCGTCGGTTGCATTGATGATCTTGGATGCGAGTTCCTTGATGATACCCGTCTCGGTCAGACCACCGACAACCACGAACAACGACAATAAAGAACAGGATTGTCGTCCACTCTACATCCTGAATGGCCTCGTTCACATCTTCCCTGCCGATAATCAGCATCACTGCGGCTGCGGTCAGAGCGATGACGGAAGACTCAATGCCCAGTTTGTCATGGAACATAAATCCAACGATTACACAGATTAAAACGATGATTCCTTTTCTCATCAGTGCCCGATTGGTAATGGACTTGGACGGATCCAGCTTCTCAATGGCGCTGGTATCCACCGTGCCCATTTCAATCTTCTTCTCATATACAATTTTCATCAGCAGAATCAGCACGGCCAGGATGAACAGCACGGAAAAACCGGTGTTTTCCAGGAAGTCCATAAAGGACAGGTGTGCGGCACTGCCGATCATGATATTTGGCGGGTCACCGATTAAGGTGGCGGTACCGCCCACGTTGGATGCCAGAATCTGTCCCATCAGGAACGGAACCGGATCGA
>ENA-OQEB01000667-OQEB01000667.1-human-gut-metagenome-genome-assembly--contig:-NODE-667-length-13967-cov-1.707442_pt1 | contig 13967 bp, 15 predicted proteins | sample MGYA00242787_ERZ504619 | MGnify/ENA primary metagenome ERZ504619 (study PRJEB26092, sample SAMD00036317) | human gut metagenome | host: Homo sapiens | study: EMG produced TPA metagenomics assembly of... | reverse complement strand
TTTCTTAGCAGAAGATGCTGATATTAGATAAATTTTTGTTAACTTTGCACTCGAAAAGATTGAGATAACACATTAATAACATTAAAAGACTTTAAAAAGATTATGATGACTATTTTTACTTTGCATTCGCCGCAGTTATGTTTTCAGGTATGGTATTCTGCATGGGCATGTTCTTGAAGCATGTAGTAAGCTCTATCCCAGAAGTGACTGACATTAACCATCGCATGTGCTTGAGCAAGTAAGAATAGCAATATTCTATCAAATATAAATAGCGGATGCATCCTATAAGTATAGGTAATGCATCCCGCTATTGTTTTAAAGACAAGTCCTTTCCTACTTGGAGGTATCATCCTTAGATACGCCCTCTTTCTCCACCTCTTTCATCAGCTTGTCGTAATATTTATCGAGAAGTGCCAGCAAAGGCGCAGAATCTTCCTTATTAGCAGCCTTCATATACTTCTCCAGATAAGGCACCTTACCCGTTAAGTCCTTATTACCACCATCATAAAATTCAAGCATACTGGCTATGGCGTAACGAAACATATCCCTGGAAAAATCAGCAGAGTCTGTAACCAGCGCTGCCTCACAGCAGCCTGCGATATAAGCCACAGCGTATGGATAATACTTTTCCGTCAAGAGTTGCGCCTCCTCCTTACCGATGGTAATATGCACCAAATCTGTTACAGCCGACCAGTTCATGATATACTGTGCCGCATTCTCCATCTTGTCAGCAGAAAGCAAATGTCCCAAATAATATTGGACCATCTTCAAGGCATCAGCTTATGCGCCTGCACTCATCAGGCGTCTTGAATTCTATCATTTCAGGCAGATCAGCGATGCCATCCTCTTGTTCCTTGCTCAATTTTTCCTGTAAATCTCTTGTCTCCTGAGCCTTTTGCATCTGTCCATTGCCCTCATAGAAATCAGCAAGATAATCTAACTCACGGATATATGAGTCATCATGTTCGCCATATAAGTTCTTGTAAATACTCAATGCGCGAAGCTCATACTTCACAGCATCGGCATACTGCTTGACTAGCGAACAGTTTTCCGCCACATGAAATAAGATAACCGCCATACTCTCATCATTCTGCTGACGTTTCTCATACCTAGAAAGAGCCTCCTTGCTATATTTCAACGCAGTTTCATAATCGGGCTTATCTGCAGTGGACAAATAAAACGCATAATTATCAAGCATCAAGATGTAGTTTACATTATTTGTATCTTGATACTGTTCCCAATTATCCAAAGCCGCTTTTGCCGCCTTGATAGCATTGTCACTATCCTTCATGCGGAAATAACAACGAGCTTGGAAACGAAGATTGGCAAAATAAAGACTGTCTTTCTCGTCCAATAGAGCTTTCTGCTTGTGTAGCACCTCTACGCACTTCTTGTAATTTTCCCTATCATAAAGCTGCTGAGCCAGCGAGTCCATCTTTAGGATAGAATTCTGGTCTTGTGCCTGCACTGCAAGAGGCAGCAACAAGAGCAGCGACAATGTAAACTTCAATAATTGTTTCATATTCCTGTATTTTTGTTAGTTGTCATATTTACCTGCAAATATAGGAAGAAATCTCGAAACTTACAAGCTTTTTCTTTTAAAAAAATATCGAACTGTGTAGAATATTTAACAGAAATCATTTGGAAAAGCCATCAGAAAGAAAGTAATTTTGCACCCACAAACAAATCAATAACAAAATAACTACTTTACAAATGAAAAGAAACTATTTGATGGGCTTAACCCTGTTATTCGGAATGACACTCGCCCCTAGCGCATCGGCTAGCGCCCAATGCTGCCAAGAAAGAGTCTATACCCAAGACTATAGCAACCAGCCAAAACTGGTGAAGGCTGCACAGAAATGGTACAAGAAAGGCAAATGGCGCAATGGCTTCAAGAAGGCAGATGCCCACAGCAGTGTGAATCTCGTAGACTTCTACCTGCAATATCAGAAGAACCCAGAGCAGTGGAAAGCCCTCTTCGATTTTCTTGCCAAGACTGACCTTTTCACCATCTCCAAGGACAAGCACCCTATCCCAGGTTCCGACCTCGTAGTAAGTGTAGAAGATAGCAATAACCAACCTTTGGAGAAGCGCTCCTCCGAGAGCCACTATAAGCATATCGACTTCCAATATGTAGTAAAGGGTGTAGAGCGTTTCGGCATCATCGACCAATATACAAGCAAACCTAATTGCGAGTATCGTCCCGACGTGATTCATTACGATTACGACAAGCTCGCACTCGCTTTTACGACAGCACTCCCGATAAGTTCTTCATATTCTTCCCAGGAGATTGGCACATCGCCAAGATCAACAACGACACCAATGACCAGACTATTCGTGTCATTGTAATCAAGTAGATTATAAGGATTGATATATGATAGCTTATAAGCAAAGCAGTATGGAGAATGCCGTTTCTTATTACTTGCTTGGTCAATTTGTCATCACCAAGATAGCCCATCATCAAGGAATCTCCCTTACATGCCACATGACCATCATCCATAACTAGCATCTCAGCATGTTTCATACTCTTGCCCAAACAACCTGTCAAGCATTCTCCATTTTGATAGTCATAGGTGGCTATGATGCCTGCCTCTGTAGAAGCATAGGTATTTTTATCTCCATTCAGCTATCATCTTTGTAGCCAAGCTGTAGTTTCTTTGCCATAGGCTCCCTAGTCGATGGACACACAGCTACAGCAATAGCTTGCCATGCCTATTACTCCACCGATTCCTGAAGCAGAAACCATCCTAATTTTTAAAAGGTTATATGTTTTTATGATTATTGACAGAGATAGAGGAACTTCATCCTTCTTAGCTGCCAAAGACTATTAAAAAGAAAGCGTAGGAATCATGTTGCCATTCGTCTTATCCTTGCCTGTTGAGGTCCTCGGACGACCTATCGTGTCAAAGATAAGAAGCAACAGATGCCTACGCCAAACCTGTATATATAATGTAGCACAGCGCGTACCCCTCCTAGCGAAGGGGCACACCTATGCCTGTGTATATACACGACGGGTAGACGCCACCACAGTTTCTATCTGAACACGATTTGAAATTTCCGAGGTTTCAACAGGTCAGAAGAAACGTTAAGCAAACGTCTTCAATTTTAAAATAGTGCCAAACCACCAATTAGCGCCAGTATCTCATTGCCAGCAACCGGATAGTATGACGCTACAAAATTAATAAAAACTTTCGGGATGAGCAAATAATTTGCGTGCTTTTCTGATATAATATTGGTATTTTATTATAAAAACAAAATTAAATTTTCCTTTCACTTTTTGCGTTAGATGCTTATTATTAGCGTATTGCGGTGAAAGGAGATATTCTTTCTATTCATAAGCCAATACACTATGAAAGTAGAGACCAACCGCTATAAATATAGAGAATAATGGTTGTAGTTGTAGGACATAACAACTATAGTTCCACATTATATTACCGAGAAGCCCTAGAATTACACAACTTACGGCGACCGCCACACAATCTTTTGACGGCCGTCGCACAATCTTACGGCGACCGCCGTTCAATCTTTTGGCGGTCGTCAAAAGACATACGGAAAGCATTCTTTGCACCATAAGACCGTACATCTTGAATCTAATAACCGTACAATACTACCCTTCGGGAAACAGAAAAAGTCCCTTCACCACAAGCATCTGATAATCATACCAGTTAGCTCCCAGGTGAAGGACTTTGAGAATTGAATTCTAATATATGATTCTATCAAACATTGACAGATTATCCACCTCAATGGCAGATAATCCACCTCATATTAATAGAACTTGAAGTAGTTGCGAGCATTGTTGTAAGAGATGTCCTCTACCATGCGAGAGAGGCTCTCCATGTCGTTAGGAAGCAAGCCCTTCTCTACATCATTGCCTAGGAGGTTGCAGAGCAAACGACGGAAGTACTCGTGACGTGGGTAGCTGAGGAATGAACGAGAGTCGGTCAACATACCTACGAAACGACTCAAGAGACCCAATACTGAGAGAGCGTTCATCTGCTTGGTCATACCATCGAGCTGATCGTTGAACCACCAACCTGAACCAAACTGGATCTTACCTGGGCAAGAACCATCCTGGAAGTTACCAAGCATAGTGGCGATAACCTCGTTAGCACATGGTTCAAGCAGTAGAGGATGGTACGGGTAAGCTTACCTCCATGTTGAGCTCATTCAAGAAGCTGCTCATAGCCTTGGCTGTGGTGAACTCACCGATAGAGTCGAAACCTGTATCAGCACCGAGCTTGTTGTACATCAATGTATTGTTGTCGCGGATAGCACCATAGTGATACTGCTGTGTCCAGTCGGCAGCGTGATCCATCTCTGCACAAACCTTCAAGAAGGCGTGCTTGTACTGACGAATCTCAAGAGCTGAAAGCTGCTGACACGCATAGCCTTAGCGAAGATGGTCTCAATCTGAGAATCTGTGTAGGGATCATCATAGAACTCCTCGATACCGTGGTCGCTCAACTTACAACCGTTCTCTGCGAAGAAGTCATGACGCTTCTGCAATGCATCTACATATCCTGGAATGTGGTGAGAGTAACACCTGCTACCTCGCCGAGCTTGTTCATATAGTCAGCGAACTCTGGCTTCTCGATGTTCATAGCCTTGTCAGGACGCCAAGCAGGAATCATCTTGATCTCGAAACCGCTCTCACGTGTCTGCTTGTGGTATCGAAGGTCATCGATTGGGTCGTCTGTAGTACAAACGCACTCTACGTGGTAACGACGCATCAAGCCACGAGCGCTATACTCTGGCAACTGCAACTTCTCGTTACACTCATCGAAAATCTCACGAGCTGTCTTAGGGCTGAGCTGCTTCTCGATACCAAAGGCAGTCTTGAGCTCCAAGTGAGTCCAGTGATAAAGAGGGTTACGGAATGTATAAGGCACTGTCTCTGCCCACTTCTCGAACTTCTCCCAGTCGGTAGTGTCGGTACCTGTGCAGAAACGCTCGTCTACACCATTGGTACGCATAGCACGCCACTTGTAGTGGTCACCGCCGAGCCAAAGCTCTGTAATGCTCTTAAACTTATGATCATTGGCTACCATCTCTGGGATGAGGTGGCAGTGATAATCGATGATAGGCATCTTAGCCGCATGATTGTGGAAAAGGTCCTGCGCTGTCTGTGTTTCAAGCAGGAAGTTTTCATCCATAAATTGCTTCATAATCGTTATAGTAGTTTTTAAATGTTTATTTGTAATATTCATTTGAATTGTGCAGCAAAGATACAACAAATATCGGAAACTCGGCACAATTCAAACAAATATTTACGATAAATTCACTTAAACGATTACGTTGAAGGAGTTTGAACCTCAAAGTTCAAAGTTATACAATAATACGTGTCTTGTGATAGTTCTCACGGAATTCACTAGGCGAACATCCTTTTTTCTTCTTGAAGATGCGATTGAAGTTGCTGAGGTTGTTGAAACCGCAGTCGAAACCTATCTCGCTGATGCTCTTGGCTGTGTCCACGAGCATTCGGGCGGCATAGCCCAGACGCAGGTCGATGATATATTCGCTGATGTTTCTGCCCGTATGCAACTTGAAGAAACGACTGAACGCACTGCTGCTCATGCCGGCAAGCGAGGCCAGCTGTGGCAGGCGAAGGTCGTCCATGTAGTTCTTCGAGATATAGTTCTTCACCTTCAGGATGCGGCGGCTGTCGTCCTCTACCGTTACCTTGGCATAACTGCTGGAGGCAAGGGTGCGGGCATCCTCGCATCTAGAGAGCTCATAGAGGATGGTGAGAAACTGCTGCACGGCATAGAATCCATCCTTCACGGTGCTCAGGGTGTCTAGCTTCTCATACACCTTGAGTATCGCCTTCATCGGGAAGCAGAGTCCCTTCTTAGCCTGCTGCATCATGCGGGTGATGCTGGCGTAAGGGGTTCTGCCGAAGAGAGTCTCCTCGCCCATGCTGAAGTCGAACTGTATGGTTATCTCCCTGATATCCTCGCTATGGCAGTCATTCTGCTCCCACACATGCTCCAGGTCGGGAGACGTTATGAGCAGAGGTCATAGTCGCCTATCACCTCCTGCGAATCACCCACGATGCGTTTCACACCGGCGGCATTCTCCACAAAGTTCAACTCATACACCGAGTGGTTATGTATCGGGTATGTGAACTCCTTCTTATGCCTGTCGGCGATATAGAGCACGTCCTTACCCATCAGCGGGGTAATCTCATGAATGATTCTTCTGTCTTCTGCCATAGTAAGTATATCAAGATGTTATTATTTTAAATATTCAATGTCTTCAAGATCTCGCTCATCTTCTGCTTGGTAGTCGATGCGTGTAGGCACGAGAGGGAGGCGGAGCTCGTTATCGATGAAGCCCATGTCATTGAGCAATGCCTTCACACCGGCTGGGTTACCATCTACGAAGAGGAGGCTGTAAAGCTCGGTGAATGAGTGATGAATCTTGCGCGCTGGCTCATACTCGCCACGGAACTCCAGGCGAATCATGCGGCTGAATGCCTTAGGCAGCGCATTGCCGATAACGGAGATAACACCAGCTGCACCACTCGCAATCATAGAGAATGTGAGGGCATCGTCGCCACTGATTACCTCAAAGTTGTCTGGCTTGTTCTTGATTATCTCGTCTACCTGCTCCAAGCTGCCACTAGCCTCCTTCACGGCTACCACGTTAGGGAAGTCGCGAGCGATGCGGCATGTGGTCTCTGGCTTCATGTTGACACCCGTTCTGCCAGGTACGTTGTAGAGCACGATAGGCAGTGGACTCACCTCTGCGATAGCCTTGAAGTGCTGATACAGGCCCTCCTGAGAAGGCTTGTTGTAGTAAGGGCAGATGCTGAGGATGCCGTCGATGCCGCTCCAGTCGGAGTTCTTGATCTCATCCACGACAGCAGCGGTATTGTTGCCACCACAATATTTCAATATCTTGACGCGACCCTTGTTCACGTCCTTCACCAGTTCTGTAATCTTATCTTTCTCCTCCTTGGTAAGACATGGAGCTCACCAGTAGTGGCAAGGATGCAAAGGAAGTCTGCACCATTGTCAATTTGGAACTCTACCAGTCTCTTGAGCGACTGATAATCGACCGATCCGTCGGCCTTGAATGGAGTGATGAGGGCTATTCCTAAGCCCTTGAATATATTCTGTGCCATAATCTATTAAACAAAATCGTTGGCAAAAGTACACAATTATTGTCAAATTGCAAAATATTTTCGGACATTTCTTTCAAGATTGTATCATTTTTGAAAATATTCTGTATTATTATACCATTTTGACTATTTTTCGTAACTTTGCACCCTGAATTAAGAGAATTAACAAATGAGATATTTCATATTCTTCGGTTACGACGGAACCAACTATCACGGCTGGCAGATACAGCCCAATGCCAATTCGGTGCAGCAAGAGTTGCAGCGTGCCCTCTCCATTCTCCTCAGAAAAGACATCGAGGTGGTGGGAGCAGGAAGAACCGACACGGGGGTGCATGCCCGACACATGGCGGCGCACTTCGACTGGACTTCCTCATCGGAAGAAGCGGAAAGGCAGGAAGAGGCTAAGCTCCCAATGGCCCTTGACCAGCTGGCGTATCGCCTGAACCGCATCTTGCCACGCGATATTGCGGTATATGAGGTAAGAGAGGTTTCGCCAGAGATGCATGCCCGCTTCTCTGCCACCCTGCGTACCTATCATTATTACATACATACGCAGAAGGACCCCTTTGAGCGTCATTACTCCTTGCAGATGAACTATCCCCTCGACTTCGAGAAGATGAACGAGGCAGCAGAGCATTTCCTGCATCACGAGGACTATGCCGCATTCTGCAAGGCGGGCGGCGACAACAAGACCACCATCTGCCATGTGAAGGCGGCTAGATGGGTGCAGACCTCCCCTACCACCTGGTATTTCGAGATAACCGCCAACCGATTTCTCCGCAACATGGTGAGAGCCGTGGTGGGCACACTCATCGACGTGGGCAGGGGCAAGATCACGATGGAGCAATTCCTCGACATCCTGCACAATGGCAGCCGCAGTGATGCGGGCGAAAGCATGCCAGGCAATGCCCTATTCCTAGAAGAAGTAAATTATTAATTAAGATATGTGGTTAGTATTAGCATTTCTCTCAGCGGCGCTGCTGGGATTTTATGATGCCTTCAAGAAGAAGGCGCTTTCAGGCAACGCAGTGATTCCCGTGCTCTTCTTGAACACGCTTTTCTCATCACTCATCTTCTTGCCTTTCATCGTATTGAGCTATACGGGCACCTCGCTCGACGGCACGATGTTTCATGTGGGTGAAGGAGGATGGGAAGTTCACAAGTACATCGTTCTCAAGAGTCTCATCGTATTGAGCAGTTGGATATTCGGCTACTTCGGCATGAAGCATCTGCCTCTCACCATCGTGGGGCCTATCAATGCCACCCGCCCAGTGATGACCCTCGTGGGCGCATTGCTGGTATATGGCGAGATACTCAATCTGTATCAGTGGATAGTGTCATCCTAGCCATCATCTCCTTCGCCATGCTCAGCCGCAGCGGCAAGAAGGAGGGCATCGACTTCAAGCACAACAAGTGGATCTACTTCATCGTACTTGCCGCCGTGCTCGGAGCCATCAGCGGTCTTTACGATAAGTATCTGATGGCACCACCTGAGAATGGTGGCGTAGGTTTGGACCGCATGATCGTGCAGAGTTGGTACAACATCTACCAGTGCTTCCTGATGGGAGCGATGCTCTTGATGATATGGTGGCCTACGAAGAAGAACTCCACCCCATTCCATTGGCACTGGAGCATCATCTTCATCAGCATATTCCTCTCGGCTGCCGACTTCGTATACTTCTACGCCCTCAGCTTGCCCGGAGCCATGATTAGTATCGTGAGCATGATTCGCCGTGGCTCGGTCATCGTCAGCTTCCTCTTCGGTGCTGCCATCTTCCACGAGAAGAACCTGAAGGCGAAGTTTGTGGACCTTCTCCTGGTATTGCTCGGTATGCTCTTCCTCTATTTCGGAACGAAGTAAGATTCTTTCTTATATAGGAATCACACTAAAACTATAAAGCCGACATGAACTACCATTCGTTCATATCGGGCTTATTTTCTGATACCTACCGATTAGATTTCTCTTACCATTCTCTATTATGATTTTACCAGTTCGGAGATTTCTTCATCAGAAAGTTCAGTAATATCTTTCACCTGCTGCTTGCTCATACCTGATGACAATAAAGCACGCGCTGTCTTCAGCAATTTTGCATGCTCCAGCTTCATGCCTTTTCTCAATGCCTTTCTCAATGCTTTCTCAATGCCTTTCTCAATGCCTTTCTCAATGCCTTTCTCCATAGCCTTTCTTTCAGCATAAGCCATAGCAGCCAAATTATCACGAGCTATCCAGAGACTATTCTCATAAGCCTCCCACTCCTTTTTGCTGAGAGCATGACTATCCGCATACTCTTCCAATTTTTCAAATATCTTCTTCTGTGCCGTCCAAGGCATTCTTGTCAATGCTTCCATATGCTTTAATACATAAATCCATTTATCAAAATCGCTTTCACATTCCTCTGCCTTCTTCTTGAAATAAGGAAGAGCCAAATAGATGAAGCGAAGTTTATCCGAAATTTGTTTATGGCTATCCTTGTCTGCCAATATCACATCTGTCCTAAACTTACTGATTTCCTCTTCTTGAGGTGTAAAGTTCATAAAACACACTGTATATATTGGCAAGACTTATAAGCCCTTCATTTTCCTTCTTGCCTTTGTCCACTTGCTCTACAATGCAACGACTGGCATAACAAATGGAACGGTCCAAGAAGTTTGGCTGCCATCTGTTTTGCATCTCCAGTATGAATCGCTTGCCAGTATCGGTTTCGCAATACACATCATAGATGATACCTCGCTGATCCTTTGTTGGGGGCAACTGCTCCTTGTCCATGAAAGTAACGTTCTTCACACGAAGTTCGCCTTCCAGGAGATCATTCAAGAAACTTATCAGCAAATCCTTGCTGAATTCTTGACCAAAGAGACGTTTAAACCCCCAGTCTGTAAAAGTTGATGTACTTTGCCATAGTCCTTTTCATTAAAAGATTCTACATTTTTGCTGCGAAGTTACGATATTTATCTGAAATCACCAAAGATTTGCGAGATTATTTTGTGATTTTAATATAAAAAAGCCCTGTTGTACAATATTACCAACAGGGCTTCTATTATTTCTTTAGCTATTAAATCAATAGCTACATCTAAGCTTTTTACCAGATGTGAGCGCGCTTGTTCTTTGGAACGAAGAGCTTATCGCCCTTCTTTACGCCGAATGCCTTGTACCACTCATCTACCATTGGGAGGCTGCGTTGACACGAGCCTCTGCTGGAGAGTGGACATCTACGGTCATCAGGTACTGGAGATACTCAGGACGAGCATTGCCTGCCATACACGAGCCCAAGACAGGAAGAAACGCTGCTCTGGAGTGAAACCATCCTTGACACCGAGATTCTCTGTCTTCATCACATTGTGGAGAGCACGGAGGCGATGTTCAAACCACCATTGTCACCGATGTTCTCACCAAGAGTCTGCTGACCATTGATCTTCTTACCAGCAATCTCTACGTTGTTGAAGTGATCTACAATACCTTGGTACGAGCCTGGAAGTTCTTCTTATCGGCAGGAGTCCACCAGTCGTGCTGGTTACCTGTCTTGTCAAACTGGCTACCCTGGTCGTCGAAACCGTGGCTCATCTCATGACCAATCACACCACCGATACCACCGAGGTTGGCTGCATCATCGGCTGTTGGGTCGAAGAATGGAGGCTGAAGGATCGCTGCTGGGAAGCAGATCTCGTTGGTGGTAGGGTTATAGTAGGCATTGATGGTCTGAGGAGTCATACCCCACTCTGACTTGTCTACAGGCTTGTTCACCTTGCGAAAAACCTCGTCCTTAAGGAAGAATTCAGAGATGTTAGCCATGTTCTCGTAGTAAGAGAGGCTGTCGTCTACCTGCAAACCACTATAGTCCTTCCACTTGTCAGGATAACCAATCTTGATGATGAAGTTCTGGAGCTTGTCCTTGGCCTGCGCCTTGGTAGCAGCACCCATCCAAGTAGCCTCGTCGATGCGCTGAGAGAGTGCAGTCTGGAGGTTGTGAACCAAATCGAGCATACGCTTCTTGCTGCTCTCAGGGAAGTACTTCTCCACATAGAGCTTACCGATAGCCTCGCCCAAGACGCCGCTCACGGTACTTACGGCACGCTTCCAGCGAGGACGATCCTGCTGAACACCGCTCATCACCTTGCTCAACTCGAAGGCTACGGCACGGAAGTCATCGCTCAACTGGTTGGTGGCTCCGCTGATAACCTTAGCCTCAGCATATGTCTTCAAGTTGTCGAGAGACTCCTCTGCGAGAATCTTTTCCACCTCATGGATAGGCTCTGGCTGTCCGATGCAAATCTCCTTGAATGGAGGGAAACCAGTAGCTAGAAACACGTTGCCCCAGTCGATGCCTGGATAATCACAAACGAGCTGATTGTAGGTCATCTTGTGATAGTTCTTGTCGATGTCGCGAAGTTCCACCTGACTGTAGCTAGCCTTGGCGATGCGAGTTTCGATGGCCATCACAGCCTCCATCTTCTTCTGGGCTGTAGCCTCGTCATTGCCTACCATCTGGAAGAGTCTTTTCAGATAGGTCTTGTAAGCCTCACGAATCTTCACGGTCTGCTCATCATCATTGAGATAATAGTCGCGCACACCGAGACCAAGACCACCCTGATCAGCCTCTACGAGGTTGTTGGCAGCATCACGCAGGTCTGCACCCACACCGATGCCATACATCATCGTGCTCTCGCCACGGGCATCGAGCTGAGCAGTTACCAACTGGTACTCCTTGCGGTCCTTGATGGCAGCGATGCGATCGAGAGTAGCTTGATAGGAGCCCATCCCTCCTTGTTGCGGCGCACACTGTCCATGCTCAGATTGTAGAGCGAACCAATCTTCTGACCGAGCGACCCTTTCTGCTGAGGCTTAGAGGCGTATTCAAGAATGATGTCCTGAATGCGCTTCTGGTTCTGTTCATAGAGGTCGGTGAAAGCACCATTGTCGGTATGCTCAGCATCAAGAGGATGGTGCTTCATCCAGTTGCCTGCGGCATAGCGATAGAAATCATTTCCTGGCTTGACGCTCAAGTCCATGTTGGCCTTGTCAATGCCAGAGCCCAGATTAGCTTGCTGGGCGAATGCTGTTGTTGCACTGAGCAACAAGGCAGCAAAAACTACTTTTGTTCTCATTATATGTTTATTTTGAGGTTTATTTTTTTACTACCCAAAGTCCTGCGAAAGTCAGGGCGCCATTGAGCATCAAGAGCTCGTAGCCGAACTTATAACCCGTTAGCTGCGAGGTGAGTGTGTCGATGGCAAAGCAGATGAGCGGACTGGCGATGCACACCCAGGGCGTGTAGCGGTCGTTGACGCCACGCTTGGTCAGGAGGCTGAAGGCGAAGAGACCTAGCAGCGGTCCATAGGTATACGAGCAGAGGATGTAGATGGCATCGATGACGCTCGTCGAATTGAGTGCCTTGAAGGCGATGATGAAGAGCATGAACACCAATGCCACAGCCAAATGCATACGCTTGCGAAGCTTTACGTCATCACGCTTGCCAAGAATATCCACACAGAGACTGGTGGTGATGGCTGTCAATGCCGAGTCGGCACTGGAGAAACTTGCCGCCACGATGCCGATGGTGAAGAGCACCACCACCATCGTGCCCATCGCTCCAGATGCAGCAAACATAGGCAGCAAATCATCAGGAGCCTCTGGCAGAGTCACGCCCTGCTTCTGTGCCAACATCATGAGCAAGACACCAAGCGAGAGAAACAGCAGATTGGCGGGCACAAAGGCAAAACCATACGTACACATATCCTTCTGCGCCTCACGAAGCGACTTGCAGGTAAGATTCTTCTGCATCATGTCCTGATCCAATCCCGTCATCACGATGACCACGAAGACACCGCTCAGGAACTGCTTCCAGAAATTCTGGCGCGACATCCAGTCATCGAAGACAAAGACCTGAGAGTGGGCATCGTGCGAGATGGCTGCCACGCTCGGATGCGACAAGCCTAGCATGGACATCACCTGATAGATAATCAGGATAAGTGCCACAAACATACAGGTGGTCTGAAAAGAGTCAGTCCACACCAAAGTCTTGATGCCGCCCTTGCGGGTATAAAGCCAAATGAGCAGCACCATGGCGGGCACGGTAACCCAGAACGGAACACCCACCCATCGAGCACAAACCGCTGTAGCAGGATGCACACCACAAAGAAGCGCACTGCTGCTCCCGTCATCTTAGAGAGGAGGAAGAACGAGGCACCCGTCTTGTAAGAACGCTTGCCCAATCTTTGTTGCAAATAGCTATAGATCGTGGTGAGATTATAGCGATAATACACTGGCAGCAAGAGGAAAGCCACCAGAAAATAGCCCACGATGAAGCCCAGGCACATCTGTAGATAGGTCATATCCGAACGGATGACCATGCCTGGCACACTGACGAAAGTGATACCAGAGATGGATGCCCCCACCATGCCAAACGCCACCATATACCATGGTGAGCGACGATTAGCCTATAGAAGGCCTACATTGCTACCAGCCTTTCTGGATGTGATGTGACTGAAGAGCAACAACACACAGAAGTAAGCCAAAATCGTTATAATGATTATCATGATCTCTCTTGTTAATTCTTTCTTTATGTTGCAAAGATACTGCAAATTGGGGAGATGACAAAATAAAAAGCTAACCTTAACATAGAAATAACATTATCAGTCAAGAGACAGAAGTAAGAAACAGGAAGTGAACAAAAACAGAAAAGCCTCCAAGATTCTCATCTTAGAGGCTTCTGCGGTGCGTACGAGACTCGAACTCGTGACCTCCTGCGTGACAGGCAGGCATTCTAACCAACTGAACTAACGCACCATTTTTCATTATGGAGGAGTCAAATTTGAAATGTTTTGCGGTGCGTACGAGACTCGAACT
>ENA-OQEB01000666-OQEB01000666.1-human-gut-metagenome-genome-assembly--contig:-NODE-666-length-13969-cov-1.844387_pt1 | contig 13969 bp, 24 predicted proteins | sample MGYA00242787_ERZ504619 | MGnify/ENA primary metagenome ERZ504619 (study PRJEB26092, sample SAMD00036317) | human gut metagenome | host: Homo sapiens | study: EMG produced TPA metagenomics assembly of... | reverse complement strand
TGCCTTACAGGCGCCTTGTTGACTGCCATTATACCCAGGGTGTTACCCTGGGCTAGGAGCTTTTGGGCTTTCAGCCGTACTTGAACCACATGCGAAAGTTCAGTTAATCATCATGCTGTTCCAGCAGATAATCTACCGTTTCCAGTTCGAGATGCGCCTTGCTCACCGAGCGCGGCACGCTGCGCAACTGGAGTCTGCACTTGTCAGAAGGGTTGTTAGCCAGATCGTTATAATCTACTACCACCTTAAACTGGCTCGGCTTGATGGTTCTGAAGAGGCTGGCTCCGATGGTGAATCTTACCGCCACTTTAGATGGGAAGGTACGGAGCACCATGTTATCAGGCATGTTGATGGCCGTAACAGGCACCTCGACCGACTCTTCGGTAAGCACATCAGGATATACCGCCAGACGCACCATCTGAGGCACAATCTTCATGCCACGTATCTTCTTGATAGGTACGCTGCGATGAATGGTATCCTGCAGGTTGCGCATGTTGAACGGCTCGATTTCTACCGATTCCAACTGGTCGAGCTGCTTCTTGTTGGCATAAACCGTAACCGTAGACGGGAGGAATTCGGTATGTGCCAGATAATAGCTCTTGCTGGTTGTAATCTTACCTCTGAACACCACAGGCACTCGCTTGGAAGAGCCGTAGGTGAAGAAGAAATCGTATTTTGCCGGCTTGATGGAGATCAGTTTGGTAGAGCCATAGAGCTGGGATGCCACCTGTTTCTGCACATCAGCCATCGGAATCTGTCCCGTTCCCGTTTCCTCGTCGGCATAATTGGCAAACCGGAATGTGAGCGGAAGAATCTTGCCTCCGTAAGCATAGGTAACGAGTGTGAATCCCTTATCGCGCACCGTAATATGCACGGTATCAGGGAGTTCGCCGGTTATCACCGCATTGCGGGGCACGCCCGTTAGCTGCACAGGAATATTGAACTCTCTCTCGGTAGTCTCATTGAGCGTCATCATCAGCCAGAAGATGCCGCTGAGAGCGAGAAAGAACAAAAAAATCAGAAACTCCTTATTCAGACCACTGAACAGGAAGTTTCTGACAGCTTTTAATATGCTCTTGATACTATGCATTAGGTGTCTGACTAGCTGCATCAGCAAACACGTAGCCCTTAGCTACAGTGATTACCACGCCACGAGCTATCTCAACATCAACGGTATTAGCCTCAAGGTCAACACGCTTAACAGTGCCATAAACACCGCCGCCTGTAACCACCTTTGTACCCTCTGCCAAAGCATTCTGGAACTTGCGGATTTCCTTCTGCTTCTTCTGCTGAGGACGGATCATAAAGAACCACATGATAGCGAAGATAGCTACCATCATGATGAGAAAACTCATGCTGCTACCACCGGCAGCTGCTTGCAATACTAAATTTGTCATGTCGTTAAAGTATTATCTATTATTATTTTATGTTCTATATATAAATAAGGTGTGGCCAGCAAGAAAGGCCCCCGTTATTTACTCACCCTTGCCCGGAGCGCGGTGAATGCGCGGACGACGGCCGGCTGGGTGCTGGTTGTCTGGGCGCTGTTTGCCGGCATGTTCGCCGTGCTGTGCATGCTGATGCTGCTTGCGCTCAGGCATCTCCTTCTGGATGAGGTTGCGGCTGATGAGCTCGCGGCAGATGCTGTCGAGCATACCGTTAACATAACCGCCGCTGCGAGGAGTGCTGTATGCTTGGCAAGTTCTACATACTCGTTGATAGTGACGGTAGCCGGGATGCCAGGGAAGTTCATCACCTCGGCGATGGCAATCTGCATGATAATCACATCCATATAGGCAAGACGTGAGAAATCCCAGTTGCGCAAAGCCTCGCTCATATAGCGCTGGTAGGTATCGCAGTTGAGGATGGTAGCACGGAAGAGCTTGCGTGCAAACTCTCTGTCTTCAGCATCCTTATATTCCGGCAGCAATTCCTGCTTGGCCTTAGCTTCCGGGTCGAAACGCTTGATAGTCTTCAATACGAAAGTATCTATGATATCCTTGTCATCGTTCCAGTAGAGGCTCTTCTCCTCGAGGAATGCATCAAGATCTTCATTATTCTGAATAAACTGCTTGTAGATGCGGCGCCATACCTCACGGTCGCGGCTGTACTCGTCGAGATCGGCGAGTTCCTCATCAATAGCACCGCTACATAATCAGCATAGAAATCACTAGACGTAATAGCTGTATACACTTTGCGTACCATTTCAATATCCTCATCCCAGTTGGAATGCTTAACATCTATCCATTCGAGCAGCATCTTGTTCTCTTCGAGCTGCAGAGCGAACTTATTGAATGCGAAACGTGGTGAAGGTTCCTGCTCACCCTCTCTCTTGGCACGAGCCACATCTACATCGTAGCGCTTGCGTGCCTCCTGAGTGATGGCAACGATGAGCTGCAACATGTAGTTGTACAAATCGTATGATTGGAGAGACTAAACATCAGCTCCTTCTCAGCGTTATCCATGTTATGATCGCTGTTTTGATAGTATGCGTAGGTTAACTGCACAATCTTACGTCTTATCAAATCCCTATTAATCATTCTCTAATGTTTTTAAAAGATTCATTTATTAAATTACTTAATACGCTTGCAAAAATACACATTAAATAGGTAATAGACAAGAAAACGGGCAAAAATTTCAGTTTATTTAAGCAAAAAATTGTATTTTCAATATTTTTTCTGCATATAAAACCTGTTTTTCGGCAAAAAGTTTGCTCATTCCAAATAATTTTAGTAATTTTGCACCCGCTTTAAGCAAAGCTAATCCGTGTGATGGCGAGTTAAGGCACATTTTTTATTAATAACTTAATTTAGAGTAACACAAAATGAAAGAGATTAATGTAACAGGTCAGAAGCGTACAGACCTTGGCAAGAAAGCTTCTAAGACATTGCGTAAGGAAGGTTTGATCCCATGTACCTTTATGGTGAGAAGAAGGGCGAGAACGGTGCTCCTGAGGCTTTGTCATTTGCAGTTCCATTCGCTGAGTTGCGTAAAATCATCTACACTCCTCATGTATACGTTATCAACCTCATCATCGACGGTGAGAGCCACACAGCTATCATGAAGGAGATCCAGTTCCACCCAACAACAGACGCTCCTCTGCACGTTGACTTCTACGAGGTTAACGACCAGAAGCCTATCACTATCGGTATTCCTGTTAAGTTGACAGGTCTTGCACAGGGTGTACGTGATGGTGGTCGTATGAACCTCTCTATCCGTAAGATCAACGTTACAGCTCCTTACCAGGTTATTCCTGAGCACCTCGATATCGACGTTACTGAGTTGAAGATCGGTAAGAGCATCAAGGTAGGTGACCTCTCATTCGATGGTCTCGAGTTGGCTACAAGCAAGGCTGTTGTAGTTTGCTCTATCAAGATGACACGTAACGCTCAGCTCGCAGCTCAGGCTGCTGATGATGCAGAGGCTTAATCACTGAGTCATCTAGAGATTTTACGAACCTGAGTAAAGCATTATCAAACATTGGATAAATATTTGATTTGTGGGCTTGGTAACCCTGGCGATGAATATGCCGGCACCAGGCACAACACAGGATTTATGGTATTGGACGCTTTTGCTAAAGCGTCCAATATTCATTTTGAGGATAAGCGTTATGGCTTCGTTGCCGAGACTACCATCAAGGGACGTAAGGTTATCCTGTTGAAACCTACCACCTTTATGAATCTCAGCGGCAATGCCGTGCGTTATTGGCTCAACCAGGAGAAGATAGACCAAAGCCGACTGCTCGTCATCAGCGATGAGCTTGCCCTACCCCTTGGCGCTTTCCGCCTCAAGGCAAACGGCAGCAATGGCGGACACAATGGCCTGGGACACATCCAGCAGCTCATCGGTCAGAACTATGCCCGCCTGCGCATGGGTATAGGCAATGACTACCCAAAGGGCGGACAGATAGACTGGGTACTCGGCAAATACAGCGAGGAAGACATGAAGCAGCTCCAGCCTGCCATCGACCTAGGCGTAGAAATCATCAAGAGCTTCGTATTGGCTGGCATCGACATCACGATGAACCAGTTTAACAAACTCGGAAAGAAGTAACTGAGGAGTTAGGAGTTGGGAGTTGGGAGTTAGGAGTTAGGAGTTAGGAGTTAGGAGTTAGGAGTTTAGAGTTAATCATAAAAGATTATGAAGGAAAGTGCTAGAATAGACAAGTGGTTATGGGCAGCCCGTATCTACAAGACTCGCAGCATAGCTGCCGATGCCTGCAAGAACGGACGCGTCACCATCAATGGTGTCAACGTGAAGCCATCTCACATCATCAAGCGAGGCGAGGTGATAAGCGTCAAGAAGCCTCCTATCACCTATTCTTACAAGGTGCTCGACTGCATAGAGCAACGTGTGGGTGCCAAGATGCTCTTCGGCGTATACACCAACGTTACCGACCCTAAGCAATACGAACTTCTGGAGATGAGCCGCATCAGCGGATTCGTGGACCGTGCCCGCGGTACTGGTCGACCAACCAAGAAAGAACGTAGAGCTCTCGATGCTTTTGTCGATCCAACCATGTTTCTTCGAGACGAAGATTGGGACGATGAAAGTTAGGAGTTAGGAGTTAGGAGTTTATAATAGCTTTGATTACTTCCTATCTGTTAGGAAAAAGGACGAGAAAGTTGTTCACAACATACTTTCCTCGTCCTTTTTTATTGATAACCATGATCGAAACATGGCTACTTATTTTTCAACCAAATTAAGGGTGCAAACTCCTAACTCCTAACTCCTAACTCCTAACTCCTAACTCCTAACTCCTAACTTACAACAATGTGTTTGATCGGATGCGAGAGAGCGTCTCAGGCGTCATCTGCAGATAATTGGCGATATAGGTGAGCGGAGCTCTCAATACCACCTGTGGATTCATCTCGCACAAGCGCTTATACTTATTAGGGGCAGTCTCAAATCGCATCAATCAGCATGCACCTGTGACTGAATCAAACTCTCTTCCAATATCTTACGATACAACATCTGAATGTTGACATTACGCATGGCAGCAGCCTCCAACTTTGGCTTTGGCAATAAGTAAACCAAAGTTGGCTCCAAAGCCTCAACTTGCAGAACCGTAGGTTTCTCCTTGAAGAGGCTCTCGATGCACATGAAGATGGAATGATCCACACCCAAGTGCTCAGTTACCTCCTTACCGTTCTTGGTATAATACTGGCGCACCAAACCTTTCTCTATATAGAAAATGCCTGGACACACCTCGCCCTCAGCCAGAATTCTGTCGCCCTTCGTATACTTGATGGGTTCCAAGATACTTTCCAGCACGTCGAGCTCATCATGAGTCATCGTACTATACTTACGTGCCAGCTCACGAGCTATGTCACGTGTTGAGGTTATTACTTTTAAGTCTGCCATAATTTAATGCCTCCTATTCTAGTTTGTTGAATGTTCTTATTTATCAGTCGAGCTTAGATAGTTATCGAGCTTGAGATAGCAGTCAAGCTTACTCCAGATGCTAGTCGAGCTTGAGCACGGCGAGGAATGCCTTCTGTGGCACCTCCACATTACCTATCTGCTTCATGCGCTTCTTACCCTTCTTCTGTTTCTCCAGCAACTTACGCTTACGGCTCACGTCGCCACCATAACACTTGGCGGTAACATCCTTACGCACCTGCTTCACCGTCTCACGAGCCACAATCTTAGCGCCGATAGCTGCCTGAATGGCGATATCAAACTGCTGGCGTGGTATCAAGTCTTTCAGCTTCTCACACATTCTGCGACCGAAGCTCACAGCATTATCGCGATGAGTCAAGGTGCTCAGTGCGTCCACAGGCTCTCCATTCAAGAGGATATCGAGTTTCACCAGGTCTGAATGGCGGAAAGAATCGATATGATAGTCGAAGGAAGCATATCCCTTTGAGATACTCTTCAACTTGTCATAGAAGTCGATGACAATCTCGCCCAGAGGCAACATGAAGTGCAGCTCCACACGATTGCCGCTCACATACTCCTGGTTGATGAGCTCGCCACGCTTGTCCAAGCAGAGCTTCATGATAGGACCGATATAGTCGGTAGCCGTGATGATGGTAGCTCGTATATATGGTTCCTCGATATGGTCTATCATCGTTGGGTCTGGCAATCCTGAAGGATTATGAACCTCTTTCTCGCCGCCCTGCTTGTCGTATACCATATAAGATACGTTAGGCACAGTGGTGATGACGTCCATGTTGAACTCACGGTCCAAGCGCTCCTGCACAATCTCCATGTGGAGCAAGCCGAGGAATCCGCATCGGAAACCGAAGCCCAGTGCCACCGAACTCTCTGGCGAGAAGGTAAGCGAAGCATCATTGAGCTGAAGCTTTTCGAGCGATGCACGCAAGTTCTCGTAGTCGCTAGGGTCGATAGGATAAACACCAGCAAAGACCATAGGCTTTACCTCCTGGAATCCGGCGATAGCCTTGTCGCAAGGACGAGCGATGTGCGTGATGGTATCACCCACCTTCACCTCAGTGGCATTCTTGATGCCCGAGATGATGTAGCCTACCTCGCCAGTGCCAGTTCCTTGCGTGGAATCATGTCCATCTTCAGCACGCCTATTTCATCAGCATCATACTCCATGCCGGTATTGAAGAACTTCACCTTGTCTCCCTTTCTGATCACACCGTTCTCTATCTTGAAGTAGGCGATGATGCCTCGGAAGGAATTGAACACAGAGTCGAATATCAACGCCTGCAATGGCGCCTTGTCATCACCCACTGGATGAGGCACGCGATTCACCACTGCCTCCAACACGTCCTCTACACCCTCACCGGTCTTGCCCGATGCGCGCAGGATGTCCTCATGCTTACAGCCGATGAGCTCTACAATTTCGTCTTCCACCTCCTCAGGCATAGCCGAAGGCATATCTATCTTGTTGATCACTGGAATAATCTCCAAGTCATGCTCTATTGCCATATACAGGTTGGAGATGGTCTGTGCCTGCACGCCCTGAGTGGCATCCACCACCAGGAGTGCTCCCTCGCACGCAGCGATGGAACGAGAAACCTCATAAGAGAAGTCCACGTGTCCCGGAGTGTCGATGAGGTTGAGGATGTATGTCTCTCCATCCTTCGCCTTATACTCCATCTGGATGGCGTGGCTCTTGATGGTGATACCACGCTCACGTTCCAAGTCCATGTCGTCGAGCATCTGACCCTCCGTGATTTTGATGGTCTGGGTCTTCTCCAACAATCGGTCAGCCAAGGTACTTTTACCATGGTCGATATGTGCAATAATGCAGAAATTTCTTATCTTATTTATATTCTCCATAAAATATTTCTCTCTTTAGAGTGCAAAGATAACTATTTTTTTTGTATCTTTGCACAAAAATCCAGAAATAATGATGAAAAAGTTGATTTATTTTGTAGTATTTGGCTCTTTAGTAGCCTCTTGCACCGAGAGTTTGGAGGATAGAGCCGCTAGAGAGGCTAAAGAGTACACCGAAAAATACTGTCCTACACCTTACGTGAACGACAGCAGAACGGACAGTGCCACCTTCGAGAAAACCAAGAAGGTATACACCTATTATATCACACTTCGCAACAAGGCAGACAACCAAAAGGCAATTGATGCGAACCGCGAAAAGCTGCACAAGCTGCAGAAGGAAGCCCTCGACAATAATCCTGGGCTAAAGAAGTACAAGGAGTCTCACTTCACATTCCGCTTCATCTATCATTCGGCAAAGAATCCGAAGCAAGTACTCCTCGACGATACATTTAAATACTAGTAACCCATTTCTTGCAAGGCTGTAGCCAACTGGTCAGGACAACTGGTTGGCTTATTGCCACAAGTTATACCTTTCAGGCGGGCTATCACTTCCTTAGCTTCATGTTTCTGATCAGTGCGCACACGCCCTTGGTATTGCCATCGCATCCACCAATAAACTGTGCGTCCTGTACCACTCCGTCCTCATCCACACTGATGCAGATATACTTGGAGCAGGTACCATGAGTCTGATAAGTTACCTTCTTGAGCTGTTTCTTATTCTCTTGTTCTACCATAATGTTTTCTCCCTATACATTATTATATATAAAAGAAGGTAGATATTTTCACAAACATCTACCCTCATTTATTAACCTATTATATTAATCTTTCTTTATATCTTATTCTGCCTCAGCAGGAATTTCTGGCTTCATGTTGGTGTAAACAGTCTGAACGTCGTCAAACTCCTGCAACTTCTCTACCATCTTGTCGATAGTCTCACGCTCCTCGGCAGTAACATCCTTCAAGTCGTTAGGGATGTAGGTGAACTCAGCACCAGTTACCTCGAAGCCTCAGCCTCCAAGTGCTTCTGGATTTCGCCGAAGCTTGTAGGAGCACCATAGATAGTGATTTCATTGTTCTCCTCATCCTCATCGTACTCATCCTCTACACCATAGTCGATCAAGTCGAGGATCAACTCGTCCATATCCAGACCATCCTTCTTCTTGAATGTGAACACAGCCTTGTGATCGAAGAGGAAAGAAAGTGAACCTGTAGTACCGAGGTTGCCGCTGAACTTATTGAATACTGAGCGAACGTCAGCTACTGTACGAGTAGTGTTGTCGGTCAATGTATCCACGAATACAGCCACTCCGTGAGGACATATCCCTCGTAAGTCACCTCCTTGTAATCGCTAGTGTCCTTGCCCATCGCATTCTTGATGGCACGGGCGATGTTATCCTTAGGCATGTTCTCACGCTTACAGTTAGCGATGATAGCACGCAAGGTTGGGTTGTTCTCTGGCTCTGGACCGCCTGCCTTTACTGCGATAGCGATCTGCTTACCCAACTTAGTAAATGTCTTGGCCATGTGGCCCCATCTTTTCAGCTTTGTAGCTTTACGATATTCAAATGCTCTTCCCATTGGAATTAATTTTTAAATGTTTATCGTTTTGTTTTTAATAATTATCTCAATTCTGCATTCAGCTTGCCTGTCAGGTTGGCGATGAGCTTCTTCATGATGGCATCTATCTGCTTATCATTCAGTGTCTTCTCCTCGTCCTGGAGGATGAAGTTCACGGCATAGCTCTTCTTGCTTCTGGCAGGTGCTCGCCCTCGTATACGTCGAAGAGAACTACGCTCTTGAGGAGCTTCTTCTCTGTCTGATGAGCTATCTGCTCTATCTGGGCAAACTCCACGTTCTTGTCTACCAAGAGAGCCAAGTCGCGGCTCACTGAAGGATACTTGCTGATGTCGGTATAGGTAAGGTTTACCTTCTTCACAGCCTTCATCAGGTTGTCCCAGTGTACATCGGCATAGAATACATCCTGCTCGATGTCGAACGCCTTCTTCAGCTTGAGGCTCAAGATACCGAGCTCTACCAATACCTTGCCGGCACGGGTCTCGTAAGTTACGCCCTTAGAGAAGATATTGTTGTCGCTATGCTTGATGACCACGTTGTTCTGTGGCATGCCCACACGGCGAAGGATATTCTCTACCACTGCCTTCAGCTCGTAGATGCTGCTCTGCTCATCGGCGTGAGCCAGCTGCCCTCCACACGCTTACCGGTGATGAAGAGAGAGATGTGACCCTCCTGAGAGTATGCTTGATAGGACTCTCGGCTGTCCACTTCTCCTTATTATATATATAGGTGTTACCTACCTCGAAGAACTTCAGGTTGGCACTCTTGTGGTTGATGTTGCGAGATACGCTCTCCAATCCACCGAAGAGCATGGTCTGACGCATCACGCCGAGGTCAGCGCTCAGTGGTTCATCACCTTTACTGTGCTCTCGTTAGGATACTTGTTGAGGTCGAAGTCGGTATAGTAACTTGCCTTGGTCAGTGAGTTGTTGAGGATTTCCATGAATCCCTCGCCTACCAACTGCTCTGCCACGATGTTTTGGCTGTGATAAGCCTTGTCCTCGTCGCCCTGAACAGTGAGCGAGCTCTTGAGCTGTGTAGGAATCTCCACATTGTTGTAACCATAGATACGGAGGATATCCTCTACCACGTCGCATGGGCGCTGCACGTCTACACGATATGCTGGTACGAGGAGGTCGAGTCCCTCAGCATCCTCCTTCTCAATCTTCATTTCGAGAGAAGTGGCGATATTCTTGATGGTCTCAGCGCCTATCTCCTTACCGATGAGGCGATGTGCATACTCATAGTTCAAGCGAACTGGGAAGTCCTTGATAGGCTCTGGATATACATCCTTGATCTGCATGGAAATCTTACCGCCAGCCAACTGCTTGCAGAGGATGGCAGCCTGCTTCAGGGCATAAATCTGGCCATTTGGATCCACGCCACGCTCAAAACGATAGCTAGCGTCTGTGCTCAAGCCATGACGGCGTGCGCTCTTGCGAATCCATGTTGGGTGGAAGTATGCACTTTCCAAAACCACGCTATTGGTGGTCTCGTAAGTACCAGAACCCTTGCCACCAAAGATACCGGCGATACACATTGGCTCCTCGGCATTGCAGATGCTCAAGTCGTGCTCGCCGAGGGTGTGCTCCTCACCATCTAGGGTGATAAACTTGGTGCCCTCTGGCTGAGTGCGAACCACAATCTTGTGACCTGTCACCATATCAGCGTCGAAGCAGTGCAGAGGCTGTCCGTATGCCATCATGATATAGTTGGTGATGTCCACGATGTTGTTGATTGGGCGCAAGCCGATGATGTTGAGTTTGTCCTGGAGCCACTTAGGCTCTCCTTCACCTCGCAGTCGGTGATGCTCACGCAGGCATAGCGCTTGCAGGCATCTGTATTCTGAATCTCCACCTCGATAGGGAGGTCTTCGTTGTCTACCACAAATTCGTCACAAGATGGACGATGCAGAGAGGTCTCATAGCCATTCTGCTTCAACCAAGCGTAGAGGTCGCGAGCCACGCCATAATGACCGAGCGCATCGGCACGGTTGGCAGTGATGTCGATCTCGATGAGCCAGTCGCTCTCCAGGTGATAGTACTCTGCGGCAGGCTGACCTACCGGAGCATCCTCTGGAAGGACGATGATGCCAGCGTGGTCGGTACCGATACCGATCTCGTCCTCGGCACAGATCATACCGAAGCTCTCCACGCCACGGAGCTTGCTCTTCTTGATTGTAAAACTCTGGTCGCCGTCGTAAAGCACGCAGCCCAAGTCGGCTACGATTACCTTCTGACCTGCGGCTACGTTAGGAGCGCCACACACAATCTGCTGTGGCTCGCCCTTGCCCAAGTCTACGGTAGTAACATGGAGGTGATCGCTGTTAGGATGCATCTCGCATGTCAATACTTTACCCACGTAAAGACCTTTCAGTCCACCCTTGATAGACTGTACTTCTTCCAAAGCGTCAACTTCGAGTCCGCAAGAGGTCAGCGCGTCCGCAGTCTCCTGTGGTGTCAAGTCGAAATCGACGTATTCTTTAAGCCATTTGTAAGAAACGTTCATTATAATGATTTTTATTTTATTCTCTTATTTCTTGTATTCTCGCTAACACTAGCTCTAAAACTTTGCAAAGTTACAAAAAAAAACGGAGACTAAAGAATCTAGACCGCCATTTTTGCACTATTTAAGCATACATGCCTGATACAAAGCCATTCTTTTTAGGCGAGAGATGCTGGGAGGCAGGTTTATTACCTGCCAATTGCCTGCCTACTCGAAGACTTCATCGATGCCATCCACCTCAGAGAAGTCATCTTGCTCTGCCTTAGGTAGATGGCATGGGTCATAACCTTCCGGCAGGTCGAACTTAAGTGCAGGGTCCATGCCCAGCGATGGGTCGGCATATACTTCTTCATGAATATCGCCCAGATAGCAATGCCATGGTGGCTCCCTGTCCCATGTTCATGGAGTCGAAGTGGATGTCGCGGTCTTCGCCGCCTACCCAGCAGCCACTCACCAGTTGAGGCGTGAAGCCGATAAACCAACCATCACTGTTGTTGTTGGTGGTACCCGTCTTGGCTCCTATCTGTCCCTCCAGATTGTAGCGATAGCGCAGTCTGCCTGCCGTACCGCCGTCCACTACGCCCATCAGCATGGTGAGCATCTTCATGGCGCTCTCGGCACTGATCACCTCGTTCATTCTTGGCTGGAAGGTGGCGATGGTGTTGCCTCGTTGTCCTCGATGCGGCTCACAAACATAGGAGCCGTGCGAATGCCGTGGTTGGCAAAGGCGGTATAGGCACTCACCATCTCGCACACACTCACCTCGCATGGTCCCAGACAGAGGCTCATAGAGGCATGAATATCAGGACTTTGGATACCATAGTCGTGCAATAGCTGCACAAACTGCTGAGGGTTCAACTTGCTCATCAGGTAAGCGCTGATCCAGTTGTTACTCTGCGCCAATCCCCACTTCAGTGGCACCATCTGCCATAGCGGGCGTGGTTGGCATTGCGTGGTGTCCATGGCTTGCCTGCCACCATATAGGTTTGCTGGCGGTTAGGTGCCAAGTCGCAAGGCGAGAATCCATTCTCCATCGCCAAGCTATAGAGGAAAGGCTTGATGGTAGAACCCACTTGTCGGCGACCCAGGCTCACCATGTCGTACATGAAGTGGGTATAGTCCAGTCCGCCCACGTATGCCTTCACGGCTCCCGTCTTAGGGTCCATGCTCAAGAATCCGCTGCGCAAGAAGGTCTTGTAGTAGCGGATAGAGTCCAATGGCTCATCAGCGTGTCGATGTCGCCATGATAGGTAAATACAGTCATCGGTATCTTCTTTCTGAACTCCTGCTTGATTTCCTCTGGCGTATAGCCCGCCGCCTTCATGGAGCGATAGCGCTCGCTCTGCGTGATGCTGCGGTTCAGGATGCTACGTATTTGCTGTGGTTTCAACTTGTCGCTGTAAGGCGAGCTTGGTTTGCGAGCCACCTCACGGCTGAATGCCGGCTGCAAGTATCTCGCCACGTGCTGATATACAGCCTCTTCGGCATATCGCTGCATACGGCTATCGATGGTGGTAAACACCTTCAGTCCGTCGGTATATACATTGTAGCTAGAGCCGTCTTTCTTATAGTTCTTATTGCACCATCCATACAGCGGATCACTATCCCATGCGATGGAATCGGTCACATACTGTGCATAGTTCCACGATGGATAGTCGGTCCTCTCTGGTCGCTTAGCCATCATGTACTGGCGCAAGAACTCACGCAGATAGGTGGCAGAACCGTCCTTATGGTCGGCACGATGGAAGTTGAGGGAGATAGGTTCTGCGGCATATTCCCCATACTCGCCCTGGCTCAGATAGCCCGCCTTCACCATCTGCGAGAGCACCACGTTGCGGCGCTCACGGGCTCTCTCCGGATAGCGCACCGGATTGAAGAGCGATGGGTTCTTGCACAGACCGATGAGGGTGGCTGCCTCGCAGAGCGTCAAGTCCCTAGGCTCCTTATTAAAATAGGTGTTGGCAGCCGTCTTGATGCCCACGGCATTGTGCAGGAAGTCGAAGTAGTTGAGATACAGCGCCAGGATTTCCTGCTTGGTATAATAGCGTTCCAACTTGATGGCTATCACCCACTCTATCGGTTTCTGCAGGATTCGCTCCAGCGTGCTCGTAGCCTTCTCCGAATAGAGCTGCTTGGCCAGCTGCTGGGTGATGGTGCTTCCACCGCCCGCATGGGTCTGCCCCAGGATGCCACGCTTGATGATGGCACGCCCCAGGCTCGATAGTCGATGCCCGAGTGCTCATAGAATCGCTCGTCCTCGGTAGCCACCAATGCCTTAATTAAATAAGGTGACATCTTATTATAAGGTATCACGATACGATTCTCCTTGTTCAGGTTCCACGTACCGAGCACCTTGCCATCCGAGGAGTATACCTGGGTGGCAAAACGGTTGATAGGATTCTGCAAATCCTCGATGTCGGGCATGTACCAATATACCAAACCAAATGGCGAAAAAGCCGATGACCGTAGCCAAGACTCCGGTGCCTAAAAGCGCCCATAAAGTATGTATAAAACGTTTTCTCATCTGAAATTCTATAATTATTTGTGCAAAAGTAATTAAAAGTTTTGAAATATCGCACATAAATCAGAAAATTTGTGTAACTTTGGGGGCGATTTTAAAACATTACAATCAAAA
>ENA-OQEB01000665-OQEB01000665.1-human-gut-metagenome-genome-assembly--contig:-NODE-665-length-13978-cov-2.077684_pt1 | contig 13978 bp, 13 predicted proteins | sample MGYA00242787_ERZ504619 | MGnify/ENA primary metagenome ERZ504619 (study PRJEB26092, sample SAMD00036317) | human gut metagenome | host: Homo sapiens | study: EMG produced TPA metagenomics assembly of... | reverse complement strand
CAAGAGTGTAAGCGGCTTGCCGATTAAACGCATTAAGCCGTGTGAGGCTTACGGCAGCTTCAGCGGTTTGGTTTGCCAAAAGCTTTTCTGCACCGTCGTTTTGCTTTTCCGTTTCAAAACGGAGCGTTGCCGACCTCAAAAGTCTTTATGACAAATATGAAGAGCTACTGCTTTTGTCATCGATTATGTGATTACTCGCCGTACTTTTTAATAAGCTCCTTGTAGTGCCTGCCCTTTTCTTCAAAATTCTTATATACGTTATAGCTTGACGCCGCAGGGGAGAGAAGGCAAATTTTTCCCTCTGCGGTAAGTTTATACGCTTCTTTTACAGCCTCTTCAAGGTCTGCCGCCTTAACAAGCCGCTTCGGACAAGCGTCCTTTGAAAGCTTATCGATTATTTTATGCCCTGTCTCGGGTGTGCCGATAAGATTTTTAACAGAGCACTTTTCAAGATAATCGCAAAATTCCGAATAATCTATACCTCTGTCCTTGCCGCCGAAAATAAGCGTATCAACGTTCTTTAACGCCTCAACCGCACATTCAACGGCGTGCGGAATTGTCGCTATGCAGTCATTATAAAAGGTAACGCCCTTAAATGTGCCGACCTTTCCATTCTGTGTTCAATTCCCGAAAAGTTTTCGACACCTTTTTCGCAAACCGTATCGCTGACACCAAAAGCCTTTGCCGCACGGTAAGCGAATATAACATCCTGCTTGTTATGAACGCCCAGAAGATGCTCGTTACGCACTTCAAACGGAAGAGGGTCATTTACGGAAACGCCGATTTTTTCAGCCCTTGTCGAATTAAGCTTGACATATTCGGAAACACCCTGATCCGCATTATATATAAATGTATCGTTCTCGTTTTGATAATTCATAATGTGGAGCTTTGCGTTTACATAACCCGTAAAGCCGCCCTTGTAATGGTCAAGGTGCTCCTCGTAAATATTTGTAAGAATAGCGACCTCGGGCGAAACGTGAGTAAATTCAAGCTGGTGCGACGACATTTCAATAACGGCGTAGGTGTCGGGAGTAACGCTCTCAAGCACTTCAAAAACAGGCACGCCGATATTACCGATAAGCTTGCATCCTTGCCTGCCGCCTTTAACATTTCATATGTGAGCTAGAGGTTGTGGTCTTGCCCTTTGAGCCTGTTATTCCGACCTTGTGGCAATCCGCAAAACGCAAAAACATATCAACCTGACAGGTAACCTCTGTGTTTTCGCTTACTTCAACATCACGGAAAGATATTCCGGGACTTTTTCATTACAACGTCAAAATCGTTTACGCAGTTAAGATAGTTTTCGCCGCAAACGGTCCTGATGTTCTCGCCGTCCGGAGTAACCTTGTTTTTGTCGGCAACGGTCAATTCCTTTTCGGGCAAATGCTTTTTAATATAGGAAAGTGTGGACTGACCCTCTCTGCCGAAACCGAGTATCAGCACGGACTTATCTTTAAGGTAATCAATTATCTTCGGCAACATATTTATACATCTCCATTACAATATAAAGGAATTCGTCGGGAACGCTGTTAAGGGCGTTATATTCTTTTAGTAGATTTTCATCTATTGCATTTTCATCAACGTTTTCTCTAAATCTCTTGCAGAGAAACGGAAGCTCTTTTCCGTCCTTTTCAAGCTTTTTGCAAAGCTCATAAGAGCAAAATTAAACTCCGACTTTGTGCCCACGCACTCAAACGGCTTCAAATCCGTAATGCCCGCAAGTCCGTCAAAATCAGCGGTACAATCGGGGTCATCCAGCATATCGTTACCGAAAATCGAAACCAATTTATCATATTCGATAAACGGCGATAAAATCGTGAAAACAAATAAGCATTTTGCACATTTACCGCACCAAACATTTTTCTTACTGCCTCTGTTACAGCTTCTGAACGTTTCGTGATACTGCGTGAGCGACGCAAACATTTTAGCTATCTGCAATTCCGAGAACGGACGTAAAAGGCTGAAATATTCAATACCGTCGTAGCCGAAAATGTTCTTTTGAACATAAGCGGTGAAATCCTCCTCGAACTCATACGATTTCGAATACTGATGATTGACGTTTACGCCCTCAATATTCGTTTCATTTGCGCTCGACTCGTTGGAAAGAACAATGTACTTGCCTCCGACAAGGTAAGCACAGTAAAGCGACAGGAACGCAACTATTGCGGAAAACGGGGTATGACCGTTCAAAAAGCCTTCCGAATTCAGCTTTAGTAAATTTTCGTCTATCGTCCTATAAGTCCTTATAATATCCTTTTCGTTATAGCCTGCCGCAAGCACCGTATCGGTTCTCGCCTTTTGGTCGTTTACCGTAAAGAACATATTTTTATCCTTGAAATCCTTGAGCAGGGAAGCCGTAACGCAGCTGTCCTTACCGCCGCCGACGGGGATAAGATTTATACCGTTTGAATTATACGCCTGCGGATGCATATGGTGCTCAAGCTCTTCATTGACTTTAATTTCCATAAAGCTCTCTTCGTCTGTTTCTATACCGTTTATATAGAAAAACTCCGACAAGCCGCCGAAATAGAGCTTCTTATACCATTTTATGTCCTTTTCCGAAAGGTATCCGCATTTTACGTTTACGGTTTTCGGACAGGCGCACTTCCAATAGCTTATAAGCTCGACCATACCGAGATTGAACACAATTTTCTCGGCAATTTCCGAATTGTAATCGTTAGCCATAGGAAGCTCTTTGATCGGAATTCTCGTTGACGGATGAAAATCACACAAGCCGTCGATAGAAAAGTCAAAAGCTATTTTAATTTCATCGTTTTCCCTTGTGAGCTGCCAACCGTTATATGAAAATGACGGATATTTCTCACGAAGCTGTAAAAATTTCTCGTTTGACACAAAAATCACTCCAAGCTTTTATCAGTTTATTATACGTTTTCCGCCGTTAAAAATCAATACCATTATATATTTACAAATTCGCCGATATATGTTACGATAGACACAATAAGGTTAGGTGTTCATTATAATATTGCCAAGCCTTCAAAAAATTTTATAAAAACGGCATAAAGAGAGAGGAGATATAAAAATGAAAAAGACTTTCGCAATAACCCTTACTATGATTTTGGTTATCAGTTTATGTGGATTTTTCGCCTTTTCGTCCTCACCCGAGATTTATCACGGCGAAAGCGACGGATTTATTTGCGGTAACATTCTCGTTGACGAAGCGTATTTCCCCGATGCCGCAAACGACGTGCAAAAGCCAAATAAATTTTTCGCAAATGCAAATTCAGCTTGGCTTTTCTATGATTATCTCACAACAGCTCAAAAAACAGTCTACAACGCAATAGTTAAAGCCGAAGCAGGATTGAATATCGGCGCAGATACTTCTACGGAGGCTGTTATCGACATTAAAGTTCCCGCAAGGCAAATTTCGGGCAACTCAGCCGACGCATTAAAAGCCTCTTTGCAAAATGCCGTTATCGGTGCTATGTCGGCGGTTATCGAGGACTATCCTCAATACTTCTGGCTCAGCGGATACAGCATTTCCTACGGCTATTCCTATGATTCGGCAGGAAATTATTGGATTACCTCTATGGACTTTTACATAAACCTTGAAACAAACGACTATCAAAACTTCGCCACGGTTCGCTCTTGTTATTCTCAGATGATGACGGCTGTTAATAACTTTACCGTCAGCGGCTCGTCACGCTATGCGAAATGCAAGTCGATTCACGATAAAATATGTGAAATGACAGTGTACACCATGAACGTTCCTATGGCACACCAGCCAACAGGCGTATTTATAAGCGGTCAGGCTGTCTGCGAGGGCTATGCGGAGGCGTTCAAGCTTATCTGCGACCGTGAGGGTATTCCGTGCATTCTTGTTGTCGGCACAGGCAACGGCGGAGCGCACAAATGGAACTATGTTAAAATGGAGGACGGCAAGTGGTACGGTATGGACGCCACTTGGGCAGATCAGGGAGACTCGGGAACATTCTATGATTACTTTATTGTAGGCTCAGAGTCACTTTCCTCAAGTGCATTCGGATGCTCAAACAAAATTCGGAAACGGCAAGGAAACCTCGGCAAGCCACATAAACACAGGCGCATTATTCAGCTACAGCGGCTTTGCTTTGACCTATCCCACAATTTCACAAACCGCTTATTCGTCTGTTTTGGTAAGTCCGAGTGCTTCGGCAACCTTTGACAACCAAAAGGGTATGCTTTTCTTCTCAAAAGATGCCGATATACGTTCGTCAATCTTATGTATAGATTCTCCGAGCTATGCGCCGTCAAATAACAAGGCAACCGTTTCGAGTACGACAACAGGCGGAACGCTCACAATTACAAGTCCCGTTTCAAAGCAATATACGCTTGTCCGTTGGGGCGACGTAAATGCCGACGGCAAGACAGATTTTACGGACAACGCTTTGATTGAAGAAGCGGCGATACAGGAAGCGGAGTTTACAAACGAAGCGTGCTTTAATGCCGCAGACTATAATCAGGACGGCGTTATTGACGTGTTTGATATGTTCTACGCCGATCGATATGTGAACACGGGAACGCTTCTCAACGGCTGATAAATAACATATAAATATTTAAGGACTGTAAAAACTTATAGTTTTTGCAGTCTTTTTTTTATTTTGTTGTTGCTATATTTGTGCAAATGTGCTACAATTTTTATTGTTGATATGAAAATTATGTTCATTTTCATAAAGATAAATTATTTTTCAGATATTGGAGTGATCCCTATGAAAACCTACACATCAAACAACATCAGAAACATTGCCGTTGTCGGACACGGCGGAAAAGGTAAAACCACCCTTTGCGAAGCAATGCTTTATGTTGCAGGCGCAACCGACAGACTCGGTAAAGTTGCTGAAGGAAATACCGTTCTCGACTTCGACGCTGAGGAAAGACGCCGTAAATCGTCGGTTTCTTCCGCTATGGCGGCTATTGAATGGGACAACACGAAACTTAATATAATCGACGCTCCCGGCCTTTTTGACTTTGAGGGCGGAGTTGCCGAAGCTGTCAGGGCAGCTGAAGCTGTGCTTATAGTTACCTCGGCAGGCTCGGGCGTTGACGTCGGCACAGAAAAGGCGTTTAACGCAGCGGAGAAAAAGGGTATTGCCAAATTCTTTGCAATTACAAAAACAGATTCCGATCACAGAAATTTCTACAAAACCTTTGAAGCTCTTAAAGAGGTTTACGGCAACAAGCTCTGCCCGACAATCATTCCTTATATGGAGGGCAACATCACAAAATGCTATGTAAACCTTATGACAGGTATGGCTTTCGAATATGATGCAGACGGCAACGCTAAAAAGGTTGACGTTCCGAACGACCCCGTAATCGAGGAAATGACCTCTGCATTTACGGAAGCGGTCGCAACGACAGACGAGGCTCTTATGGATAAATTCTTCGAGGGCGAGAAATTCACTCAGGAGGAAATCCTTAAAGGCTTGTGTCTCGGAATTTTCGACGGCTCGATTTATCCCGTTTATGCGGTTTCCGGTCTTACGGCGGCAGGTGTTGACCAGCTTCTTTACGGTCTTGCTTGGTCTGTGCCCGGCGCATTCGGCTACGCAGGCGAAACGGCGACAACCGAGGACGGAGAAGAGGTAATTCTTCCCTGTGATGACAAAGGACCGCTTGCGGCAATCTGCTTCAAAACCGTTGCAGACCCGTTTGTAGGAAAAATGTCCTTCTTTAAGGTTGTGTCGGGTAAGCTCACATCCGAAACACAGGCATATAATTTCCGCACCGAAACTATTGAGAAAATGGGTAAAATAGTTACCGTTAAGGGCGGAAAGCAGGAGGACGCAAAGGAGATTATCGCAGGCGATATAGGCGTAGTTACAAAGCTCAATCCGTCAAGACGGGCGATACCCTCTGCGACCCGAAAAACAAGCTTAAATTAAAGGGCGTTGATTTCCCGAAGCCTGTCTCTCAATGGCGGTTGTCGTTTCAAAAAAGGGCGAGGAGGAAAAGGTTGCACAGGGACTTCAAAGACTTATGGAGGAAGATCCCACAATCACATTTGCGCTCAACAAGGAAACACGTCAGCAAATCCTCTCGGGTCTCGGCGAACAGCACCTTGACGTTATTATTTCAAAGCTTAAAAACAAATTCGGAGTTGAGGTAACGCTTGAAGCTCCGAAGGTTGCGTACCGTGAGACAATCAGAAAAGCCGTCGAAGCACAGGGTAAACACAAGAAGCAGTCGGGCGGACACGGTCAGTTCGGCGACGTTTGGATCAAATTTGAGCCGTGCGACAGCGACTCACTTGTATTTGAAACGGCGGTTGTCGGCGGTGCAGTACCGAAAAACTACTTCCCCGCAGTCGAAAAGGGCTTGCAGGAATGTGTTCTCAAGGGCTTTGCGGCAGGCTATCCGATGGTAGGCCTTAAAGCAACTCTTTATGACGGCTCATACCATCCGGTTGACTCCTCGGAAATGGCGTTTAAGACAGCCGCTTCGCTCGCTTTCAAGGCTGCAATGCCCAACGCAAGCGTTGCAATTCTCGAGCCCGTAGGAACTCTTACGGTTGTTCTTCCGAACGACAACCTCGGCGATATTATGGGCGACGTTACAAAGCGCAGAGGCCGTGTTCTCGGCACAAATCCTGCTCAAAGCGGTATGCAGGAGCTTGTAGCCGAAGTGCCTATGGCTGAAATGGGCGATTTCACAACTGTTTTGCGTTCAATCACAGCAGGCAGAGGCTCATACACCCTTGAATTTGCACGCTATGAGCAAGCTCCGCAGGCTGTTGCCGACAAAGTAATTGCCGACAGAGCCGCAACCGAAGAGTAAACCACAATATATAGGAGCTGTTGCAGATACAGCTCCCATATTTTTGTCTTATTTAGCAAAAAACATTGAAAAATATCGATAATGTGGTAAAATATACATAGCTAAACACACAGGAAAGGTTGTTAAAAATGTCTCATTCTAAAAAATTCAAAATCGTTGCGGCTGTGCTTGCACTTGTCGTAGCATTAAGCGCCTTTGCCGCTTGCGGTAAAAAAGACGATATAAAGCCGGACGACACCTCAGCGCCGTCGCAGACTGAAACTCCTGCCGTATCGGGCGATATAAATCCGCTTACGGGTCTTTCGGGACTCAGCGAGTCGGCTCAGGGTAAGCGACCTGTTGCAGTCGTTGTCGAAAACTCTCCCGAAGCACGTCCTCAATGGGGACTTTGCTCTCCTGACGTGGTTATCGAGGGTCTTGCAGAGGGCGGCATTACAAGAATGCTTTGGCTCTATTCCGATATTTCAAAGGCAGGCAAAATCGGACCTACAAGAAGCGCACGCCACAACTTTGTTGAAATGGCGGCAAGCTTTGACGCTATATACGTTCACTTCGGCGGAAGCTATGTTGCTTACAATCTCTTCTCCTCCGACTCTTCGTTAAATCACATTGACGGAAACAAGGGAGAGGGCAAATACTTCCAGCGTGACAAGTCGAGAAAAGCACCCCACAACGCTTATACGACAGGCGAACAGCTCAGCACGGCAATTTCCGACAAGAAATTCCGTACCGATATTGACGCTTCTCACGCAACACCGTTCAATTTTGCTTCCGAAAAGAGAACACTTGCAAATCCCTGCGGCAGCGTTCAAATCAAATTCTCAGAAAGCTACAAACACACATTTACATATAATTCGACAGACGGCTTATATTACAACAATATGAATTCAAAGCCGATGGTTGACTCCGACGGCAAGCAGATGGCAGTAAACAATGTAATCATCATTTATTCAAACGTTGCGCTCTACAAAACGACGCAAAGCTTGTTGAATGGAATCTCTCCGAGGGCAAGGGCTTATATGTATCAAACGGCACTTACGAGGAAATCACTTGGAAGAAGGGCTCAACGCACAATCAGCTCAAACTCTATTCGGCAGACGGAAGCGAGCTTAAAATAAACACGGGCAAGACTTATATGGCTTCGTTCCGTCCTCAAATTCGTCGGCAACTCTTATCAACGCATAAAACTCATAGTTTTCTCTTCTTTTAATGACCGAGGTCGGTTTTTCCCGATTTCGGTCATTATTTTTATAAAAATTTTTTCGTCATTATGCCAAAATTACTTTCGTTTTTCGGTGAATACATATTCACCTGAAACAGCAGTTTTCTACGTAGTATCAAGGCTTTCGGGGTGTAAAATGCCGTCAACTCCGTTTTGTTTACATTTTCTTAATCATATTGCACAAATATTTTAATAATTTTTTGTGAAAAAAAGTCTTGACAAATATTACAAAAGGTGTTATCATACAGTCACAATAAAGAAAGAGAGAGGTGACAACAATGACAGTAGACAGATATGCAACAGAAGAAAAGCTCAAGCTCATCGATGATATCGGTTCAAGCAAGACACTTTCTTGGAAGACATTTCTTAAGGCTATCGAACTCTATGCGTTGACCAGATAATCACACAGGAGTTCATCCTTAACCTTAGTGCTTTAATCTCGCTTCGGCGAGTTTACATATAACCATTACACTTTTTCATATAGAATCCTAACCCCCTTTTTAGAGAAAAGACCGCTTTATGCGGCCTTTTTTCTTTGCAAAATTTTATAAATAATGGTAAAATCTAATCAAATGATTTTATGCGGAGAGCGTTATGATAAAATTTGTCTTTTTAGATCTTGACGATACAATTCTTGATTTTCACAAAGCCGAGCAGGTCGCTTTAACAAATACTCTTATACACTTTGGCGTTGAGCCTACTCAAAACGTCTTGGATTTGTACCACAGAATAAATAAAGCTCAATGGGAACGACTTGAACGGGGAGAGCTGACAAGGAACGAGGTAAAGGTCGAACGCTATCGGATTTTGTATTCAACGCTCGGCATTGACCTGTCTCCGAAGGACACAACGGCTTATTACGAGTCGCAGCTTGCAATAGGTCATTATTTTATAGACGGTGCGGAGAGCCTGTTAGAGCAGCTGGATGGCAAATATTCGCTTTATATCGCCTCAAACGGTGCTAAAAGGTGCAAAGCAGCCGTCTTTTGAGCGCAGGGATAGAAAATATTTCGACAGCATATTCATTTCCGAAAACCTCGGATATAACAAAGCCTGATAAACGCTTTTTTGAAAAATGTTCAGGAAATATCCGATTTTGATAAGTCAAAAGCCGTGATAATCGGCGACAGCTTGACCTCCGATATAAAGGGCGGTAAAAATGCTGAAATCAAAACAATCTGGTTTAATCCGACAGAGACGGCAAACAAAACGGATATTAAGCCCGATTTTGAGATTTACGATTTATTGCAAGCACCTGAAATTCTGAAATCGATATAAATGTCACATTTCATATCAAATATCACATTGCCGTTATAAAATTCACATTTCGGTTGACGAACGCCGATTTATTTTGTATGCTTTAATTGAGGTGGTACAATGGATTACGAAGAGCTTATGAGCATTAGAATAATTCCTAAGGAAATCGCTAAATCAAAGACGAAAGCCTTAACCGATAACCTTTATCACACCCCATACAAGGATGAAATCCGCCTGTTTTCCTGTCTTAAACAGGGCGATTTGAAAAAGCTTATTTTTGAAATGAAGCAGCTCGGCGTTCAAAATATCACGGTAGGGCAAATGTCGGATGATGAATTGAAACAGCGTAAATATATGGCAGTGAGCTTTATTACCCTTGCCACACGCTATGCAATTCAAGGCGGCTTGTCCGAAAGCACGGCTTACACCTTTTCCGACGATTTTGTTCGCAAGGTTGACAAGTGCAAGACGAAAATGGGCATCAATTCGCTTATGGTTGACGCCGCAATCGAGCTTACAAACAAGGTAAGCCTTTGCAGAAAAAACCTCAACTACTCTCCGCACATAAGAAAATGCGTGGCGTATATAAACAAAAATCTTGGCGAAAAGCTGACCGTAAACAGCGTTGCCGAAAACTGCGGACTGTCGAGCGACTATCTCTCAAAGCTTTTCAAGGAGGAGATGGGCGTAAATTTAAGCACATACATAACCCATCAGAAGTTAGAGCTTGCGCAAACGCTCTTATGGGAGGGCTACGACAACGAAAAAGTCTGTGATACACTCGGTTTTTCAAGCCAATCACATTTTATTTCACTTTTCAAAAAGGAATACGGCATAACCCCGAGGGAATATGTCGCACTCACAAGAACATAAAAAGCGTTACAGTTCTTTTGAACTGTAACGCTTTAATTTTGTTTATCAAATTAAAACTGACCGCTTTTCTTCCAGGTGCTCGGATAGAAAAGAATGAGCATCGGGAATATTTCAAGTCTGCCCATAAACATACAAACAGACAGGAGAATTTTGGAAAACGGCGAGAAAATCGAGAAGTTTCCGGTCGGTCCGACAAGCGCAAAGCCCGGTCCGACGTTTGAAATACACGTCGCAACGCTTGTAAACGTAGTAATGAGGTCAAAGCCGTCAACTGCGCCGATTATCACGCAGGTTGCCGACAAAATCATCATATAGACAGAGAAGAAAACAAGCACATTGTGCAGCGTTTCCTTGCCGACGTTTTTTCCGTTGAGCCTTACCACATTGTAAGAGCGAGGATGAAGCATATGCTTAATCTCAACTACCGAGGATTTAAGCAAAATTATAACTCTCGAAACCTTTAATCCGCCTGCCGTGCTTCCTGCGCACGCACCGATAAACATTACAAGTATCAGCATCATTTTGCTGTATTCGGGCCACTTGTCAAAGTCTGCCGTGGAATAACCCGTTGTCGATATAATCGAAGCAACCTGAAAAAATGAATATCTGAAGCACTCCGCAACGGAATTATATACACTTCTCAAATTATAGGCAATCGTAACCGTCGCAAAGCGACAATTCCGAGATACCAACGAAGCTCCTCGTTAAACAAAGCCGTGCGGAGCTTTCTTATAAGCAACAAAAAATAAACATTGAAGTTCACGCCGAAAGCGACCATAAACACGGCAATAACCGTATCGATAGCAGGGCTTGAATATGCGCCGATGCTTGTGTTTTTAATTCCGAAGCCACCCGTACCTGCCGTTCCGAAGGCGTGAACCACCGAGTCAAAAAATGGCATTTTACAAATAAGAAGCGCAACAACCTCTGCAATCGTGAGGAATATATATATCAAATACAAAATAAGCGATGAGCGTTGAATTTTCGGCGTGAGCTTACCTGCCTCGGGTCCCGGAATCTCGGCACGCATTATGTGCATTGAATACTCCTTCGACATCGGCATTACCGCCATCATAAATACGAGTATTCCCATTCCGCTATCCAGTGGGTAAAGCTTCTCCAAAACAGCATACCCTTGCCGAGTGCCTCAACGTCCGTCAATATACTTGAGCCGTTGTGGTAAAGCCCGAAACCGTTTCAAAAACAGCGTCGATATAGCTCGGTATTGCGCCGTCAACGGTAAACGGTATAGCTCCTATCAACGAAATGAGCACCCAGCAAAGAGCGACCGAGGTCAAGCCCTCTTTTGAAAATATTCTTTTGTCGCAATTCCTTGTAGCGAGCTCAAACACAGCTCCGATTACAACCGCAACGGCGATTGCAACCGCAAAGCCCTTGACGCTCTCCCCGTAAGCGAGCCGAGACAAGCATCGGAACAAGCATCAAAACCGCTTCGATACAAGCAATTCGCCCGAGAAGCTTGATTATCATTCTGTAATTCATATCAAGCCTCCAACACCTTGTCGAGCTTTGTTATTCCTTGTGCGTCGTAGCGACAATAACCTCGTCGCCTGCCTTAATAACGTCGTCGCCCGACGGGATTATGCAAATTCCGTTTCTGATTATCGAAGCAATTATCGCATCATTACGCACTTTAAGCTGTTTAATAGGAATATCAAGATAATCTGCGTTTTCGTTAACCTTCAGCTCCATTATCTCGACCTTTCTCTCAAAAATATAATAAAGAGAGTCAAGGCTTGAATCATATGCATTTTGCATTGAACGAACATAACGCACTATTTTTTGCGTTGCAATGCTCGACGGCTGAACAATGCTGTCGATATTATTTCCTGCAAGCATTCTGATTATATGGCTTTCCTTGATTTTGGCAATTACCTTGTCAACACCCACGGACATAGCAAACATTGAGCTTATGACATTGTCCTCGTCGTCGCCCGTTATCGCAACAAAAGCGTCCGCCATTTCAAGGCCCTCTTCGCTCAAAATTTCGGGGTTTGTACCGTCGGCAAGCACAACATTCGCCTTCGGGAATGCCGTCTTGAATTTTTCGCAAGCCTTTTTATCCTTTTCGATTACCTTAATTGTAATTCCGAGGTTGGCGAGCTGCTTTGCAAGATAGTATGCGATATTGCCTCCGCCGAGAATAAGGACGGTTTTAACTCCGTGCTTACGTCCGCCGAGCTTTTTAATAAATTTATTTATTTCCCTGTAAGAGCCGATAATATTTATCCTGTCACCGGCTTTAATTACAAAATCGCCCCTCGGGATAAACACATCCTTGCCCCTCGCAACCGCACAGACAAGAATATTAGCGTCTGTTTTGAGCTTCAAATCGTAAAGCTTCATATTGACAAGCGGACTTGACTCGCTGACTCTTATCTCAACCGACTCCGCCTTACTGTTCGCAAACGACTCAACCTTTGACGCCGACGGAAAACGAAGTATTCTTGAAATATCGCTCGCCGTATCCTCCTCGGGATTAAACGTCATGGTAATTCCGAGGTCATTCTTCAAAAACTCCGTCTGTCTGAAATAATCACGGTTTCGCACTCTCGCTATAGTGTGCCTGACGCCGAGCTTTTTGGCGGTAAGACAGCAGAGCATATTGAGCTCATCCTCTTTCATTGCCGCAATAAGCAAATCCGTATCCTTTAGCTGAAGCTCGTTGAGTGTCTCATAGCTCGCCGCATTTCCGAGAAGCGTCATAACATCAAGCGTGTTTTCAACCTCTTTAAGTCTTTTCTCGTCTTGTTCAATTACCGTTATGTCATGATTTTCCTTTGAAAGCTCATGAGCGATTGAATAGCCTATTCGACCGACTCCGGCAACAACGATTTTCATAAACCCTATCTCCTTGAAATGTAATTGAGCACTTATATCCCAAGTGTATTATAACACTTAACAAATCAAAGTCAACCGCCAAAAAAATATGCCCGTTCCCCGTCTTTTTTACACGCTTTCGCAATATACTTTTTAAGGGGAGATGATTGCCTTGAAGTATATGATAATCACAAAAAAAGCTATTTTTATTACTTTTCTCGTCTGCCTTGCCGTTGCAGTCGCCGCCGCCTGTGTAACGGACGATACCGTGCCGACGGAAGCCACGCCGAAGCGGCAAATTCCGATTTACTGCGTTGATACCGAGGAAAAGAAGGTCGCCGTAACCTTTGATGCCGCTTGGGGAGACTCGGACACCGACACGCTTATTGATATTCTCGCCTCACACAATGCGAAAGCAACATTTTTCATAGTAGGGGAATGGGCGGAAAAATATCCCGAAAGCGTAAAAAAGCTTTTTGAGGCAGGTCACGAAATAGCAAACCATTCCTACAATCACACCTTATACAGCAAGCTTGACGAAAATGCCGTCTGTGCCGACATAGAAAAATGCAACGCAGCACTTGAAAATATAACGGGTAAAAAGCCGACGCTTTTACGCTCTCCGTCCGGAGATTACACAAACGTCAGCGAAATTGCCGCTAAAAAATCCGGTATGACAACTGTGCAGTGGTCTGTCGATTCGCTTGATTGGAGAGGACTTTCAAGCGAAGAAATAAAAACACGGGTACTGTCCGCAGCCGAAAACGGCTCGATAATCCTATTCCATAACGACGTTAAAAGCACGCCCGAGGCACTCGACGGCATTTTGTCCTCACTGTCCGAAAAGGGCTATTCGTTTGTCGGCGTATCGGAGCTTATTTTCCCCGAGCCTATAAAATCGACGGCGCAGGCAAGCAAATCAAGCAATAAAAACAGCGAGGACAAGAGCTATCTCGTCCTCGCTTAATTTTTGATTTAGAAATCAGTCCTCGTCGCCACAACCGTCGCAATCAT
>ENA-OQEB01000663-OQEB01000663.1-human-gut-metagenome-genome-assembly--contig:-NODE-663-length-13986-cov-5.654593_pt1 | contig 13986 bp, 16 predicted proteins | sample MGYA00242787_ERZ504619 | MGnify/ENA primary metagenome ERZ504619 (study PRJEB26092, sample SAMD00036317) | human gut metagenome | host: Homo sapiens | study: EMG produced TPA metagenomics assembly of... | reverse complement strand
AGTGCCGGCCAGGCACGGCGAGCAAGGGGTCAACGTTATTGTTGACGATGAGCACGGCGCAGACACAGCCGCCGAGGGCAAAGCTGCGTCGCAGGTCATATCGGGGATGTCGAGCAGACGGAACGTGATAAACACGCCAAGCACCATGATGCCCCAGAGGACGCCCTGCGAAACGGCGCCCTGCAATGCAATGAGCATGCTTCATGCCTCCTAGGATAGGGTGGACACGTGATTTTCCATAATAGCGGTACCAATGCATAAAAGAGCGGCGGACGGATGTTTTGTCTCATCCGAAACAAGCAGGGCGAACGCCGGTCTTTAGCGTTCGCCCCAAGGACTCAGATATTGAATAACGCGGCTGTGACGCGCGTGCGGGCCCTAGACGCGTTCCCGCGCATGGCGCTACTCGTCCAGAGCGGAAAGGTCGGTACCCAGAGCCTCGGCCATCTCGTCGTTCTTGACGACGACCAGGTCCTTGCTCGAGAGGTGCTTGATCGGCATATCCTCGGGCTTGGCCTCGCCCTTCAGGATCTTAACGGCCATCTCGCCCGCGGCGTAGCCAGGTCCTTATAGTTGATGGAGAGGGTGAACAGGCCGCCGGCCATGCACATACCCTCCTCGCCAGTCACGAAGGGGAGCTTGTTCTCCTTGCAGATCTGGCCGACCTGCGAAGCACCCGCGGCGATGGTGTTGTCAGTGGGGGAGTAGAGTGCGTCGACCTTGCCCACGGCGGACTCGACGACGGACTGAATCTCGTTGGAGCTCGAGACGGTGAAGTCGGTGTACTCGAGGCCCAGCTTGTTGAGCTCCTTCTTGGCGGCCTTGATTTGGACGTCGGAGTTGGACTCGGCGGTGCAGTAGAGCAGGCCGACCTTCTTAACGTCGGGCAGGACCTTCTGCATCATCTCGAGCTGCTCGGCGACCGGGGTGAGGTCGGAGGCGCCGGTGACGTTGGTGCCGGGCTTGTCGTTGTCCTGGACCAGCCGGAAGCGGCGTAGTCAGTGATGGCGCAGCCAACGATGGGGATATCAGCGGTGGCGCCGGCGGCAGCCTGCGCGGCGGGCGTAGCGATGGCATAGATCAGGTCGACGCCATCGCCCACGAACTTGTCGGCGATGGACTTACACGTGGACTGGTCGTTCTGGGCGTTCTTCTGGTCGATCTTGACCTTAAGGCCGCTCTCCTTGATGGCCTTGACAAAGCCGTCGTTGGCGGCATCGAGTGCGGAATGCTCGGTGAGCTGCAGAACGCCGATGGTGTAGTCGGAACCGGCGGCAGCAGAGCCGGAACCAGAGTTGCCGCCGCATCCGGCGAGCGGGGCGAGCGCGAGCAGGCCGGCGGAGACCAGAAGGCTCCTGCGACTGATGGTGATGTCCTTCATATCATTACCCCCAGTATAAAAATGGCTGGAAACACTGCACTGGGACAAAGTGCAAGTGGAACTATAGTAGCGCTGATGTCCATTTTTACAACAGCCTGGCGGGTTTTTTAATACAGAATCGGATGGGCGGTACGGGTAGTCGAATGGGCGGCGGAGGGTCTTATGCGGCGGAGGAGGCGTCGTCCTCCTCGTCGAGGCGGCGAAGAGCTTCTTGCCGTCGAGGAGACGTGTGGTGACGTTTCTCATGCGGCCAATCTCTACGGTGCGCAGCGTGTCATCGGCACCTCGGGCGTCATAGACCGTTCCCAGCAAATACGAGATGCCATCGCGCTGCCTGATGGCAAAGGGGCGGAGTGTCATCCGTGCTACTTCGGTTTCGCCACGTGCCGTGACGCTCGAAATATCAAAACTCACCGTGGTTCCATGGTCGATGGCCTGCTCGACGAGCTCGCACGTGTCGATGCGCTTGATGGGCGTGCGTGTTGCCTTGGTAGCCTTGCTGCCTGCGCTCGGAACGGGTTCGGGTGTATCGAGGTAGCCGCGAACGTCGGCACTCGCCATGGCAACTAAGTGCTGCGCCATGCTCTTGCGGATAGCGATAGGCGTGGAGCGGTTGCGCATGACCATACCGTGGAGCCGGATGATCTCTTCATCGGTGAGCGGGCGGGTAAGAAGTTTGTAGCCCACGCCGCGTTTGTACTCAATTTCGTATCCGGCATGGCGAAGCGCGGAGATGGCGGTGTAGATGCTGCGCCGCGCCGCCGAGATGGGCATGCGGGCGGGGTCGTCGGGATGGGAGAGGCGCCGGATCAGCTCATCGGAAAGTATGGCCTTGTCTTCGCCGGTGTTTTCGCTCAAGAGCTGCAGGATGCGAACGGCGCGATAGGCTGCCATCGAGCGGCGCCTCTCGTCGTGGTGTCGTAGGTTTCAACAGCGGCTTCGGTCATCGTGCCCACGTCCTTTCCGTTTTGGGTGGCGACGGTATGGAGCCTAGGACGCGGGGCTTTCCCAGGGGCGCAGGGCGCTCTGGGCGGTCGGTAGTCGTCGGCAAACGGCGGGTTGAGTTTTCAACAGCCCTACTCAACTGACCAAAAACTTGCCAAAAGCTTGACGGATGCTGTTGAAAAAAGCGTCTCTCGACCGATGTCGAGAGACGCTTGTGCGATGAGCGTTGGCGTGTGGCGACGCGAGCTAGCGTCCGACGATTAGAAGTCGGCGTTGCCCACGGTGCGCGGGTGCGGCAGGACGTCGCGGATGTTGCCCACGCCGGTCAGATACATGACCAAGCGCTCGAAGCCCAGACCGTAGCCGGCGTGCTTGCAGGAACCGTAGCGGCGCAGGTCAAGGTAGTACTTGTACTGCTCGGGATTCATGCCCAGGTCCTTGATGCGGGCCTCGAGCAGATCCAGGCGCTCCTCGCGCTGGGAGCCGCCGATAATCTCGCCGATACCGGGAACCAGGCAGTCGGCGGCGGCGACGGTCTTGCCGTCCTCGTTCATGCGCATGTAGAATGCCTTGATCTCAGCCGGGTAGTCGGTCACGAAGGTCGGGCGCTTAAAGTGCTCCTCGGTCAGGAAGCGTTCGTGCTCGGTTTGCAGGTCGATGCCCCAGCTCACGGGGTAGTCGAACTTGTGGCCGTCGGCGACTGCCTGCTCCAGGATCTCGACGGCCTCGGTGTAGGTAACGCGGGCAAAGTCGGAGTTGGCGACATGGTCCAGGCGCTCGAGCAGACCCTTGTCCACAAACTTGTTGAGCATATTGAGCTCGTCGGGGCAGGTGGCCATAACGTCCTTAAGGACGTACTTGAGCATGGCCTCGGCGTTGTCCATGTAGTCGTTAAGGTCGGCAAAGGCCATCTCGGGCTCGATCATCCAAAACTCGGCGGCGTGGCGCGTGGTGTTGGAGTTCTCGGCACGGAAGGTGGGGCCAAAGGTGTACACGTCACCAAAGGCCATGGCAAAGTTCTCGGCATTGAGCTGGCCGGACACGGTGAGCTTGCATGCTTGCCAAAGAAGTCCTGGCTCCAGTCGACCTCGCCGGACTCGGTGAGGGGCGGATTTTTGGGGTCGAGCGTGGTCACGCGGAACATCTCGCCGGCGCCTCGCAGTCACTCGTGGTGATGATGGGGGTGTTGACGTAGACAAAGCCCTGCTCCTGGAAGAAGCGGTGGATGGCGGCAGCCGCGACAGAGCGAATGCGGAACACGGCGCGGAACAGGTTGGTGCGCGGGCGCAGGTGCTGCTGGGTGCGCAGGAACTCGACGGTTGCGCGCTTCTTCTGCAGCGGGTAATCCGGGGCGCTCGTGCCCTCGACCTCGATGGAAGTGGCAGAAAGCTCGAAAGGCTGGGGCGCATCGGGGGTCAGCTTGACGGTGCCGGTGCAAATGAGTGCGGCCGAGACGTTTTGATGGGCGATCTCGTCGTAGTTGTCGAGTGCCTCGCGGTTCATGACGACCTGCAGGTCGCGGAAGCAGCTGCCGTCGTTGAGCGTAACAAAGCCAAAGTTCTTCATGTCGCGGACGGACTTGACCCAGCCGGCGACGGTGACGGTTTGGCCGCCGAGCGACTCGGCATCGGCATAGAGCTGCGCGATTTTGGTGCGGTTCACGTATCCTCCATAACGGTTGAATGATAGTTATCCATACAGTTCGATATTCTAGCAGCTCGGCTCATTTGAGCTATACAGATAAAGCATTGGCGGGATGGTTTTTCAAACGAAAAGCGCCCGCGGCCAAATGGTCGCGGGCGCTTGACGAGGTGCCTTTTGGCTGTGTGGCGTGGGGCCTGGCTACTTGGTCTTGGCAACCAGCAGCGGGTCGCCCAGCTTGACGAGCGGGTTGCCGCCGATAAGCGTTCCAGACTCGCCGACATGGTCGATGCTCTTAAGACGATCGAGCTCGGAGACGATGACGGTCACGATGTCCTCGTGACCAGCGGCCTTAATGGCCTCGCGGTCGAAGCTGATGAGCGGCTGGCCTGCCTTGACCACATCACCCATCTCGACAAAGCGGGCAAAACCCTTGCCGTTCATTTCCACGGTGCCCAGGCCAACATGGATGAACACGCGCAGGCCGTCCTCGGTGATCATGCCGATGGAGTGGTTGGTGACAGTGGTGGCACCGATGCGGCCGTTGGCGGGCGCATAGATGGTGCCGGTAATGGCTCGATGCCATAGCTGGCCAAGCATGCCCGAGGCGATCGTCTCGTCGGGAACCTCGTTCAGGTTGACGAGCACGCCGTTGACGGGGGCATAGATGACGCCTTCGCGGGTAGCGAAGCTTGCTGCGGGCGGAACGGACGCCTCGCCGGTCGAGGTGAAGGTGGACTTAAGCGAATCGAGCAGACCCATAGTTGCCTCCAACTTAAATAGGCGCATATCGCGCGTTTGGTTTGCCGGAAACGTTTCACATGTGTTTCGCGGCTTGGTCAACGCCCCTATTCTACGCTGCTCAACGATACCTCTGAACTGGGATTATGTGATATATCAGTTGAAGGGAAACTTATTGCCGGAGTGTTTCTGCGCCACGGGTTCAAGTGGGGTACGCTTGAAGGCGAAAAATAAGGGCGCATAATTTGCGCGAAGGGAGCACATATGATTGTCGAGAACCATGCGCTGTGGGGCGAGGAGCCGACCGAGGATTATCCGGCGACGTTTACGTATTTGGGTGCCGAGCCGTTGCCCGATAAACCGAATGGCCGCCGCCCCGCGGTGATTATCTGTGGCGGAGGTGCGTTTACGCATATCGCTCCGCATGAGCAGGATCCTGTGGCGTTTGCGTTTTTGGATCACGGTTACCAGGCCTTTGTGCTCAACTATGTCACGAGTTCTACGGGTGACGTGAGCTTTCCGCACCCCCAGGCAGATCTTGCAAGATGGTCGCCACGGTGCGCGCCAACGCCGACGAGTGGCATGTCGATCCTAAGCGCGTGTGCGTCGTGGGCTTTTCTGCTGGCGGCATGATTTGCGCCTCGCTGGCAACACAGTGGAAGACCGGCCCCTTTGCGGCACTTGCCGGGGCGCGTCCGGACGACATTCGTCCCGATGCCGTGGTGCTGGGCTATCCATTGCTCGACTTTGCCTATGTGCGCGACATGCAGACGCGCGATCCGCGCATTGACTTGCGTGTGCCCAAGACGGGCGGCAAGACGGGGCGCGATTTGCTCAACGACTACCTGTCGATGGTGACGGGCGGCGAGGCAACTGACGAGCATCTGCCGACATCTGCCCCACCACGCATGTTTCGCGTCAGATGCCACCGACCTTTGTGTGGGGCGTGTCCGACGACAAGACGGCGCCGATCGCGCAGGTCTACCCGTTTGCGCAGCGCATGGCCGAGGAGGGCGTTGCATGCGAGATGCACGTCTTCGACCAGGGTGGTCACGGCCTTTCGCTCGGCAACGCCAACACCGCGGTCGACAACGAGGACAAGCAGGTGGCGGTCCGTCCCTGGATCCGCCTGGCCTTCCGCTTCCTCGAGCGCCATCTGTAAGAGTCCCGGCATCCAAGCTCTTCAATAACTTGCGGTGAAATAGTTCCTATCTGGGGCATCAACCAGCCCATCCAGGAACTATTCCACCGCAACTTCGTTTTTGATGCCCCGTCCGGAAACTGCGCCCCAGTTTTGCCTTTCAAGGTGGGACGCAGTTTCCCATAGGGCCTCGACTGGGAAAGCGCGTCCCGTTTCGAGCGGGGATTCCGGGATGCATTTTCCGTAAGAGGCCTGTTTGGGAAACCATATCCCGTTTCGAGCCGGAATTCTGGGATGTAGTTTCCCCGAGAGGCCTCATCGGGAAACTATGGCCCTGAACTCTCCTGCCTGTCCCCATTGCGCCAATTTGCTGATTGAACATCGTTGTGTGTTCGCGCTATCATGCATGGTTAAATTGGTTAGCCGTGGCAAACGGTTAGCCAAGGTGAACATAAATGCAACGCCCTGTGGGCGCCGGGGGAGGAACACGGACGTGAAGCTCGATACGCTCGAGATTGGAAAGGACGCCGTTGTCGCATCGGTGGCATCGGACGACCAGCACTCCGACAGCATATTTTGGACATGGGCCTAACGCCGGGCACCGAAGTCACCATGATGAAGTACGCCCCCATGGGCGACCCGCTCGAGATTCGCCTGCGTGGCTACGAGTTGACGCTGCGCAAGGATGATGCCGCACGCATTGAGCTCGTGGATGTGCACGACACCGATACCGGTCCGCGCGCCAACGCCGCAATCGGAACGACGGAGCATCCGGCACTCGGCGAGGGGATGTATTCGCCCCGTGCGGCAAAAACGGCCGTGCCCGAGGGCGCACCGCTGCATTTTGCCTCGCCGGCAACCAAAACTGCGGTAAGACCACGCTGTTCAACCAGCTTACGGGCTCCAACCAGCACGTCGGTAACTTTCCTGGCGTGACGGTCGACCGCAAGGACGGCACCATCCGTAACCATCCCGAGGCAAGCGTTACCGATCTGCCCGGCATTTACTCCCTGTCGCCGTACACGGGCGAAGAGATCGTCAGCCGCCAATTCATCTTGGACGAAAACCCCGACGCCATCATCGACATCATCGACGCCACCAACATCGAACGTAACCTGTACCTGACGCTGCAGCTTATGGAGCTCGACCGCCCCATGGTCATCGCGCTCAACATGATGGACGAGGTGACGGCCAACGGCGGCGCCGTGGACGTCAATCTGCTCGAGAGCCTGTTGGGCGTGCCTGTTGTTCCCATTAGCGCTGCCCGCAACGAGGGTATCGGCGAGCTGGTGGATCATGCCTTGCACGTGGCGCGGTTCCGCGAGCGCCCCGGTCGCCTGGACTTCTGTGCGCCCGATGGATCGGACGGCGGCGCACTGCATCGCTGCATCCACGGCATTGCAACCTGATCGAGGACCATGCCGTGACGGCGCACATCCCGGTGCGCTTTGCGGCGACCAAGCTGGTTGAGGGCGACGAGCTGGTGACCGAGGCGCTTCACCTGGATCGCAACGAGCTCGACGCTATCGAGCACATCATTACCCAGATGGAGGGCGAGGCCGGCACCGACCGCCTGTCCGCGCTGGCCGATATGCGCTTTAGCTTTATCGGCGACGTGTGCGGGCGCTGCGTCGTCAAACCGCACGAAAGCCGCGAGCACGTGCGCTCCGTCAAGATCGACCGCATCCTGACGGGTCGCTACACGGCCATTCCGGCGTTCCTGGTGATCATGGGCCTCGTCTTTTGGCTGACGTTTGGCGTGATCGGCGCGGCGTTGCAGGGACTCATGGAGGACGGTATCGCTGCTATCATCGCCTCGGCCGATGCGGGCCTCAAGGCGTTCGGCACCAACGACGTGGTGCGCTCGCTGGCTGTCGACGGCGTGCTTACGGGCGTGGGCAGTGTGCTGACCTTCCTGCCGATTATCGTCGTGCTCTTCTTGTTCCTCTCCATTCTGGAAGACTCGGGCTACATGGCGCGCGTCGCCTTTGTCATGGATAAGGTGCTGCGTCGTTTTGGCCTGTCGGGCCGCAGCTTTGTACCCATGCTCGTCGGGTTTGGCTGCACCGTGCCGGCTATCATGTCGACCCGTACGCTCCCATCCGAGCACGACCGCAAGATGACGGTCATGCTCACGCCGTTCATGAGCTGCTCGGCCAAGTTGCCGGTCTATGGTCTGCTGTGCGGGGCGTTTTTCCCACAGGCGACGGTTCCCGCCATGGTCTCGCTCTATCTGATCGGCATTGCGGTTGGCTGTATCGCGGCTTTGGTACTCAACCGCACGGCATTTAAGGGCGACCCGGTGCCGTTTATCATGGAGCTGCCCAATTACCGCCTGCCGAGCGTCAAGACGACGGTGATGCTGGCATGGGATAAGGCCAAAGACTTTATTACCAAGGCCTTTACCATTATCTTTGCCGCTACCGTGGTCATCTGGTTCCTTCAGACGTTCGACATCCGCTTTAATGTGGTCGCCGATCAGTCGCAGAGTCTGCTTGCGGGTCTCGGCAGCATCATTGCGCCGGCGCTGACGCCGCTTGGGTTTGGCGACTGGCGTGCATCCACGGCGCTCGTCACCGGACTTATCGCCAAGGAGAGTGTCATCTCGACCCTCACGGTGCTTTTGGGCGCGACCTCGCCCGCGGCACTGTCGACCATGTTTTCGCCGTTCACTGCCTATGTGTTCCTGGTCTTTACGCTGCTGTACCCGCCCTGTGTGGCAGCCATCGGCGCCGTCAAGAGCGAGCTGGGCGCGCGCTACGCCGTTGCCGTGTTCGCGTTTCAAGTGACGGTCGCCTGGATCGTGGCGTTTGTCGTGCATTCGGCGGGCATATTGCTGGGGCTGGCTTAGTTATGAATTGACGACGCAACCTCTGTGTATCGAATTGTTTTCGGCCCCGCTTCTGTACTGACGGATGCGGGGCCGTTGCTATATAATCGCCTCCGCTCAAAACGATTGGAGACGTTATATATGACTCAGGCAAGGCAAGACGGCATCACGCTCAGGCAGTGGCTCCCACTCGTCGGGCTCACCTGCTGTGCGTTCGTGTTCAACACGTCGGAGTTTATGCCCATCGGCCTTTTGACTGATATCGCCGCGTCGTTCTCGCTCACCGAGGCCCAGGCGGGCATCATGATCTCGGTCTATGCCTGGGGCGTCATGCTGCTGTCGTTGCCGCTCATGGTGTTCGCTTCGCGTTTCGAGTTTAAGCGGATGCTGCTGGGCGTGCTTGCCGTGTTCTCGCTCGGTCAGTTCCTGTCCGCTGTGGCGCCGACCTATCCCATCCTGGTCTGCGCGCGCCTGGTGGTCGCTTGCGCACATGCCGTGTTCTGGTCAGTCGCCTCGATTATGGCCTCGCGCCTGGTCGACACTCGCCACGGCGCGCTCGCCATCAGCATGATCGCCACGGGCTCGTCCATCGCGCAGATCTTTGGCCTGCCTCTCGGTCGCGCCATTGGCTTGGCCGTGGGCTGGCGCATGACGTTTGCCGTGGTCGGGGGCCTCTCAGCCATCGCGGTCGTCTACCAGCAGCGGTGTTCCCGGCCATGCCGGCGGGTGAGCGCTTTACCGTCAAACAGCTGCCCGAGCTGCTCAAGAACCGCTCCTCATCGCGCTCTACGCAGTCACGGTCTTCATGGCGACCGGCTATTACGCAAGCTACAGCTATATCGAGCCCTTCCTGGCGCAGGTCGCGCACGTCGATGCGGGCGCCATCACCATGACGCTGACGGCGTTTGGCTGTTCCGGCTTGGTGGGCAGCTGGCTGTTCAGCCGCCTGTTCGACGGGCACCGTTTTCCGTTCCTTGCTATCACGCTCTCCGGCGTGCCGGTGGCCCTGCTGCTCATGGGGCCGGCCGCATCGTCGCTCGTGACAGTGCTTGCCGTCTGCGCACTGTGGGGTTGCTGCGCCACGGCCTTTAACGTGGCGTTTCAGGCCGAGCTCATCAAGCACACGCCGCAGATTCGTCGGCCGTCGCCATGTCGATCTTCTCGGGCCTGTTCAACCTCGGTATCGGCACGGGTACCGCGATCGGCGGAGCGTGGTTTCGGGTCCCGGTATCGCCTGGATCGGCTTTGTGGGCGGGGCGATTGCGTCGTGGGCGTCATCCTCGCCATCACCGTGCTGTTTCCGGCCATCCGCCGCGCCAAGCCCGTCGCCTAATCACGTCCCCTCATCAGTTGCGGTGGAATAGTTCCTGTTTAAGGCTTCTGAAGGCCCAGACAGGAACTATTCCACCGCAACTTATTTTGGGGGAGAGGATACAAGCTGGGCATACAATGGATGTCGTTGTGTTGAGCTTACCGGGAGGTTGCTATGTGGGCATACGAGACGACGTTCTATCAGATCTATCCGCTGGGCTTCTGTGGAGCTCCGCACGAAAACGCCGCACCCGTTGCCGAGGACGAGCTTGCCCAGGCCGTCAACGTTGCTCCTAACCCCGATGCTCCCATTATGAAAATCGCCAAGTGGGCCGACTACCTGCAGGAACTCGGCGTTGGCGCTGTGCTGATCAACCGCCGCTCGAGTCCGATAGCCACGCTACGATACACGCAGCCTGCGTCATATCGACCGCCGCCTGGGTGGGGATACCGACTTTGCCGCCGTATGCGACACGCTGCATGCCCATGGCATCCGCGTGGTGCTCGATGCCGTCTTCAACCACGTCGGCCGCGGTTTTTGGGCCTTCCGCGATGTGCAGGAGCGCAAGTGGGACTCACCGTACAAGGACTGGTTCCACATTAGCTTTGACGGCGACTCCTGCTACGGCGACGGCTTTTGGTACGAGGCTGGGAGGGCCATTTCGAGCTTGTGAAGCTCAACCTGCAAAATCCCGCCGTGGTCGATTACCTGCTTGAGTCCGTGCGTCGCTGGGCCGAGTCTTTGGCGTCGACGGCCTGCGCTTGGACGTTGCTATATGCTCGACCGCGACTTCATGCGCCGCCTGCACGCCTTTACCCGTGAGCTCAAGCCCGACTTTGTGCTGATCGGCGAGACGCTCCACGGTGACTACAACCAGATCGTCAGCGACGAAATGCTCGACTCCTGCACCAACTACGAGTGCTACAAGGGCCTGTACTCCAGCTTTAATTCGGTCAACATGTTCGAGATCGCGCACTCGCTGCACCGTCAGTTTGGCGGTGACCCGTGGTGCATCTACCGCGGCAAACACCTGCTGTCGTTTGTCGACAACCACGACGTGCCGCGCCTAGCAAGCATCCTCACCGACAAGTCGTGCCTGCGTCCCGCCTATGGCATGCTGTTTGGCATGCCGGGCATCCCGTGCGTCTACTACGGCAGCGAGTGGGGGATTGCCGGCGAAAAGGGCGGTCCCGATGGCGACTGGGCGCTGCGGCCTGCGCTCGATAAGCCTGCGCCCAACGAGCTGACGACCTTCATCAAGCAGCTCGCGCACCTGCGCTCGACCGACGACGCGGCGGCCCGTGCTCTCAACTACGGCGCGTACCGCAACGTGGTGATACAGAACAAGCAGCTGCTGTTCGAGCGCGCCTGCGATGACGCGACGGTACTCGTGGCGGTCAATGCCGTGAACGAGCCCTATACCTTCACCGCCGGCGAGCTCAACGGTTCCTTCGTCGACCTGCTTGCCGACGACGTGCCCACGGTCGAGCTGCCGGGCTCCCTTGAACTTGCGCCCTATGAGGTGCGTTATCTGCTGAGGGTCTAGCTCGTGGCCGCGACGGACGAGGGCTATCAACATATTGAGCATGGGTTTGAGCCCGTGTTTGACGAGCGCTCGCGCGTTTTGGTGCTGGGGTCGTTTCCCTCGGTGCTCTCGCGCGCCAATGCCTTCTACTATGGCAATCCGCAGAACCGCTTTTGGCGCGTGATAGCCGCATGCCTCGGTGTGTCCGTGCCGCCCAACGAGGGCGACCTTTTGGCAGGCAGTGAGCCTGCGACGCTCGATGCCTCGATTGCCGCCAAGCGCTCCATGCTGCTTAACGGCGGCGTGGCTGTGGGACGTGATCGGGAGCTGCGACATCAAGGGCTCGAGTGACGCGAGCATTCGCAACGTTGTGCCGGCACATATCGAGCGCATTGCGGGCAATGCGCCTATTGAGCAGGTGGTATGCAACGGAGGTACGGCGGGGCGCCTCTATAAGCGCTATCTACAGGAGCGGACAGGCCTGCCCGCTGTCGTATTGCCGTCAACTAGTCCCGCTAACGCGGCGTGGCGCCTAGAGCGTCTTGTTGGGCGCTGGCGCGAGGCCGTTGACTGGGGCGCTCGCTAATTTAGATATCTGATTGGGCACGGGCGCCGAGGCGTTTGATGATGGCGCGCCAGATTAGTGCGGGCACAGCGGGCCTAGCGCGCACCATGCCGTCGGCATCGACGCTACCGGCATTGCCACCGCCAAGCAGCTGCGCATGCTCAATGGAGCAGCCCATGCGCACAGCGCCCACAAGCTTATCCATCGCTTCTGAAAGTGGTCGACGCAAGAGACCCATACGCGGGGAGTGGCGAAGCGCCGCAATACCGCTGCCGGCACAGACGACAACGCCGCCACACCACAATTGGTCAAGGCGCTCACATGCCTCGTGCAGACGAACGGCGGTCCCGCGCGCCTGCTTAGCGCCCTCTTGTGCGGCTCGAATCGCGGCATAGACGCGCGTTCCCGTACCGCCAAAGCGCTCAAGCGCCTGCTCGATAGCTGTCAACGTCTCATCGTCAGCCACATCTTCAATGGCTAGCACGATGCCATCGACTGCACCGGCATCATCCGCTTCCAAATCGATCGGGCGGGGGAGCGTGGTGCCAGAAAGCTGTGCATAGGCCGCGATGGCATCCTGGAGGTCCCAAAGCAAAAACTCAAGATCGGCGCTATCGGGAATGCTGATATACGCAATGGTCTGCAACGTTTTTGGTACATCGCCGCGCGCGATCGTCTCCATGCCGCCTCCTTTCCGGTTGGTTTCCGTTTAGGTTACACCGTCTGGCGGCGCCTCGCCGCGCTATCCTAGTGCAACCCTTACGAAAGGAACGCCATGCGCCTGCCCATGAATACTTCGCTTGCCACGCTCAAGCCCTCCGGCATCCGTCGGATTAACGCGCTCGCTGCCCAGCACCCAGGGTGCATCGCGCTTGCGCTCGGCGAGCCCGATTTTCCCACGCCCGACGTGATTAGCGCCGAGGTGACCGCCGCGCTGGACCGCGGTGACACGCATTATCCGCCCAACAACGGTCGCGCTGCCCTGCGCGAGGCGCTGTCCGCATATATGGGCGACGCGGGCCTTTCGTTTTCTGCTGACGAGGTCATCCTGACCGATGGTGCGACTGAGGCCCTGTCGGCTACGTTTATGGCTATGCTCAATCCAGGCGACGAGGTCATCATCCCCACGCCGGCCTTTGGCCTGTACGAGAGCATCGTCGTGGCCAATCACGCCAAGGCGGTCTTTTTGGATACGGAGCCTGCGCAATTTCAGATCGACGAGGACGCACTTCGTGCTTGCGTGACGCCGGCGACTAAGGCCATCGTCATCTGCACGCCCAACAATCCTACAGGCTGCATCCTCAACGCGGCATCGCTCGACGCCGTGGCACACGTGCAGAGCAGGCGGGCATCTACGTGATCTGCGACGACGTATACAACCGCCTGGTCTACGTGGACGACTACGAGCGCTTTGCCCAGCGCCACCCGGAGCTGCGTGAGCAGACGGTAGTCATCGAGAGCTTCTCCAAGCCCTGGGCCATGACCGGCTGGCGCCTGGGCTGGCTCGCGGCAGCGGCACCCGTCATCGCCGAGATCGCAAAGGCCCACCAATACTTAGTATCGAGCGCCGTTTCATTTGAGATGGACGCCGCAGCTCGAGCTCTGACCGTCGACCCCGCTCCCATGCTCGAAGTCTACCGAGCCCGCCGCGAGCGCGTACTCGAAGCCTTAAACGCCATGGGCCTCGACGTAGTAGAGCCCGCAGGAGCCTTCTACACTTTCCCGAGCATCAAAAAGTTCGGCCTAACCAGCGAAGACTTCTGCATCAAAGCCATCAAAGAGGCAAACGTAGCCCTAGTTCCCGGAAACTGCTTCGGAACCGAAGGCCATATCCGCCTCAGCTACTGCGTTTCCGACAAAGACCTGGACGAAGGCCTCCGCCGCCTGTCCACCTTCATTTCAACC
>ENA-OQEB01000662-OQEB01000662.1-human-gut-metagenome-genome-assembly--contig:-NODE-662-length-13992-cov-2.595168_pt1 | contig 13992 bp, 21 predicted proteins | sample MGYA00242787_ERZ504619 | MGnify/ENA primary metagenome ERZ504619 (study PRJEB26092, sample SAMD00036317) | human gut metagenome | host: Homo sapiens | study: EMG produced TPA metagenomics assembly of... | reverse complement strand
CATTCTGCCGCCCGACCGCTGCCAGACCCATCCGCTCTGTCATAAAAACTCCCCCGCTTTCCGGCGGGGGCGTTGTGGTTCTGTTCCCCGCGCTTTCTGCATATACTGTAGCGCGGCGCGCGGCGATTTTTGGCGCGGTGCAGTGTTCTGCCGCAAACCGGCCCAAAGACGCAAAAAAAGCTCTGCAGCGTTCAAAAATGCTGCAGAGCTTTGTGGTTTTATGGCAAAAATCAGCCGTTCAGCTTTTCAATTGCCGCTTTTACGCGGGCAAGGGTGGTTTCGCGGCCCATCATGCAGCAAGGTCGGTGCCGCCGCCGGGGGTACGCTGCTTGCCAGAAAGGGCAATGCCCAGCGGGTAGAGCAGCCAGCCGTTCTTCTTGCCCAGCTCCTCAGCCTTGGCCTTGCAGGCATCGAAGACGCATCGCGATTGCCAAAATCCAGTGCTTCGTCGCTGAGCACAGGCAGCAGGGCTTCCAGTGCCTCCTTGGCGGTCTCCGGGGTGGTCTTCTGCTTCTTGTTGGCGTACATGCTCACATCGTACTCGGGCATCGCATCAAAGAAATCCAGCTGCTCCGGGATCTCGCCCAGCACTTCGCAGCGGGGCTGCAGGTTTGCGCACAGCAGCTTTTTGTCGATGGAGGTGTGCACGGCCTTGTCGATCCACGGCTCCGCCTTCTTCTGGAACTCTTCCGGGGACAGGCGGCGGATATATTCCGCGTTGATGGCCCGCAGCTTGAGGGGATCGAAGATGGCCGGAGACTTGGAGATGCCGTCCGGAGACCAGATCTTGACCAGTTCCGGCAGGGAGAAGATCTCCTGCTCGGCATACTCGCCCTTGGGGCTCCAGCCCAGCAGGCAGATGTAGTTCAGCACGGCCTCGGTCAGGTAGCCCTTTGCCACCAGATCCTGATAGCTGGCATCGCCGTTGCGCTTGGAAAGCTTATTCTGCGCATCCTTCATGACCGGCGGGCAGTGGATGTAGGTGGGGATCTCCCAGCCGAATGCCTGATACAGCAGGTTGTACTTGGGGGTAGAGGACAGATACTCGCTGCCGCGGATCACGTGGTGATGCCCATGAGTGATCGTCCACCACGTTGGCAAAGTTGTAGGTGGGCATGCCGTCGGTCTTGATGAGGATCTGGTCGTCCATCTCGCTGTTGTTCACCTCGATGTGGCCGTACACCACATCGTCGAAGCCGGTCACGCCCTCGCGGGGGATCTTCTGGCGGATAACATAGGGTTCCCCGGCAGCCAGACGCTTTTCCACTTCCTCCTTGGGCAGGTCGCGGCAGCAGCCGTCGTAGTGGGTCATCTCACCGTTGGCGCGCTGCTCAGCATGCAGGGCCTCCAGACGCTCCTCGGTGCAGAAGCAATAGTATGCCTTGCCCTCTGCCACCAGCTGCTCGGCATACTGTTTGAACATGCCCATGCGCTCGCTCTGCACATAGGGGCCCACGGGGCCGCCGATGTCCGGGCCTTCGTCCCACAGCAGGCCGGTCTCCCGCAGGGTGTTGTAGATGACATCCACAGCGCCCTCCACATAGCGGCCCTGATCGGTATCCTCGATGCGCAGGATGAAGGTGCCATCCTCGTGCTTTGCCATCAGGTAGGTGTACAGGGCAGTGCGCAGGTTGCCAACGTGCATATAACCCGTGGGCGACGGCGCAAAACGGGTGCGGACTTTATTGCTCGGCATAGAAAAACGCTCCTTTATTCTCATGCAAAAAATTTGCGGATAGCTATGTTTTATTGTACTGATTCTGCGCAGTTTTGTCAATGCAGGATAACATCATGCATTCACATCTACCCTTTCCTTTTGTTCGCAACATGCTATACTTGATTCAACAAATCGAAAGTTGACAAAGGAGTTGAGCTGATATGAAAAAGAAAATCATCCTATTGCTGTCTGTTGTGATAATTCTTTTGATGGGCATTGTTGTATGGTTTAATATTCCACTCGACTTGATGGACTTAGACCCTAATGAGGTCATGGAAATAGTTGTTTTCAATGGCAATAGCGGAAACGCAACACATATTACCGACAAAGAGCAGATTCAGCATATTGTCGAAAATTTGAATGGCGTCGAATTAAAGCGGTCAAAGCCGTCTTTGGGATATATGGGATATAGTTTCAAAGTTACTATTTATTTGTCTGATGGCAACGAGGCAGGCGATTGGAATAATTTTATTATCAATTCAGATGATACAATTAGAAAAGATCCATTTTTCTATTCTGTTACAAAGGGAAATATTGATTACAGCTATATTGAAGGTATCGTAGAATAACAAAAATTCCAGTTTGCCGTACAGCGCCAAACAGCGGAAAAGCCCCTGCATTCCAAAAACGGATGCAGGGGCTTTTTTGTTTACTTCAAGATAATTTCGCCGTTTTCATCGGCATCCACCACAAGGGTGCCGCCGGAAGCCAGCGTGCCGTCGATCAGGCGCTCTGCGGCGGGGTCTTCCACGGCTTTGCGAATGACGCGGCGCAAATCGCGCGCACCAAACTTGCCGCCCTGACTCTTTTGCACCAGAGCCTTGAGGGCTGCCGGGGTATAGCTGTATGCGATGCCCTTGGCTCCATGCCGGGCTTGTACTCGTCCAGCATCAGGGCCGCGATGCCTCCAGCGTCTGCTGGCTCAGCGGCTTGAAGGCGATCACTTCATCCACGCGGCCAAGGAACTCCGGGCGCAGGAACTGGGCCAGTGCTTTGCGGGTCTTTTCCTCGCTGAGCTGTTCCTCGCTCTTATTGAAGCCAAGCCCACCGGTGCTCTGGTCGCTGCTGCCGGCGTTGGAGGTCATGCAGATGACCGTGTTGGAAAAATCCACCGTGCGGCCCTGCGCATCGTTGATCTTGCCCTCGTCCAGAATCTGCAGCAGAATGTTCATCACGTCCGGGTGCGCCTTTTCGATCTCATCGAACAGCACCACGCTGTAGGGGCGGCGGCGCACCTTCTCGGTGAGCTGACCGGCCTCCTCGTAGCCCACATAGCCCGGAGGCGAACCGATCATGCGGGACACCGCGTATTTTTCCATATACTCGCTCATGTCCAGACGGATGAGCGGGTCCGGGCCGTCGAACAGCTGATTTGCCAGCTGCTTGACCAGCTCGGTCTTGCCCACGCCGGTGGGGCCCACAAAGATAAAGCTTGCGGGACGGCGGCGGCCGGAAAGGTCGGCGCGGCTGCGCTTGATGGCCTGCGCTACCAGATGCACGGCCTCGTCCTGCCCGATGATCTTCTTTTTCAGCTCGCCCTCAAGGTTTGCCAGCTTTGCGAACTCGGTCTCCCGAATTTTGACCGCCGGAATGCCGGTCCACAGCTCGATGACTTGGCCACATCGTCCATGGTCACCTGGATCTCGCTGGCAGCAGCCTGCTTTGCGGGCAGGTCGGCTTCGAGCTTTGCAATGCGGGTCTTGCGCTCTGCCACACGCTCGTAGTCGATGGGCTCGTTCACATCCGCATTCTCCATCTCGGCTTCTTCCTGCTTGAGGGCATCCAGCTCCTTCTGCATCCCCAGATACTCGGAAATGACCGGGTGGGCCAGATTGCAGCAGGCGCAGGCTTCGTCCAGCAGGTCGATGGCCTTATCGGGCAGGAAGCGGTCGGTGATATAGCGCTCACTCAGGGTGACAGTGGCGGAAAGCACATCGGCAGGCACCTGCACATGATGGTGCTGCTCGTAGTAGTGCTTGATGCCGTTCATCACAGCAAGGGTATCGGCCACGCTGGGTTCTTCCACCCGCACGGGCTGGAAACGGCGTTCCAGCGCCTGATCCTTCTCGATATACTTGCGGTACTCGTTGAAGGTGGTGGCACCGATGACCTGAATTTCACCACGGGAGAGGGCGGGCTTCAGGATATTGCCCGCGTTCATGGCACCCTCGCTCTCACCGGCAGAGGTGATGGTGTGGATCTCATCGATGAACAGGATCACATTGCCTGCGGCCTTCACCTCGCTCAGCAGGCCCTTGACCCGCTGCTCGAACTGGCCGCGGAACTGGGTGCCTGCCACAAGGCTGGTGAGGTCCAGCAGATAGATCTCCTTATCCTTCAGCCGATGGGCACATCCCCCTTGGCAATGCGCTCCGCAATGCCCTCGGCAATGGCGGTCTTGCCCACACCGCTTCGCCGATAAGGCAGGGGTTGTTCTTCTGGCGGCGGCTCAAAATCTGGATGGTGCGGTAAATTTCGCGGTCGCGGCCAATGATATCGTCCAGTTTGCCTTCCCGGGCCTTGCGGGTCAGATTCTCGCAATAGGTATCCAGAAATTTGCGCTTAGGCGGTTTTTTGCCGTTTTTGCGGTCGGCCTTTTTGTCGCCATCCTTCTTCTCGCTGCTGGTAAAGCCCAGCGGGAAGGTGGCATTGCTGCCGGGGATCAGATCTTCGTCCATGCTGTCCGGATCAGCATCCTCGCCGCCGTTCGCCATGTTCATCATCATGGAGAGCGGGTTTGCATCGCCCATCTCCTCCATCATGCTTTCCATGCGGTTCTCCATGTTATCAAGATCCTGATCCGACATGCCGAACTGCTTCATCAGATCGTCCACCGGCTTGATGTGCAGCTCACGGGCGCAGTGCAGGCAGTAGCCCTCCTGCTTCATCTGACCATTGTCCATCCGCTGGATGAAGATGATCGCCGGACGTTTCTGGCATCGAATACAGACCATAGTTCCTCCTTTATGCAAAACCCTTTACAGGAAAGGTTGAAGAGATTGAAGATTTTGTAGTAAAGACTGCTGCTCATCACCGTATCGTTGAGCACATTCAGGTTTCCGCCTGTGATGACGATGATGCCCCACAGGATGCACAGCACCAAATAGATATCCAGCAGCGCCGTGGCACCGCCCACAAGCCAGCCAAGGCCGCGGTTTACCGTGCCAATGACCGGCAGCTTGTTCACAAGGCCCAGCACCGTGACCAGCATACTGACCAACAGGCGCAAAAGCGCGTAGAACAAGAAGAACAGCACCAGCGTGATCACCGGTGTGAGCAGGGGCTGCAGCACGTTTTCCACAATGGAATCGGCCAGCACCACTGCGTTATCAGCCAGCACAGCGCCAATGGAGCGCTCGCAGGCTGCCACGATGGAAGCGCGGAAAGAAGCAGGCAGGAAGCCCGCATACTTTTCCGCAATGCCGGAAAGGTCTACCGCACCGCCCGCAGCAATGTTTGCTGCGATCTGGGTGCGGAAGCCGCCTGCCAGCATGTGCTCGAACACCCAGCCGGCGCAGGCAGCGGAAAGCTCCTTGGCCCCCAGCAGACTGAACAGGTTGCCCACCAGCTGCACAATGGACGAAAGAAAGCCCTTGCGCGCATAGCGCACCACCAGAATGATCCATGCTGCCGTGCATATGATATCAAAAAGAAATGACGGATTCTTGAACATACCTTGTTTTCCCTGTTATTTTTATCACTTTCCCCGCAAGAGTGCTATTTCCGCATGATCTTCTCACCCAAAAATCACTGTCCGCTGGAAGCTGTCTGCTCCGGCGGTGTGACCACCTGCACCGTGTTGCCGCTGAGCACCATGATCTGCTTGCCCTCGATCAGTGCCTGCGGCCGGGCCGAAAGCGGCTGGCTCCACTGGAACTCGCCCACACCGTTGAAGCGCTCCACTGTGCTGTCGGTGAGCAGGTAGAAGCCGTCGTTCTTTGCCCGGATGATCTGGCTGGCCGAGAGCACGCTGCCGCTGTAACCCACGGTCAGCTCCCCGTCCAGCAGCACCGCCGTGCTGGTCTGGCCATTGCTCAGCAGCAGGGCCGCACCGTTACTGGTGTTGGACACGCTGACGAGGGTGCCGCCGCCAAAATCGTAGCTGGCGCGTTCGCCTGCGCTGCCGCCGCTCGTGTTATACAGCACGGCGCGGTTCTCATAAAGCACCAGCAAAAAGCCGTTGGACATCCAGCCCATCCACTGGGGCACACTGTTCTCGGAGCCAAGGCATACCGGGTCGCCCTGCGAGAGGGGCAGTACATAAAGGTTCGTGGTCAGCTGGCCGCCCACCGCCGATACAGCGGCCACGGCAAGGCGGCGGCTGTCCGGCGCAAAGGCCATGCGCAGCGGGGTGCCCTGCTCACTGGTCAGGTTCCACACCAGCTGCTGCTGCATACTGGAATTGTAAACGGTCAGCTTTGCCACGCTGTCGGTGCTGTCGGTCACAACAGCCACCTGTCCGGCATCTGCCACGGCGCACAGCGAGATGGTGCTGTCCATGGTTTTGGTATAAAGGTTCTGGGTGCGGCTTTCCACCCGAAGCTCATTGCCGGAGCGGTTGTACAGCACAAAGCGGGTCTTGCCTGCAGCAATGGCCGGGCGGGCATAGCCGCTCTGGATGCTGTTCAGGCGGGTGCCGCCAAGACTGTATACCACGCAGCTGTCGCCGCCCATCTCCACAAAGCTGCCAGACATCTGCGCCACCGCATCCGGGTCGGTGATGCCGGTCTGCTGCGGCCAGCCTGCGGCTGGTGCCAGCGCGATGACGGCAGTATCCACAAGGTCTTTTGCGCGCGCAATGGAAGACCCCACTGCGCCGGTGGCAAACAGGACAAGGATGGTCAGCACCGCTACGATGATGACGGTGCGGCGGATGCGCCGTGTGCGCACCCGGGCCCGGGCGGCTTCCAGATATTCGACGCGTCCGGCAGAAAGCGGCTCTCCTTCGGCGGAATGTCCGCCGCGGCGAATTTTGCTCATGAATGGTTCTCCTTACAGATCATACTCCACACACTTCAAAAACAGGCCCTTGGCGGGCAGGGTCGGCCCGGCGCGGCTGCGGTCACGGCTTTCCAGAATGGCGGGAATTTCCGCCGGGTCCAGCCGGCCTGCGCCCGCTTCGCACAAAGTGCCTGCCAGAATGCGCACCATGTTGTACAGGTAGCCGTCGGCGGTCACTTCAATGTCGATCTCGTCCCCCTTGCGGGTAACATGACAGTCCGTGATGGTGCGCACGGTATCGCCATGGGCTGCAGCGGAAGAGCCCGCCGCGCACAGGGCCAGAAAATCGTGCCTGCCCACGAACTGCTGCGCCGCCGCCTGCATTCTGGCTTCGTCCAGATGCCGGGGCACCCGGTGTAATAAGCCGCGTCAAAAGGCGAGTCGATGGGGTGGTTGTGGATGCGGTAGAGGTAGGTTTTGGTATGGGCCGCGTACCGGGCATGGAAATCCTCCGGCACCACCTGTGCGTCCAGCACCCGGATGTCCGGCGGCAGATGTTGGTTGAGCGCCAGCGGGAGCTTTGCCGCGGGATGCGGGTATCGGCGTGGAAGTTGAGCTTGAAGCCCAGCGCGTGCACCCCTGCATCGGTGCGGCTGCAGCCCTTGATATCGGGGCGGCTGCCCAGCACGGCCTGCAGCGCGTCCTGAAAGGTTTGGGTCACGCTGCGGCCATTGGGCTGCACCTGAAAGCCGCAGTAGTTCGTGCCGTCGTAGGCAAGGGTAAGTAAAAAGTTCTGCATGGAAACCCTTCCGTCAACGGCTTTGCCGTGCCACCTCCCTCAAAGAGGGAGGCTATAAGGCCCCCTCCTCGAGGGGGCTGTCGCCGAAGGCGACTGGGGGAGTTTTAAAAATTCGGGAACACCAGCCGGGAAGCAAGGATCACTGCAAAGCAGGCGATGCACACGGCAAGGTCGATATAATCCTGCTTTTCGCAGCGCAGCACCTTCAGGCGGGTGCGGCCGTCACCGCCCCGGTAGCAGCGGCATTCCATGGCCATGGCCAGCTCGTCCGCGCGGCGGAATGCCGAAATGAACAGCGGGATGAGCACCGGCACCAAGGCTTTTACCCGGTCGGTCATCTTGCCGGTGTCCAGCTGGGCACCGCGAGCCTTCTGGGCATTCATAATTTTGTCCGTCTCCTCAATGAGGGTGGGGATGAAGCGCAGGGCAATGCTCATCATCATCGCCAGCTCGTGCACCGGGAAGTGCAGTTTGCCCAAGGGCTTGAGCAGCTGCTCGATGGCATCCGTGAGCACGATGGGGCTGGTGGTGTAGGTGAGCAGGCTGGTGCCCGCGATGAGCGCCATGACGCGCACTGCCATCAGCACAGCATAGCGCACACCCTCGGCATAAATGGTCAAAAACCAGATGTGCACCAGCGGTTCGCCCTCGCCCGACACAAAGAACAGGTTCAGCACCGCTGTGAAGATCACGATGGGCAGGATGGGCTTCAGGCTCTTCAGGATCATTTTGCCGGGAATTTTTGCCACCTTGTACATTGCTGCAAGGAACAGAATGGAAAGGGCAAGGCCCAGCGGATTGGAAGCTGCAAACAGCAACACGATATAGGCGATGGTCAGCACCAGTTTCAGACGCGGGTCAAACCGGTGCACCAGACTGTTGCCCGGGAAGTGCTGGCCAATGGTGATATCTCTCAGCATCCGGCAGCGCCTCCTTCCTTCTTTGCTTCCCGCGGGAGCACAAGGCTCTCGCCTGCCTCCCGGCGGCGCTTGGCTTCCAGGATCATCTTGACCGCATAGGGGATGGTGTACACATCAGCGGGCACATCCACGCCCATCTCCCGCAGCTTGAGGAAGATTTTCGTCACCTGCGGCACGGAAAGCCCCAGCTCCAGCAGCTCCGGAGCGCGGGCAAAGACTTTTTCCACGGTGTCGTACATGGCAATTTTCTTGTTGCTCATCACCAGAACGCGGTTGGCGTACTTGGCAATGTCTCCATGCTGTGGGACACCAGCAGCACAGTGGTGCCGGTCTTTTTGTGGTACTCCTTCACCTCGCTGAGGATGTCGTCCCGTCCCTCCGGGTCAAGGCCCGCAGCAGGCTCGTCCAGCACCAGAATGCGGGGCTTCATGGCCATAACGCCCGCCACGGCCACCCGGCGCTTCTGGCCGCCGGAAAGCTCAAAGGGACTGCGCTCCAGCAGGGCCGGGTCAAGGCCCACGAAATCGGCGGCTTCATGCACGCGGCGGTCGATCTCGGCTTCGTCCAGACCCATGTTCTTGGGGCCGAACGCGATATCTTTATAACAGGTCTCCTCGAACAGCTGGTACTCCGGGTACTGGAACACCAGACCGGTGAGGAAGCGGAAGTCCCGGATCTTCTCCGGATCTTCCCACAGGTCGCGGCCATCGATATAAATTTTTCCGCTGGTAGCTTGTTCAGGCCGTTCATGTGGGTAATGAGGGTGCTCTTGCCGGAGCCGGTGGCCCCGATGATGCCCACAAAGTCGCCCTCTTCCACCGTAAAGCTCACATCGTCCAGCGCAGTGACCGCATTGGGCATGCCGGGGTTGTAGACGTAGCTCAGATGTTCTACTTTGATGATATCTGCCATTTGCGTCTGCCCCCCTTACTGCAAAAGCTCGTACAGAGCCTGTGCGCATTCGCCGGTGTCTATGATGCCCTCCGGCATCGGGATGCCGGCCTTCACCAGCTCGTCCCGCAGCTCTGCGCCTGCGGCACATCCAGATGCAGGGAACGCACCTTCTCGGTCTGGCTGAACACCTCTTTGGGGGTGCCCTCCATCACCACATGGCCCTTGCTCATCACCAGCACACGGTCTGCCTGCGCAGCTTCCTCCATGTAGTGGGTGATGGACACCACGGTGATGCCCATGTTCCTGTTCAGATAGTGGATGGTCTGCATCACCTGCTCACGGCCCCGGGGGTCCAGCATGGCGGTGGCTTCGTCCAAAATCAGGCAGTCCGGCCGCATGGCAACAACGCCTGCAATGGCAACGCGCTGCTTCTGGCCGCCGGAAAGGTTGTGGGGTGCGCGCTCGCGGTACTCATAGATGCCGGCCATCTTCATGGAGTCGTCCACGCGGCGGCGCATTTCCTCCGGTGGCACGCCAAGGTTTTCCAGTGCAAAGGCAACGTCTTCCTCCACCACGGTGGCAACGATCTGATTGTCCGGGTTCTGGAACACCATGCCCACGGTCTGGCGGATATCATAGATCTTGTCATCATCTGCGGTGTCCATGCCCTCCACGTAGACCTTGCCGCTCTCCGGCAGCAGGATAGCGTTGAAGTGCTTTGCCAGCGTGGACTTGCCGCAGCCATTGGCACCCAGCACGGCCACGAATTCGCCGCGCTTTACTTCCGTTGAGACACCGTCCAGTGCGTAAACCGGCTGGTCGCTGTCGTAGCGGAATTTCAGATTTTGTGCTGTTAAAATCGTCTCTTCCATTTGTGTTTCTCTTTCTGGTGGTGCGCCCCTCTGAAAGGGGCTGTACCCCATCCTTGGATCTTCTTCATTTTTTCAGGAAGGCTGCCTTTGGGCGGCCCCTCCCGTGAAAATGCGTTTGGAGCGGCCCGCAGGCCGCGACAAACGCAAAATTAAAAATCTATTTTCCGCTGAATATGGCCAGAGCAAAGCGGAGGCCATTTCAATCGTTTCGGCTTATTTATTCTTCCCAGATGGCGGTTGCGCCGCAGGGCACCACGCCGCCGGTGGCAGAGACCGGCAGGCCGATCTCGTCGCAGGAGGTCTCGCCGCCAAAGCGGGGCACCAGCGTGGTCTTGAGCATATATTCCATGACCGCCGGGGACAGGCCGGTGGTGTAGCTGTTCACTGCAAAAAACAGCGGCGTATCGCTCAGCACCTCTTCGCACTGGCTGATGAGGTCGTAGATGCAGTCCTCCAGCTTCCAGATCTCACCGCCGGGGCCGCGCCCGTAGCTGGGCGGGTCCATGATAATGCCGTCGTAGGTGTTGCCGCGGCGTTTTTCGCGGGCAACGAACTTGGCACAGTCGTCCACCAGCCAGCGGATGGGCCGGTCGCAAGGCCGCTTGCCGCAGCATTGTCCTTGCCCCACGCCACGATGCCCTTGGAGGCATCCACATGGCAGACGGTGGCACCTGCCGCCGCACAGGCCAGCGTGGCACCGCCGGTGTAGCCGAACAGGTTCAGTACCTTTACCGGGCGCTGCGCACGAGCTTTCTGGGCGTACCATGCCCAGTTGACAGCCTGCTCCGGGAACACGCCGGTGTGCTTGAAGCCGGTGGGGCTGACGATGAGGGTGAGCTTATCCTCGCCCTCGCCGCAGCTGATCTTCCACTTTTCGGGCAGACGGCGCTTGTACTCCCACTCGCCGCCGCCCTGATTGGAGCGGTGATAAACAGCATCTGCCTTTGCCCACAGCGGGCTCTGCTTGGGCGTTTTCCACACCACCTGCGGGTCCGGGCGGATGAGGATGGTCTCACCCCAGCGCTCCAGACGGTTGCCGTCGGTAGCATCCAGCAGTTCATAGTCTTTCCAGGTATCTGCAGGGCGCATAGCGTCCTCCCTTCTCTTTTATCCGTTTCTTACTGGCCCAGAATGCGCTTGTTGATCTTATCCACGATGCGGTCGGCGCAGCGGTGGATGGCGTCCAGATCCTGCCCTTCCACCATCACGCGGATCTTCGGCTCGGTGCCGGACACCCGCACCAGCACGCGGCCCATGCCCATAAGCTTCTGCTGCTCGTTCTCAATGAAACCGGCCAGCACCTCGTCCTCTTTGTAGGCTTTTTTCTGGGCGGCGTTGGCGGTCACATTCACCAGCACCTGCGGATACTGGGCGTAGATGCCGTTCAGTTCGCTCATCTTCTTGCCGCTCTCCGCCAGCAGCTTGAGCAGCTTGCCGGCGGTCAGCTCACCGTCGCCGGTGGTGGCATGGTGCAGCAGGATGACATGGCCGCTCTGCTCGCCGCCGATGGCAAAGCCGTTCTCGCGCATGTTTTCCAGCACGTAGCGGTCGCCCACGGCAGTCTTTTCGGTGTTGATGCCCTGACTCTCCATATATTTGATGAAGCCCAGATTGGACATGACCGTAACCACGGCGGTGTCGCCGTCCAGACGGCCTTTTTCCTTCATGGTCATGGCCAGCAGGGCAATGATCTTGTCGCCGTCCATCTCCTGACCCTTTTCGTCGCAGCCAAGGCAGCGGTCGGCATCGCCGTCAAAGGCAATGCCGCAGTCAAAACCGCCTTCCACCACGGCCTTTTCCAGATTTTCCAGATGGGTGCTGCCCACGCCCCTGTTGATGTTCTGGCCGTCCGGCGCAATGCCGATAAAAGTGCACTTTGCGCCAGACGGGGGAACAGCTTCTGCGCCACGGCAGCCGAAGCGCCGTTTGCACAGTCGATGCAGACGTTCAGGCCGGTCAGGTCGCCGTGGATGGACTCATACAGGTGATCCACATAGTCCTGCAGGCCGTCATCGCGGCGGTACACACGGCCCACCTCGGCACCGGTCTTCAGCTCAATGCCCGCGCAATTGTTGTCGATGTAGGCTTCGATCTGGTTCTCCACCTCGTCCGGCAGCTTATAGCCGGTACCGGCAAAGATCTTGATGCCGTTGAACTCCATCGGATTGTGGGAGGCAGAGATCACGATGCCGGCATCGGCATTGTACTTGCCCACCAGATAGGCCACAGCGGGCGTTGGCAGAACGCCCAGACTTTCCACATCCGCACCCACGCTGCACAGACCGGCGGTCAGGGCTGCTTCCAGCATATCGCCGGACTGGCGGGTGTCCTTGCCGATCAGGATGCGCGGACGGTGGCCGGTGCTGCCGGTGAGCACCGCAGCAGCGCCGCGGCCGATCTTCATTGCCAGCTCACAGGTCAGGTCTGCGCCTGCAACACCGCGCACACCATCGGTTCCAAAATATTTTCCCATAATAATACCCCACTTTCAAAAAGTGTTTTCTTTAGAACAAACTCTGCTGCCCGTTGTCTTCGGGCGCAGCGGCCTCCGGCGCTTTCAGGCCAGATGTTCGTAGGCCAGCCGCGTTGCGCAGCGGCCCCGGGGCGTCCGGGTCAGAAAGCCCATCTGCATCAGATACGGCTCACACAGGTCTTCCAGCGTGACGGATTCCTCGCCGAGGGCCGCCGCCAGCGTTTCCAGACCCACCGGCCGCCGTTGTACATTTCAATGATCGCACGCAGCATACTGCGGTCCAGTTCGTCCAGACCCAGTGCGTCCACGTCCATCCGCTTGAGGCCCATCAGGGCCACATCCCGGTCAATGATGCCGTCGCCCAGCACGGTGGCAAAGTCGCGGATGCGCTTCAAAAAGCGGTTTGCCACGCGGGGCGTGCCGCGGCTGCGCTTGGCCAGCTCGTAAGCACCTTCCGGCGTGATGGGCTGGTCGAGGATGCCTGCCGAGCGCTGGATGATCTTGCTCAGTTCATCCGGGCTGTACAGCTCCAGCTTGAGCAGCACGCCAAAGCGGTCGCGCAGAGGCCGGTGATCTGGCCTGCACGGGTGGTGGCACCCACCAGCGTGAACCGCGGCAGGTTGATGCGGATGCTCTGGGCGCTGGGGCCTTTGCCGATCATGATATCCAGCGCATAGTCTTCCAGTGCCGGATACAGCACCTCTTCCACCTGACGGGACAGGCGGTGGATCTCGTCGATGAACAGTACATCGCCCTCCTGCAGATTGGTGAGCAGGGCGGCAAGGTCGCCGGGCTTTTCAATGGCCGGGCCGCTGGTAATACGGATCTGTACGCCCATTTCGTTGGCAATGATGCCTGCCAGTGTGGTCTTGCCAAGCCCGGCGGGCCGTAGAGCAGGATGTGGTCCATCGGTTCGCCGCGCCGCTTGGCAGCTTCCAAGTAAATTTTCAGGTTCTGCTTGACCTTTTCCTGCCCGATATAGTCTTCCAGATGCTGCGGGCGGAGGTTGTTTTCCTCGCTGTCCGCCGCCGTCATGCCGGGCTGCATCATTTTTGCGCCGTACAGCGCAGTTTCGTCCTGCATTCTTTACCTCCTGCCTGCCATGCTGCGCAAGGCCAGTTTGATGATCTCTTCCACGGGCAATGCCGCGTCGATCTTGGAAACGGCAAGCGCTGCTTCGCTCTGGCTGTACCCCAGCGACACCAGCGCCGCAATGGCCTGACTGCTGCCCTGAGAAGCCTGTGTGTCGGCGGAAGCACCTGCCACATCTTCCAGCGAAATGCCATCCACAAAGCCCTTGGCGACCTTATCCTTCAGCTCCAGCACGATGCGCTGTGCAAGCTTCGGCCCCACGCCGGAAGCCGCCTTGAACGCCT
>ENA-OQEB01000660-OQEB01000660.1-human-gut-metagenome-genome-assembly--contig:-NODE-660-length-14001-cov-2.221421_pt1 | contig 14001 bp, 14 predicted proteins | sample MGYA00242787_ERZ504619 | MGnify/ENA primary metagenome ERZ504619 (study PRJEB26092, sample SAMD00036317) | human gut metagenome | host: Homo sapiens | study: EMG produced TPA metagenomics assembly of... | reverse complement strand
GCCGGCAAACGCATGAAGAAGAAAGAGCTCGTCAAAGTACTGCTGGAATTCTTCCACACAAAGCAAGACGAAGTATTATCCCTGAAATACATCTTTGAACAACTCCACCTCACCACACATCCGCTGAAGATGCTGTGCATGGACATCTTGTCCGAACTGTCGATGGACGACTACATCACAGAAGTGGACAAGCACAAATACAAGCTGAACAACCACGGCGTGGAAATGACCGGAACCTTCCAGCGCAAGAGCAACGGCAAGAATTCCTTTATACCGGAAGGTGGAGGCGAACCGATATTCGTGGCCGAACGCAACTCGGCACACGCCATGAACAATGATAAAGTGCGTATCGCCTTCTATGCCAAGCGTCGCGGACGCGAAGCCGAAGGAGAAGTCATCGAGATACTGGAACGTGCCAACGACACCTTCGTGGGTACCCTGGAAGTTGCCAAGTCATACGCTTTCCTTGTAACGGAAAACCGTACGCTTGCCAACGACATCTTCATCCCCAAAGAAAAGTTGAAAGGCGGCAAGACGGGCGACAAAGCCATCGTAAAGGTGGTGGAATGGCCCGACAAAGCCAAGAACCCCATCGGCCAGGTAATCGACATCCTGGGGCGCGCAGGAGACAATACCACCGAGATGCACGCCATCCTGCGGAATTCGGCCTGCCCTATGTCTACCCCGCTGCCGTAGAGAAAGCTGCCGACAAGATACCCGCCGAAATCTCCGCCGAGGAAATAGCCCGACGTGAGGACTTCCGGGGTGTGACCACCTTCACCATCGACCCCAAGGATGCCAAGGACTTCGACGACGCCCTCTCCATCCGCAAACTGAAAGGGGGACTTTGGGAAGTAGGCGTACACATTGCCGACGTGACCCACTACGTGAAAGAGGGCGGCATCATAGACAAGGAAGCCGAGAAGCGTGCCACATCCGTCTACCTCGTAGACCGCACCATCCAATGCTCCCCGAACGGTTGTGTAATTTCATCTGTTCACTCCGCCCCGACGAAGAGAAGCTTGCCTACTCCGTCATCTTTGAAATGACGGAAAAAGGCGAAGTGAAGAACTCACGCGTGGTACATACCGTCATCAAGAGCGACCGCCGCTTCACCTACGAAGAAGCCCAGGAGATTATAGAAACCGGCAAAGGAGACTTCCAGGAAGAGGTGCTCCAACTGGATAAGCTTGCCAAAATACTGCGTGAGAACCGCTTTAAGGCAGGAGCCATCAACTTCGACCGCTACGAAGTGAAGTTCGAAATTGACGAGAAGGGCAAACCCGTCAGCGTCTACTTCAAGGAGTCGAAAGATGCCAACAAGCTGATAGAGGAGTTCATGCTGCTTGCCAACCGCACCGTAGCCGAAAAGATAGGCCGCGTGCCCAAAGGCAAGAAAGCCAAAGTGTTGCCATACCGTATTCACGACCTCCCCGACCCGGAGAAGCTGGACAACCTGGCACAGTTCATCGCCCGTTTCGGCTACAAGCTGCGTACCAGCGGTACAAAGACCGACATCTCCAAGTCCATCAACCACCTGCTGGACGACATCCAGGCAAGAAGGAGGAGAACTTGATTGAAACCGTCTCCATCCGCGCCATGCAGAAGGCACGCTACTCCGTGCATAACGTGGGGCACTATGGTTTGGCTTTCGATTACTATACCATTTCACCTCGCCCATCCGCCGCTATCCGGATATGATGGTACACCGTCTGCTCACCAAGTACTTGGACCAGGGAGGCCGCACCGTGTCCGAACAGAAATACGAAGCCCTCTGCGAACACAGCAGCAGCATGGAGCAGATAGCCTCCAACGCGGAACGCGCCTCCATCAAGTACAAGCAAGTAGAATTCATGACCGAACGCCTGGGACAGACCTTCGACGGCGTCATCTCCGGCGTAACGGAATGGGGACTCTACGTGGAGCTGAATGAGAACAAGTGCGAAGGCATGATTCCTATCCGCGACCTCGACGATGACTATTACGAATTCGACGAAAAGAACTACTGCCTGCGCGGACGCCGCAAAAATAAAATTTATAGTCTGGGAGATGCCATTACCATTAAGGTGGCACGCGCTAACTTGGAAAAGAAGCAGCTGGACTTTGCACTGGTGTAACCTCACCCCCGACCCCTCTCCGAAAGAGAGGGGAGAGGAGAGCAATGAATTGAAAACTTGCGAAACTTGAGTGAAGTGAAATAAAGAATAACCCTACAATATTAAATATCCCCACTTCCCCACTCCCCTCTCTTTCGGAGAGGGGCCGGGGGTGAGGCTTTGCACATGAAGACAATTACTATTACAGACCCTACACAGATTGAGGAAATTATCCGTAAATGCCCATACTGCATAGTGGGCATCACAGACCTTGAAGGAAACCCATATACGGTTCCCATGAACTTTGCCTATCAAGACGGGGTAATATACTTGCATTCCGGCCCGGAAGGCAGTAAAGTGGAGATGGTAACAAAGCACCCGCAAGTTTGCATCACCTTCTGCGAAGGACACGAGCTGGTTTATATGCACCGGCAAGTGGCATGCAGCTACAGCATGAAGTCGCGCAGTGTTATCTGTCGTGGGAAAGTACACTTCGTGGAAGACATGGAAGAGAAGCGACGCGTACTCGACATGCTGATGAAGCAATATACGGAAAATGAATGCAAATATGCTGAACCCGCCGTACGCAATGTCAAGATATGGGAAGTAAAAGTAGAGAAAATAAGCTGCCGGTCATTCGGGTTAAGACCAAGCGAACTATAAATACCATCTGCCGGTCACCTGCTCCACATTGATGGAGCGGATAACCGGCAGAAATATTTACTTTTACAACGGATATTCCTCAAATGCATACAACAGCGTCGAAAGATACCGTTCTCCCGTATCGGGCAGCAGCGCTACAATCGTCTTTCCTTCATTCTCGGGCAACCGTGCCAAGCGGGTAGCTGCAGCAACGGCAGCTCCGAAGAGATGCCGACCAGCAGTCCCTCATACTTCGCCAGTTCGCGACCCGTACGGATGGCGTCATCATTGGATACCAGCAGCACTTCGTCTATCACGGCACTGTTATAGTTCTTCGGCACAAATCCGGCACCGATACCTTGTATTTTATGGGGACCGGGCTTCCCACCGGAAAGTACGGGAGAATCTTCGGGCTCCACAGCCACAATCCTTACCTTTGGGTTATTGGCTTTCAAGGCTGCACCCACACCACTCACTGTGCCTCCCGTACCTACACCGGCCACGAAAATATCCACCCGGCCGTCTGTATCACGCCAGATTTCTTGTCCGGTAGTACGCTCGTGCATTGCCGGATTGGCAGGGTTGTCAAATTGCTGTAGAATCAGCGAGCCGGGGTTGGCGGCTTTCAGTTCTTCGGCACGGGCTATGGCGCCTTTCATACCGTCGGCACCCGGAGTCAGTACCAATTCCGCACCGAGGGCTTTCAAAAGGTTGCGGCGTTCCAAGCTCATTGTGTCGGGCATCGTCAGTATCAGCTTGTAACCTTTGGCGGCGGCTACAAAAGCCAGCCCCACGCCCGTATTGCCACTGGTAGGCTCGATGAGGGTGGCGCCGGGCTTCAACAGCCTTTTGCCTCGGCATCTTCTATCATGGCAAGCGCCACGCGGTCCTTCACACTGCCGGCGGGGTTAAAATATTCCAATTTGGCGATAACACGGGCTTTCAGACGCTTATTCTTGTTATAATTATTCAACTCCAGCAAGGGAGTGTTGCCTACCAGGTCGGTAAGGCGTTCTGCTATCTTCTTCATAATCCAACTGTTTTTAAATTCCTCATTCCCCTAAGGGAAAAGACTAACAATCCGGAGTGGAACGAGGTATGTTATTTCTTACAAGACAAAAGTAGCGCAAAATTGGTTCGTAGAAAATACCACAAATATGGTAAATACGTACTATAAATGAGGGATATGTAGGATATTTGACGAGTATTTCCTATCTTTGTTGCCACTTTTAAACTTAAGGATATCATAATGAGTCCACTCAACTTTACCCACATTTTGACACAAGCAGTCGATGAGCTATCGGAAAGCGAATCATACAAAGGACTGTTTCACCAGCATACGGACGGCAACCCGCTGCCTTCGGCAAAAGTGCTGCGCGACATCATCGAACTGGCGCGAGCCATCATCTTCCCCGGATATTTCGGAAATTCTACGGTCAACAGCCGTACGGTGACTTACCATATCGGTGTCAATGTCGAACGCTTGTTCGACCTGCTGACCGAGCAAATCCTTGCCGGCCTCTGCTTTGCAGGCGACGGCGAATGCAACTGTTGTACCGAGCTCCAACGGGAAGAAGCCGCCTTATTGGCTGCCAAGTTCATCAGCAACCTGCCGGCAATGAGACGTACACTCGCCACAGATGTGGAAGCCGCCTACAACGGTGACCCCGCCGCACAGTCGTTCGGCGAAGTCATCAGCTGCTATCCGGCCATCCGCGCCATCAGCAACTACCGCATCGCACACGAGTTGCTCAAGTTGGGTGTTCCCCTCATTCCCCGCATCATCACCGAGATGGCGCACAGTGAAACGGGAATCGATATCCATCCAGGAGCGGAAATAGGTGGTTATTTTACCATCGACCACGGTACGGGTGTGGTAATCGGCGAGACCTGCATCATCGGCAACAACGTGAAGCTGTACCAGGGTGTGACCCTCGGTGCCAAGAGCTTCCCGCTAGACGAAGACGGCAAGCCCATCAAGGGTATTCCCCGCCATCCCATTCTGGAAGACAATGTGATAGTCTATTCCAACGCCACCATATTGGGACGCATCACCATCGGACAAGGAGCCACCGTAGGCGGCAATATCTGGGTGACAGAAGATGTTCCCGCAGGAGCAAGGATTGTACAGACAAAGGCCAAGAAGTAAGTCACAAACAACCAATAAACAATTAAAATCGTAAATAACTCAAATCAGCAGTTCAAGTAGTTAAATGGTTATCAGCCACTAATGAGAGAAACGAGTGACAACTACCCAGATTGCCGATTCACATAAAGTAAATGCATAGATGAGCGAACAATCTTTTGAAATGATTGCCAAAACCTTCCAAGGACTGGAAGAGGTACTGGCACAAGAGCTGACTGCACTGGGCGCCAACGAAATAGAAATAGGCCGCCGCATGGTATCTTTCAGTGGTGATAAGGAAATGATGTACAAGGCAAACTTCTGCCTGCGTACAGCCATCCGGATACTGAAACCCATCAAACACTTCACAGCCAAGGATGCCGACGAGGTTTACGAACAGATTAAAGCCATCCGATGGGAAGACTATCTGGATACGGACAAGACCTTTGCCGTGGACGCGGTTGTATTCAGTGAAGAGTTCCGTCATTCCAAGTTCGTTTCCTACAAGGTGAAGGATGCCATCGTGGACTATTTCCGCGAGAAGACCGGCGAACGTCCCGGCGTGCGTGTCAACAAACCGGACGTGCTGCTGAACATACACATTGCCGAAACCAAATGTACGCTGTCTCTCGACTCCAGCGGCGAATCGCTGCACCGCCGCGGTTATCGCCAGGAAGCAGTAGAGGCCCCGCTGAATGAGGTGCTGGCCGCCGGCATGATATTGATGACCGGCTGGCGTGGCGAATGTGACCTGATAGACCCGATGTGTGGTTCGGGAACCATTCCCATCGAAGCGGCGCTGATTGCACGCAACATCGCTCCGGGCGTATTCCGCAAGGAGTTCGCTTTCGAGAAGTGGGTGGATTTTGACCAGGAGCTGTTCGACACGATATACAATGACGACAGCCAGGAACGTGAATTTACGCATAAGATATACGGTTACGACAACAGCCCGAAGGCAAACGAAATTGCCACACACAATATAAAGGCTGCCGGCGTAAGCAAGGACGTGGTATTGAAGCTGCAACCTTTCCAGCAATTCGAGCAACCTGCGGAGAAATCCATCATCATCACCAATCCTCCCTACGGTGAGCGTATCTCTACCAACGACCTGCTGGGCCTTTACTCCATGATTGGCGAGCGTCTGAAACATGCCTTTACGGGCAACACCGCATGGATTCTTTCTTACCGGGAAGAGTGCTTCGACCAAATCGGGCTAAAAGCCACCTCCAAGATACCTTTATTCAATGGTGCGCTGGAATGCGAATTCCGCCAGTACGAATCTTCGATGGAAAGTACAAGGAATTCCGTGCCGAAGGCGAGGAGTTGAGCAAGGAGCGCAAAGAATTTCGTCCGGCTTCTGGGGAACGGAAAGAGTTCAAACCCGGAGAAAGACGCGAATTCCGTCCCCGATTCAGCGGAGAGAGACGTGAATTCGGTAGCGAAAGACGCGAGTTCAACGGCGAACGCAGACCAAAAGAATTCAAGGACGGCGAAAAGCGCGAATTCCGTCCGCGTGAAAGAAGAGAGTTCAAAGACGGGGAAAGACGGGAGTTCAAGCCGAGGGAAAGACGTGAATTCGGTGGAGAACGCAGAACAAGGTTGGGTGAGTCTTACCCGGAAAGCAAAAGAAGAGAGGCGGGAAAGAAGGAAGAAGAATAACACGAACAATGACAAGGAGAATGAATGCAAAGAAAATAAGTAAGAGCATTCTTGCACTGCTGATAACAGTACCTGCTCTGCTTGCAACAAACGCTATGGCACAAGAACTGAAAAAGCCGACCCTGGAAGATCTGATTCCCGGAGGTGAGACCTACCACAAACCGGAAAACAAATCGTACCAGTGGTGGGGCGATGCCGCTTGTCTGGAACTTGGCATCGACAATATAGAAGGTACATGGGCTGTCAAAGGATTAGGTGCCAAGCCCGGAGAGAAATTCACTGCCATCACATTGGAAGAAGCCAACGCGCTGCTGGAAGAAAAAGGACTTGGAAAACTGCGTCACTTTCATGCTGCAAAGGCTGTCAACGTACCCCGAGGCGTCAATCTGGTATTCAAGTCCAAATAGACCCACTCCTGCTGCTGAACACCGGCAAGTACCGTGCCCTCGTCGACTGGAAGAAGAAAAAAGTCATCTGGAGCCAGCCTTGCCCCGCCCAAGCCGCAAATGAGGATTGGAACGAGGTAAGCCGCCATTTGGCTTATACTATCGGCAATAATCTCTATGTGATGACCGGTGACGGGCAAACCCTGAAAGTCACCAACGAACCGGAAGGTATCGTCTGCGGACAAAGTGTGCACCGCAATGAATTCGGCATTTCAAAAGGCACTTTCTGGAATCCTGCCGGGGACCTGCTGGCCTTTTATCGAATGAACGAAAGCATGGTCACCCCCTATCCATTGGTTGACATCACGACAAGAATAGCACTGGTGGATAAAATACGCTACCCCATGGCCGGCATGCTCAGCCATCAGGTAAAGGTAGGTATCTACAATCCGGCTACTCAAAAGACCATCTACCTGGACATGGGCGACCCAAAAGACCGCTACTTCACCAACATCACCTGGGCACCGGATGGCAAAAGCTCTATCTGATAGAGCTAAACCGAGACCAAAACCACTCCGAACTGTGCCGGTACGATGCTGAAAGCGGAAAGCTGCAACAAGTGCTCATCGAAGAGAGACATCCCAAATATGTGGAGCCGCAATCTCCCATTCTATTCCTGCCATGGGACAGCCACAAGTTCATCTATCAAAGCCAGCGTGACGGCTTCAACCATCTGTACCTATACAATACGGAAGGGGAAGCTGCTGAAGCAACTCACCTCCGGCCCCTGGCTTGTACAAGACATCGTAGGTTTTAACCGGAACACGAAAGAGCTCATCATCAAGAGTACGGAAATCTCTCCTTTGCAGAGCAACCTTTACGCTGTCAACCTGAAGAATGGCAAACGCAGCTTGATAGGAGACCCAACCGGCATGCACTCGGCACAAATTTCCGGTTTCATGGGAACTTACCTCATCGACAATGCCTCTTCGCCCACTTGCCCCCGTATCATAAAACTGATGTCCACCAACCCGAAAAAACAACGGGAACACACACTGCTGACAGCCAAGAACCCCTACGAAGGCTTTGAAATGCCCAGCATAGAAGTAGGCACCATCAAAGCCGCCGACGGCAAGACAGACTTGTACTACCGCCTGATAAAGCCTGCCGACTTCGACCCGGCAAAGAAGTATCCCGCCATCGTCTACGTATACGGCGGCCCGCACGCCAGATGATAACGAACGGCTGGATGAACGATGCCCGCGGCTGGGACATCTACATGGCAAACAAAGGCTACATCATGTTCAGCCTCGACAACCGTGGCAGCAGCAACCGTGGACTGGAGTTTGAAAACGCCACCTTCCGCCAGCTGGGCATCGAAGAGGGCAAAGACAGGTGAAGGGCGTAGAATTCCTGAAAAGCCAGCCTTATGTGGACGGAGAGCGTATCGGAGTGCACGGCTGGAGCTTCGGAGGACACATGACTACGGCGCTGATGCTGCGCTATCCCGAAATTTTCAAGGTAGGCGTTGCCGGCGGACCGGTTATCGACTGGGGATACTACGAGATAATGTACGGTGAGCGCTATATGGACACTCCGCAAGCGAACCCGGAAGGCTACAAGCAGACAAATCTGAAAAACCTTGCCGGTAACTTGAAAGGACATCTGCTCATCATACACGACGACCACGACGACACCTGCGTGCCGCAGCACACCCTTTCATTCATGAAGGCGTGCGTGGATGCCCGTACCTATCCCGATTTGTTTATCTATCCCACGCACAAGCACAACGTCCTGGGACGCGACCGTGTGCATCTGCACGAGAAGATAACAAGATATTTTGAAGAATATCTTTAATGTACAATGTACAATTTGCTATGCAGTGCGGGCGTGCAAATAGGGAGTAGATGGTAGAAGAAAGAAGAGAATAAAAGAGAGAATAAATCATTAAGTATAACAATCTGTACAACTTACCTGATGCCCCACAGCACAGACAAATTGTACATTGTAAATTGTAAATGAACCCATGAAAGTATTATTATTAGGCTCCGGTGGCCGCGAACACGCTCTGGCATGGAAGATTGCCCAAAGCCCGAAAGTAGAGAAACTATATATTGCGCCCGGCAATGCAGGTACAAGCGAAGCAGGCGAGAATGTGAACCTGAAGGCGACAGACTTTCCCGCACTCAAGGCCTTTGCCCTTGAGAAAGAAATCGACATGATTGTTGTGGGTCCCGAAGACCCGTTGGTACAAGGCATCTTCGACAGCTTCAAGGAAGACCCTGCCACCTGCCATATCGACATCATCGGCCCCACCGCCAAAGGTGCTACACTGGAAGGTAGCAAGGAATTTGCCAAAGCTTCATGATGCGCCACAACATCCCCACTGCCCGCTACAAGAGCATCACCGCCGACAACTTGCAGGAGGGACTCGACTTCCTCGCTTCCCTCGAAGCGCCTTACGTACTGAAGGCCGACGGACTGTGTGCAGGCAAGGGCGTGCTGATTCTCCCCACACTGGAAGAAGCTCAGAAAGAGCTGAAGGAAATGCTGGACGGCATGTTCGGCGATGCCAGCGCCACGGTAGTCATTGAAGAGTTCCTCAGCGGCATCGAATGTTCCGTATTCGTGATGACAGACGGCCGCCACTATAAGGTATTGCCCGTAGCCAAAGATTACAAGCGTATCGGCGAAGGCGACAAAGGCCTCAACACCGGCGGTATGGGCAGCGTTACTCCCGTACCTTTTGCCAACGAAACATTTATGGAAAAAGTACGCACCCGCATCATCGAACCTACCGTAAACGGTCTGCTGGAAGAAGAAATCGGCTACCAAGGCTTCATCTTCCTGGGACTTATCAACGTGAAGGGCGAACCGATGGTGATTGAATACAACGTCCGCATGGGCGACCCCGAAACCGAAAGTGTAATGCTGCGTATCAAGAGCGACCTGGTAGACCTACTCGAAGGCGTTGCCCAGGGCGGCCTCGACCAGCGTACACTGGAATTCGACCCACGCACAGCCGCTTGCGTCATGCTGGTGAGCGGAGGATATCCGGAAGCCTACGAAAAGGGCAAGGTGATGACCGGATTCGAGAAGGCTGCCGAAACAGACAGCATCCTCTTCCATGCCGGAACAGCCACCAAAGACGGACAGACCGTAACCTCCGGTGGCCGTGTCATCGCCGTCTGCTCCTATGGTGAAACGAAGGAAGAAGCCTTGCAGAAGAGCTACCGCGTGGCCGACATGATAGACTTCGAGAAGAAATATTTCCGTCGCGACATCGGATTTGACTTATAAATGAGAACGAAGAGATTCCAGAACCGGATAACGGCAGGGCGGTTCACACTACCCACCGCTATCCTGATTTCAGTATCCTGCTGGATACTGACCGCTGTTCTGTTGCCCGAGACGGAGACACAGCAAAGCGGATATTCCCTTTGGGAAACATTCTGCGACTTCTGCATCCCCACCTGGGCAAACCGTCTCTTCAGCTTTATTCTGTATGCCGTCATCGGGTACTTCCTGATACAGCTCAACAATACGTTCGCCATCATCCGGATGCGGGCATCGGTACAGACTTCTGTCTACTTCCTGCTGATATCCGTCTGCCCCAGCCTGCACATGCTGTATGCGGGAGACTTGGCAGCCGCCTCCTTCCTGGTGGCACTGTTTTCCTCTTCAAGAGCTACCAGCAGGCACGGCCCACAGGCAGTCTCTTCCACGCCTTTGTCTTCATCGGACTGGGCAGCCTGCTTTTTCCGCAGCTCATGCTGTTTGTCCCCATCTTCTGGATAGGTGCCTACAACTTCCAGTCTCTCCAACCAAAAGTTTCTTCGCCTCCTTGGTAGGATGGAGCGTACCCTACTGGCTGTTGCTGGGACACGCCCTCTACTACGGGCAAATGGAACTCTTCTGCCAGCCTTCCGCGAGCTGGTGACCTTCGCTCCCACCCGGTTCGACTATCAGCCGTGGGAACTCGCCACCTCGGGTATCTCCTTGTTCTGTTCATCGTCAGCGCGGCACACTGTCTCATTGCCGGCTATGAAGACAAGATACGCACCCGGAGCTATCTACACTTCCTCATCCTGCTGAATTTCTGCATCTTTGTCTATATCGGACTGCAACCGGTATTGAGTGTCCACCTGATGTCCTTCCTGCTCATCGGTGTCAGCATCCTGGCGGGACACTTGTTTGTACTGACAAATAGCCGCAGTTCCAATATATTCTTCATTTGTGCATTTATCGGATTATTCATTCTATTAGGATTCAATATATGGACGCTTTTGTAGATACACTCGTACAGCTGCTGATTGACTGGGGATATGTCGGTCTGTTCATCTCTGCCCTATTGGCAGGAAGCATCATTCCGTTCAGTTCCGAGATAGTGATGGTAGCACTGGTCAAGGTCGGTCTGAGCCGGCACTGTGCGTACTCTCCGCCACCTTGGGAAATACGCTGGGAGGCATGACGTGCTACTACATGGGACGTCTGGGACGTATAGACTGGATTGAGAAATATTTCAAGGTAAAAAGGGAAAAGATAGAACGGATGCAGCATTTCCTCCAAGGGAAAGGGGCACTGATGGCTTTCTTCGCCTTTCTGCCTTTTGTGGGAGAGGCTATAGCCATTGCACTGGGCTTCATGCGCAGTAATCTGATGCTGACCACCACGTCCATGTTTGCAGGGAAACTGGTGCGCTACATAGCTATGCTGTGGCACTGCAAGGAGCCATTTCGATGATGAATTATTGACATGTAGTGAGTTTGAGCAATAGATGTATAGATACAACGCGTTGGATGTATAGATGCAACGTGCTGGATGTATAGATGCAGCACGCTGGATATATAGGCGCAACAACACGCTGAATCACAGAGAATTAAACTAAATAAAAACATTCAACAAAAGCAGAAGTGATGCAACGAATCATAGAGAAGACGGAAGACGGAAGTGCGACACTGTTTGTACCGGAACTGAATGAACATTATCATTCGGTAAAGGGGGCACGTACAGAGTCACAGCACATCTTCATCGACATGGGACTGAAAGCATCCGCTACTGCCCGCCCGCATATCCTTGAAATCGGTTTCGGCACCGGACTGAATGCCCTGCTTACACTGGAAACTGCCGAAAAGGAAAAGAGACCTGTGCACTATATCGGTATTGAACTCTATCCGCTTGCATGGCCGGAGGTGGATGCGCTAAAATATAGCGACAATCCTCTGTTCGAGGAACTGCATCGGGCTGCGTGGGAAGAAGAAGTTGCCATAACTCCTTATTTCACACTGAGAAAAGTGCGGGCAGATGTCGAAACAATAAGCATTGACAGTTTGTTAATGATTAATAAATCTCCGTTCGATGTTGTCTACTTCGATGCCTTTGCACCCGAAAAGCAACCGGGAATGTGGGAGGAAAAAGTCTTCCGGAATATCCATGCCGCCATGAGCACCGATGGCGTGCTGACCACCTACTGCGCCAAAGGAGTAATACGCCGCATGCTGCAAGCCGTAGGATTCAAGGTAGAGCGTCTCCCAGGTCCCCCCGGAGGGAAACGGGAGATACTGAGGGGAAGGAAAGAGGAAGTGATAAATGGATAAGGAATAGTTGATAATGAATAGTTGATGCACACTGCCACAGCGCAGCCAAATTGTAAATTGTAAATAGTAAATTGTAAATGAAAAAGTTTTGTTTTTTACTCCTCATAGCCACCTTGCTCTTCTCGTGCAAGCAAGGAGGCCAACAGAACAAGAAGAATGACGATAAACCCGTGATTACCGTCACCATCGAGCCGCTGCGGTATTTCACCGAAGCCATTGCCGGCGATGAATTCACCGTCGTCAGCATGGTGCCCAAAGGTTCAAGTCCGGAAACCTACGACCCCACGCCCCAGCAGCTTGTCGACCTTGCCCAAAGCAAGGCCTATTTCCGCATCGGCTACATCGGTTTCGAGCAGACATGGACGGAAAAACTGACGGACAATGCTCCCCACCTGCAATTCTTCGATATGTCCGAGAATGTGGAACTTATTCTGGACGATACCCATGCACATCATCATAAAGACGGGCATGTACACGAAGGCCATACGCACGCCGGTGGTGTGGAACCCCACATCTGGAATTCCACCATCAACGCCCAAATCATTGCCGGAAATATTCTGAATGCACTCTGCGCCATAGACAAAGCCAATGAAAACGCCTACATGGAACGTTACAACGCACTCATCCGGCGGATAGAGCATACAGACAGCCTCATCTGCCAGATGCTTTCCAGCCCGAATGCCGACCGTGCCTTCATGATTTATCATCCGGCACTTTCCTACTTTGCCCGCGACTACAACCTGCACCAGATTCCTATCGAAGCCGGTGGAAAGGAACCCTCTCCCACCCATCTGAAGAACCTGATAAACTCCTGCAAGAAGGAGAAGGTACGCGTCATCTTTGTACAGCCGGAATTCGACCGCCGCAATGCCGACCTTATCGCCCAGCAGACCGGAACCCGGGTGGTGGCTATCAATCCCCTCTCATACGACTGGAGGAGGAGATGATGAATACGGCCCAAGCACTGCTCACCCCTCGTTCCCCTAAAGGAGAAGGAGAATAAAGAAAAAAACATGCTCGCATCTCCTATTATAGAAATAAAGAACCTCAGTGCCGGATACGATAACCGGACTGTGTTGCACGATGTAAACCTGACTATCTACGAACGTGATTTTCTGGGTATCATCGGCCCCAACGGTGGAGGAAAGACCACACTTATCAAGTGCATCCTGGGACTGCTGAAGCCCACTGCCGGAGAGATACTTTATCATACCGATTCCCCGTCACCCGAAGTAGCCGGTTCTCAATGCCTACCCCTCAACACTCGATTATCCATGGGGTATCTGCCCCAGTACAGCAGCATCGACCGGAAGTTTCCCATTACAGTAGAAGAAGTCATCCTTTCAGGCCTCAGCAGCCAAAAGCCACTTGCTTCGCGCTTCAATACCCGACACCGGGAAAAGGCCCGCCATGTGATAGCCCGCATGGGACTGGAAGGCATGGAACAACGCGCCATAGGTGCCTTGAGCGGCGGACAGTTGCAGCGAGTACTC
>ENA-OQEB01000659-OQEB01000659.1-human-gut-metagenome-genome-assembly--contig:-NODE-659-length-14004-cov-1.852922_pt1 | contig 14004 bp, 14 predicted proteins | sample MGYA00242787_ERZ504619 | MGnify/ENA primary metagenome ERZ504619 (study PRJEB26092, sample SAMD00036317) | human gut metagenome | host: Homo sapiens | study: EMG produced TPA metagenomics assembly of... | reverse complement strand
TCTAATTCAGCCCAAAATATCTAAACCTACCTTGTATGAAACGCCATTCTGTATGTACCAAATGACAAAGAGGAGGCGGTCATAAGTCTAAATTACAGTTGGTGCATAACAGTTGACCATCGCATGCACATCACCTGTTGTGCATGCGCATATCAGCTGCTATGCAAGCGCACAACAGCTGTTGTGCGACCGGAGATACTAACTAACTCAAAAACATATACTATCTTTTCTAACAACTTATACTATGTTTTCAAACAACATATCAGTAACATTCCAACAAACAAAAAAGGGTGAATCATTAACTTATGACACACCCTCTTTGCTAAATCAGACACACAACTGACCTTATCTTATAATATTATACTCAAACTCATAATCCATTCTTCAGCCATGCAGGAACAGGTTTAAAATACTATGTCCAGAACTCTTCTTCGCCAGAGGGTTGCATCCTGCCCCCGCATTTGGAGCATGTATGCATATCCCACTTGTGAATCCTGTCAGAACCGCATCTTAGACAGAGTCTTCCCACTAGAGAATTGAAGCTAGGTGCAGCATCACCTATCACTCCACCCACCACAAGAGGTACTATGTTCCTGCAGTCTGCACAAGACATGGCTTCAATATGCTGCCCCATGAAACCACGTCCTCATATATTACGGTCTCGTACCCACATTCCTGGCATCTGAAAATCTTCTTTTTTGACATAATCCATCTCCTTCTTTATCTATTTTTATATTTTCAGAGTGCAATATTACACAAAGGCAGTATTCGTTTGCGATAACCTATTCCACCTTCCACCATCAATGGTTCCCTCTTCGACGAGAAGTTGCAGCCTATCTGATAAATCTTTCTGCCATCTGCAGCATATTCCCTGGCGTAGCATATCCTCTATCTGCTTCTGGGCTTCCTCTGCCGAACCATCTCGCTTGAATTCGAAGATGTAGATATAGTTCGGAGTCTCTACCACACAATCTACCCTACCTTCGCTTTGCTGCTTTGACCAGCGTCAAGAATCCGCTTCGCACCTCATCATTCGGAAAATCCAGGAGATAGGAATCGGTATCCATATTCCAATCTTTAATGGTGAGATAACCGCTCTGATAAATCATCGGCAATGGTGCTTCCACATCTGCCTTGTAGTCGATAAAACTACTCGTAGGATAAAACCTGTTCACCATCTCGTTGATGTTCTCATCAAAATGAGACAATAGGCGAACAAGATAGGTTGGCGAACCGGTACGGAACCAATAATCTGCCAGAATCTTCTTGCTCAAAGCATTCAAGATACTGAAAGGATTATAGATATCAAGCATGTTAGGACTGAAATGATAACCATCAAACTTCCTCTTCAGTTTGTATTTCATTCCTTCCTCTGTGGTCTTATATCTCACAGCCATCGCCTTGATCTGTTCCTCGAAAGTGGAATACAATTCCTCTTCCGTAATACCACAAAGAGCCTCGTAATGCTCGTCCATACTGATGTCGTTAGGCTGATTGAAACCACTGAACACGCTTACCTGTGAGAACTTGGTGACACCCGTGAGCAAGACAAACTGCAGATTAGCATCGGCAGCCTTGAAGACACTATAGAAACCTTTCAAAACCTCACGATTCCAATCTTCCAACATCCGTTCTTCACCCTTTATTGATGTTTTGATTTGTGTATCAAGCACATCCAATATTGGCTTATCATACTCATCAATTAAAACCACGGCACGAAGTCCTGTTTTCTCATGAGCAGCTTTCAATACACTTACAAATCTACCCCCAAAGTTACACAATACTCATCCTTTCCATAAATTGCTTCTTGTCTTTCCACAAAATACTTCAGTGCTAGCTCCAACTCGCCAGGATTAGTGAAGTTATTACCATTGAAGTCTAAATGAAACACAGGATATTGCTTCCACTCCTTCTCTAGTTTATCGATGGCAAGCCCCTTGAACAACTCCCTTTTTCCTTCAAAATAGTATTTCAAGGTAGATACAAGCAACGACTTTCCGAATCGTCTAGGACGACACAGAAAGTAAACTGTTCCATTATGAACCAAATCATAGACCAAGCCTGTCTTGTCCAGATAAACAAAGCCATCCTCTATGATTCTTTCGAAGTCTTGTATTCCGATAGGATATTTCATATTGCTACCTTTTTAAATTCTTTCGGCAAAGTTACAAAAAATAATGATACAAGCAAAGGAATATCCCGAAAAAAAGATAAGTGATGTAGGAATTCCCTCTTCGACGAGGAGTTTCTACCAATAAAGGAAGGAGGAAGGAGGAATGAGTATATCTCAAGGGGATGTTTGCTCGTATTTACGATGAAACACTAGAAGACAGGCAAGTGCAAACAATCCTTTTTCATACGTGCTATCCTAATTCTATTTATCTTATTATCTTAAAATAATTTGTTTCGGGGGGTGCAAAATTACAAAAATATCTCCACAATGAAAGGATAAGAGCGCAAAAACTTTGCTCTTTCAAGAATTATTAGTAATTTTGCACTCAAAAAACAAAAGGAGAGGGGTGATGGCGGATGCCGGAATCTCTCTTTCAACATAACTGATAAAGAAGAAAGCCAATGATAAATATTGTCCAATACTTCCCGATTACCGACCCTACGTTGATTTTCTTCGTAGTGCTCCTCATCATCCTCTTTGCCCCAATCATCATGGGCAAGCTGCGCATTCCGCACATCATCGGAATGGTGCTGGCAGGTGTCTTGGTGGGCAAGTATGGACTCAATATCTCGGAACGTGACTCTTCCTTTGAGCTCTTTGGTAAGGTGGGACTCTACTACATCATGTTTCTCGCTGCCCTAGAGATGGACATGGAGGGCATGAAGAAAAACAAGTCTAGGCTCATCATCTATGGCTTGCTCCACCTGCTTCATCCCCTTCGCCCTCACTTACGGCATGAGCATTTGGCTGCTGCATTACTCAGCCAAGGCCTCACTGCTGCTCAGCTGCATCATGCTTCCAATACGCTGATAGCTTATCCTATCGTGGCTAGATACGGACTGCAACAGAAGCCGAGCGTTACGCTGAGTGTGGGTTCCAGCATGCTGTCGCTGCTCATCGCCCTGGTGATATTGGCAGGATTGGTGGCTTCGTTCAGCAAGCATGACGGCGTGTTCTTTTGGATATTTTTCATCATGAAATTCGCAGTGTATTGTGCGGGCATGATTTTCCTCATCCCCCGACTCACCCGATGGTTTTTGAGAAGATACAGTGATGCAGTGATGCAATTCATCTTTGTGATGGCGATGCTCTTCATGAGTGCGGCTCTATCCCAGATGGTAGGCATCGAGGCGTATTCGGAGCCTTCTTTGCGGGCTTATATTAAATAGGTATATACCCCACGTATCTCCACTGATGAACCGACTGGAGTTTACGGGCAATGCCTCTTCATCCCTTACTTCTTGATAGGTGTGGGCATGCTCATCAATATCAACCTGCTTTTCCAGGGTGGTCATATCCTATGGGTTGTGCTCTGCATCGTCTTCTTCGGCACCTTGGGCAAGGCCATTGCCGCCTATGCCGCTTGCCTCGGCTTCCGTCTGCCTTGGAGTTCGGGCCACATGATGTTTGGTCTTACCTCTGCCCATGCCGCTGGCAGTATCGCCATGGTGATGGTGGGTATGCACATCTTGGTAGCACCGGGCACCTATCTGGTCAATGACGATATGCTCAATGGTGTGGTCATCATGATTCTCTGCACCTGCATCATCTCCTCCATCCTTACCGATCGTTCGGCTCGTAAGATTATCCTCAGAGATAAGGAATTGCCTGATGCCGAGGACGACAAAAAGGCACTGGATGAGAAGATACTCGTGCCTGTGAAGTATCCAGAGTATGCCGATAACTTGATGAACCTTGCCTTCCTGGTAAGAAACCAGAAGTTGAACCGCGGACTGGTTTGCCTCAACGTGGTATACGAGGATGCTGACATGCGATACAACCAGGAGCAGGGCAGACAACTGCTGGACACTGTAGCCAGCTAGCCGCAGCCACCGACGTGCTGACCCAGACACAGGTGCGCATCGCAGCCAATATAGCCAATGGCATCAAGCATGCCTTCAACGAATTCCAGTGCTCAGAGATTATCATCGGCATGCACATGCACCCCGAGGTATCGCCTAAGTTCTGGGGGGAGTTCCACCAGAGCCTCTTCAATGGATTGAGCCGCCAGATTATCATGCTCGTATCAAGCAACCGCTCAACACCATCCGCCGCATCGTGGTGGCAGTACCATCGAGGGCAGAGTTTGAGCCAGGCTTCTACCGTTGGTAGAGCGCCTGTCCCGCCTCTCTGGCAATTTGGACTGCCGCATCGTGTTCCATGGCAGAAACGAGACCTTGGCACTCATCAATGAGTATATCAAGAATCGCCATTCAGAGGTACGCGCCGAATACATCCTGATGAACCATTGGAACGAGTTGCCACAGATAGCCTCCCAGATACAAGACGAGCACATGTTTGTGGTGGTCACAGCACGTAAGGGTACGGTATCTCACAAGACGGCATTGGAAAGACTGCCAGAGGAGTTGACCCGCTTCTTCTTCGGCACCAACCTGATGATTATCTTCCCCGACCAGCACGGAGACACATCGGGCGAATCGCTGACCTTCGCCGAGCCTCAACATCAGGAGGAGGTGAGCGCCTACGTGGCATTCAACCAATGGATCAAGAAGAAATTCAAAAAATAATGCATAAAATTAGGCAGTTACAAATATTTTGCGTAATTTTGCCATCGAATATTTAACATTATAATTAAGATGATAGATATAAAAGGTATAACCAAGAGCTTCGGCTCCTTGCAGGTGCTCAAGGGTATCGACCTGCATATAGATAAAGGTGAGGTGGTAAGCATCGTTGGTCCTAGTGGTGCCGGCAAGACTACCTTGCTCCAAATTATCGGTACCCTCGACAAGCCTGATAGTGGCAGCATCGTGGTGGATGGCATCGACGTGAGCAGCTCTCCACCAAGAAATTGAGCGATTTTCGCAATCAGCACCTGGGCTTCGTGTTCCAGTTTCATCAGCTCCTGCCAGAGTTTACGGCGTTGGAGAACATCATGATTCCTGCTTCATCGCTGGCAAGGGCAGAAAAGAGGCTAAGGAACGTGCCGAGGAATTGCTCGCCTTCATGGGCTTGAGCGAGAGAGCCAACCACAAGCCAGCCGAACTCTCTGGCGGTGAGAAGCAGCGTGTGGCAGTGGCAAGAGCCTTGGTCAACCATCCTGCCGTTATCCTAGCCGATGAGCCATCGGGAAGCCTGGATACCAAGAACAAGGCAGAGCTGCATCAGCTCTTCTTCGACCTGAGAGATAAGTTTGGTCAGACATTCGTCATCGTTACCCATGATGAGGTTTGGCTAGTATCACCGACCGCACCATCCATCTCAAGGACGGCATGATTGAGAAGACCGTGGAACCTCAAGCTGAGGAAGAAGAAGTCACTGAAGAAGAGAAAAGTGAAGAACTAGGAGAGAAGAATGAAGCTATTCCTTCTGAAGATTCAATAGTTTAAAGGTCTGCATCGGAATTCTTAATTCTTAATTTTTAATTCTTAATTAGAAAGCAATGAACAATAAGATAAAACTTGGCGATTACAATCGCCTGAGAGTGGTAAAGAAAGTAGATTTCGGTCTGTATCTTGACGGAGGCGACGAGGGTGAGATTCTCCTCCCTACCGATATGTACCAGAGGGAGTAGGCATCGGCGACGAGCTGGATGTTTTCATCTACTTGACCAAGAGGAACGTGTCATCGCCACCACCGAGACTCCACTTGCCAAGGTGGGCGACTTCGCTTATCTGGAAGTGAAATGGGTCAATGAGTATGGTGCCTTCCTCGGTTGGGGCTTGATGAAGGACATCTTCTGTCCGTTCCGCGAGCAGAAGAAGCGCATGGTACTGGGCAATTCCTACATCGTGCATATCCACATCGACGAAGAGAGCTACCGCATTGTAGCCTCAGCCAAGGTGGAGCGATACATGAATGAAGACCATCCTCACTATCGCCATGGTGACGAGGTGGATCTCCTCATCTGGCAGAAGACAGTCCTCGGCTTCAAGGTTATCATCGACAACCAGTACCCAGGTCTGCTCTACCAGGACCAAATCTTCCAGTACATCCATACGGGTGACAAGATGAAGGGTACATCGGAAGAGTCCGTCCTGACGGCAAGATAGACGTTACCCTGCAAAAGACCGGCATGCAGCAGACAGCCGACTTCGCCGAAACCCTCTATCAGTATCTCCTGGATAATGACGGCGAGTGTGACCTAGGCGACAAGAGCGAGGCCGACGACATCTACGAGCGTTTCCACGTGAGCAAGAAGGTTTACAAGCGTGCCATAGGCGACCTCTACAAGAAGCGCCTCATCACCGTAAGCCCGATGAGCATCCGACTGGCGGAATACAGCTGTTTTTAGATGTATATATAATAATGTATATATATAAAAAGGTGGAGCATCGAACCCGATGTTCCACCTTCATTTTTTTGAAACAATTCATTCAAAGCATTGTATCACCATTGCATTCCTCCTGTAATCTAATACCCCTACCTTTGCAACCAGAAAAGATTATCATAGAAAAGAAGAAGAATGAGAAAGAAAACATTTGCAAAAGGTAGTTTGCTGATGATGACCATGCTCGTTAGCAGCAACATGATGGCAGGCACTCCGGAACTGGAAGGCAACGCCACCAGCAACGCAGTAAAAGCCCATCGCGTACTCGTGATTGGCGCTCAAGACAACGTGAAATCGAACTATTTCGTTACGGATATGCTGGCAGAGAATACGCAGATCAACCCAGACAGCGTATGCTACATATACAATAAGGTGATAGAAGACAACCTCGCACAACTTGCCCAGAAATCAAAGGCAAACTTCACCTACGTAGACGGTAATGCTATTCAAGGCACCTACCACGATATTCTGGAGGACATCAAGACCACAGGCGAAGGCGAGAACCAGTCATCTGACCTTACATTCGTCAATGCCACCCAACTCCGTGGCATGCTCGACCAGGCAGGAGCCGATTATCTCCTCCTCCTCGACAACCACTATCTCAAGTATCAGGAAGAGCCTTTCAAGACCATCTTCCACTACGTGAACTATTCACTCTATGATGGCAACAAGAAGAAATTGGCACAAGGTAGCAATTACTTCACATCCATCAACCCACAGTCGGAACAGCAGATGCTCAAGGCTAGCCGCAAGAGTACTGCAAAAATGCTCGACGACGTGGAGAGTACACTCACAGCCATGAGAAAATAGAAAATACTTATAAACAAAAGATTGTATTATGAATTCAATTCGATTTGTCGCCACAGCAGCGCTGCTGGCGGCTGGTAGCACCACGTGCCTCTTTGCACAGAACACCCGTGCCACCGTTACTGGAAAGATTGTGGATAACACCAAAGAACCTGTAATAGGTGCCTTGGTAACAGTAAAGAACGAGTCTACAGGTTTCACCGTTTCCGCTGCCACAGATGCTAACGGAAACTATACCATCCGAGAGATTCCACTCGGTTCGCCTTACACCATCACCGCCAAATACATCGGTTATGGCGACCAGAAGCGCACAGGCTATTCGCTCAACCAGGGCGATATGCTGCGTGTAGACTTCACCATGAGCGACCAGAGCAGGAATTAAAAGAGATTGAGGTGGTGGCAAACTCTCTGAAGAAGAACGTGGATAACGAGGGAGCATCAACCAGCGTTACAGCGCAGGACATCAAGAAACTGCCTGTTAACGGACGTAACTTCACTTCGCTCATCGACCTTTCTCCGCTGAGCAACGGCATGAACCTCAGCGGTCAGCTTGCCTCTTCCACCGGTTTCAACATCGATGGCATGTCATCCAAGAACCCTATCTCCGGCGGTGCTGCCAATACCAGAAAAGGCAGTCCTTACGCCATGACCATGGAGGCCGTGAGAGAGTTTAAGGTGGTAACCAATGCCTACGATGTAACCTACGGCCGTGCGGGTGGCGGACTCATCAACGCCGTAACCCAATCGGGTACCAACACCCTCAAGGGATCGGCATTCTCCTATCTCCGCACCGACTGGCTAGCCAGCCAGTACGACATCCTCGGCAACAAGCGTACCTCTGATTTCTCCACCTATCAGTATGGTTTCTCGCTGGGCGGACCTATCATCAAAGACCGCCTGCACTTCTTCGTGGCATGGGATCATCAGCAGGACACCAAGCCATTGCGCATCGCCGATATTCATGGAGCATCAGATGAAAGCAGATACAATCTGTCGCAAGCTACACTCGATGCCTTCACCCAGATAGCAAAAAACAAATACGGGCTGCCTAACCAGCCGGAGTACGGTTCGTTTGACAAGAAATCAAACACCAACTCCGTGTTCGCACGCATCGACTGGCAGATCAACCCAACCAACCTGCTCAGCGTTCGCAACAACCTGAACATCAACAAGCAGCCATATAGCCAGGGTGACAATACCACCATCAACTTCCTGGAGTCTTACTCCGACTGCAACACAGCAGACAACAGCTTGATGGCATCTCTTCGCAGCGTATTCGGACCAAAGATTACCAACGAGGCGAAAGTGCAATGGATGTATTCGATGGAAGAGACCAAGGCAAACAATCTTCTTCCTAACGGAACCATCCCACGTGCCATCGTGCAGAACGTAGCATCGGAAGTAGACGGAAAGACCTTGATGACCAACATCCAGATAGGTGGACAGCGATTCACCCCAGAGAATTTCCACGACAACGTATATCAGTTTGTGGATAACCTGCTCATCAATGCAGGCAAGATTAACTATACCCTGGGCTTGGACGTGATGTATTCTCACCTCTCCTCACTCTATGGCAGCGAGACCAACGGACGTTTCTACTTCAAGGGACTCGACAGCTTCAACAACATGACTCCTTACCGATATGCCCGCGACGTTTATATGGTAGAGGGCGAGAAGAACCAGAAGGTAACCCAGCGCATCGTAAACGCAGGTATCTATGGTCAGTTGCACACCCAGCTCTTCGAGGGCTTCGACCTCACAGCCGGCGTACGCATCGACAACGCTTCCTATCTTGACCATGGCAACTACTACGAGCCAGCCGACCGACTTCTCGGTGTAAGAACCGACAAGGGCATCGGCCTCTTCCTGGTACAGCCAAGATTACAGTTGCAGTGGGATATCAACAACAAGCATACCGATATTCTGAAGCTTGGTGGCGGTATCTTCGCATCCGACATCAACAACTACGCCACGGTGAACAGTCAGGTGTTCGACGGAAGCCGCATCGTAACCATCGATACCCAGGATGCGAGCCTCATCCCTACTCCTAACTTCCCAAGCTATCGACAGGACCCAACCACAGCTCCGGGTGCTGACCTGCTGAAGAATCCAAACGTAGAGAAGCTCGTCACCATCAACTGCAACAAGGAGGGTTCCAAGGTGCCAACCATCTACAAGGCAAACCTTTCGTATACCCACTACTTCAGCGACCGATTCAAGATGGGCGTGGCAGGATACATGACTCTGGCTCGCCACAACTATCTCTATATCGACAAGAACATGGTGGATGAGCCTTACTTCAGATTGGAAAACGAAGGTGGACGTGGCGTCTATGTGCCTGCCAACACCATCGATGCCAAGGGTAACACCAACTGGCTGGAAGGCAGAAAGACCAAGGAGATAGGTCGTGTGCTGGAGCTTAACACCATCGGAAAGGTGAACCAGTTGGCCTTCGTCATCGACGGTAGCTGGAGATACTTCAAGGATGGATTCCTCTCATTCAGCTATACTTGGAACAGCGTAAAGGATAACAACACCTATAATGGCGACGTGGCAAACACCTCAACACTGGTAAAGATGGTGAAGGATGACCCACGCGACATGAGCCAGCTGAGCTATGGCAACGGCCAGTTCCGCCACAAGCTGGTGGTTTACGGTACAGCGCCAACCTTCTGGGGCATCCAGGCAGGTATCCGCTTCTCAGGCATCGGCGGCACCCGCTACTCTACCATCGTAGGCGGCAACGTAAATGGTGACTTCGTGGCAACCAACGACCTCGCCTTCGTCTTCGACCCTAACGATCCTAACACCGATGCAGGCATCCGCAAGGGCTTTGAAACCCTGATGGCTAACCCTAAGGTGGAGAAGAAGTTCAAGGAGTACTTGCAGAATAATTATGGCAAGATGGCGGAGCGCAATGGCGGCGTAAACGGTTTCTACGGCACCTTCGACCTCCACTTGGAGAAGGCATTCAAGCTTTACAAGACCCATGCTCTGGAAGTTTCACTGGATATTTTCAATGTGGCAAACCTTCTCAACAAAGACTGGGGCGTAGGCAAGAACCTCTCTACCGTTCCTCTCTATTACATCACAGGTTTCGACCAGGAGAAGAAGCAGTATAAGTATGCAGTAAATACCAACGCCGGCGTAGCTGGTGGCAATGGTAATCCTTACCAATGCCAGTTGGGTATAAGATACAGATTTTAATTAGATTGTTAGAAGTTATTTCAGAAGTATTTTTGAAGTTTTTCAGAAGTAATTAGACGTTTTAGAAGTTTTTCAGAAGAATATGAAAAAGACTAGTATGATATTGTGCGGAATGATGTTGTTGGCATCTTCCGCCCTGGCTCAAGTAAAGGTGATAGCCCACCGCGGCCATTGGAACAGTCCGGGTGCAGCCCAGAACTCCATCGCTGCCATGCAGAATGCCAAGAAGGCTGATGTTTGGGGAAGCGAGTTTGATGTACACATCACCACAGACGGCATCGTGGTGGTAAACCATGACGACGACATCCATGGCATCATCATCGAGGATGCGAAGTATGCCGACATCAAGAACCTGAAGCTTGCCAACGGAGAGCCTATCGCCACGCTGAAGAGTTATCTGGAGGCTGGCAAGAAGCTTGCTCCCATGCAGCTGATTCTGGAAATCAAGGCACATCAGACTCCTGAGCGCGAAGACAGATGCGTAAAGGCGTGTCTTGATTTGGTAAAGGCAGCCGGCATGGAGAAGCAGGTAGATTACATCTCCTTCAGCATGCATGCCTGCGAGGAGCTCGTAAAGCAGAACCCACAAGCCCGGGTTTACTATCTGGGCAGCGATGTGGCTCCCAAAGTCATCAAGCAGAAGGGCTTTTCCGGCATCGATTACTATGGTGGTGCCCTCCTCAAGAATCCGAATTGGATTAAAGAGAGTCACGACCTGGGCATGAAGGTGAATGTATGGACCATCGACCAGATGAAGGAGATTCAGAAATGCATAGATTCCGGCGTTGACTTCGTAACCACCAACAAGCCAGAAGAAGCCAAGAAGATTGCCGAAGGCAAGCTCAGCTTCAAGTAAAGAATAAAAGGAAAAATAGAATATGAATTGAGAATTCAGCAAATAGCCAAGATGCTTATTTACTGAATTCTTTTGTTTTTGTATCTACCCTTTATTCTTCTACAACTTCATCCAATACGCTCCGCAAATTACCTATCAGATAGAACGGAAGATTAATCAACGTAAACTCCTTGCCATGAATTGTCTTGACTTGATCTACAGAATAAGGCTTTGACCATATACGGATGGCTATATTAACCTCAGAACTATCCATAAACACCTGAAGTGAACGGAGATGGGCATTCGTTCCGCTTTTTACCTCTATCGGATAAAGCTTGGAGTTATGAGCAAAAATGAAATCAACCTCTGCACCATTATTCGGCTTTGCCCAAAAAGAGCGATGCTGTCCTACTCTATCTTCCAAAGCCAATAACTCCTGGGCCGTAATTTGTTCCGCAATATGCCCACGCCAGCTATCCACCATATCGGTAGAACCAATGATTTCCTTTCTGATTCCCGCCTGATAGTTCACCAATCCCGTATCAAACCAGATGAGTTTTGGCATTCGCTTGGTCTCAGGAATAATCGGCAACTGGGTAGAAGACACTGGGTAAACCAACTCCAGGAGCATTGCCTTCTCCAGCAATCTAAATGCCTCACCCACCTCTCTTGACTTATAGCCAGAATTGGCAAAGTTACCCAACGTAATGGTCTCACCCGAAAAAGCCCAACCATAGGAGAGGATGAATCTCACCACGTCTGTTAACTTATTACCTCTGACGTATTTCTCCGAATCATCCTTATAGGCTTGCACCAGAGTTTCATAAACATCTTCGATACCAATGACATCTTGGGTTTCAGCATACTGCTGCACAGCTTCAGGCATACCTCCCACAATGGTATATTGATTAAAAAGATGCATCAACTGTTCATGAAAGGCTACCGTATATTCTGCTTTCTGCGAGAGTACGGCAAGCAAATTATTCTTACCGATAGCCCCCAGGAACTCCGAAAACGAACAAGGTCGCAAAGCCAGATACTGTACTCTTCCAACAGGGAAACTCACCTTCACATCCACCAGATTCTCCAACAGACTGCCAGCTGCAATAACATACAAATCTGGTCTCTGTTCATAGAAATACCTGAGAAGTGCTATGGTTTTAGGAGAATTCTGTATCTCGTCGATAAAAACAAGTGTAGTTCCTTCTTTCTTAACTTTACCGACACTGGCATACAGCATATTCACCAGGTCGTCTAAAGGAATCTCCATTTCAAACAACTTGGCATTCTCATTTCTTTCCAGATTGAAATATAGATAATTATCAAACTGAGAGCCAAACTCATTGACCACAGTTGTCTTGCCAACCTGTCGAGCTCCTCTCAGGATAAGAGGCTTATGCTTTTTGTCTTGCTTCCAAGCCTCCAGTTTACTGATGATATTTCGTCTAAACATACGCATTTGTTTCAAATCAGGGGCAAAGATACTTACTTTTTTGTCGCAAATCAGCGGCAACAGCGTTAAAGTTTGTTGCAAATCAGGGGCAACACGACCTGTGCAAGAAGAGAAAATATCAAAAAAAACAGGTAAATGAATTGAATTTTCCTAAACTACCCACTAATTTGGCATACCTTACACAATACCTTTGCACTGAATTATAAAAACAAGGGGGCTGGCTCCCTATAAATTGCAAAGAATATGACAGTAAAAGAATTACTTGACTCGCTCTTGTTCGACGAGATTGCGCCATATATCACCAAACGCTATGAACGCTGCGAAGATGCTGATAGTGTCTTGGCCGAGTATAAGCAGCACTACGACTATCTGCGCCATCTTGTCCCGACAGACCGAAGCGAATAGAACTTAAAGAGGCTCGCATTTCATATTACAAAGATGAGAGTGGCATCTATCTGGATGCTATCCACTGGAAGGAGACCGTTGGGAAGACAGTCTTTCCAAGAAACTTGTCATTGAAGATGACGTAAAGGAATGTAATGCAGAAATAGCAGCTTGCTGTATGTGGCATATGTCGTTCTATGGTTATTTGCCTTATCAACAAGACGAGTGCTTTGACGATATGTTTGATGGTATCGAAAAGAAGAAGATACGTGCAAAGTTTTACAGGGCAAAGTTTGCGGATGTCATTCCGAGCGGTAAAGATATTATGGCTATACCGTCATTCCACAATGAGGTAAGGAGCAAACTGAAAGTTTTCTTAAGGAAAAGAAAGAGGCGATATTGGAAACGACACATAATAAGGCATACCCTGTTCAATCGCATCTTGTATTCTTCTTCCTTCATTGAAGATATTCTCGAACGTGGAGAAAACGTTAGCGGAACACCGACACTCCAGGAACTCAGTGTTCTCTATCACTCCAATCACTTGTCAATTGAACGACTTGAAAGCACAGCGTTCGATGTGGGTAAACGTTTCGATTATCTCAAGGAACTGATTGAAAAATATCATGCGATGACGGTAGCCCGAAAGAATATGTCCGAACTTGCCAACAGTTTTATCTGCCTGAGTGCCTCTTCGGAGCATCCAATAACGGAGAAGGAGAAGACTCTGGTTAATATATTGACAGAAGGATTGGCAGGCAAACACTGGCTCTGCATCAAAACTGACGATTCGTGCGGTGAAGAACTGCGTATCGACATCGCCTATTATGATTGTAGTAAGATAAAACAAGATA
>ENA-OQEB01000658-OQEB01000658.1-human-gut-metagenome-genome-assembly--contig:-NODE-658-length-14038-cov-2.764862_pt1 | contig 14038 bp, 19 predicted proteins | sample MGYA00242787_ERZ504619 | MGnify/ENA primary metagenome ERZ504619 (study PRJEB26092, sample SAMD00036317) | human gut metagenome | host: Homo sapiens | study: EMG produced TPA metagenomics assembly of... | reverse complement strand
CTCAAGTGGTACAGTTTCATCACTTTGGTGAAACGATGTACTTGACAGGGAGAGAATTTCTATTCCAAGGTATGAAAGAGAAAACATGAATATGAAAAAAACAGATTTTAATGGAAAGAAAAGATGAATTGACCTTCTCGGGTCGAAGACCGAGTACAGGCAAGATTATGCTCCGAAGTGTTGGAGTCCTTTGTGAACAAACATCCCGGAAACGACTATTGGGTACGTTTTAACTGTCCCGAATTTACCAGTTTGTGTCCTATTACAGGACAGCCCGATTTTGCGGAAATCCGTATCTCCTACCTGCCTGATGTGAAAATGGTGGAGAGCAAGAGCTTGAAGCTGTATCTCTTCAGCTTCCGCAACCATGGTGACTTCCATGAGGACTGCGTGAACATCATCATGAAGGACCTCATCAAGCTGATGGACCCAAAATATATCGAGGTAACAGGTATCTTTACTCCTCGTGGCGGCATCAGCATCTGGCCATACGCCAACTATGGCAAGCCAGGAACGAAGTATGAGAAACTGGCTGAGCAAAGATTTGCCACTCATGAATAAAAATAAAAATCTCCCACCTATCTGGCGGGAGATTTTTTATTTTAAGTTCTAATATGATGATTATGGGAACTTAGGATAATCATCGAAGCGAGGCTTGCGCTTTTCAAGGAATGCCTTGCCGCCCTCTTGCGCCTCGTCCATAGTGTAATAGAGCATGGTGGCATCGCCAGCAAGTTCCTGAATACCAGCCTGCCCATCCAGTTCGGCATTCAAGCCTGCCTTGATCATGCGCAGGGCAAGTGGCGAACGCTCCATCATGATCTCAGCCCACTCCACACAAGTATCTTCCAACTGATCGAAAGGCACCACCTTATTGACCATGCCCATCTCCTCGGCTTCCTTTGCCGTATACTGCTTGCAGAGGAACCAGATTTCACGAGCCTTCTTTTGACCTACCATACGTGCCAGATAAGAGGCGCCAAAGCCGGCATCGAAGCTGCCCACCTTAGGACCAGTCTGACCAAAGATGGCATTCTCGGAGGCTATGGTGAGGTCGCACATCACATGGAGCACATGACCGCCACCGATGGCATAGCCATTCACCATGGCGATGACAGGCTTAGGCAAGCGACGAATCTGCATCTGCACATCGAGCACATTGAGGCGAGGCACGCCGTCGTTGCCCACATAGCCGCCACGGCCCTTGACGTGCATATCGCCACCGGCACAGAATGCCTTGTCGCCAGCACCCGTCAATATCACCACTCGGATATCCAAGCAATCACGGCAATAATTGAATGCCTGTGACATTTCCCATGTAGTCAATGGGGTGAAGGCGTTGCGATAACGCTCACGATTGATCGTATCTTAGCGATATGATTGTACTCTTCGAAGATGATTTCCTTGAAATCAAAACCTTCTATCTTTTTCCATTTTCTCATTGTCCTATATTATTTGAAAATTGAAATTTGAAATTTGAAAATTATGATATGCCTTTAAGGCTTGGTTGTCGGTGTCGATATCGGTGAAGACCTCCAGGAGCATCGGACGTTCGGACTCCTGGTGGAGGAGCTGGTCGATGCCTGCCTTTAGCGTCTTCATATTGTTGGCAGACAGATAGATGACCTTGTTTGCCTGACAAGCATGGAATGCCGAAGTATGATGCTCTGCCATGACAAGCCGCTCACGAGCTGAGCTTTCTTTCAGCCCTTGGAACTTACCGAAGATGGCTCCACCGCTGTTATTGAGCACGATGATGCGCAGGCTGCCGTTCAAGTTTTGGTTCCAAAGGGCATTCTGGTCGTAGAAGAAACTGAGGTCGCCTAACACGCAAAAGACCTTGACCTCGTTTTTCCCCACCCTATTCTGCTCAGACAAGAATCGGGAGAGACCTGCCGCCGCCGAGAGCGTTCCCTCGATACCATTCACACCCCTAAGACAGTGGACATACTGGCGAGCATAGATGCAAGCCAAACGGATAGCCATACTGTTGCCATAGAAGAGGCGAGAATCTCGGTTATCATCCAGCGAAGAGGCAAGAAACTCCTGTTGCAAGTATTTTACCGCCGCCATGCTGCTGAATGGTGGCTCATAGCGAAAGGCATGACGCTTGGCTTGGAGCAGGGCTTTCTCCCATAGTTCTCGGTACTGGCGCACAGCCTCCTCATGCTCTTGATGGAAATCCATCAATCTGAAAGCCAATGCATTCGGCTCCATCTCGAATATGCGATTGAGATGCATAAAGGTATCCACCGCATCGCCATCTCGCTCACTCGCCACACCTTTGCCTCCTTGCAACTGCGCAGGAACTTCTTCAGCCGCTTGCTCACGATGCAGCCGCCCACATAGAGGATGAAATCGGGCTTGAAGGCATTGACATCATCCTTCTTCCTCTCATCCCTCTTCTCCTCTCTTTCCAATGCCACGAGCACCTCCTCAAAGTTGGTCATCAGGAGCTTATCAGAAAACTTCCTTGATGCTGGCTCGCTATACAGGGCAAGGCCCGTAGGTTCGCAGAGCGTGACTGCCCAGCTGGCAAGATCCTTGATGCCATAGAGTTGACTGTCTGGATAATCCTGCCCTATGACAATCATCGGGCGCTTAGCTTCGAGAAAATCACGCACATCGTAAGACTCAATGCCTGAGAAACGATCGGTGGGACGAGCATACTCTATCAATCTCGCCTTTGGGAGGTTCTCCTGAGTAACTCATAGAGCGGTTCTTGTATCTGTATATTAATATGTACGGGGCCTATCTTGCGATGAACACAGTCGATGACCGCCTCATTGACCTCTCGCTCGCAAAACCAACGCTGGTCATCGCTGTTGACAACAGGAATATTGACACTCCTATTGACCAACGAGCCAAAGACATTGGCTTGCGGCAAGGTTTGCCCATCCTGCTGACCTATCCATTCCGCTGGTCGGTCGGCAGAGATGAAGATGATAGGCAACTTCTGATAGTAAGCTTCCGCCACGGCAGGGTGCAGATTGAGCAGAGCAGAACCAGAGGTGACGCATACGGCAATAGGGCTAACATGGGACGACGAAATATCGCCCAAAGCCAGTCCGATGGCATAGAAGCCAGCACTGCGCTCATCCGTCACGGGATAGCAGGTGATGCCCGCTATCTCATTGAAGTTATGGACGATAGGAGCGTTTCTGCTTCCAGGGCAAACGACGACTCTTCTACAACCATGACTTTCCAGTACACTGGTCAGAATATTGACATTCTCGATATTGCTAAACACGGAGATTGAATTAAGAATTAATAATTTATAATTAAGAATTAAGCACCCTCTTGATGGTTTGCATTTTGGCCTCAGTCTCTTCCCATTCCTTCTGCATCTCGCTCTCTTTCAAGAGGCCGCCACCAGCATAGAGTTCGCAGGCATGGACCTCGGGGAGAATGTGCATGCAGCGCAGGGAGACATAGAGGTGGGTCTTGCCTTGCATCTGGAGCGGACCTACGAAACCACTGTAGTATTGGCGAGGATGATGCTCATGCGCCAAGATAAACTGGCGGGTGGCTTCCTTCGGGATGCCACAGACGGCTGGCGTGGGATAGAGGCTTCCAAGACATCGCCCATCTGCTGGGTACTCTTTAATGAAAAGCGGATGTCAGTGCGCAGATGATAGAGATTGGCAGCCATCGTGGTGTAGGGACCTTTCAAGGAGTAATCGTCGGTGAAGGCACTGACACACTGCATGATGTAATCGGTAACATACTGCTGTTCCTCTTGGTTTTTCTGCGACCACTCCACTCCCTCCACGGGATAATCTGCCACCGTTCTAGAGGGTTCGGCACGCTGGGTGCCCGCCAATGACATCGTGGTCATCTCGCAGCCATCGCCCTTAAGAAGTATCTCGGGCGTAGCCATCAACCACATACCCGACGGCTCGGTATAGACCAAGGCGACGAAGAGGCGAGGATAGAGCTGACATGCCTCCATGAAGAGGGATTCAGCATCAGCGAATAGAGATTTCTGATGGATTCCAACACCCTCTCCCTCGCTAGTTTTTCTTGTCCTTTCTTCAAGGGTAATCCTTGCGCAGCGAGCCAAAACAATCTTCTGGAAATCGCCAACTTTTAATCGCTCATGAAAGGCAGCGAAGTCCTGGGCATAAGTATCGGTTTCAGGCGTGAAACTCAGAGTTTCATCTATGAAACTCCAAGTTTCTCGGGACGAAAATTTTTCCAGCTCCTTCTCGTCCTTACAGCCACATGCTTAACTTCATCGGGATGAATCAGCACCACAGGACAATCGCAGGACGGCGAGAAAGGAGCCACTACGAAGCCTCCTTGCCATTCAGTTCTGCCACGGAGCCCAAAACCTCAGGCTCTCCCTCATGCTGTATCATCTGGGTGGCGTGATGCAGATAGGGTAAACGATAATATGCGAATGCTGTCATTCCCCTACTCTGCTTGCTTAGATTCTTCCTTCTTTGCCTGCTCCTTCTTAGGAGTAAACACATAGTTGGTCACCTGGACGGTGCAGATCAAGTCGCCTTCGCCATTCTTCAGTTCCACCTGCCAAGTGTGGAGGGTTCTGCTTGTGTACCAACTTGCCATACGCCGTAACGGTATCGCCCTCGCTGACTGCCAGCACATGGGTGCCACTGACATTGATGCCCACAGCTATCTGACCAGGACACACAGCCAAGGAGCCGATGCCTGCCAAATTCTCGGCTAGGGCAAGTGAGGCACCACCGCTCAAGAAGCCAAATGGCTGGCGATTGCGCTCATCCACCTTCATCGTAGCCTGGAGTGTATCGGGTTCGGGGGTTGATATAAAATGCATACCGAGGGTCTTGGAGAGACCATCGGACTTACTGATACGTGTTACTACTTCATCTATGTTCATAGTTATCTCCTTTTTTATTTTTTAAGGCAAAGGTAAGACTTTCTGCAGAGAAAACAAAATAAATTGCACTTTTTATTTGATTTAGTGCAAAAATTGCACCCGTTTTTTACTTCATTAATACTAAAAAACATAAAATCAGCACTTAGTTCAGATTTATTTTGTAAATTTGCACCCATAAATAATAAAAAAGATATATCTGAATTAGTAATATGAACATTTTAGAGTTAAGCGAACAAGAAATCGTTCGCAGACAGAGTCTTCAGACATTGCGAGAGATGGGCATCGACCCATACCCAGCAGCAGAGTTTCCAACCAATGCATTCAGCACTGACATCAAGCTGAGTTCAAGGACGAGGACGAACCACGCCAGGTAGTTATCGCTGGCCGTATGATGGGTCGCCGCGTGATGGGTAAAGCTAGCTTCGCTGAGTTGCAGGACTCTAAGGGCAGAATCCAGGTGTATGTGGCTCGTGACGAGATTTGTCCAGACGAGAACAAGGACCTTTACAATACAGTATTCAAGAAGCTCCTCGACATCGGTGACTTCATCGGTGTGAAAGGTTTCGTATTCCGCACACAGACTGGCGAGATCTCTGTTCACGCCAAGGAGATCTGCTTGCTCTCCAAGAGCTTGAAGCCACTCCCTATCGTGAAGTATAAGGATGGCGTGGCTTACGATAAGTTTGACGACCCAGAGTTGCGTTATCGTCAGCGCTATGTTGACCTCATCGTAAACGACGGCGTAAAGGATACTTTCCTTCAGCGTGCTACCGTGCTCCGCACATTGAGAAAGGTGCTCGATGACGCTGGTTACACTGAGGTAGAGACTCCTACCCTGCAGAGCATCGCAGGTGGTGCATCAGCTCGTCCATTCATCACCCACTTCAATGCACTCGACCAGGATATGTACATGCGTATTGCTACCGAGCTTTACCTGAAGCGCCTCATCGTAGGTGGTTTCGAGGGTGTATACGAGATTGGCAAGAACTTCCGCAACGAGGGTATGGACCGCAACCACAACCCAGAGTTCACCTGTATGGAGCTTTACGTACAGTACAAGGACTACAACTGGATGATGTCATTCACCGAGAAGTTGCTGGAGACCATCTGTATCGCAGTAAACGGCAAGCCAGAGCGTGAGATTGATGGCAACATCGTCAGCTTCAAGGCTCCATATCGCCGTTTGCTATCCTCGATGCCATCAAGGAGAAGACAGGTTTCGACTGCAACGGCAAGACCGAGGAAGAGATTCGCAACTTCTGCAAGGAAAAGGGCATGGACGTAGATGAGACCATGGGTAAGGGTAAGTTGATCGACGAGCTCTTCGGTGAGTTCTGCGAGGGTACCTTCATCCAGCCTACTTTCATCACCGACTATCCTGTAGAGATGTCTCCATTGACCAAGATGCACCGCTCTAAGCCAGGCTTGACCGAGCGTTTCGAGTTGATGGTAAACGGTAAGGAGCTTGCCAACGCTTACTCTGAGCTCAACGACCCTATCGACCAGGAAGAGCGTTTCATCGACCAGATGAAGCTTGCCGACAAGGGTGACGACGAGGCAATGATCATCGATCAGGACTTCCTCCGTGCATTGCAGTATGGTATGCTCCTACATCAGGTATCGGTATCGGTATCGACCGTCTCGTGATGTTGATGACAGGCAAGACATTCATCCAGGAGGTATTGTTCTTCCCTCAGATGAAGCCTGAGAAGAAGATGCCTCAGAGCAGCATCAAGGAGTGGGAAGAGATTGGCGTGCCAGAGGACTGGGCATACGTGCTCCGCAAGGCTGGTTTCAACCTCATCTCAGACATCAAGGACGAGAAGGCTCAGGGATTGCAGCAGAAGATTGGCGAAATCAACAAGAAGTATAAGCTCGGCTACGAGAAGCTTCTGTTGATGCATCCAGGGCTGGATCAACAAAGCAAATGCTTAATGTATGATTAATAATGTATAATTAATAATGGGGCTATCCTCTTATTAGTTATACATTATCGAGTCTCATTATACATTGTAAATTATAAATTATAAATTAACAAGAAGTGTTCAACTGCGGAAAAATTGCTATTATTGGCGGCGGTAGCTGGGCTACAGCAATAGCCAAGATTGTGGTGGGTCATACTCATCACATAGGCTGGTATATGCGTCGCGACGACCGCATCGAGGACTTCAAGCGCATGGGGCACAACCCGGCTTATCTCATGTCGGCACGATTTGACGTGGACGAGATCTTTTTCTCATCCGACATCAACAAGATTGTGCAGAACTATGACACGCTCGTGTTTGTCACCCCATCGCCCTATCTGAAGAATCATCTCAAGAAGCTCAAGACGCGTATCAGCGATAAGTTTATCATTACCGCCATCAAGGGCATCGTGCCAGATGAGAACTTGGTTTGCTCCGAGTACTTCCATCAGGTGTATGACGTGCCTTATGAGAACTTGGCTTGCATCGGCGGACCTTCTCATGCCGAGGAGGTGGCGCTCGAACGACTGAGCTATCTCACCGTGGGCTGCTCTGATACAGAAAAGGCAAGAGCCTTTGCGCAAGACTGCTTGGCAAGTGAGTATATCAAGACCAAGACATCCAGCGACGTGATAGGCATCGAGTACTCTTCGGTACTGAAGAATGTGTATGCTATCGCAGCCGGTATCTGTGGCGGATTGAAATATGGCGACAACTTCCAGGCGGTGCTTATGTCGAACGCCGTACAGGAGATGCATCGCTTCTTGCAAGCCGTTCACCCGATAGAGCGCAGCATGTACGACTCGGTATATCTGGGCGACCTGCTGGTGACAGGCTACAGCAACTTCTCTCGCAACCGCACCTTCGGTACAATGATAGGAAAAGGCTACAGCGTGAAGAGTGCGCAGATAGAGATGGAGATGATAGCCGAGGGATATTTCGGCACCAAGTGTATGAAGGAAATCAATCGCCACATGCACGTCAACATGCCGATACTCGATGCCGTATATAATATATTGTACGAGCGCATCAGTCCGCAAATAGAAATTAAACTTTTAACAGATTCATTAGATAAAAGAAAAATGAAAAGTATCAGCTTAAACATTACTAAGGCTGCATCATTCCTCGCAGAGGGTGCAGTAAAGGCTTATGAGCCAAAGGTTAAGGCCGCTCAGGAAGCTCTTGAGAACGGCACATGTGAAGGTAACGATTTCTTGGGATGGCTCCACTTGCCATCTTCTATCTCTCCTGAGTTCTTGGGTGAGATCGAGGCTGTTGCCAACACATTGAGAGAGAAGTGTGAGGTTGTTGTAGTAGCAGGTATCGGTGGTAGCTACCTCGGTGCTCGCGCCGTGATCGAGGCTCGGCAACTCATTCGCTTGGCTCGTCAACGACAAGAAGAACCCTACTATCCTCTTCGCTGGCAACAACATCGGTGAGGATTATCTCTATGAGTTGACATCTTACTTGAAGGACAAGAAGTTTGGTGTCATCAATATCTCTAAGTCTGGTACCACTACCGAGACTGCATTGGCTTTCCGCTTGCTCAAGAAGCAGTGTGAGGAGCAGCGTGGCAAGGAAGAGGCTAAGGACGTTATCGTAGCCGTAACCGACGCTAAGAAGGGTGCTGCCCGCACATGCGCTGACAAGGAGGGTTACAAGAGCTTCATCATCCAGACAACGTGGGTGGTCGTTTCTCTGTATTGACTCCAGTAGGTTTGCTTCCTATCGCCGTAGCAGGTTTCGACGTAAAGCAGCTCGTAGCAGGTGCTGTCGAGATGGAGAAGGCTTGCGGCAAGGACGTAGCTTTCGATGAGAACCCAGCAGCTATCTATGCAGCTACACGTCAGGCTCTCTATACACAGGCAGGCAAGAAGATTGAGATTGTTTGCAACTTCCAGCCTAAGCTTCACTACTTCGCCGAGTGGTGGAAGCAGCTCTATGGCGAGAGCGAGGGTAAGGACCAGAAGGGTATCTTCCCAGCAGCTTGCGACTTCACTACAGACCTCCACTCTATGGGTCAGTGGATTCAGCAGGGCGAGCGTTCTATCTTCGAGACCGTGATCAGCGTAGAGACTCCTAACGAGAAGCTTCTCTTCCCTCACGATGACGAGAACCTCGACGGCTTGAACTTCTTGGAGGGCAAGCGTGTGGATGAGGTCAACAAGATGGCAGAGCTCGGTACTCGCTTGGCTCACGTAGACGGTGGTGTACCTAACATCTTGGTTAACGTACCAGAGTTGAACGCTTACTACCTCGGTCAGTTGATTTACTTCTTCGAGAAGGCTTGTGGTATCAGCGGTCTCTTGGAAGAGGTGAACCCATTCAACCAGCCAGGTGTAGAGGCTTACAAGAAGAATATGTTCGCATTGCTCAACAAGCCAGGTTATGAGGCAGAGAGCAAGGCTATTCAGGAGCGTTTGGCTAACGAGAAGTAAATCTATTCAGAATCATTGATGAAAGAGATTATTTCAAAATACATAAAAGACCACGGCTTTGGGGAGTTCAATCCCAAAGCGTTCTTTTTGATATGGACGGTGTGCTGTACAACAGTATGCCCAATCATGCCGTAGCATGGCAGGAGTCGATGAAGCAATTCGGCATCCACATGACAGCCGCTGATGCCTATGCCACCGAGGGAGCCCGTGGCATCGACACCATCCAGATGATGGTAAAGAAGCAGAGGGGTGAAGACATCTCCTTGGAAGAAGCGCAGAAGATGTATGATGTGAAGACAGAAATCTTCCACTCGATGCCTACTGCCGAGATATTCCCCGGCGTAAGAGAGGTGATGCAGAAGATTCAAGACGCTGGGATGCAGGTAGGCGTGGTAACAGGCAGTGGTCAGCGTCCACTCATCATGCGCTTGCTCCATGACTTCGGCGATTTCCTTGACGAGGCACATATCGTAACTGCTTACGATGTGAAGCGTGGCAAGCCGAATCCCGACCCATACCTCATGGGATTACAAAAAGCAGGCAATCTACAGCCTTGGGAAGGCATCGTGGTAGAGAATGCTCCTCTGGGTGTTCGTGCCGGCGTAGCCGCCAACATCTTTACTGTCGCCATCAACAGCGGTCCACTTCCTGATGAGGAGTTATCTGATAAAGGCAGCAACCTGCTCTATCACCAGATGACCGAGTTCTCTGATGACTTCGAAAGATTGATAGAAGCAGCTAAAGAATCAACAAAAACAATAAAAGCTTGCAAGTAACAAGGGGGTTACTTGCAAGCTTTTATCATATATATGCTTATCCTCGGCGGCTAGCATACAGTCTTGCCATCAATGCCCCACTGATATTATGCCATACACTGAAGATGGCACCAGGGATGGTAGCTAGCGGATAGGCGGCAAAATGAAGGGTGGCAAGCGAACTGGCAAGTCCTGAATTCTGCATGCCCACCTCAATGGAGATGGCGACACATTTCTTATATTCCAACTTGAGCAACTTGCCGATAGAAAAGCCCAAGAGCAAGCCGCACACATTGTGAAGCATCACTACCAAGATGATGAGCAGCCCACTGGTAAGGAGTTTCTCGGCATTATGGGATACGATGATGCCCACGATGAAGGTGATAGCCAATGACGAGAAGGCTGGCAGATAAGCTACGGCACGGGAGGTAAACTTCGGGCAATAATGCTGAATGATGAAACCTATGATGATGGGAAGTATCACCACCTGAACGATGGAGAAAAACATGCTCAGGGCATCTACATGCACAAAGGTACCAGCCATCAGCCATGTGATCAGTGGGGTAAGGAATGGTGCCAAGACAGTGGAAGTGGCTGTCATACCCACCGACAAGGCCAAGTCGCCCTTAGCCAAATAGGTAATGACATTGGAAGCCGTTCCGCCCGGACAGCATCCCACCAATATCACGCCCAAGGCAAGCTCAGGACTCAGATGGAACGCCTTCGCCAGCAACCATGCCAACACGGGCATCACGATAAACTGGGCCAAGCATCCAATGATGACATCCTTAGGTCGGCTGAAAACAATCTTGAAATCAGCAGGATTGAGCGTCAATCCCATACCAAACATCACGACTCCCAAGAGCGGATTGATGTAAATGGTATCCACCCACTGAAAACTATCAGGCAACAGCAACGCCACCACTGCCGTCAGCAAGACTATCACTCCCATATATCGGGAAATAAAATCACATATTCTCTTCATCTTATTCTTATTTTAACATACGCTAACAACTTGCAAAAGTACAACAAAATATCTACATTAACAAATTAAATGACCAAAAGTTTGGAGATTTATAGGAGTACCAGGACTACAGTAATTAAAGCTGGAAGGGTAAGTTCCCATCGTGGGAGCCTACCCTTTTTGCGTTATCTACATAAGTTTCATCCCCAATATTTATCTGCTTTCGACGAGAAAGCCATCCAAGGTGAAGAACTCTACCAAAAACTCATGCTTGATAAGTTGGAAGTGAACGCAGGAATGTTGGTGGAAAACATCGTAGCACAGATGTTTGTTGCCAGCGGACATAAGCTATATTTCTATAGCAACAACTCTCGTACAGATGCCAGCGAACGTATGGAAATAGACTTTTTAATAGAGAAGCCAACCATCACTAATGCTCACAACATCTTCCCGATAGAGTCAAATCGAGCAACAACTACACCATCACATCTTTGCAGAAGTTCATCAAGAAGTTCAATCGCCAACTTGCCACGCCTATCGTCGTACACTATCAGGATTACCAAGAAAAGGATGGCATCACTTATCTGCCAATATACATGGTGCCCCTGCTATAGAACATTAAAATGACGTGGCAAACAGCCAAATATTCAGCAACGTGACTATCGCCGCCAAAAAGTAGAGCCACCACTTGGTAAGCCTGTGGTTGACATAATCGCCCATCACCCGCCTATTGGAGGTGAGCCATACTTGCAGGAACATGGTGAAAGGCAACTGGATGCTCAATACCATCTGCGAATAAAGCAAGCCCTTGAAGGGATCGCCAACGAAGAAGATGACGAGCAAAGCCAAGCCCAGCGAGAGACAGATACCCACAATGGAATGTGCATCCTTGGCATAATACTGCTCGCCAAACATGCCCGAGAAGATACAACCCGCAGCCATACCACTGGTGATGGTACTTGATATGCCCGCCAAGAGCAAGGCGATGGCAAAGATGTTGGCGGCATTATTGCCCAAGAGTGGCGTGAGCAGTGCCTGAGCCTGAGACAGGTCATCCACCACTTGATGGGAAGAGAAGAAGGTGGTGGCTGCCAAGATAATCATCGCACTATTAATCGCCCATCCCACTATCATGGAAAACAAGGTATCGAACAGCTCAAACTTCAAGGCTCGCTCAATACTGCTTCTGTCTTTCTTATGTATCTGCCGGCTCTGCACCAACTCGCTATGAAGAAACAAGTTGTGTGGCATCACCACGGCTCCCAATACCGACATCACGATGAGCATACTACCCTCTGGTATGCTGGGAATCACCCATCCTTGCATGGCTGCAGGCCAATCTATCTTGACCAAGAAGAGTTCGTAGATAAACGACAAACCTATCATTGAGACAAAGGTGATGATGAGTCGTTCGATGCGCTTATAGGAATTGGTAAAGAGGAGGATGAGCACCGCTGCCGTGGAGAGCAAGGCACCCCAAACGATAGGGATGCCGAAAAGCATCTGGAGGGCGATGGCTGCACCGAGGATTTCAGCAAGAGAAGTAGAGATACTTGCCATGAAAGCCGTTACCAATATCGGTCTGCCTATCCAATGTGGGGCATACTTCTCCGTAGCCTCACTGAGGCACAATCCCGTCACGATGCCCAAGTGAGCCACATTATGCTGCAAGGCGATGAGCATGATGGTGGAGAGCGTGACCACCCAGAGCAGCACATAGCCATAGGATGAACCCGCGGCAAAGTTGCTCGCCCAGTTGCCTGGTCGATGAAACCCACAGTAACGAGCAACCCTGGTCCGATATTTTTGATGATGTCGAGGGCGCCGAATGTCTTCGGTTTTCCCTCATTGCGCAGTATCTCAAATAGATTTTTCATGTTTCCTCTTATTTTTATACCTTAATTCCGCAACACTACAATTTAACTTTATTTATAAGTTCCTGAGCAACAAAAAGTTGCCCAGGATTTTGCCATGTCAGAATTTTCACTTATCTTAGTGTTGCAAAAAGAAAACAAGCAAAACTCTAATATGACATGCAAAAATACAAATTAAATCTGAGAAACTCACACCTTTTGGAGGAATTTTTTCAATCATGGAGAAATTTGACTCCATGCTTTCACCCGTTATCGACTCAACACTGGGTCAGAGATGCAGCAGTATCTTCGGATATCAGTTCAGCGAGATAGTCCGTTCGCTGATGAGCGTTTATTTCTGTGGCGGCTCATGCGTGGAAGATGTAACGTCACAACTGATGCGCCATCTCTCGTATCATCCTACCCTTCGTACATGCAGCTCTGATACCATCCTCAGAGCCATCAAGGAACTGACACAGGAAAACATCTCCTATACTTCCGACCAAGGCAAGACCTATGATTTCAATACTGCAGACAAACTCAACACATTGCTTATAAACGCTTTGGTTTCTACAGGCGAGTTGAAGGAAATTGAGGAATACGATGTTGACTTTGACCATCAGTTCCTTGAAACGGAGAAGTATGATGCAAAACCGACCTACAAAAAGTTCCTCGGCTACAGGCCTGGCGTATATGTTATCGGTGACAAGATAGTCTATATCGAGAACAGCGATGGTAACACGAATGTGCGTTTTCATCAGGCAGACACCCATAAGAGATTCTTCGCTCTTCTGGAATCCCAGAACATCCGTGTAAATCGCTTCAGGGCAGACTGCGGTTCCTGCTCGAAGGAAATCGTCAGTGAGATAGAGAAGCATTGCAAACATTTCTACATCCGTGCCAACCGATGCAGTTCGCTCTACAATGACATCTTTGCTCTGAGAGGATGGAAGACGGAGGAGATTAACGGCATCCAGTTCGAACTCAATTCCATTCTCGTTGAGAAATGGGAAGGCAAGTGCTATCGTCTTGTCATCCAGAGACAAAGACGCAACAGTGGCGACCTTGACCTGTGGGAAGGCGAATACACTTACCGTTGTATTCTGACCAACGATTACAAGTCATCGACAAGGGACATTGTTGAATTCTACAATCTGCGTGGCGGCAAGGAACGTATCTTTGACGACATGAACAACGGAT
>ENA-OQEB01000657-OQEB01000657.1-human-gut-metagenome-genome-assembly--contig:-NODE-657-length-14038-cov-4.258213_pt1 | contig 14038 bp, 20 predicted proteins | sample MGYA00242787_ERZ504619 | MGnify/ENA primary metagenome ERZ504619 (study PRJEB26092, sample SAMD00036317) | human gut metagenome | host: Homo sapiens | study: EMG produced TPA metagenomics assembly of... | reverse complement strand
CACACTGGCCCGGCTGGCGGCGGGCCTTTCCGACACGCCGGTCACGCTGGCGGCAAAAAGCCTGCTGCGGGTCGGGTGCCCGGTGCTGCTGGCTGTCTCCACCAACGATGGCTGGGGCTTCCGGGAGAACATCGCCCGGCTGATGCAGCGCAAGCACTATTACTTTGTGCCCTACGGACAGGACGATGCAGCGCAGAAACCCCAGAGTCTGAAGGCGGATCTCACCCTGCTGCCCGCTGCACTGGAGGCTGCCCTGCACGGTCAGCAGCTGCAGCCGGTGCTCCGGGAGTGGAACTGAGGGTTTCTCTTTTCAGAGGGATAAAAATGTGGTATACTATATCATAATATCTTGAGATAGAGGAACTGGAATGAAAAAACACATCGCCATGCTGTGTGCGGTGCTTTTGACCGCACTGGCGGCGTTTGCGCCGGGCGCGGCAGCTGCCGGGCCTGCACTGACGGCTACGGAAGCGTACTGCATCATCGATGCCGACACCGGTCTGGTGCTGGCCCAGCAGAACATGAACGAGGAACTGCACCCGGCATCCATCACCAAGGTGATGACGCTGGGCCTTGCCTGTGAAAAGGCCCAGGGCAAGTGGGACAATGTCAAGCTGACGGTCAGCCACGAGGATGTTTACTCGCTGGCGGGCACCGATTCCAGCCATATCGCCCTGCAGGAAGGGGAGGAAGTGCCCCTGACCGATGCCCTGTATGCCACCATGATGGCCAGCGCCAACGATGGGGCCAACCTGCTGGCCGAATACTTCGGCGGCGGCTCCATTGAGGGCGGTGTGGCTGCCATGAACGCGCAGGCAAAGGAGCTGGGGCTGGAACACACCCACTTTGCCAACCCCCACGGCATCAGCGATGAGGACCACTACACCAGCTGCTATGACATGGCGCAGATCCTGCGCTGGGCGTTGACCCAGCCCGGGTTCGAGACTCTGTTTACCCGGAACGAGATGTACACCATGGGCCCGACCAATGTCCAGCCCGTGACCCGGTACTTCCACCAGCAGGATAAAATGCGGGTGGGCTCCAGCCGGTACTATATCCCGGCCATCCTGGGTTCCAAGATCGGCTACACCAACATTGCCCGGTACAGCTATGTCTGCCTGGCGGAGCAGAACGGTGTGCGGCTGATCTGCGTGACCATGCAGAGCCAGATCAAGACCGACAAATACAACGATGTCCGCACCCTGCTGGACGATGCCTTTGCCCGCTACACCGGCTACACCGAGATCCCTGCCCAGGGCGTGACCGGGGAGCTGGAAGTGGCGGGTGGCGGCAGCACGCTGGGCACGGTGACGGTTTCTGACCCCGGTGTGAAGCTGCTGCTGGCCGACGGCCTGACCGCTGCGGATGTCTCGGTCACGCTGGAATTGCCCGAACGATACCTCTTGGGGGTTGACCCGGCGGTGTATGCGGTGTATACCATTCATGGGCGGGACGTGCAGGAAACGGCCAGCGTCCGGGTGCCTGCCGCTGTGACCGGGCTGGAGGAGCTGCTGGCCAAGAGCGCCAACGCCACCCTGCCCGCCTCCCGGGATGTGGGGCCGAAGAGGATCGCAGGCGGCCTGCTGGCCATCTCGGTCGGTGCCACCGTGCTGGCTGCCCTTGCGGCGTTCGGCGTGGTGCGGCTGAGAATAAAATGGAAGAAACGTAAATCAAGAAGTAAGCACTGACCCGTTTCGCCAGAGGCTCCCCTACCAGGGGAGCTGTCGAGCGAATGCGAGACTGAGAGGTTGTATGAAGGGAAAGCTTCTCCTCTGTCCAACCTCTTCGTCATTGCTGACGCAATGCCACCTCCCCTAGTAGGGGAGGCCTTGGCAGGAAGGGACAGTTTGATCTATCGCGCAAAAGCCCGCAAGGACTTTTCCATATACTACAAACAGACAAAATTTTCTGAAAGAAAACAGAGAGGAAAAAGAAATATGGGCAAGTTTACGTTTACTGAGACCGAGATCCCTGGTGTTGTGGTCATTGAGCCGCAGGTGTTCGGTGATGACCGCGGTTATTTCATGGAGACCTACCAGAAGGATCAGTTTGCTGCTGCCGGCATCGACAAGGAGTTCGTGCAGGACAACCAGAGCCGCTCCACCCGCGGCGTGCTGCGCGGCCTGCATTTCCAGAAGAACCACACCCAGGGCAAGCTGGTGCGTGTGACCAAGGGCGAGGTCTATGATGTTGCCGTGGACTGCCGCCCCCACAGCGCCACCTTTGGCAAGTGGGTGGGCGTGACCCTGAGCGAGGAGAACAAGAAGATGTTCTATATCCCCGAGGGCTTTGCCCACGGCTTCCTGGTGCTGAGCGATGTGGCCGAGTTCTGCTACAAGTGCACCGATGTCTATGACCCCACCAGCGAGGGCGGCATCCCCTACGATGACCCCACCGTGAACGTGCAGTGGCCCGACTGCGGCTGTGAGCACAAGACCAGCGCAAAGGACAAGCTGCATGAGCCCTTTGCAGCCCAGAAGTTTGAATTCTTTGAAAAGTGGTGATAGCCCGTGGCGAAACTGAAAGGAATGTTCAACGGCTTCTGGCGCTACCGCTATCTGTTGTGGAATCTGGTCAGCCGTGATTTCAAGCTGAAATACCGCCGCAGCGTGCTGGGTGTGCTGTGGAGCGTGCTGAACCCCCTGCTGATGTGCCTGGTCTACTGGGCTGTGTTCAGCAGCCTGATGGATATGCGGGGCAGCGGCATCGACAACTTCCCGGTGTTCCTGATGTGCGGTCAGCTGCTCTTCAACTTCTTCAACGAGGCCACCTCCTCCAGCATGAGCAGCGTGCTCAGCGCCGCCCCCCTGCTGAAAAAGGTGTATATCCCCAAGTATATCTTCCCGCTGGAAAAGTGCTGCTTTGCCATGGTGAACTGCGTGTTCAGCTTTGTGGCTCTGCTGCTGGTGATGATCTTTACCGGCGCACCCTTCCACCTGACCCTTCTGGAAGCGCTCTACCCGCTCATCACCCTCTTCTTCTTCAGCCTGGGGGTGGGTCTGTTCCTGGCGGCGGCAACGGTGTTCTTCCGGGACATCATGCACATCTGGAGCGTGTTCATCACGGCGCTGCTCTACTTCTCCGCCATCTTCTATGATCCCACCCAGATGACCTTTTCCATCGGCGGGTTCAACATGCAGCAGATCATCAAGCTGAACCCCATGTACTGGTATATCACCGGCTTCCGCCGCACCCTGATGTGGGGCATTCCGCTGGATCTCAACATGTTTGCGGTCTGCGGCATCTGCGCAGTGGTCTCCATGTGGGTGGGCGTGCACATGTTCCGCAAAACGCAGGACCGTTTTGTGCTGCATATTTAAGGAGGGGAGAAGAATGGAACCGATCATCAAAGTGGACAACGTGTCCATGTGCTTCAACCTCTCCACCGAAAAGCACGAGAGCCTGAAGGAATATCTGCTGGCCATGGTGCAGGGCCGCCTGCAGTACGACGAGTTTTACGCCCTGAAGGACGTGAGCCTGGACATCATGCCCGGCGATTTTTACGGTCTGGTGGGCCTGAACGGCTCGGGCAAATCCACCCTGCTCAAGACCATTGCGGGCGTGTACAAGCCACCAGGGGCAAGGTCACCGTCAACGGCACCATCGCCCCGCTCATCGAGCTGGGTGCGGGCTTTGATATGGACCTGACCGCCCGGGAGAACATCTACCTCAACGGCACGGTGCTGGGGTTCTCGCCCAAGTATCTGGACGAGAAGTTCGACGAGATCGTGGAGTTCAGCGAGCTGCAGAACTTCCTGGATGTACCGCTGAAAAACTACTCCTCCGGCATGGTGGCCCGCATCGGCTTTGCCATTGCTACCATCACCAAGCCCGATATCCTGATCGCGGACGAGGTGCTCTCGGTGGGCGACTTCCTGTTCCAGCAGAAATGCGAAAAACGGATGAAGGAGCTGATGGCAGGCGGCACCACCGTCATTCTGGTGTCCCACTCCATCGAGCAGATCGAGCGGATGTGCAGCAAGGTGGCATGGCTGAGCCACGGCCACCTGAAAATGAACGGCGATACCGAGACAGTCTGCGCGGCCTACAAGGCCACCCAGCGCGGCGAGGCCTGAGCCATGAATGTGCGATTGAAACGTGCCAGAGAGCTGGCAGGCTATGCGGTCCAGCTGACAAAGGACGAGGGTCTGGGCACCATGCTGGCCCGGGGCGCAGGCTTTGTCAGGCGGCGGTGCTTTGGCAAAAAGGCCCGCTACCTGCCCGCAAAAAAGGTGCTGGAAGCCCAGAGAGCCGAAATGGCAGGAAAAAATTTTGAAAACTGCCAACTTTCGACGATTTCCGTGTTGACACCGTTGTATAATACTCCTGAGGTGTTTCTGCGGCAGTTTCTGGATTCCTTCGTGAACCAGACCGCCCCCAATGGTGAGCTCTGCCTGGCGGATGCCTCGGATGCCGCCCACAGCAGTGTGGGAGATATCGTAAGGGAATATCAGGCAAAATATCAACACATCGTATACAAAAAGATCGAAAACAAGGGCATTGCGGCCAACACCAACGCCGCCGCTGAACTGGCATCGGGAGAATATCTGGCGCTGGCCGACCACGATGACATCCTTGCGCCCCACGCCATGTATACCATGGGCCGGGCGATCCGGCAGCTACGTGAGGCAGGGGAGCCGGACGGCTTCCTGTACAGCGACGAGGCCCTCTTCACCAAAAAGATCGAAAAGCCGCTGGTGGCCCACTTCAAGCCCGATTACGCCCCGGATTACCTGCTCTGCTGCAACTACATCTGCCATCTGCCGTGTTCCGGCGGGAGCTGTTCGAGCAGGTGGGCGGGGAACGCCCCGAATGTGATGGCAGTCAGGACCACGACCTTTTCCTCCGGCTCATTGAGCAGGTGGGCGGCGCGGCCCATGTGCCGCAGGTGCTCTACTACTGGCGGGTGCACGAAGGCTCGACCTCCGGCGGCACCGATGCCAAGCCCTACGTTGCCAAAGCGGCAAAGAAGGCGCTGGCCGACCATCTGGAGCGCACCGGCCGCACCGGCACCATAGAGGATGGCCTGTACCCCAGCACCTATCGGGTCAGGTGGGACATTGTGGGGGAGCCGAAGGTGAGCATCCTCATCCCCAACAAGGATCACACCGAGGATCTGGAAAAGTGCCTGCAGAGCATCTGGAAAAAGACCACCTGGGACCGGTTCGAGGTCATCGTCATCGAGAACAACTCCACAGACCCGGCCACCTTTGCCTATTACGAGAAGGCCCGGCAGCGGTACGATGGCCTGAAGGTGGTCACCTACCCGGACAAGGGCTTCAACTTCTCGGCCATCAACAACTTTGGCCGGAAAGCGGCAGAGGGCGACTACCTGCTGCTGCTCAACAACGATGTGGAAGTGGTGAACGGCGACTGGCTCACGGAGCTGCTCCGGCAGTGCGCCCACCCCGGCGGCGCGGCGATCTGCGGTGCCATGCTCTGGTACCCGGATGAGACCATCCAGCACGCAGGGATCGTGACGGGTCTGGGTGGCTACGCGGGCCACAGCCACAAGTATAAGAAGAAGGGCGGCAGCGGCTATCTGTTCCGCACCTCTACCGTGCAGGACTTCTCCGGCGTGACCGGTGCCTGCCTGCTGGTAAAGACCGCCGTCTATGACGAGATGCACGGGCTGGACGAGCAGTTCGCCGTGGCCTTCAACGATGTGGACTTCTGCCTGCGGGTGCGGGATACAGGTTACCGCATTGCCTGGACCCCCTACGCCGAGCTCATCCACTATGAGAGCAAGAGCCGGGGCGGGGATGAAAAAGACCCCGTCAAGCGGCCCGCTTTGCGGCGGAACAGCAGCGGCTCTACACCATCCATGGCAAGGAAAACATTCTGGATGACCCCTACTACAACCCCAACCTGACCCGTGACCGAGGATTTTTCGGAGAGTGACGATCTGCGCAGGTTGAAAGAGGGCAGGGTAACGGTAAGATTCCGGGGAGGTACCCTCCAATGAACATCAAGGGACACTTTGAGACCATCACCCGGCATAAACTGCTGGTGATGAAGTATTGCTTTGAATGCGGCCTTTATCAGCAGGGCCTGACCCATGACCTGAGCAAGTACAGCCCCACCGAGTTCATCCCGGGCTGCATCTACTATCAGGCGACCACAGCCCCAACGAGGCAGAACGGGCCGCCCGGGGCTATTCCTCGGCGTGGCTCCACCATAAGGCCGCAACAAGCACCATCTGGAATACTGGATCGACTACACAACCAACAAATCCGGCCTGGGCGGCATGAAAATGCCCCTGCGCTATGTCTGCGAGATGGTCTGCGACCGCGTGGCGGCCAGCCAGATCTATCTGGGCGACAAGTACACCGACGCATCCCCGTGGCAGTATTATGAAAAGAGCAAAGATCACTATCTGCTCCATCCCGAAACAAGGGCGCTGCTGGAAAAGCTGCTGCTGATGGTCCGGGATCTGGGGCAGGAGCGCACCTTTGCCTACATAAGATTCCTGCTCGGGTGTGAAGATAACGATTAAATAAAATCAAGGAGGCATTGCAATGAAACGTTTCAAAAAAGTTCTGGCACTTGTTCTGGCCGGTGTTCTGGCACTGGCAATGCTGACCGCCTGCGACGGTGGCACCACCGACCCGGATAAGATCATGCCGGACGATGGCACGGTCGAAGTGGTTATGACGATCAATAATACCGCAGCTAATAAGGGCCTGGGTCAGGTCGAATACAGTGCAAAATACAGTGCTGTGACCAAGGCATTGCTGGAAAACTGGCTGGAATGGCGTAATGACGGCAGCAATACAAAGTATCGTGAGAATTATGATAAGATCACGGCAGAGCTGGGCAATGTCAAGATCGTGGTTGGTCTGACCAAGGATACAACTCCGCTTGCAGCGCAGGCCAACTATAATCCGGCTACCAGAACCAGCTTCAAATATGATTCTCTGTTCAAGGACGAGAGCGCATTCAATCTGGCTGAAAAGATCGGCGTTGCATACGTTACCACTTCTAACGGCACTGTCTATCAGGCGGTCTGCCTGTTCGACGTGAACTGAGCGTTCCCCGATACAGAGTAAAGAAAACATAAAGCATAAAAAGCCCCCGGAAGCGGCGCGAACCGCTTTCCGGGGGCTTTTGTGTCAGAGAAACTGCTTACTGCTCGTTCTCGTAGATCTTAATATAGTGGGGGGCGTTTCTGTCCTGCACAAAGAGAAGCGTGCAGGTGAGTGCGGCGGCTAAGAACGTGAAGATGGCAAGCAGAGCTTTGAGAACTTTCATGGTATCCGATCCTCCTTGGCGGGCATGGCCCGGTCGTTCAAATGCGGAGCAGGGGACGTTCCGCAGGGTCATTAGCAACAGTATACCATAATCCCGGCAGAAAGGCAAACGGTAGTAAAGTTGCGTGAAGTTGGTGGTTGTTAATAAAAAAACAATTAGTTAGATACGACTAATCGTTAAAAATGGCAAAGAAAAATGAGGAAATTGCATCATTTTGGTGCTGTTGTCGTTGAACTTCCGGCTGTAAAATGATACAATAACTGTGTTAAGCAGCTGCTGTCCCTGCGCAGTGCGCCCGCATGAGGGCAGGGGTGGCAATTCAAGCAGAATGGGGGATTTATTCCATGTTGAACAAGCTGAAACGTGCGGCGCTTGGCGCGCATACGCCGCATGACAAGGCAACCGCTGCAAGCAAACCAGTTCCGATGCCTCTGCCCGCGCAGGTACGCATCCTGATGAGCCAGCACATCGGCGCTCCGGCGAAAGCCTGGTCAAAAAGGGCGACGAAGTGTTTGTTGGCACCAAGATCGGCGAGGCAGGCGGTTTTGTCTCTGCAAATATCCACTCCAGTGTTTCTGGTACTGTGGCCGCTGTGGAACCTTCCGTCTCTCCAATGGCCGGATGTGCGACTCTGTTGTCATCAAGACCGATGGCAAGCAGACCGTGGACCCTGCCGTGAAGGCACCCGAGGTCACCGACAAGGCCAGCTTCCTGGCAGCCGTGCGTGAGTGCGGCTGGTGGGTCTGGGCGGCGCAGGCTTCCCGACCGATGTCAAGCTGCAGCCAAGCAGACCGTGGACACCCTGCTCATCAACGCTTCCGAGTGTGAAGTCTGGCTGACCAGCGACACGCAGGAGATGCTGAACTGCAGCGATGATATCGTCCGCGGCATCGAGGCCGTGCTGAAGTACACCGGCATCCCGAAGTGCGTCATCGGCATTGAGAACAACAAGCCCGAGTGCATCGAGCTGTTGAACCAGAAGACCAAAGACAAGCCCGCCATCGAGGTCAAGGCACTGCCCAGTGTTTACGGCACCGGCGCAGAGCTGATCCTGATCGAGAAGTGCCTTGGCCGCGAGGTGCCCCACGGCGGTCTGCCCGCAGATGCAGGTGCCATTGTGATGAACGTGACCTCTGTTTCTACCCTGGGCAAGTACCTGGCTACCGGTATGCCGGTGGTCGAGCGCACCATCACCGTGGACGGCGATGCCTGCGCAAAGCCCCAGAACCTGATCGTTCCCGTGGGCACTGCCTACGAGGATGTTCTGAACGCTGCCGGCATCAAGGGCGGCGTGGAGCTGGGCAAGGTGGTTGCCGGCGGTGCCATGATGGGCCCCGCTGTGGAGAACCTGAGCTACCCCACCACCAAGACCACTTCCGGCCTGATCATGCTCAGCGCCGCTGCTGCAGAGCCCCCGCAGGCCAACCCCTGCATCCGCTGCGGCCGCTGCGTGGAGTACTGCCCCATGGGTCTGGAGCCCGTGGAGGTCAACCAGGCTTATGCAGCCCGCGACGTTCAGGAGCTGGGCAAGCTGCATGTTGATTACTGCTTCAACTGCGGCTCCTGCACCTTTGTCTGCCCGGCAAAGCGCCCCTGCACCCAGATGATGGGCCTGGCAAAGGCGTTCTACCTTGGTGAAATCAAAAAAGGAGGCAATAAGTAATGGATACGAAGCTTATTGTTTCGGCCTCCCCGCACCTGCGCAGTGAGGAAACGACCCAGAGCCTGATGGCCAACGTGATCGTTGCCCTGTGCCCCTGTGTGGTGGCCTCTGCAATCATCTTTGGTGCGCGTGCCTGCTGGTCACTGCAGTGTCCGTTGTGGCATGCGTGGCCTTTGAGTGGCTGTACTGCAAGCTGCTGAAGAAGGCAAACCCCATCAGCGACCTGTCCGCTGTGGTCACCGGCATCATTCTGGCCATGAACGTGCCCGTGGGCATGCCCATCGGCCAGCTCATCATCGGCGACCTGGTTGCCATCATCGTGGTCAAGCAGCTGTTCGGCGGCATCGGCATGAACTTTGCAAACCCTGCACTGGTGGGCCGTATCGTGCTGTTCATCAGCTTTGCCGGTTCCATGAACAATTGGGTGTTCCCCGATGCAGCGGTTGACCAGCTGTCCAGCGCTACCCCGCTGGCTGTGGCTGACACCAGCAAGCTGAGCCTGCTGGACCTGTTCATGGGCGTGCACGGCGGTGTTCTGGGCGAGACCTGCGCTCTGGCCATCCTGCTGGGCCTGATTTATATGGTGGCCACCAAGACCATCAGCATCGCCATCCCCGCTTCTTACATCGGCAGCATGTTTATCTTCTACCTGATCTCCACCGGCAGCCTGCACGGCGCACTGGTCGGCATCCTGTCCGGCGGCCTGATGTTCGGTGCTGTGTTCATGGCAACGGACTACGTTACCAGCCCCTTTACCCTGAAGGGCAAGCTGATCTACGGCCTGTGCTGGGCATCGTCACCTTCGCCATCCGTCAGTGGGGCAGCTACGCCGAGGGCGTTTCCTTCGCGCTGCTGTTTATGAACCTGTGGGTCCCCTTTATCAACGATTGGACCCGTCAGACTCCTTACGGCTATGTTAAGCCTGCAAAGAAAGCAAAGGAGGGTGCTGGCAAATGAATAAGAATTCTTCCTGGGAGACCAGTGTAAAGCCTGTTGTTGTGCTGAGCGTGATCGCACTGATCGTCAGCCTGCTGCTGGCCATGGTCAACTCCTTTACGGCTCCCATCATTGAGGAAAACCAGAAGGCCGCAACGCTGGCTGCCTATGTGGACGTGATGCCCACCGTTTCCAGCGCCTCCGATCTGGAGGAAGTGACCGACTACACCACCGAGAACATCACCGGTGCTGTAAAGGCCACCGACGGCTCCCTGGCCATCAAGGCTGAGGAAAAGGGCTTTGACGGCGGCATCCTGTCCGTCATCATCGGCTTCGACACCAACGGCACTGTCACCGGCATCTGGGTGGACGCTTCTACCCAGACCAAGGGCATCGGCAGCAACGTTGCCACCGACAGCTTCCTTGCTCAGTTCGATGGCATGGATGGCACCCAGAACATCACCCTGGGCCAGGGCTACGACGCATACAGCGGCGCAACCATTTCCTCTAAGGCTCTGTTTGCCGCCATCAACGATTGCATCAACTGCTACAACGAGTTGGCATAAAGGAGGTTGGTAAGAAATGGCAAGCGAAAACAAGTCCAAGGTAAGCATCCTTACCAACGGCATCATCAAAGAAAACCCCGTTCTGCGTCTGGTTCTGGGCACCTGCTCCTGCCTGGCTGTTACCACGCAGTTTCCAGCGCGCTGGGCATGGGCGCAGCCTTCACCTTCGTGCTGGTGTGCTCCAACATCCTGATCTCGCTGCTGCGCAACGTGATCCCCGCTAAAGTCCATCTGCCCTGCTACATCGTCATCATTGCAGGCTTCGTGACCATCGTTCAGATGGTGATGCACGCCTACATGGACAGCCTGTACACCGCACTGGGCGTGTTCCTGCCCCTGATCGTTGTCAACTGCATCATTCTGGGCCGTGCGAGATGTTTGCCTGCAAGAACAATGTGGTGGATTCCGCACTGGACGGCATCGGCATGGGCATCGGCTACACCCTCACCGTGGTGCTGATGGCCTCCATCCGTGAGATCCTGGCAGCGGCACCTGGCTGGGCTTCCAGGTCCTGCCCGAGAGCATGGCCAAGATGAGCATTATGACCCAGGCTCCCGGCGCATTCTTCTGCTACGGCGTGCTGATGGCCGGCTGCGTCTGGCTGGAAGGCAAGCTGGATGCCCGCATCGAGCGCAAGAGCTGCTGCGACCTCGACAACCTGAAGAAGGAGGCAGAATAAGATGTTAGTCAAACTTGCTGCGATCTTCTTCAGCATGATCCTGGTGAACAACTACGTGCTGGTGAAGTTCTACGGTATCTGCCCGTTCCTGGGCGTTTCCAAGAAGCTGGATTCCTCCATTGGTATGTCCGGCGCTGTTATCTTTGTTATGCTGGTGGCAACGGCTGTCACCTTCCCCATCCAGATCTTCGTTCTGAACCCCGCTGACCTGGGCTACCTGCAGACCATCGTGTTCATCCTAGTCATTGCAGTGCTGGTGCAGTTCATCGAGATCTTCCTGAAGAAGTATGTTGTTGCACTGTACAATTCTCTGGGCGTTTACCTGCCCTGATCACCACCAACTGCTGCGTGCTGGCCGTGACCATTCTGGTCGTGGACGACTACGGCGCAGATGTTGCTACCCTTGGCTTTGCCGCTGCCTACATTGAGGCTCTGGTCTGTGCCGTGGGTGCAGGTGTCGGCTTTATGCTGGCCATGGTCATGTTCAGCGGCGTGCGCAAGCGTGTGGAAGCCTGCGATCCCCCGGCACCCTTCAAGGGCCTGCCCATCACCCTGATCGCAGCAGCCATCACCAGCCTGTCCTTTATGGGCTTCGGCGGCCTCGTCGAAAACCTGTTCAACGTGACGCTGTAAGGGAGGAACAGGATTATGAATATTGTATCTGCTGTGATCCTCTGTACCATCGTGGGCGCGATCGGTGCCGTTGTTCTGGTGCTGGCCGCAAAGTTCATGGCGGTTGAGGAAGACCCCCGTATTGAAGAAGTTTCTGCCTGCCTGGCCGGTGCAAACTGCGGCGGCTGCGGCTACGCCGGCTGTGCCGACTACGCAAAGGCCGTTGTTATGGACGGCGTTCCCTGCGACAAGTGCGCACCCGGCGGCCCCAAGGCTGCTGCCGCCATTGCCAAGATCATGGGCGGTGAGGCAAGCGCTGTGGAGAAGAAGGCTGTGGTCCAGTGCCAGGGCAACTCCGAGCACTGCAAGCCCAGCTACGAGTACAAGGCATCCAGACCTGTGCCGCTGCTGCCACCCTGTACGGCGGCCCCAAGACCTGTACCTTTGCCTGCATCGGCCTGGGCGACTGCACCAAGGTGTGTAAGTTCGATGCCATCCACATTGTGGACGGCGTGGCCAAGGTGGACAAGGACAAGTGCACCGGCTGTGGTGCCTGCGCCAACATCTGCCCCAAGCACGTCATTATGATCGACGCAGGCGGCCCCCGCAAGCCCGTGGTCATGTGCTCCAATCAGGATAAGGGTGCTGTGGCAAACAAGCTGTGCACCACCTCCTGCATTGCCTGCGGCATGTGCGAGCGCACCTGTAAGTTCGATGCCATCCACGTTGTGGACGGCGTGGCCCGCATCGACTACGACAAGTGCAAGGGCTGCGGCATGTGCGCCCAGAAGTGCCCCAAGCACATCATCCTCTTCCCGCTGAAGGACGATCCGAATCCTCCCAAGCCCGTGGTGAAGCAGGCTCCGAAGCCCGCTGCTGCTCCTGCCGCTCCGGCAGAGCCCGCCGCAAAGGCTGAGGAAGCAAAGCTCCCGAAGCCCCCAAGGCTGAGTAGCGGAACCCATTGTAATAGGACAAAGCGCCCCCATTGCTCCTTTGAGTGATGGGGGCGCTTTTTGGTGGGGGTGCGCCCTCTCAGTCTCGCATTCGCTCGACAGCTCCCCCGAGGGGGAAGCCAACGCATCTGCAAGGGAAACGGGAGCTTTGGGCAGGCTTTTGGGCGGTAAATGCCGCTGAAAGTCGAGCCGCAATTGGCTCTCCCTTTGGGAGAGCTGGCAAAGCCGCCAGGCTTTGACTGAGAGGGCTCCGAAAAACTTTTTTCAAAAAATCTCGAAAAAAAGTGAAAGGAATCTGCGTTTCATGTATTATAGAGAGTGAAACTGCGAATATACAACACAAAACTGCGTGATATATCAATGCGGCGGGCGGTGCGGATAAGTTAGACTGCGCTACTCCCCGCAATATATTACGGCGGTTCATAACTTGCTGTATATCGCAGAATATTTTGTCTGAAAAGGGGAAGGGAAAATAAAATTTCACTATTGAAAATACTGGATATACATGCTATAATTACGATAATGGGTTTGTCTGGTAAAAATAACCTGCCGAGAGAAAGAAGGCCGACAAAGGTTGGATATCTTTTTCCTTGGCTTTGCCAAAAATACTATGATGCAGGGAGGGCTCCACTGTGCGGAAAAATCATCACGGAAAAAAAGATAGGCTAACGTGAAAAGAATGCGTAAAGTATCCCCCGGGCTCGTCTGCATCGTGCTGGGTGTGGTGCTCCTGCTGGCGGCGGGCGGCCTGTACGCCTACAACCGCTACGAGGATGCCCACGCCGGTGCCGAGGCCCAGACCGTGGTGGCCGACCTTCAGCAGAAGGTGGAGACCCCGGAACCGGAGGCAGAGAGCGGCCCTCTGGACCCCGAGCTCCCGGTGGTGGAGGTCGATGGCAACGAATATGTGGGCGAGATCTCCATCCCCGCCATCGGCATTGACCTGCCGGTGATGAGCGAGTGGAGCTACCCCCGCCTGAAGATCGCCCCCTGCCGCCAGTTCGGCTCTTCCCGCACCGATGATCTGGTCATTGCGGCGCACAACTACGAGAGCCATTTCGGCAAGCTGACCTCCCTCACAGCGGGGGACAGCGTTATCTTCACCGATATGGACGGCATCGTAAATGAGTACGTCGTGAACAAGGTCGAAGTGCTTGACCCCCACAGTGTGGAGGAAGTGGAACACAGCGGCTACGCTTGGTGCTGTACACCTGCACCTACGGCGGCAAGACCCGTGTCACCGTCTTCTGTGATCGTGCATCGTAAAAATCAAGGCTGAAAAACAAAAAGAAGCCCCGACATTCGTCGGGGCTTCTTTTTTACTATGTGGGCACTCCCTCCGTCATTGCTGACGCAATGCCACCTCCCTCTCAGAGAG
>ENA-OQEB01000656-OQEB01000656.1-human-gut-metagenome-genome-assembly--contig:-NODE-656-length-14051-cov-4.215886_pt1 | contig 14051 bp, 14 predicted proteins | sample MGYA00242787_ERZ504619 | MGnify/ENA primary metagenome ERZ504619 (study PRJEB26092, sample SAMD00036317) | human gut metagenome | host: Homo sapiens | study: EMG produced TPA metagenomics assembly of... | reverse complement strand
TCGCGGTTTCGGGAGCTTAGTAATTCTAAGGCTCTGTCATTTTGCTAAAACCATGCGCCAAAAATCAAAACTCGCTGTCGCTCAGACAGTTGATTGCGCATAACGCAAAATGCCAGAACCTAAGAATTACACGCTCCCTGCAAATGCGCATCACCCTTGTGTGCGTTACGGGGCGTCCGTCCAAACCTATTCCACCGGTTCCGCCGGCACAAACACCCTGCTGTTTTCCTGTTCTTTCGGTTTTTCCGCTCTTTCCGTTGCCTCCCTACAGAAATACTCCTGTGAATTCACCAGCATCTTTCCGCGCTTATCCGGCTTTGTATACGTTCCGTCTGCCTGTAAAATACTGGCTTTCACATTATCCTTCATCTGGATATCAAGAATATGCATTACTTCTTTCTTGATCTGCTCATCCTCAACCGGGAACACAATCTCCACCCGTTTTTCCAGATTTCGCGGCATCCAGTCCGCGCTTCCCATAAACACCTCTTCATTTCCACCACTGTAGAAGTAGAAAATCCGCGCATGTTCCAGGAAATTGCCGACAATCGAGCGAACGGTAATATTCTCGCTGACACCCGGGATTCCAACCTTCAGACAACAGATTCCCCGGATAATCAGGTCAATCTTTACTCCGGCTGCCGAAGCACTGTAAAGCGCCGCAATAATATCGCGGTCGCATAACGAGTTCATCTTCGCAATAATATGCGCTTTCTGTCCCTTCTTCGCGTGTTCCTCCTCCATAGCAATCAGATGCAGGAATCTGTCTTTCATCCAGAGTGGCGCAACCACCAGTTTGTTCCAGTGATCCGGCTCCGAATAGCCCGAAAGCATGTTAAATACTGCTGTTGCATCCTCACCGATCTTTGCATTGCATGTCAACAGGCCACAGTCCGTATACAGCTTTGCCGTAGAATCGTTATAGTTTCCCGTGCCAAGATGTACATATCTGCGAATGCCTGTCTCCTCGCGCCGAACCACCAGTGTAATCTTACTGTGTGTTTTCAGTCCCAGAAGACCATAAATCACATGGCATCCCGCCTTTTCCAGCATCTTCGCCCAGACAATATTGTTTTCTTCGTCGAACCGTGCCTTTAATTCCACCAGTACGGAAACCTGTTTGCCATTTTCCGCCGCCTGAGCCAGTGCTGCAATAATCGGAGAATTGCCGCTCACACGGTACAGTGTCTGTTTGATCGCCAGTACATCCGGATCCTTTGCTGCCTGCTGTACAAATTGCACGACCGGATCAAACGTCATATAAGGATGATGCAGTAAGATGTCTCCTTTTCGGATGTTTGTAAAAATGTCATCCTCATTCATCAGCGCCGGAACTGCTGCTGGAATGTATTTTGGAATTTTATACTCATCAAAGCCGTCGAGCCCATACATTTTCATTAAAAACGTCAGATCGAGCGGTCCCGGAATCCGGAACAGATCGTCTTCATCGATGTCAAACTCTTTTTCCAGCATCTTCAGGAGCCGCTTATCCATCTTATCTTCCACTTCCAGACGGATCACTTCTCCCCACTGACGTTTTTTAAGCTGCTTCTGGATCTCTTTTAACAGGTCGGAAGCCTCATCCTCATCGATCGAAAGATCTGCATTTCGCATAACACGGTACGGATGCGCGCAGACCACATCGTAGCTTAAGAACAGCTTTCCAATGTTCCGCTCGATGATCTCCTCCAGAAGAATCACATACCGCTGTCCCGTCTTTTCATCCTGCGGAAGCAGAATAAAACGCGGCAGTACCGAAGGAACCTGAACCGTCGCAAATTCCAGTTCTTTCTCTTTTTCCTTCTCCTTGCCTTTCTTCTCTTTCTTATCCTCCGCACGGCTCAGAAGCGAATCCTCTTTCTTCTGCACCAGTGCACCGATATTCAATGTTTTGTTCCGGATCAACGGGAACGGGCGGGCCGAATCCATGGCCATCGGGGTCAGAACCGGGTAAATGTTTTCCTCAAAATAGGAATCCACATACTCCGCCTGCTCCTTCGTCAGCTTCTCGTGCTCACTGATAATCGTAAGGCCAACGTGCTCCAGAGACGGAACCGCCGAGCGATTGTACGTATTGTACTGCAGCTGCACCAGCTCATGCGTCCGTTTGCTGATTTCGGTAAGCTGCTCCTTCGCATCCATGCCGGACAGATCCTTTTTCGTATAGTTTGCATGCACCTGGTCTTTTAGTGAAGCCACACGAACCATATAAAACTCATCCAGGTTGGAGGAGGTAATGCTGATAAATTTCAGACGTTCAAACAGCGGAATACTCTTATCCCGCGCCTCGTTTAAAACACGCTCGTCGAAGCTGATCCAGCTCAATTCCCGGTTTCGAAAATATTCCGGTTTCTTATATGGTGTTATATCCATCTTGTTCGCCTCCTTACATCTGCCGTTTCATCTTAATAATCGGCTGTATGCTGAATACCTCATTGAAAAAATCTAATTTATCCTGGCACAGTCCCTGCTCCAGTGTGAAATCACGGTCAACCGTCAGAGACAGATGCAGTTCTCTCTCCTTTAAGGCAGCGCGGATCGACTGGATTTTCTGCAGGTGACTCCGATCTAGTGCATTCGCCAGACGGACGATTGCTGTCAGCTCCGATACGGTCAGATACTGTTCTGCACTAAGCGACGATTCCATCACCAGCTCATCGTAGGATGGAAGCACTGCCGTATTGTATTTTGCAATCAGTGCGACCATCTCCCGTTCAATATGGGACAGTCCGATGATTTCGTTTGACATGATAATATTATAGGAAGAATCCGCTACATTATTAAGGCTGATGTATTTTCCGACATCGTGCAGCATCACCGCCATCCGAAGCAGCAGCCGCTCGCGTTCTTTCATGCCGTGCATCTTTTTCGTCGCATCAAACATGGCAAGGGCCGTCATCTCCAGGTTCTGGACGTGCGGGCGATTCACCGCGTACCGTTTTCCGATATTTTTTGCCGCCATCAGAATATCATTTTCGAAATTATGACCGCCTTTCAGCAGTTTCATCTGCTCCGCATACTCGTATGCAATACCACGTGTCATATGCACGCCCGGAATCCAGATATGCTCCGCACCCATCATATCAATCAGACATTTATAAATCACAGCAGACGGGTACATCAGTGAAGCGTTTTCCAGCGGAATACCAAGTTTTACAGCAAGCTCCATCGGTGACTGACGGATAATTTTCTCATACCAGGTATTAAAGTTTTCACGGGAAATGATTTTTGTCGTTTTTTCTTCGATATTCTGATAAACACTGTCGGTGAAAACATCGCCGATCAGCATAATGTTTTCGATTTTACGGTCTTTCAGATACATCTTTTTAAAGCTCGATACTTCATTCCAAATCAGCTCTTCGACCATCTCTTCGTAATGTTCCGTCTCACTCTGAATTCCGGCAAGACGCTCGCGGATGCGAAGACTTCCCATGCGGATGTTCTGTGTTGTGACAAGTGCATCCTTGTCGAACAGGGAAATCTGAAAACTGCCACCGTCAAGATCGAGAATCGCAGTTCCCTTTTCAATGATCTTGTTAAAATTGTCCTCCATCGCCGCGAGCGCTTTATAGCTAAGAAAACGCTGCTCCGAGTTGGAGAGAACAGTGACAGAAAAACCGGTCAGCTGATGAATTTTTCCAAGGACATAGAGACTGTTCGACGCCTCACTGATCGCACTGGATGCCGTTGCACGGTAATCGTCCACGCGATAGCCTTCCATAATCCGCACAAAATCTGCGAGTACACGGCACAGCTCTTCTTCCATTTCAGGGCGAATTTTTCCCAACGTGTACGTATCTTTTCCAAGCTCCATCCGATGACAGATCTTATCCACGCTTCGGATTCCCTGTTTTTTGGAGATCTCGAAAATCTCCAGAATGACGTCGTAGCTGCCGATATCAATGGCAGCAAATGTGGAATACTGCATATATGCTTTTCCTCCTTCTTTTTCAAAGGATATCCCAAAAAGCCCGCTCCCAATACCAAGCGGACTTTTTGACCTTTTTCTTTTTACTGTTTTCCGAGCAGATAATCGATAAACTGCTGTGCGGTACGGCCGGACAGACCGCCGTGGGACAGTTCCCATTTGTTCGCTTCTGCCAAAAGCTCTTCCTCACGCAGCGTCACGCCGTATCGTTCGGCCAGTGTGGAAACAATCTTCTGGAATTCTTTCTTATCCGGTGCACCAAAATAGATGCTGACGCCGAAACGGTATACCAAGGATAGTTTCTCCTGTACGGTGTCGGAAGTATGCATATCCTGTCTTGTTCCTTCTTTATCACTGTAATCCTCTTTAATCAGATGGCGACGATTGGAGGTTGCATAAATAAGAATATTGTCCGGACGTTTTTCCAGGCCTCCCTCAATGACAGCTTTCAGGTATTTGTACTCAATCTCAAACTCTTCAAAGGAAAGGTCATCCATGTAAATAATGAATTTATAATTTCTGTTTTTGATCTGTGCAATCAGCTCATTTAGATCCTGAAACTGATGCTTGTAAACCTCGATCATTCGCAGTCCCTGATCGTAATATTCATTCAGGATACCCTTAATGCTGGAGGATTTTCCGGTTCCGGCATCGCCAAAAAGCAGACAGTTGTTTGCTTTCTTGCCCTCGACAAACGCTTTCGTGTTGTCGATCAGCTTCTGCTTTGGAATTTCGTAGCCGACAAGATCAGAAAGGCGCACATCCGGAATGTTGGTAATCGGGATAATCTCAACGTTCTCTCCTGTATGCGCAATACGAAATGCCTTGTGAAGTCCCAGTTTTCCCACTCCGAAATCTTTGTAAAACTGAACCATATCAGCCATAAATTCATCTGCGGATGCAGCCTTTGCCAGACGGATGGCCAGCTCACAGATACGATCCCGGACTTCTTTGTTGAATAGTTTATTCGGGCTGTCCGTGTTCTCATAGGAACTGATGACAGAGGCATCGCCGGACTCAAAAATCTCATCAAAAACACAGATATCGAAATCGAACAGCTCTTTGAAACGGACAAAATCATGTTTTGCCATCTGGTTGATGCTTCCCTCGACTTTTCCGACAATCTCGCAGGAGGTAGAAAATGCATTTTCTTTGTTGACCAGAAGATATGTCAGATAATCGTGCCAGAGATTTCCGGAGAAGCCGTAGCGGTTTGCCATCTCGACAAGGCGGTTCAGTGCCTCATAAAACTGCGGCTCATATGCGCTCATATTCTCACGGAACCGGCGGTCCTTCAGGGAAATCTGAGCATTGACCAGTTTTTTGTAGGTCTCCACCAGTATCGTCATATCGCGCAGTACCTCCCCCTCTGCGAAATCGCGGTAGAGGATACATTCTTCTATTCTAATCATCTTTTGTCTCTTCCTTCCTGTCATTTTTCATTTTATTTATGCGAAAAGGCCGCTTGGTACGGCCCTCTCTTCTGGATTAATAATTTCCGAAAATCCGGAATTTCGCGGATTCTGCCTGCAATCCGCGCAGTGCGTTTTTGACTGCCGGATCGCTTAAGTTCCCCTCGAAATCCACGAAGAAACGGTACTCCCATTTCCGCTGCGGAATCGGGCGGGACTCGATTTTGGTCATGTTCAGATCGTTGTAAATAAAATGTGCCAGTGCGTTGTAAAGAGAACCGCTCTGATGCGGCAGTTCCATGCATACGCTGATTTTCTGTGCATCTTTTACAAAGCGTTTCTGCCCAGAAATGATAACAAAGCGTGTCGTATTTCCCTGGGCATCAAAAATACCTTCTTTTAAGATCTGCAGTCCGAAATGCTCTGCAGCGTACGGACTTCCGACGGCTGCCATCGTAAGATCACCGCTCTCGGATACTTCTTTTGCAGCGGCGGCTGTATTGAGACGCTCTTCCGTCTTCCAGTTTTCATTGGAATCCAGGAAACGGCGGCACTGCGCCAGCGCCTGCGGATGGGAAATCACGGTGCGGATCTCCTCAGCCTTTGCTCCCGGCAGTGCCATCAGCACATGCTCCACCGGCAATTCCTGCTCACCGACGATGTAGTGCGGATATTCCACCAGAAGATCATAAATATCGGATACAATGCCTGCTGTGGAGTTCTCGATCGGAAGCACGGCATAATCGGCTTCGCCCCTCGTAATCGCCTCCATCGCCTCTTTCCAGGTATCTACGTGAAAGCTTGTAATCGTATCATCGAAAAATTCTTTCATCGCACCGAAACTGTAGGCGCCCTCCACACCCTGGAAAACAACTCTTTTGCCGTGTGTCGGGAGGTGGTCAACCTGCGTGTAATCGGTCATCTCCTCGCCGCCGTTTTCTGTCAGCAGCTGATACTGACGCTTCCGGCTGATCGACATGATCTGCTGGAACAGCTCCTGGATGCCTTTTATATTGAATGCATTTGTTCCCTCGCCTGTCAGCTTTTCCAGCTTCTGGCGCTCACGTTCCGCATCAAAAACGGCTTTTCCTGTCTCTATCTTGTACTGCGCAACCTCCGCCGTCAGCGCCATCCGGTGCTGGAACAGGCGGACGATCTCGTCATCGGTGGCATCGATCTCGTCGCGGATTTTTCCTAAGTCTAGCATATCTGGTCCTCCTGATACTCTGCATTTGTTGCAGATATCAATATTTTACTCCATCTCCGTTTAATTTACAAGAAAAGATCTTCCGAAATTCGGCTTTTGTACAATCTTTTTCCTTTTTGACTGCTATTTCACTTTATTTTTTCACATTTCATATTACTCTGCTTTTCGACCTTTTTCCTGCCATTTTTTATCTTGCATTTATCCTGTTTTTGTGTTAAGGTGGAACACAGAAAAAATAAGTTACTGTTCACTCAGCAGTGAAACACCTGCTGTTTCGCTGCGTAAGAAAGTGATTCAGACATTCGCAGGGAAACTGTGAACGGTAACAAAAATAAGGATCTTCATAGGAGGTAATATATGCGACACTTAATGAGTCCCCTTGATTTCTCGGTCGAAGAACTGGATCAGTTAATGGATCTGGCGAACGATATTGAAAAGAACCCGGAGAAATATGCACATGCCTGCGATGGCAAAAGACTTGCTACTTTATTTTATGAACCAAGCACACGCACCCGTCTCAGCTTTGAGGCTGCCATGATGAATCTTGGCGGTACTGTTCTTGGTTTTTCTTCTGCCAATTCTTCTTCCGCTTCCAAAGGTGAAAGCGTAGCCGACACCATCCGCGTGGTATCCTGCTTTGCAAATATTTGTGCCATGCGTCATCCGAAAGAAGGCGCTCCGCTCGTTGCATCGATGTACTCCCGTATTCCTGTGATCAACGCAGGTGATGGCGGACATCAGCATCCGACGCAGACTCTTACCGATCTTCTCACCATCCGTTCTTTAAAGGGTCGCCTGAACAATCTTACCATCGGCTTCTGCGGTGATCTTAAATTCGGCAGAACGGTTCATTCCCTGATTGAAGCGCTGGTTCGTTATACCGGCATTAAAATTGTATTAATCTCCCCGGAGGAGCTTCGTCTCCCGGATTACATCCGTGATGATGTGCTGCGGGCGAACAATGTTCCATTTGAGGAAGTTATTAAAATGGAAGATGTTCTCCCGAAGCTGGATGTTCTTTATATGACCCGTGTCCAGAAAGAACGTTTCTTCAACGAGGATGATTACATCCGCATGAAGGATTTCTATATTCTGGATCAGTCCAAAATGGATCTTGCTTCTCCGGAAATGCTGGTTCTGCATCCGCTGCCGCGTGTCAATGAGATCTCCGTTGACGTGGATAATGACCCGCGCGCTGCTTACTTTAAACAGGTTCAGTACGGTGTTTATGCACGTATGGCCCTGATTCTGACGCTGCTGAACATCAAAGTCGATTAAGAAAGGAGCATCTTTCGCTATGCTGAACGTAGGACGTATTGAAGAGGGCTTCGTGCTCGACCATATTAAAGCAGGAAAGGCTATGACCATTTACCATGATCTGGGACTGGACAAGCTGGACTGTACCGTAGCCATTATTAAAAATGCCAAAAGTGAAAAAATGGGAAAAAAGGACATTCTGAAAGTTGAGTGTTCGGTTGATAAGATGGATCTTGACATCTTAGGCTTTATCGATCACAATATCACTGTCAATGTCATTAAAGACGGCGAGATTACGGAGAAAAAAGAACTTCATCTGCCGAAACAGGTGTTGATGTGATTAAATGTAAAAACCCGCGCTGTATCACCTCTATTGAGCAGGGATTAAAACATGTCTTTATCCTGGCTGACCCGGAAAAAGAGGTTTACCGTTGCAAATACTGTGATGAGAAGTATACAGGAAACAGAAATAAATAAGAGCTGTACGGCAAAGCGCCCGGAACCACGTTCGGTTTCGGGCGCTTTCTTTTATCTTTCCTATGCAGTTTTTGCTTCTTTCGAACCGAGGCACACAATCAGCCAGCCGATGAAGGCCGCAAGAGATGCGCAGATCAGCATCGCGCCAACACCGGCTGCATCGATAAGCCAGCCGCCAAACAGGGAGCTCATTACATTTCCTGCGGTGATGGTCATCGCCATATATGCCTGTCCTTTAATCGAATCCTGCGGCTCCATGATGCCGTCCACGTAATAGACGCAGGCGACGTTGATCAGCGCCCAGCCGAACATCTGGAACGGCTGAACAGCGTAGTATGTCGGAATATTAAAGGCCAGGAAGGTTCCTATGCTTTTCAGGACAAAAAACAGGCCGGAGAGACGGAGCCAGAAAACACTGCTCTTCTTTTTCAGCAGATAGCCGAACAGAAACATCGTTGGCAGCTCGGAAACTGCAGAGATGGTCATCGCATTTCCCATCTCACCGCTGCCACCACCTTTTGCCATTGCAATCTGATAATTGAAGCTGTTAATCAGGCTATGTGACATAAAGATCAGAATGCAGCCAAGCAGTACTACCACGAAGGACGGATACCGTTTCAGAAAATCGACCGGACCGGCTGCTCCTGTCTCTTCTTTTTCTGCTTCTGCTTTTTTCCTGTCCTTTTTAAACGGAAAGCGAAATACACAGATGAGGAAAAGAATGGTCAGTGCGATAGCCAGATCGGAATCATGTCTGCTCCAAAGGATGCGGTCAGCCGGCCGAGCAGCCATGATGCAATCGCATATGCAACGGAACCCATGCCGCGCCCGATTCCGTAATCAAGTTCCTCTCCCTGGCGGATCGTCTCCATACCAAGAGAATTAACGAACGGAATCATCAGCATCAGCATCGTAATGCTTGCGCCGTACAGCAGTGTCCTTACCACCATAGAACTGCTTTCTGCCGTTGCAGCAAGGGAAATGATAAGAACAAGCTGAATCAGGTTCGCTCCAAGGAGCATTGTTCGTACGGACGGGCTTTCCGGCCGATCTGCGTAGGATGCCAGCGCAGGCTGCAGAACCGCTGACACGATACAGCCAACTGCCGTCAGAAGGCCGATTTGTGTGTTTGTGAAGCCTTTTTCAAGAAGATAAACGCTGGCATACCCCATCAGTGCCGCGTATCCCATCCAGTAGCAGCCCTGAATCGTGCCGTAGCGCACGGACAGGTGTTTTTTCATGTTTTTGTCCCCCTTTTTCTACAACTTTTCCCTTATCGTAGCGTATTCTGCAGAAAATAGCAACTCAAAATCAACAATAAAACTATTTGGAATTTTTTCGAAATGCTTATTGACTTTTCGCTTTCCCTGTGATAAAAAGTATTTAGATGAATTTCTAATTAATTTGCATTCATACTGCCGGAAAGGAGGTTTCCATGGCATTCGCAGAAACGTTTAAAGCTCTCTCCGATCCTGTCCGGCGAAGGATTCTGGAGCTTCTGAAAAACGAAAGACTTTCTGCCGGGGAGATCGGATCGCACTTTGATATGGCAGGTGCAACCATCTCCTACCATCTCGGTATTCTGAAAAAAGCAGACCTTGTGCTGGAATCCCGGGAGAAAAATTTTATTTATTATGAACTCAACACTTCCGTCCTGGAAGAAATCATGCTCTGGATTTCAGAGCTCAAAGGAGGCACTTCTGATGTGGAAAAAATATAAAACAACACTGATTCTGACAACACTCATTTCTCTTTTTCCGATGGTGATCGGACTTCTGCTCTGGAATCGCATGCCGGACACCATTGCCACCCATTTTGGCACAAACAATGTTCCAAACGGCTGGAGCAGCAAAACGATGGCAGTGATCGGTATTCCTCTGTTTCTTGCCGCTCTGCAGATTTTTACCGCTGTTCTCACTTTTTCTGATCCGAAGCGGCAGAACATCGGCCCGAAGATGATCCGTCTTGTTCTGTGGATCATACCTGTAACCTCTCTGATCGTCTGCTGCTCCATCTACGCAAACGCAGTCGGCATCGCAGTTGATATCGGTTTTGTTAGCAATGGGATTGTCGGCCTTCTCTTTATTCTCATCGGCAATTACATGCCAAAATGCAAACAGAACTACACAACCGGCATCAAGGTTCCATGGACCCTTCACAGTCAGGAAAACTGGAACCGCACTCACCGCCTCGCCGGCTGGGTTTGGATCATCGGCGGCGTTGCCATGATCGTAAACAGCTTTCTGCAGCTTGAATGGATTTTATTTCTCACGATCGCAGCGCTGGTTTTGATTCCGATCGGATATTCCTTTCTCCTGTTTAAAAAAGGAATCTAACCCGGAGAATTTTTTATAAGAAAATTCAACGAAGTTTCCTGTTTAAAAAAGCTTCTGTTCTTCCCTTTTTCCGGGAGGAACAGAAGCTTTTTTATTTCGCGATTTTTATATCTATAAGGAAATGATTCCTATTTTTATACTTATTCTATTGGATGCAGATTTTTCAATGATACATCAAGAATCGGTGCAGAATGCGTCAGTGCACCGCTGGAAACATAGTCTACGCCGGTGTCGAGGATAGTGGCGATATTTTCTTTTGTCACATTTCCGGAGCACTCGGTTTTTGCTCTGCCGTTGATGACGGCTACCGCCTCTTTCATCTGCGCCGGAGTCATATTGTCGAGCATGATAATGTCGGCACCTGCATCTGCTGCTTCGCGGACCATATCGAGGTTTTCACACTCGACTTCAATCTTACGCACAAACGGAGCATAATCGCGTGCCATCTCGATCGCTTTTGTGACACTGCCTGCAGCTCCAATATGGTTGTCCTTTAACAGAACGCCGTCGGACAGATTGTAGCGGTGATTCTGGCCGCCACCGATTTTGACTGCATATTTTTCAAAAATACGCATATTCGGGGTCGTTTTTCTGGTATCGAGAAGGGTCGTTTTGGAACCTTCGAGCAGCTTCGCAACGCTTCTCGTATACGTTGCGATTCCGCTCATCCGCTGCAGATAATTGAGCGCGGTTCTCTCACCGGACAGCAGAACACGGATATCGCCGTTTACGGTTGCGAGCAGATCGCCTTTTTTGACTTCATCGCCGTCTTTCACATACGGAATAATCTCGGTTTTCTCATCGAGCAGCGTAAATACTCTTGCAAATACTTCCATACCGGCAATGACGCCGTCCTGTTTGCAGAGAAGCTGTACCGTTCCCTGGCAGGCTTCTGGCATGACAGCATTCGTGGTTACATCTTCACTGGAGATATCTTCCTGCAGCGCCAACAGCAGCAGATTATCCACATTTAGTGTTCTTGTGATTGGATTCATATTTGTCTTCCTTTCTGATCGCATCCCAGATGCTCTCTTTGCAGCGTTCTGCATATTCTTCCATATCCTGGTAATCTTCTTTTCTAATATCGTACCGTTTTGCAAGGAGCTTCCATTCATCTTCCTTCGGCTCCGTTGCCGTTTCTTTGCGGTCTGCGTTCTCTACAAGACCCTCTGCGGCCCATTCGGCAGCCATCTTCTTTGCCGCGCGCTCTGCGAATACAAGGCTCTCCAGCAGAGAATTGCTTGCCAGACGGTTTGCACCGTGCACGCCGTTGCAGCTCGTCTCACCTGCTGCATACAGATGATCCATCGTCGTTTCGCTATTGCTGTCTACCTTGACGCCACCCATAAAGTAATGCTGGGCCGGTACAACCGGGATCGGTTCTTTTGTGATATCATATCCCTCTTCCAGACATTTCTGGTAAATATTCGGGAACCGTTCTTTTACATCAAGCGGAATCGTTTTCAGGGAAAGCCATACGTGCTTCGTGTGATCCTTTTCCATCTGGCGGTGAATCTCACGGGATACCACGTCACGCGGCTGCAGCTCATTGGTGAAACGCTCACCGTTTTTATCGAGCAAAACAGCGCCCTCTCCGCGGACAGATTCGGAAATCAGGAAACGGCGGCCTTTCTTTTTGGAATACAGCGTTGTTGGGTGAATCTGTACGTAATTGACATTTTTCAGTGCTACGTTCCTGTGGATCGCAATTGCAAGTGCATCTCCTGTCAGATGCGGGAAGTTCGTAGAATTGTCATAAATTCCGCCAATACCGCCGCACGCCAGATCACATCCCTGGCATAAACCGGAACCAGCTTTCCTTCTTCATCCCGGATCAGAACACCCTCGCAGCCATTTTTGCCGGAAAGAATATCACACATTTCCGTGTGCGCAAGAAGCGTCACGTTCGGCAGCTTTTTTACCTGCGCGAGAAGCTTGCTCGTAATCTCCTTTCCGGTTACATCGTCGTGGAACAGGATGCGGTTGGTAGAATGTGCGCCTTCTTTCGTATAGCAGAGTTCTCCGTTCTCATCGCGACGGAAATCCACACCCCAGGCAATGAGCTGATTGATAACATTTCGGGAAGAACGGATCATAATGTCGACGGATTCCGGCGTATTTTCATAGTGCCCGGCATGCATCGTATCTTCATAGAACGCATCGTAATCGCTCTCGTTTTTCAGAACACAAATACCGCCCTGTGCGAGGAAGGAGTCGCTGTCCTCGGTATCTGCTTTTGTTATCATCAGAATATCGGCTTCCTGGGGCAGATGAAGTGCCGTAAAGCATCCTGCCACACCGCATCCTACAATCACTGCATCATAATACTTTTTCATTTCGTTTCCTCTTTTCCGCTTCTGCGTTCTGCTTATTTTGTTACTTTGCAAGCTCGAGCATTCTTAACAGCGGCGCATGTGCGTCTGAAATTTCCTGTTCGCTTAACAGAACTTCATTCTCCTCGTTTTCCAGTGCTTCTATTAATTTGTCCAATGTTACTTTTTTCATATTTGGGCAGATCTGCGCATTTCCCACTGCATAAAACTTCTTATCCGGGCAGCGCTTTTTCAGCTCCGCGAAAACACCAAGCTCGGTTGCAACGAGAAACTCGGTATCTTTACTTGCCTCGGCATATTTGATGATGCCTGCGGTGCTTCCGACATAATCGGCAAGTGCAACGACTTCACTTCTGCACTCCGGGTGAACGAGAAGCTTTGCCTGCGGGCGCGCTTCCTTTGCAGCCTTTGCAGCTTCCGGGCGGATGGCAGCATGTACGTGGCAGAAACCGTCATTTAAGATGATATGTTTCTCCGGCACCTGCTCAGCCACATAGGTACCAAGATGCTCATCAGGGATAAAGAAGATGTCGTGGTTCGGCAGTTCTTTTACAATTTTTACTGCGTTGGAGGAGGTGACACAGACGTCGGAATGACTTTTTAATTCCGCGGTGGAATTGACATAGCATACGACAGCCACATCCGGGTACTCTTGCCGGACTTCCTTGATTTTTTCAATCTCTGCCATGTGAGCCATCGGGCAGTCGGCATGCAGATCCGGGAGCAGTACTTTTTTGCCCGGGTTTAAGATTTTGGCGCTCTCACCCATGAAACGAACGCCGCAGAGAACGATGACACTGGCGTCCACTTTCGTCGCCATGTCGCTTAAGTAATACGAATCCCCGATGTAATCGGCAATTTCCTGCACCTCATCCGGCACATAGTAATGCGCCAGTATCATCGCCTGCTTTTCTTTTTTCAGTATCTGTATCTCTTCTGTTAAAGAACTCATCTCGGTTTCCTCCGTCTGTTTACTCATTTACACCGCATTATACACCCTTTTTTTACATGTGACAAGACACATGTTTTTTGATTATAACAACTGGCAGGATAATGATATAGAACCACCTAAAAGAAAACAGTCGGCCGAAGAACTTGGAA
>ENA-OQEB01000655-OQEB01000655.1-human-gut-metagenome-genome-assembly--contig:-NODE-655-length-14059-cov-1.646425_pt1 | contig 14059 bp, 18 predicted proteins | sample MGYA00242787_ERZ504619 | MGnify/ENA primary metagenome ERZ504619 (study PRJEB26092, sample SAMD00036317) | human gut metagenome | host: Homo sapiens | study: EMG produced TPA metagenomics assembly of... | reverse complement strand
TGACAACAAGGACGGACGAACCTATTTCAAGGGAAGTCTTTCTGAAGAGGGGGCAGTATGGCGAAGTATTGGGTGTAGAGGAGCCGCCAGAGTGTTATATGGCGTATACTACAGAGAAGGCTGAAAAGGAAGCCTTGAAGCTCTATATTAAACTTATGCAGACAGACTACCAGCATGCCATCGAGCAGTTTGTGAGCGATTGGCACAACAGTGGCATCAGTAAATGTCTGGAGTTCTCTCAGAAAGTATTGAAAGAGAAGAAAGTCTTTTATTACAAGAAAAATAATGGAATAAGTAATGAAAAGAATTAAAACACTATTACTTTTAATGCTGGTTTCCTGCCAGATGATGGCTGTGGTTTGGCACAACGTCAACATCGACAAGAAAACAGCTGCTGCCATGTCTGCCGCTTATGAGGTAGAAATAGCAATGGAGACAATGGCAAACGGACATCTGCAGAATATTCTCAATCACTACAGGTCAGCTTCCGTTGCCACTGCCGGAATTTTAGTGTCCAAAAAGAAAGACCGGGATGCCATGCGCAACCCTGGTCTTTTTGCGTCAGAGGAAAACTACTACTACACTAGAATCCTGGATTTGGTGAAAAACCGGATTATGCCGAAGTTCATCGCGGTGGCATCCCTGATGGTGAAGCAGCCGGACAATGCCATCTATTGGTCCCTACCTTTTGAAAACCACCACCAATGTGGAACAGCTCTGTAAGCAGTTTGAACTGGTGTGTACCAATGGCAGACGTTCCTTCAAGGATGTCCAGTTCCTTCTCGTTAATGACAAGCTCCAGGCTGTGTTTGACTTAGCCAGAATGGGCAGTGAGGTCAACTGGAAGGAACTGTTGGATAAGTTGGGAGAATTTGGAGGCGAGCTATCCACAGATGACTTTAAAGAAGATATTAATAATCTCGGAGGCAAGATTGCTTCCATCGGACAGACTACCACCGACAGTACACAGATTTCTAAGATCGGAGAGATTTTTCATTCCAAGCCGAAAGAAATCTTAGCTATGTTCAATAGTTTTAAAAAACAGTATGACAATTATAAGAAAGCCGGTAATGTAAAGAGCTTTTTGATGAATGTTATCAAAACTTCTGATGCAGAAGGTGTAGCTAACCTCTTCAAGATAGACGATTACAATGTGAGCGGCTATATCAGTAATTATGTAAAAGAACTCCAGGGAGAATACTATACCCAAAGATGGTATATCTGTTCCAGAAAGAGCGGTAATCAGGTACTTGTTGATTATGTTCCCAAGCCAGGTAAACCTACAACACCATCTGCAGATATGAACTGGTTTGAAGGTTGGGAAGAATGGGTAGAATATTCCTATAAGGAGAATGGTAAGGATCCTGCCGGTCACTTGCCATCGATGAAGCATTCAAATTACAGTGAGAGCCTTTCTGAGATGCAGTCAAAGACCTATCAGTATTCCGGATGGTCTCTGTCAAGAATCAACGAGTATAAGAATAACAACCCTACACATAATGTAGATGTGGTATATACGGATTACCATGAAGACAGAGCCATATATCGTGGAAAATGGGGCGGTCACAACCGTTTGGGTATAGGCTGTTTCCGTGCTCGTGGAATGAAAATTACAGACAGTTGGGTGGATGAAAAAATCCTTTATGAGGAAATCTTTGACTCCCAGACGATGGATCTGAAAACCTTCAAGGAAAAAATGAAGATCCGTCTCCAGGGCTATCAAGATGAGACATCCGATCAAGATGAGAGCATAACCTACCATCTTGAATGTGATGACCCTCACTATTACACAATGGCAGATGAGAAGAAGATGGAAGGCTGTAGTTCTGTAAGTTTCGTGGCAAACTGTAAGGGTGGAGCCAAGTTAGGAGAAGGCAGTTTCAACTGGAAGGAGAACGGCAAACAGGGTAATCATCTCAACGAAGCATCCAAAGCTTTGCAAAGGAGCCTACGCCGGATTCGGAAGGAGAAGGTATCAACACGCTGCTTGATAAGCAAAAGGAATATGAAAATCAGATTGCATCCTTAAAGAAACAGATTTCCGACAATGACAAAAGGATGCAATCTCTCCTACAACAGAAAAGCCAAGCTCTTTTCAAGGGTAACAAAACTCAGGCAAATGCCTTGCAGAAGCAGTATGACGAACTTTTAGATGCCAATGCCGCCCTGAAACAGCAGTTGAATACTACTCAAAACCAGCTCAATCAACTTAACAATGGTATTGATGAGTATTATAAAGACCTTGCAGATAACAGGGATGGAAAGTATAGAATCAATGACAACATGGCTGAGCTGGAAGGAATGTATCAGATACAGTGGTCCGACCAGGGCGAATGGGTAGATGGTAACAACCAGTATATCTTCATCCGTCACGGCTACTGCCCTACTGTCAAGAGTCTGGTAACTTATACTGCTACCCTCACCCTTGCCCAGAAGCCGAAATATCTCCTGGGTATAAGAATCCACCGAGCCATCCTGTCGGTAGATTTCAAACTCACCAGTGAGTATGCTGCCGACAATGTGGTTGCCGTGATGCAGCTAGACATGAAAAAGAGTGAGAAAGAACGTGCGGAAGAGGTAAATGCCAAGTTGAAGGAACTCATTGAAGACCTTCCAGACTGCAACATCAGCATCAAATACAACTATGCAGGTTCTTCCGAAGAGGAAGATGATTCAGATGCCATTCACCTGCTCTGGCTTGTGACCGCCTGGATGTAGCCAGAGAGATAGACTTCCAGCTGGTATCTATCTACAACCAGCTCGTACTCCTCGAAAAAGGTCATGGACAGCAGGACAACCATCCTGGATTTCCTGAAGCACAAGATTTTCGATGCTGTGGGCAGAGCCTCGCGTGGAGCCATCGCTGACTATGCCCTCTTCAGGTGGCAGGACGCATCTGCCAAGCAGCTCAGAAAGCCTCTTTGAAGGGTTCGGTGAGTGGAGACAATGAAACTGATAAAAATAACAACAGTAAATCAAGACAACAATGAAAAAACAGGGTTTGGTATTTGTAATCATGCAATGCTTTTCGTCTTCCCGGCGAAGAGCTTTGCCATATTGGACTATGATGCAGGCTCACTGGAGACCATGATCAGCAACCATAAGAAGGTGAGAACCGTACTTGGCATACGAGCGGCAGCAGAGATGGGAATGTTGGAAGCCCATAAAGCCTTTTCCCAATCTGCCACTAGCTTCGAGGAGAGCAGCAAGGCTATCGACCGCTATAAAAGATGCTTCGACATCATCGACCTGATACTCAATGGTACTGCCACTGCTTTCCATAGCGTGAATACCTACAGGAGTGTAAAGAGTAATGTAGAACTGTATCTTAAACTCCTGGATGATTATAAGACAAATTTCCTTCTGAAGGGAAACGTCAAAAATTCCGATGCCGTTATCTATACCACCAGCGTGGAAGCCATTAACCAGATAAAGACCTCTGCATATCCATGTATGACTCCTATATAGATTTGGCAGCCTACCTTACTGGAGCAGCAGAGTTTGATGCCCAGTCAATGATGATTTGTCTTCAATGCATCAATGACAACATGGATGATATCGATTCCGCAGTAAAGAATGCCTATTTCACCTTATACAGCTATATGGTCATGCGAAAAGGCTTCTGGAAGGATGGACTCTACCGTGCAAGACCATTGAGAACCTGGCAATGGAAGCCTATGATTCATGGAAGAAGGCACAGTATATAGCCAAACAGAAGAACTCACGTGCCGGTGGCAGCAGTGAACCGGAGAAACGAGCACCCCTCGGAGGCGGTTCACTTCTCGGTAACAAGCGGTTGAGTGAAGAAGAAATTTGAAAGAACATATAAAACAACAGAAAACAAGATACAATGAAAAGTTTAATCAAAGGCAATATAGCAGCATTCCTGCTAGTGCTGAGTAGCAGTCCGTTGTCAGCCCAGACATATAATCATGAGTCAGCCATCATGAACCAGTTTACGGTGATGGAGATTGGAGCCGGAAGTCTTACCCCTAGAGAATATTACAATCTCACGCATAAGAACTACCAGAAGTCAGCCTCCTTTACCAACAAGCAGAGTTTCCGTACCAAGACGCAGCAGAATATGATGAAGGAAATCTCCCTTGCAGAAAATGTAGATTCAGTCTTGTCCAGAAGAGCGAAGGTCGAAGCACTGAATATCGCCAACCGTACTCCAGGAGCTGCCGATGTGGCCTGGCAGATGGAAAAGGGAAAGATAGAAGGAGCCATGAGCAACTTCCAGCAGAACATCAACAAGATAACCCTATATGGTGGAACTTCTGATGATTACAAAGACTGGAGTAATGTGTATCATAGTCTCGCTTTTGCTATCAAGGTAACAAGAGAGTCCTATATGGATCTAGGAAGCAGAAAGCGAGAATATCTTACCATCTACCGTGACATCGTAAAAAAGAACCTTATTCTGACTAAACAGTTGAGAGTGTTGAATGCAGCAAAGACAATGAAGGAAGTCAGCAGTAAGGCAACGAAGGTAGATCGGGTAACGAGTAATGCTACGGTAGCCACTGATGCCTTGGGCAGGTGGCAACATTCTCTTGCAGTCAACGGTTTTCATAAAAAGAACTAGACTCCCTATATATAATAAGGTGTAAGCCCCTTGTATGATAAGAGCCTTATGAAGACAACGGCAAGAAGTGATAGCTTTTGCAATTGTTAATTTCAAAGGTATATCATATTCATACAGGGTATTTATGAAAAATGCGTTATTTTTGCGCAAAATAAAAAACAACAGGAAATGGCATTTAGTACATTATTTTTGGATTCTGCAAGTGGTGGAACACTTGGCGGAATAAAAGATATGGTAAGCGACCTTTCGCAAACCATTGGCGTTGATTTGTTTGAGGAAGACATTGACAACGTGGTCTTCCAGACAAATGAGTTTCTGTGTAACCAGGATTTTATCGGTTCAGACGGTCCCTTCTGGTGGATCTTGCAGATGAGCATGGCTTTGGGCGCACTCTTCAGTATCGTCGTAGCAGGAGGTATCGCCTATAAGATGATGGTAAAGAACGAGCTATCGATGTTTCAAAATCATGAAGATCCTGGGTATAGCTTTGGTGATGTGTCTTTGGTACCCACCTAGCAAGAGTGGTATCGGAGCTGGTTCCAATGCATGTATCTTGGATGCCCTCGCCTACATACCTAACTGTATCGGTTCCTACACGCACGACCTCTATGAAGCCGAGGCAGTACAGGTGAGCGACAAATACAATGAGCTGTTGCTGCTGATACACAAGCGTGATTCCGTGTGTGGAGATGTGAAAGAAAAGCTAGATGCAGCATCCAAGAACATCGCAAATAGCCAAAGTAAGGAAACACTTGCAGAAAGTGCAGGAACTGCTGATGCGGTAGAGGTAGCCAAACAGGCAGCAAAGGCTGAAAACAATTCCACCTTTGTGGGACTGATGATAGGACTGGACAAAATAGTTATGTTCCTCTCCCTGGTCATCTTCCGAATAGGCTGGTGGAGTACCATCTTCTGCCAACAGATTCTGCTGGGCATGCTCACGATATTCGGACCGATTCAGTGGGCTTTCAGTGTTTTGCCTAAATGGGAAGGAGTCTGGTCAAAATGGATTACCCGATATCTTACGGTACATTTCTATGGAGCCATGCTCTACTTCGTAGGCTTCTATGTCCTATTACTGTTTGATATCGTATTGAGCGTACAGGTAGAAAACCTGACGGCTATCACACAGAGTGAAGGGTCAGCATCAGCCTATATCCAGAACGCCTTTATGACCTGTGGCTATCTGCTGGCAGCTTCAGTGGTAGCCTTAAAGTGTCTCAACCTCGTTCCAGACCTTGCAGCCTGGATGATACCGGAAGGCGATACAGCGTTCTCAACCCGTAACTTCGGTGAGGGTGTTTCCTCAGAGGTGAAGAGAGGCGCATCATCCGTTATGAAATTTTAAAATCATATAGATATGGCAGTATTAAAGAATGTAGAGAATAAGATCAAACTCGTGATGGTAGTGAGCAGCCTATTTCTGATAGGCTGCATCATCGTGAGTTTAGGAAGTTTCTTCATCGCAAGGGGTATGGTTGACGATGCCCATAAGAAAGTGTATGTGTTGGACGGCAACGTTCCAATCCTGGTGAAACAAACCACGATGGATGAAACCTTTGACGTAGAGGCAAAAAGTGATATAGAAATGTTCCACCAGTTCTTCTTCACTCTCGCACCGGATGACAAGTATATCCAATATACGATGCGCAAGGCAATGTATCTCGTTGACGAGACCGGTCTGGCACAGTATAATGCCTTGAAAGAAAAGGGCTTCTATAACAACATCATCGGTACGAGTACCATCTGCAGCATCTATTGTGACAGCATCAAGCTGAATACCGACTCCCTCACCTTCGTCTACTACGGCAGACAGCGAATAGAGCGCAGAACCAGCATCCTGATGCGCCAACTTGTAACAGCAGGAAACTTGAAGCGTGTTCCTCGAACCGAGAATAACCCTCATGGAATCCTCATCACCAACTGGCGCACCTTGAAAAACAAGGATCTGGAAGAAACCAAGAAGTCAGATTATTAATACATACACCTATATATAATATGGATATAAAGAAAATACTTGCAGGAGAAAAAATGCCGGATAAGAATGATCCTCGTTATAAGGAGCAATATGAGCGAGAGGTGGAAGCCGGCAGGAAATTTGCCAACAAGACCAAGCTCACGCTCCTGGTAATGAAAATCCAATCCTGGGCAAACGTCCATCGGGTAGGATTTCTGGTGATTGTCTTCGGATTTGTCATCAGTCTTTTCGCCCTTAACATCATCAACATGATCAGATATTATAAGGCAAGCCAGAACGTACCACACCGTACAGCTGTAGAGCAGGTGGACCAGGCTTTGCGCCAGCAGTGTGAACTTAAAAAAGCGAGATAAATATGAATATAAAGAAAATAATTGCAGGAGAACAAATGCCGGATAAGAATGATCCTCGTTATAAGGAGCAATATGAGCGAGAGGTGGAAGCCGGCAGAAAATTTGCCAACAAGACCAAACTCACGCTCCTAGTAATGAAAATACAATCCTGGGCAAATGTCCATCGGGTAGGATTTCTGGTGATTGTCTTCGGATTTGTCATCAGTCTTTTTGCCCTTAACATTATCAACATGATTAGATATTATAAGGCAAGCCAGAACGTACCACACCGTACAGCTGTAGAGCAGGTGGACCAGGCTTTGCGCCAACAGCGTGAACTTAAAAAAGCGAGATAACTATGGATATAAAGAAAATTAACTTTAAACAGCCCAAGTATCTGTTGCCGGCAATTATCTATCTGCCACTTCTGTTTGTTGGTTATTTCATCATTGACATGTTCAACGTTGAAGTCTCTGATGCTACCAACAAGAAGTTGAAGACAACGGATTATCTGTCGAGTGAATTGCCGGAGGCATATACCGACAGCATTCTGGGAGACAAGATGGACAATACCGAAGATCAGTTTGGTAGAATCTCAGACCTTTCCGGAGTGCAGAATGTGGAGAACGATAATGACTCTGTCAATCAGAAAAAGGATTTTGAGTCAAAGTACAGCGAGGATGAAGCCAGGAAGGTTCGCATGCAGCAAGCCGAGGAAAAGCGAAAGCTTGCAGAAATGCAGGAACGTGTGAGAGCCAACCGCAGCAATACCAACAAGGATGATTTCGTAGATCCTCTGAAAGATTCTGAGATTGCTTCTGCCCAACGTCGGAGAAGACAGAGAAGTTGGGAAGAGATGAATAAGACCCTCTCTGGAAGCGACAGCTATATGGCAAGCAATGACGAATCTGTCTCAGAAGGTGGACCCCATGAAAATGGCAACACTGCCAGTGGAACTCCTTCTACAGGAAGTACAGCCTCTTATAACAGCCATTCAGATAACGCTTCTTATGGCAACAGCAGAACCGCTGACAGTGAAGACGAGCCGGAAAAGGTAGTGAAGAAGACCAAACAGGTATCAGATACTTTAATACTTTAGGTGCAGCCGACGGCAAGAACAAACTCATTTCAGCCATCATTGATGAAGAGGTGAAAGCTGTAGATGGTAGCAGGGTGAGACTCCGTCTGCTGGACGATATAGAGATTGGAGACGAAACCATCAGAAAGGGAACCTATCTATATGCCACCATGAGCGGCTTCGGCAAGCAACGTGTACAGGGCAAGGTAGAAAGCATCTTCTTTGATGAAGACATCATCAAGGTAAGTCTAAGTATCTATGATACAGATGGTATGCAAGGCTTGTATGTTCCACTGAGCAGTTTCAGGGAAGCCACCAAGGATATAGCCAGTTCAGCCATGCAGGGCGGTTCTATGCTTGACAACTCAACCACGTCATCTTCCGGTATTCGCAGCTGGGCAAGCCAGGCTGCCCAGAATGCCACCCAGAAGGTTATGAACGCCTTCGGTACAGCCGTGAAGAAGAATAAGGTACGTTTGAAGTATGGCACTAAGGTTTATCTTGTTGATGAAAGCCAGAAAGACAAACAGAAAAGAAAGTAAAACAAAAAGAAAGTAACAATATGAAGAATATAAAAAAGAGAGCCTTTACACTGTTTATCATGTGTTTGGGTGTAGCTTTAGGAACATTTGCCCAAAAGGGCTTCAACAATATGGAACAGCTCACCATCAATGAGCATGTTTCCACTGTTATCACAGCATCAGAACCCATCCGTCTAGTAGATATCTCTACTGACAGTATTGTGGGCGATAAGCCTTTGGATAATGTCATCCGTCTCAAACCGGTTACAGGTAATCATAAGGATGGCGAAGTGATGGGTATCGTTACCATTATCACGGAGCGTTACAGAGTACAGTATGCCCTACTCTATACCAGCAGGATAGAAGAGGCGGTTACCGATAAGGAAGTGGAGCTTATCGAGCGCAATGCCTTCCATAATCCCGATGTAAGTATGTCAACGGTAGATATGGTAAGCTATGCCATGAAGGTATGGCAAAGTCCTGCCAAGTACAGAAGTACCTTCACCACCCACAACAAGATGACCATGCGACTGAACAACATCTATGTGGTTGGAGAATATTTCTTCATCGACTTCTCGGTATCAAACAAGACCAATCTTCCTTTCGATATAGATGAGTTAAGAGTGAAGCTTCAGGACAAGAAACAGCAGAAGGCAACCAACGTACAGACCATCGAGCTGAAACCTGCCTGGTACTGGACCGTTCTGTAAGGTTCAAGAGCGGCTATCGGAACATCATCGTTCTGAAGAAGATGACCTTTCCTAACGATAAGGTGCTCACCATTGAGTTGTCGGAAAAGCAGATTTCCGGACGAACCATTTCCATGAACCTCGACTACGAGGATGTGTTGGCAGCAGATGCCTTCGATACACTTCTTCTCAGAGAACAATAAAGCAAAGAATATATGAAAAAGATACTATCTGTTATGTTCGCCCTGTTCTCGGCAACAGCAATGTATGCCCAGAGTCATGGCAACCATTTGATGTTAGGTGTCGGTGGCAGCTATCCCCAGGGGGTAGAAACCGCCCTCTCCTACGAACATGAAACCGACTATCACAATGCCTGGGAGTATTTCGGAACCATGTATCTGAAATATAAGAAAGACGAGGAAGCCGGTCATATTACCAGTGATTCCTTCTGGCGCAACTACCGTGCGTGGACAGTGGCTTTGCCTACAAGCCATGCGTGAATAGAGGTAGGAACCATCATGGAAACGTAAGAGTAGGTGTCAGCTGTGGTAGTGACCTAGACAAGGTAATTACCGCCGGTCATATCGGCTATGAGCACACCTATAACCTCTATAATGGTTGGAGTGTGTTCTTCCAGGTGAAGGAAGATATTGTCATAAGAGGCGAAGATACCTTCAGAACAGGTGCAGCCTTCGGTGTAAAAATCCCATTATAAAAAGTAATCATTATGAAATCAGTAATAAAAGGTATCACTCATCCGGTTCTGAGCATGATGCTGATGGTAGCCATCACAATTTTCAGCACCTCGTGTGACAATCACGAACCCATAGACAGAGATATTCATGTAGGCTATGTTCTCTGTAACGACCATAGCTGCATGGACACGGCTTCTTATTTCAACCAGACAAAAAGAAAGGCAGTAGGCGTTGTCTTTGCCGAGAAAACAGATGACCACCCTGCTCTAGCAGTCATGTTTGATGAACTCAATGAGGTATTCTGTGATTCCGTGGGTATGGTCAATGGAACCAGTACAGATGTAACATCTTTCTGTGGTTTCAAGAATACCGTAGCCATGTATAACAGCTACAGCGCAGAAACAGGCAAGGGTTCTCCTTTAGCCATGGAAATGATTAACTTTCATACCAATGGTCAGAGCGACTACCTTCCCAGTGTAGCCGAACAGCGTTTATTGGCATCCTCATCGAGAGTCATCAATCCAGTTCTGGAAAGACTTGGTGGCACACCTATAGCCTTGGAAGGAGATTGTTGGTATTGGACATCAACGGAAGTAGAGGATAATCCAGGAGTTCAAGCTTGGCTCTGCACCACAGATAATGGTAGGTTTCTCGCTACCCCAAAAACACAGCGGCATAAAGCCAGAGCTATCGTAGAAATATATGATCCGGAGTAAAAAACTTAAAAATATAGAATTATGGCAACATGGTCAGTATTATGTAAATCTCTTTTAAAAGGCGCAGGTATTGGTACTCATGCCGCCAAAAGTGGAATAAAATTTGCAGTTGCCCACCCTAAAACCAGTGTTGCAGGATTAGCAATTGCACTTCCAGTAGTAGGCTATAAAAAAGGACTTGTTAACTTTGCAACAGAAAAAGTGTTTGGCAAAGGAAATGAAGGTAAAGGAATTATTGAGCCTACTTCCACTATACTTCTCGGAAGCCATAAAGATGCTTATGGTAATGAAAAATCCGTAAGTGAAAAAACCGTTGATACCTTATTAGGTAACGGCACATACTCCTCTATTAAAACTGGGGTAGCAACGTAGGTGCTGAAGGTGCAGATGTCTATTATCGTCTGAAGGACACGATAGGCAACGTAGGTGCTGAAGCCGGTAGTCTCTATTACAATGGAAAGGAATATGTAGGTGGTTTGTTCAACGGCAATGGAATGGTCAACCATGGTAATGGCTATTACGATCCAACCACTGCCCAATACCCTAGCATGTCAGCAGTACAGGGGGTACAGGAACACTCAGGAGTGGGTGGTGGTTTGATGAATAACCTCAACTCAGCTTTCGAATGTTACTGGTGGTAATATCAGTAAGATGAACCTTGCCAGTTTGCTGTTGGCATCCTATATGATGTTCGGACGTTTCGGATGGTTTAGCAAGATAGCAGGTCTAGCCTTGGGCGGTATGACCATGAAAAATGTGAACCAGCGTTCTGTTCAAGTTCCACAGCAGATGAATCTTCCAATGCAAGCAGCTGTAGCCCCTCAGGTAGCAGCAACACCTGCCACAGAAGAAGACCATTCCATGACCGTTCATCGTAGACGTTAATGAATTTCTCATAAACCCATGAGGTGAGGAGCTATTCTCACCTCTTAAAAACAATAAGTATGAAACAAAATTATAAAGATATGCTTCTGGAAAGTGCCAGTGGTTATATGATGCCTTTCCCTCTGGAAGAAAAAGACAAAATACAGGCTACCCTAGCCTTTGGCGAACAGAATCATCCTTGACAGGAGAAAAGTTTTTCCACAAAGGAATTGATTTTCCTGCTAGTGATAAACCTCTCTATGCCATTGCCACAGGTGTCATCATCGGTGCCGGACAGGATGCGGTTTACGACAACTATATTGTAGCCAAATATGGCAAGTATGAAGTTACCTACGGTCACATAGCAGAAGCCTATACCCCTTACGGACCCAGGTTGTTGCTGGTCAGGAAATCGCAAAGAGCGGACGATTCCTACATATAGGGGTACGCTTTGATGGTGCAGAGATCGATCCTGCTGAGTTTCTGAGTATGATATGGGCGAACATCGAACAGCTGGCAGCTATGGGAATAAGTCAATTGCCATCAATGGAAACACTGGGAGACAAGAAAGTAGAAAACAGTTTTGAACAAGACAAAGATGCCCTATTAATGATGATGCTCCGATGGCTTCCAAGCTACTGGAATGACCTCATGAGCGGAGCATATACCTCTTCCAAAAGGGCAGATTTGTCTTTACGTAACATATTTCGTCAGGCAGCCGAGAAGAATTACTTTTTTGAAAGCATGCCTTCAATAGGTAATCCTCTCGGACTCTCCGGAAGAAGCAGCATCCTTGCCAGTAAGGTGCAGGATGTCTTGATAGATGATTTCCTCAGCTATATGGCTTTGAATCATAACATCTATCTTCCTACCTGGGATGAACTCAAAAAAAAAACTTTTTGATGAAATTGCCGACGACGGAAAAACCATAGACCTCTGCTTGACTTACAGATAGACGTACAGAGTTATGATATAGACAGGGAAGCTTCTGTGTATTTTGACAATTCTGGTACGAGATGCTGGACGAAAGCCTGGTTTAATGGTAGAGAAAAGGGAGAGAAGGCTATTGAGATTACACGCCAGCTGGCTTTAAAGTTCATCGAAGATCAGATTGGTCTTAATGAATGGCTTTCCCGGTACTATCCGAAACAGATGTCTGTTTACTATAAAGCCATAGAACAGGCTCGTCAGCAGATTTTAGGTTTTTAAAAACAGAATTATGGCAAAAGAAAATAACTATCAAACCTTCTCCCAGATTGACTATTGCATCAGCCAGTATTACAGCAAATACATGGCTTCCACTCTGGTTCAAGAGAAAAAGAGAATAGAAAAGAACCAGCAAAGGAGTTACATGGATGCCATAGACAAGGAGGACAACCGTTCCATTTGGGCACAGGCTGTTGACAGCAGACACGGAGTAACCCCTGCTTATCGTGCCAAAAAGCAAGTAGATGCCAATGGCAAATGGAATAAGATGTCTACAGACGATCTCATTGAAAGATGCAATCTGAGATGGAACAAAGACAAGAGATTACAGAATGACTACAGTACATTCGTCTATGTCTTTTACGAGAATCTTGTGGTACAGAATGGCGGTAAGGAGTCCAAGAAACTCTTTGAATATGCCCAGTCGTATGTGATGCACCGCTTTGAGATGCTTATGGTAGAGCAGCTGGCTAGAGAAAAGGTGCCAAAAAATACCGCAAGTTACATAGCGAGAAAAACATTCTCAGACAGCCTGATAGCCTTCGTAATGCCTACCTGTGGATTAAAGAAGGGTGAATACGGCGAGAAGGTAGAAAATAAGGCAGAGGCGATATACGATCCTTCTGCCTTATCTAAGGCTACAGGTTTTCTCGGTGCAAGCCTTATAGACACTGCTATTTTGGGCGGTTTCGGTGGCGTTGCTTCCGGAAGTACGAAAGCTATAGCAAAAGCAGGAATTGGTGTTGGTTCAGATTTCGGTATCAGAGAATTTATCGGTCACAAGTCATCAAAGACTGGTCAAAAGAAGAATATGCCAAGGAGAACAGTAAAGAAGTCTTTGGTGATGCAGATGCATTACAGAAGATACAGACTGGTTCTGCAAAGTATCGTAAGAGCGGTACTGAGTTCATCGATAACATCAACAGTGTCTTAAGCAGAAAAATCAAGGTGGCTCCACTCTCGGTAAGTGACTCAGCCAAGAAAGTCAGCAATGCCCTGCTGGTTCAGCATAAGGGTAATTCTGCAAAGCTACTCAATACCATCAAGACTAATTTCTCCCAACAATGCATCGCCTACAAGGGTAACACTGAAATTCCCCGATGGATGTTGGCTAAAACAGCTAAACAGAACAGAGCCTTTGCTGCCACGTTCCATTCCCTTGCGATAGAAATGTCAAAGCAGGAGAAGGACTGGATCAAATGCGGTGGCAAGAAGATGTCTTTGAAAGAAGTAAGTCAACGAGCCTATGACTACGCTAGAGCTGCTGACTATCTTGATAAGCATACCCCTCATCAGTTCCGAAAAGCAGCATCGGCAAAAGGGAAAGACCAGTGGGAATGATAGAAATTGGAAAAGTTTGAATGACTTCCCATTCAATGGTAACATGTTCCC
>ENA-OQEB01000653-OQEB01000653.1-human-gut-metagenome-genome-assembly--contig:-NODE-653-length-14063-cov-2.305181_pt1 | contig 14063 bp, 19 predicted proteins | sample MGYA00242787_ERZ504619 | MGnify/ENA primary metagenome ERZ504619 (study PRJEB26092, sample SAMD00036317) | human gut metagenome | host: Homo sapiens | study: EMG produced TPA metagenomics assembly of... | reverse complement strand
GTCGTTCCAGCAAAGCAGTCATTTGATCCATTTTATGCTGGGGCCTTCCGTAGTGGCCCTTGGCTATGTGTTATATGAGCAAATCCAATATCTAAAGGGAAATGTCGTTTCGATCTTGACTTCCGTATTTGTCGGGGCCATTGTCGGAATCGTAAGCGTAATCATCATCGGTAAATTGATGGGAGCCGACCAAGCGTTGATCGCCACGCTCCAACCGAAATCCGTCACCACCCCGATCGCTATGGGGATAGCGGAGAAAGCGGGCGGCATACCTTCACTTACCGCCGTCATCGTCGTAGCGGTAGGAATCTTTGGCAGTATAGTGGGCCCTATCGTGATGAGGGTACTGGGAATAGATAGCCATATCGCTAAAGGACTGGCGTTAGGGGCTTCCTCCCATGGAGTAGGAACAGCAGCGGCCATTCAAATCGGGGCCATCGAAGGAGCATTAAGCGGACTGGCGATTGGCTTGATGGGTATCATGACAGCGGTCTTGGTTCCGGTTATTCGGTTGATTTGCAACTATTTTTCCATATAAATACGCAAAACTTTTTGCTACTTTAGCAGGAATGTACTACTTTTGCCCCCGAAAATCGTTAAGGATTACTCTATAACATTATAAATAAAGAAAATAAATATGATCAATTCACAAGACATTAAGAAAGGAACTTGTATCCGTTTGGACGGAAAACTCTATTTCTGCGTCGATTTCCTTCACGTAAAACCGGGTAAAGGTAATACCATCATGCGTACCACATTGAAAGATGTTGTAAAAGGCGGTCAGATCGAGCGTCGTTTCAATATCGGTGAGAAGTTGGAAGATGTACGCGTAGAACGTCGCCCGTATCAGTTCACTTATACGGAAGGCGAGCATTATCATTCATGAACCAAGAGACATTCGATGACGTGATCATCGACAAAAACTTGATCAACGGCGTTGATTTCATGAAAGAGGGAGAAATTGTAGACGTTGTTTCTGATGCATCTACCGATACGGTTCTTTTCGCCGACATGCCTACAAAAGTTCAATTAAAAGTTACTTATACAGAACCGGGTATTAAAGGTGACACTGCTACTAACACCTTGAAACCGGCAACCGTAGAGACTGGTGCGGAAGTTCGCGTTCCGTTGTTCATCAACGAGGGCGAGGTTATCGAGATCAATACGACTGATGGTTCTTACGTAGGCCGTATCCGCGAGTAATCCGGGTCTTGTCAAAATATACGGTTCCCGCTTGATAAGCAGGCGGGAACTATTTTTTTAACCAAATCATAAACCTTTCCCGACTATGAAAGAAAAGACAGGAAAACTTTCCATCAAGGAATGGGCCGAAGAAGACAGGCCCCGTGAGAAAATGCTTCAAAAAGGCGCTTCCGTATTAAGCGATGCCGAATTGATCGCCATACTGATCGGATCCGGCAACAATGAGGAGACGGCCGTACAACTCTCTCAACGGATACTTCACTCCGTAAACAACAATCTGAATACATTGGGTAAACGTTCCATCAAAGAATTAACTTCCGGCTTTAAAGGTATCGGAGAGGCGAAGGCGGTCACGATCTGCGCCGCTATGGAACTAGGGAAACGGCGGGAAACCTCAGAGGCGTCTCCTCAAGATGCTATCCGAAGCAGCAAAGACTCCTATCTCCTATTCCGTACCCAACTATGCGATTTACCTTATGAGGAACTCTGGATCGCTCTAACCAATCCATTAAATAAGGTGATACAAAAGGTAAAAATCAGTCAGGGCGGAGTAAACCAGACTTCCGTGGATATCCGTTTGGTATTAAAAGCGGCGATCAACGCCTTGGCCTCCGGTATAATCCTATGCCATAATCATCCATCCGGTAGCCTCCGCCCCAGTACGCACGACGATGCCTTGACCGAGCGTATCCAAAAGGCGGCGAAGCTGATGGATATTAGGATACTGGACCATATCATCCTGTCCGATAGCGGCTATTATAGCTATGCAGACGAAGGAAGGCTGATCCGGTGAAACAAATTCTCTTTTCCCCCGGTTTAGTATATAGAAGTATTAATGTATATTCGCGTATAAAACAAAAGAAGATGAACAACGAATTTCTCCAAACAGAAGAAGCGATCGTCGCTATGCTGAAGACGGTATACGACCCGGAAATACCCGTAAACGTATACGATCTTGGGCTTATATATAAGGTAGATATCGATGAGGAAAAAAATGTACGCATCGATATGACCCTCACCGCCCCGAACTGTCCGGCGGCCGATTTCATATTGGAAGATGTCCGTATGAAGGTAGAAGCGGTCGATGGGGTGAACAATGTAGAGGTAAACCTCGTCTTCGAGCCGGAATGGGACAAGGACATGATGACGGAGGAGGCTAAACTGGAATTAGGTTTTCTATGAAAATATATTTCGCCTCAGACGCACATCTGGGAGCCCGTTTCCACAAGGACCTTTAGCCATCGAGAAGAAACTGGTACGTTGCTGGATAGCATCAAGGAAGACGCTTCCGCCATTTGGTTTCTGGGAGATCTATTCGACTATTGGTACGAATACAAATACGTCGTGCCGAAAGGCATGTACGTTTTCTGGGGAAATTGGCCGAGTTAGCGGACAGAGGTATAGAAATACATATCTTTATCGGTAACCATGACATCTGGATGTTCGACTACTTGCCGAAAGAGATAGGCGCCATCATCCATCGGGATACCTTGACAGTCGATTTATTGGGGAAACGTTTCTTCCTCGGGCATGGCGATGAGGTAGATTTCCGGAGTAAGGCATTCCGTCTGATCAGGCTATTTTCCGGAACAAGTTCTGCCAATGGTTATATGCGGGAATACATCCCCGCTGGACGTTCGGGTTCGCTTTAGGCTGGTCGCTCAACAGCCGGAAGAGCGGACTGGAAAAGCAAGAGGCTAAAAAGTATCAAGGGGAAGACGCAGAATATATGGTTGTTTTCGCCAAGGAATATCTAAAGACGCATCCCGATATAAACTTCTTCATTTTCGGCCATCGCCACATCATGTTGGACTTGATGTTAAGCCGTACCTCCCGTATTCTCATAGCCGGGGATTGGATGCAATTCTTCTCTTATATCGTATGGGATGGCGAGAATCTGTATATGGATCAGTTTCTGGAAGAGACGGACGGACAATCTTATCCCAACACATAAGACAGCGTTGTCTTAACACCTTAGACAGTACTGTCGAAGCACCTTAGACAGCGTTGTATGATGTGCTCATACAACGCTGTCCGGATTCTCCGCTTACTTTACCGGGATATAACCAACCTTCTTCACCGTCGCTTGTCCTTCGGCAGACATCACATAATCGATGAACGGTCGCACCTTTGAGGCATTCTTCGTCTCATAGTAGTAGAACAACGGACGGACAACCGGATAGGTCTTATTCCTCGCGTTCTCCAACGAAGGCTCCACGTAGGATTTTCCGGCATCATACGATACATGGATCGGCTTCACTTCTTTATTCAAATAAGCAAGACCTACATAGCCAATGGCTCCTTTCGTCTGGCTTACGCTTTGTATAATGGCACCTGTAGCCGGCATGCTCAAGATACCGTTCATATAGTTCTTATTTTTCAACACGCTCTCCTTGAAGAACTCGTAGGTTCCGGAAGAAGTCTCGCGGGAATAGGCCACGATCTTCATATCCGCACCACCCACTTCTTTCCAATTCTTAATCTTGCCGGTAAAAATGCCTTCCAATTGCTCCCGGGTCAGATTGGATACCTTGTTGGAAGGATGCACGACAACAGCCAGAGCGTCGTAGGCGATCACCTCCTCTTTCGTTTTCTTTCCGGCTTCTTGCAACTTCATGCGCTCGTCGAATTTCATCTTACGGGAAGCCATCGCTATATCCGTAGTGCCTTCCATCAAAGCGGAGATCCCCACGCCGGAGCCACCACCCGTCACCGTTATCTTAGCGGCTTTGTTCTTATTCATGAAATTCTCGGCTTCAGTCTGGGTAAGAGGCAAACAAGTATCGCTACCCTTTATCTTCTGGGCAAACACATTCGTAGCAAACAAACACGCTGCCATGGCAGCTAATAAAATCGTCTTCTTCATTACTTTGTATTTATCTTTTATTTACGATACAAATAAATACTTCGGTATTTCAATGGGATGAAACAGATATTACAATCCTATGAATTAAAACTTATATTGAAGACGGACTGTCAATACATTATCCTTCCGGTCGTTCTCGTAGCCCTTCACGAGGTTACTTTTCTCATTGAAGTTAAACTCGTAGTAAGCTTGTAGACGGATATGTTTATTGAAATTATAGATACCGCCAATACCTATCGTGCTTTGAGCCAAGTCGGTTTTTGAGGTGAAGCTATTTTCCGCCCCTACCTCATTTCCACTCACCTTCGTATTCGGATCGTAAACGTCATATTTCAATACGGCGGAGAAAGGAGAGGCGCCTATATCCTGTACCAAATAAAAGAAGTAACCAAGGAAAGGACGCTTGAACAAAGAATTTTCCGGCAAATTCTCCGGTCGGGTACTGTAGTTCGGGCTTTTACTGCTCCCGGCGATACCGGGTTGGGTACCGATTAAACCTTCCGCACGGAGAGTGGTCTTTCCTAAAGATGAAAGAAAACTAAACTGTCCATCCAAACCTAAATACTGGCGCTTCATATAAGTACCCGTCTCTCCATATCCCTCTTAACGAAATGATTGCCACGCATCTCATACGCCTCGGTAGTCGGGTTGTAGACAAAACCATGGTAATAGGAGAAACCGGCTCCCCATTTTCCCCAGTCGCTATCGCCTTCTCGGCACCCAGACGCCCGATGAAATCTTTCCGGCTATCCGTCTCCCGGTTAATACTGTTTCCGGCAAACAGACCGGCATCCAATCGCAAGAAACTCAATGGGCTGGTAGTCTTGGTACGTAAGGTAAGCATCGCTCCCAAGTCACGCTCATCCGGGAAGAAATACTGGATAATAGTCGCTCTCTCCGGAGATTCGAGAGAACTCGTGGAATAACAGACCTCATAACCGAAAGGACGGTTGAACACACCAGCATCAACTGGCTACGCTTCGTCCAAGGGTCCTTGATACCGATATACAGATCACGGAAACTTACTCCCTTATCATTCACCTCGATCTGGACAGCACCTGTTCCGATCCCATCATTGTACTCAAACTTCATACGCCCCCGGCGGATACCGATCCGGTTAAACCCTTTATCCAAGTTCTCGTTCTTATCGCCCACTTTCAAGGTAGCGTCCTCCTGTCCATATTGGTATTGTCCTTGGATATAAGCGGAAACCTTGAATTTGCTTAGCTTCTGGACTACCTTATCCAAGGTAGTCACTTCCGTAGCCAAGGAATCGATACGTTTTTCCACCGACTGATCCACCTCCTGCGCTCCCATACTGAATGGAAGCAGCACTAACATGAGCGCTATAACTTTTCCTAATTTCATTCCTAACTATAAAAACTATATTTGCGTCGCAAAGTTACAACGCTCCTGTTTCACACCCGTTTCACATACATTACAATCCTGTTACAGACGTCTTGCCTAATTAATTCAGGGACGAATTTACATAAAATAATCGGTTCGTTCCATACATTGCACATGACTAGAATATTTGCGCGATAATTCTGGTCCATTTCGCACATTTATTGGGATATTGTGCTACCTTTGCCTCGATTATTGAAACACTATATTTATTTTTTTAATGAAGACATTAACAATCGGAGACCTAAAGGCTCGTATTCCAATCATCCAAGGTGGAATGGGCGTAGGCATCTCTCTTTCCGGCTTAGCCTCGGCCGTTGCAAATGAAGGTGGGATCGGCGTTATCTCCGCAGCCGGTCTCGGACTTTTATATAAGAAATTGTCACCCAGCAATTATACGGAAGCTGGGAATCTCGGGTTAGCGGAAGAGATCCGCAAGGCCCGGGAAAAAGCGAAAGGTATCATCGGCGTAAACGTAATGGTGGCTCTTTCCGACTTCGCCGAATTGGTGAAAACCAGTATAGCGGAAAGGTAGACATCATTTTCAGCGGTGCCGGACTGCCTTTGGACTTGCCTTCTTTCCTCAAGAAGATAGCGTCACCAAGCTGGTTCCCATCGTTTCCAGCGCACGTGCCGTACGCATCATCTGCGAGAAATGGAAGAATAACTATGATTATCTTCCGGATGCGGTGGTACTAGAAGGCCCGAAAGCGGGTGGACATCTGGGATATAAGGAAAACCAGTTGGAAGACCAGCATTTCTCATTGGAAGAATTATTACCTCAAGTCGTAGAGGAAGTCTCTCATTTCGAGCAGAAATACGACAAAAAGATCCCGGTAATTGCGGCAGGAGGCATTTATACGGGTGAAGATATCAAACGCATGATAGACCTTGGAGCATCAGGCGTTCAGTTAGGAACCCGGTTCGTTACCACCACGGAATGCGATGCCTCGGAAGCCTTCAAACAGACCTATATACAGGCAGAGGAGAAGGACATAGAGATCATCAAAAGTCCCGTCGGCATGCCCGGACGAGCCATCCATTGCAGTTTCCTTGAGAAAGTGAAGGCGGGAATCAAGCAACCGAAAGCTTGTCCCTTCAACTGTATCAAGACGTGCGATATATCACGCAGCCCGTATTGTATCGTCACCGCCTTGTACAACGCCTTCAAAGGGAATTTCGAGAATGGATACGCTTTCGCCGGCAGTAACGCTTGGCGAGCGAATAAGATCACTTCGGTACGGGAAACCATTACCGAGTTGATGAATGAATGGAAAGCTAAATTATAAGCACAAAAAAAGCCTCCGGAAACGGGGGCTTTTTATATTCGAAGGTAAGTATCTCCATTATTGCTCGGCCAACCAAGCGGCCAGCTCATCCCGGTTCGCGGCGGCATCCTGCATGCGGCTTGGGCAGCTTGATCGAAATATTGCATAGCGGTCGTATAATCCTTCTTCATCGCATAAGCGACACCTAGGTTATTCCATGCTTCCGGCAAATTAATACCTTGCAAACGACTGATGGCCGGATCGTAAGCACCAGTCTCAATCTCAAGGGCCGCCGTATTTAATTGAGCGATCGGGTCGGTCGGATAAAGACGAACGGCGATATCGAATACCTCCTTGAACTGATCGCTACCTTTATCATAAGAATTGGCTACCAAGAACATCTCATTCAAACTTAAATATTGAGGTTTCGTTTTGATCACTTGCTTGGCCTCGTTCACGTCGAACGGACGTGCGATATAAGCCAAGGTATAATCAATACGTCTTAAAGGAGGATAGTATTTATCCAATAATATCTTATAAGTCCGACCTCCGTTCAAGGCATGTAGTTTAGCCTTGCGCTTGTTTATATCTTGAATATCCAAGATCTCCAGAATCTCCTTCTTATTCGCCAAATCTGATTTCGTAACCTCTTGACGCAATCCGATCCAATCCTCACCCATCCAATTCACTTTCATCAAGGAAGGATCCATCTTCTCCTTATCTTTCATGTAAGCGACAAAAGCCTTGGCACGACTCTCGGACAATCTCATATTATAATCGTAGCCACCTTCCGGGGAAGCGTATCCGGTAACCTTAAATTCGGTAAAGCTAGATTCTTATCGTTACGGACTTCCGTTACAATCTTATTCACCTCATTCAGCACGGTAGCGTTATCTTTGAAATCACGTAACAATACGGACTTGCCTACCTCAAAGTTTAAATAAGCGGAATGCGTCTCGCTCCGTTGTTTCACAGGTTCTACCGGAGGAGTAACATAGCTAAGCTCATAAACGGGAGGGGCTAACGGAGGCAATACACGGCTCATCACCCCATAGATGTCATTTGAGACCTCACAAGAAGCGCATCCCGTGGTATTCTCATCCACCATCAAGGTAGCGTTTCGCATCCATCCCGCATAGTACGGACAATTCCACCGGAATCAATTCCGGCCCCTTCTTCGTCTGACGGATAATCAAGCTAGGAGTTTGGGGAAATTCATAACTATCGAAACCCAACTCACGGTTCAACGCCTTCATACGTGCCCGCCCGGTAATCACGATCGGGTTAAACTGGTAAGACTGCGATTTATCCACCGATTGCAATACCGGTGTCAGTATGACCATCTCTTGGGATTTCAAACGCAGATTACTCAGATTGGTCGTAAAATTCATCATAAGCTGGCTTCCGTCCTTCCTTGCGCTTACATTCTCGAAACTAACAGTTCCCCGCACACCGTTCTGTGCCTGTAGGCTCACACCTCCGAGGAACAATAAAGCGATACATATACTCAATAAATGTCTCATATCTCTCTAGATCGTTTTTTAGTGGATAAAATAAATGATAGAAAGGGCCGCTTTCGTTACACCCCAATAGTTCGAGTTCTTGGTCTCGATCTTGGAGCCACATTCCCCGCAATTATACTTATCATAATGTACACGGGCATAACCGGCGCCGATAGCGGCTTCTATACTCCAACGCTTATTCAGTATCCATTGATGTCCCAACGTAAGTCCGCCACCGTACAAATAACCATCATAACGATGATCCTTCAAATTAGGGAATATGCCAAAGGGTAATTTAATCCCGGCGATATTATACTGTCCGCCCAACGCATGCACGCCAATAAACGTACCGTTGAATTTCTCGCAAGTCCAATAACGCACTTCCGGCATGACAAGCCAATGCTTCAGTTTCTTACCGTCATTGAACTTGAAAGGATTATATCCCGCCGAGACATCCAATGTAACCTTTTTGCTTAAGCCCACCTCGAATCCTAAGTTCGGAGTCGTAGTCGCGTCGTAGAGAAGATTGTTCTTCAACGCGAAATGCTGTGCGCTCATAGATAAGGAAAATAACAATGCTAATCCAAGTAAAAATGCTTTCTTCATTTCTTATAAGCTTAATGATTTGAAGAAGAAACAGGAATAAACGGGTTTTAGTTTTCGATAAGCGTTAATAAGATATGATCATTAAATTTAATTATATTAATAGTAAAGGGAATGCGGAAGGCGCTTTTATCGCTTATCCACATTCCCTTTAACTTACTTATAAATATACGATTACTGTTTAATGTCGCCTAATTCGACCAGCTTATTGACAATCGCATAGATCGTAAGACCGCTGGCACTATGAATTTGAAGTTTCCGAGCGATATTACGGCGGTGGGTGATGACCGTATGCGTAGAAAGAAACAAACGATCCGCTATCTCCCGGTTTGTCATTCCCTTCACGACGCAGACTACGATCTCTTTTTCCCTCGAGCTTAACGATTGTTGCTCGTCATCCCCTTCCGGCTCGTCATCCGGAAGTACCTCGGCGTTCAACCGTTCCAATTTGTGCTTGATCTCATCAGGGCTATCGTATATGTTAATTTGTTCATCATAAGAACGCAATAACACACTGTCTGAGACAGAATATAATAAAGCGATACATTTCATCTCGCACAGCCGCTTTCCTCCTTCAAATGTTGCAACGTGAAATAGCCGGGCAAAGCCGGATTCACGATCAACACATCCGGTTTGTGCATACGAAGCGAGTCGAAAAGAGATTCCACCGAATGAATCTCCACCATCTGGATACGGAAACCCGGTAACCGTTTCAACAGGTTCTCCAGTCCGCTCCTTATGATAACAGAAGGTTCGGCTATCGCAATCTTTAGATTTGTACTCATCGATTCATGCTTATAATTGTTTTTCCAAAGCCAATATGGCCGGTACAAACAAATAATCCTCCACACGGGTATGTGAAGCCAAGTCTTCCTCCGTGGCAAAAATATCGAACAAGACACTATTCAGCATATTCGTACCCGCTCCCGGATAGTATTTGATCAGGATATTTTTCAACTCCGTGATCTTCATCTCGATCTGATCATGACGCTTACGGAAGATCGTAATATTGTATTTCGGATCTCTCTTTCCTTCCAACAAATTACGGACATAAGGGAAAACAGCACGTTCCTCATAAGACATATGTTTATTTACCTCCTCCGCATACTCATCGAAAAACTTCGTGATCACAAAAGCGACATCCTCCGGGCACCCGGATATAGCGTCTACCAATTTACGACGGATATGTGGCAAGCGGAAGTTCAAGAAGTAATCATGGGCATTATGCAAATAGCGGATCAAGTTCTCGATCGACAGGCATTTGCTGATATTCTCGACAGGCGTATTCACTTCCTCGACCAAGAAATTCACGACCGTCAGGAAAGTACAAGCATCCACCCCATTCTGCCGGCAAACCTCCCCGATATTCTTCTCTCCGAACCCGAGCGCTATACCAAAGCGGCTCATGACTAAAACCATCGGATAGTTCTCGCAGATCAGATCACTCATTTTATCGGTTTCCCGGTACATTCCATTTTTATACATAGGCTTCTTTCTAACTTGTCTTGGTGTTTGAATAGCCAAATATACTCCTTTTTCTTCCATATCTCGTACATTTATTATTATTTCACAAAGGCTTAAAGGACGACTCCGTCGGCACGACCGCTATACACTCAGTCTCTATCAACCATCCGGGACGCAAACGGGGGCCAAGACTATCAAATGTGGCAAATCCGGGTAATGCGCCTCAAAATACTTCTTAACCACCGCATAATCAGCCATATCTCTCAAATAGGAGATCGCCTGCGTAATATCACGAGTAGTAGCGTCCGCCTCTTTCAGCAACACGCTGATATTTTCCATCATCCGCTCGGTTTGTTTTACGATATCGCCCGGATAGACAATCTCTCCCCGGTTATCGATACTCGCCGTACCCGAGATAAAGACCTGTTTACGATCCCATACGTAACAGCCGTACCCCGCTCGAAAGTTACTCCATATTCATAAGTAGGATTCAAGTGCGTGGGAGCGTAAAGGAACTGAATCTGTCCCGGCTCCAATCCATCCACCGCATAACTGTCCATCTGTACCAACACCGAGGGATCGGCATGACGTCCCTCAATACCCGTGCTAGCAATATAATGCGTCTTCTCCGTAAGATTCTGCGTGATAAAACTTCTTTCCGGGCTTCACCACACCGGCGTAATTCACGTCTACGTTTTGCACAAAGAACCAAGTACGGACACAATGAGAGGCCAACGTACAACGCTGCCCCATCAATTGCATCACATAGTCATTCAATAAAAGCCGGGTCTGATATTCCGAATTGGCCGCCTTATTGAAGGCACCTCCCCCCCAGAGGTGCTATAACCGTTATGCGACGCTTCCAGTAAACCGGAATCGTACGTTTGTACCGACATCCCCGTTTGCAAATAGGTCCACATAGCGATCTTTGTTCCATTCAAAGGCGGCTGCTGAACGATAGAGAGCGGGCAAAAGGCGCTCTCGCACTCCCACTCCATCACGCTATCCGTCTGATTAGCTGCGTCACTTAAAAAATAACGGCGGAAAACGGCGGTAGCGTCATTCGATAGCTCTTCCTTCACGACAGTCACATAAACCCGCAAAAGGTTTTGCAATTGCTCCACGAAAGACAAACAAGGGTCCGTGATCGATACCATCACCTGATATTCCGTTGTTCCACCTTTACCCGTGAATGAAGAGATTTGCATTTCTACCGCTTTATCCGTATCTATCCTCCTCGTATAATTCATCATTTTCTTTCTTATCAATTATCCAATGCCCCTCCTAAGATCCAACCTTGGATCAAAGCAAGGACCTCCTGTTTCCCGGAACTATTGAACATATCCTTATGTACCGGATTATTCTCCAATATATCCAGCAAGAAACTATTGTTTATATTACCCGGGGTCACGTAGTTCTTACCCTCTTCCGAAAGGGGCGCCTTTACGTTCACTAAAGATTTATAAGCCACATCGTCCCTAAGATCCAGCTGACCGGCCAATCCCGATCCTCCTCCATGACATGACAAGCAATTCAAGTCGAACACCTGCGCTTGTATACGTTTGAAGCTCGCTAAATCCAATTCGCCGACAGACAAATCAAGCGGTTCGTCCGAATCATCCACCGGAGACGTATAATAGGAGTAAACCAACCGCAATCCCCTACTAATCACAGCGACCTCTATACTCCTCGTATCCGGAGTGACATTATTCAATCGGAGTTTTAGTCTTTTGCCGTCTTCCGCCGGCTTACTGATACGCTGGGTTTGCAAAGGTTTCGACTTATCCTCGCCAAAAGCACATAACGAGAGCATATTCTCCTTCGGCCAAGCTTTCAGGCCAGTGAAAGAAAGTGACACGGTAGCGGTTCGCCCGGAATCAACCGTCTCATCCGGATAAATCTTACCCTCATCACAACCCAGCCGAATAACAGGAATAAGGCATACATTATATATTGACTATATCGTTTCATACCCAAAGATTAGAACGTGAACTGCAACATAGCCGTAGCGGAGTGACGAGCCAATCCAATAGCGTCCTCATCCCGGTCATTCTGCGTAGCATGACCGCTACGACCTAGATATTGATACATAACCTGTAGCTTCAAATTATTATTAAAGAAATAATAATTCAAACCAGCGGCGGGCATATTCAACAAACCACCCTCATCCGTAGCGTTACGATCATAGAAATCATATCGCAAAGCACCCTGCAATTTCGGAGTGATGAAATAGCCCAATTGAGCGTAAGCTCCCCAGAAATTCTTATCCGGCTTTTGCATGATCTTGGTAAAATGCATATTCATATAGTAACCTTCGGCAGCCACATACCAGCGGTTCTTGATCCATGCGAACTCAACGCCCACACGGGTGTCGCTACTGGTCAAGAACTCGGCCTCCGCATTATAAGAGGCAGATACGGCGATAGACATCTTATCGTCGTTCAGATTCTCCGGTGAGCCTTGAGACGTTGGCATCTCCCCCTTCGGCATAAAGGCCAGACGACCCGCATATAACAGCGAAGGCAACCATTTATGATCATCGCAGTTTGTCTTAGTCGCCAAATTCACGTCGATACCCGTACCATTAAAAATACCGACTTGATAAATCCATTTATCATGATCAAACCATGTACCTGTACACCCAAGTCGAATCCCGTGGACATATTCGGTATGACATAATTCACGTCGTAAGGAAGCAATACGGATTGGGAAGCGGAATAAGGCAGTACCGGAAACAACGTCTCCCCCAAAGTACTTAAATAGCCATGCATAAACGGTGTCTTGAACTTACCGACACGGATACGAAACGACTCCTTGATCGCTACGTCGAACCAAGCCTGTTGCAATAAGGCACCTCCACTCTTAGCGGCATTCAGCGATAAATTGAAAGTAACCCGTCCAAAAGCCTTACCCGTAAAACCGAGAATAGCGTTAGGATCGCGAAACCGGAGTTCGCTACGCTCTTGGCATAATGGCTTTCCAGCCCTTGGTCGTCATATCGGTTGTAGCAAGCGCTTGCCTGTACCAACGCATAGGGCTTAAACAAAAAATCACCGGCCTTGGTAGAAAAAGAAAAGCCCTTCTTTCCCGCTAGTGAAACCACATCGTTCTCTACATATTTATCATCCATCTCTTTCTTTGTATCTTGAGCTTTCACGGAGAAAACACCTGCTGATAGAAGCACCACAAGCAACGTCCTATATATTTTTTTCATTTCGATTCTATGCGTTATTTATTTATAAACTTTGTAGGAATTTAATCAGAGCGGCCCGCTCGTCTTTTGTCATGCGAGAGAATAGGGTACGCGACGCAGCTCCTTCCCCACCATGCCACATAATAGCCTCCGTCAGGTTCCGGGCACGGCCATCATGTAAATAATAGGTATGGCCGTTTACGACCTCTTGTAATCCCAATCCCCATAACGGGGTAGTCCTCCATTCATTACCGTTGGCCAAGCCACTGGGATAATCATCCCCTAGCTCAACACCCATATCATGCAATAAAAAGTCCGAATAAGGATGGATCACCTGATTACCTAATTGAGGCAATTCCGTATTATTCAAAAGGACAGATCCGCGAGGGCGTGTCTTCAAGGAAGTCACATGGCATAAATGACATTTCGCTTGATAGAAAAGTTGCTCTCCTTGAAGAACCGTAGGATCATCCACATTCCGACGGGCGGGTACCCCCAAGGTCTGGAGGTATAAATCCACATCTTCCATATCTTCCGTAGAGACCTGCGCCCCGGTCATG
>ENA-OQEB01000651-OQEB01000651.1-human-gut-metagenome-genome-assembly--contig:-NODE-651-length-14085-cov-1.537684_pt1 | contig 14085 bp, 17 predicted proteins | sample MGYA00242787_ERZ504619 | MGnify/ENA primary metagenome ERZ504619 (study PRJEB26092, sample SAMD00036317) | human gut metagenome | host: Homo sapiens | study: EMG produced TPA metagenomics assembly of... | reverse complement strand
AAAAAAATTGCGGTCTTACGACTTGAAAATCCTGAGCTTTCCATTGCAGCAAATAGGTCAAATGCTTGAGCCTCCGCTTTCCCGTTCAGGCGTAAATCATCGCTTACAAAAGATATTAAATTATGCGGAATAATAAGTTAAACCGACATCTAAATCAATAGATGTCGGTCTTTTGTTTATAAATCTATTTCAATATTGTATTTTTTAAGCCAATAATTGATTTGTACAAAATAAGCTATTGTTTGCGGTGTGGTCATTAGCTGACCGTAAAATCGCTGCGAGCTGTTTTCGAGTAGCAAAGCATTAAGTGCCTGCTTACTTACAAATTCAAATATCGGAGAAGTCTCATCCTGTAATATTTTCTCAAGCTCGGCACGGACTAAGCTTAAATATATCGGATTGTGAGTTTTGGGGTATGGGCTCTTTTTACGCCAAAGAATTTCCTTTGGAAGCATATCGCTGTATGCCTTGCGTAAAATTCCTTTTTCAAAGCCGTTATAATCCTTTATTTCAAGCGGAACGGAGTACAAATATTCAACAATTCTGTAATCGCAAAACGGAACTCTGATATCAAGCGAATTAAATGCACTCATCCTGTCTGAACGGTCTACAAGCGTCATCATAAACCAATCAAGATTTAATTTCATAAGCTCTTTTGTACGCTCGTCGCTGTCGATCGTGTTAAGCTTCATAGCTTGCTTTAATGTGTTTTCATATTTTTTATGGACAAAACCTTCCGCATCAACCGCATTCCTTATTTCATCCGTTAAAAATGATTGCCTGTATGTCGTTGACCTTGCCCACGGGAACGAATCGGCATTACGCAAAGCAGGCTCTCTGTACCACGGATAACCTGCAAAAATTTCATCAGAGCACTCGCCCGAAAGCACGATTTTATAATCATTTGCAATCGCTTTTGAGAACAGGAGCAGGGAAGAGTCAACATCAGCCATACCCGGCAAATCACGAGCCTCAACCGCAGAAAACAGAGCCGATACAAGCGTATTTATGGTCAATTTCAATTATGTGATTTTGAGCGTTCAGGTAATTGTTTATTATACCGATAAATTCGCTGTCGTTATTCGGTTGGAATTTTGAACGTGTAAAGTATTTGTCATTGTCAGTATAAGTTACGGTGTAGGTGTCAAGTGTTTTACCTTGTCGGGCAAGAGCTTTTGCAACAACCGAGGAAATAATGCTTGAATCAAGTCCTCCCGAAAGCATTGTGCATATAGGAGTGTCAGCTTCAGATTGACTTTTAATTGAATCGTCAACCAAAAATCTGACTTTTTCCGCCGTCTGTTCGGGCGTATCTGTATGCTCGTGCGGATACAACGTCCAATATTTACAGATTTTCAATCCGTCCCTTGTAAAATATCCGTAGGTTGCAGGCAGCAGCTCAAAAACTCCCTCAAACACACCGTAACCGAGCGTTTGACCCGGTCCTATTAAGCATAATTTCAAGGATTGACTCAAGATTGATTTTAGGCTTAATTCTGCCGCTTGCAAAAAGTGCTTTAATTTCCGAGCCGAATATAAAACCGTTGTCTAACACGGAATAGAAAAACGGTTTAATTCCAAATCGGTCTCTCGCTATAAAAAGGTTTTCGCTTTTATTATTCCAAATCGCAAGTGCAAAAGCACCGTTGATTATTTTCAAGCAGTCTGCACCGAACTCGAAATAGGCTTTTAATACAATTTCCTCGTCCGTTTCGGTTTCAAATCGGCAGCTTCTTTTAAGCAAAATTTCTTTCAACTCTTTTTTATTATAAATCATTCCGTCAAAAACGATAGTATATTCCGTTTCATTTTTCCATAGCCTTAGCGGCAGCTTAAAATCCGCCTTATTTTGCCTTGCAGAGCCTTGATACAATGCAGCGTGCTCGGTTGTATAATCGCCGTGAAAAGAGCCTCTGTGCCTTATTACACCGCCCATTTCCGAAAGCTCTTTGCATTGTTCGCTGAATTTTTCAGAAAATAAAATTTCTCCCGCAATTCCACTCATATAAACACCTCGTTTTATTGATTTGGTTATTTATATGACGGTTTGCGGGAGATAATACATCCGATATTCTATTGAAAATTAAGAATTTTTGACTTCCTCAACAGCCTTGTTAATATCGTTTACAAGCTCAACAAGCTTCGGGTCGTCAACAGAAACGGGAAGCATAGGAAGTCTCGGTATTCCTGCTTCAATTCCGTATCTTAATTTAATAACTGCCTTGCTTGCGCCGTAAAGAGAGGGGAAGGAACAAAGTCTTTGAACAAAGTCATTGATTTTAACTTGAAGTGCCTTTGCCTCAACAATCTTATTTTCGGTTATCAATGAATTGAGTTTAAGATAAAGCTCGGGCATACTTCCGTATGTACCGCCGATACCTGCATTAGCACCCATAAGTCTGCCTGCGAGGAACTGCTCGTCGGGACCGTTGAAGATAATAAAATCGTCGCCGACAATTCTTCTGAAACGCTCCATCTGATATGTGCTTTCAGCCGAGTCCTTGATACCGATAACCTTTTCTTCTTTAATCATTCTTTCAAGAAGTGAGTATGAAAGGTCATATCCCGTAAGCTGAGGAATATTGTAGATAAAGAACGGCAAATCGGTTGAAGCGATGATTGTTTTCCAATGTGTTTCAATGGAAGCCTCCGAAAGTCTGTAATAAACGCTCGGAACGGCAGAAACCGCATCAGCGCCGATTTCCGCCGCATGGCGTGCAAGCTCGCAAGCCTCTTTCGTGGAAACTGCACCTACATGAATAATAGTTGTGATTTTTCCCTCGGATGCGTCAACAACAGCTTTTGCAACCTGCTTTCTTTCCTCGGTGCTCAAAAGGAAGCCTTCGCCCGTTGAACCGCAAGCATATACGCCGTTAATGCCGATTGAAATGTAAGTCTTAACAAGCTTTTTGATTTCCTCGACATTTATGTTATCGTTTTCGTCGTAAATTGCGTTGAGTGCGACGAACACTCCGTTAAATTTTGTTAAATCGTATTTCATATATTCATCTCCTATACGAGAATTATATATCTTTTTTCTACAAAATCAATGATATTCGTTGAACTTTTTACCAAAATAAAATATAATATAAAAAATATTGATAAATCGGTGATAAAGATGAATGAAAAAAACAAAAAAATACTTGAACAAATCAAAGGCGGATTGATTGTTTCCTGCCAAGCGTTTACCCGAAGAGCCGCTGCACGATTCCTACATAATGTCGAGAATGGCTTTTGCGGCAAGCGAGGGCGGTGCAGTCGGAATAAGAGCAAATACGGTTGAGGATATAAAAGAAATTAAAAAGACGGTTGATTTGCCGATTATCGGAATTATCAAAAGCGTATATCCGGACTCTGATATATATATTACACCTACACTTGCGGAGGTTGACGCTCTTTACAACGAGGGCGTTGATATAATCGCAGTTGACGCAACAAACAGACTGAGACCCAACGGCGTAACATTTACTGAATTCTTTACAAAAATTCGCAAAAAATATCCCGAACAGCTCTTTATGGCCGATACTTCTTGCTTTGAAGAGGGCAAGCTTGCTTTGGAGCTTGGCTGCGACCTTATAGGTACAACAATGTGCGGATACACGCCTTACACAAAAGGCGAAGCTATCCCTGCTTTCAAGCTTATTGAAAGATACAGTAAAGAATTATCCGCTACCGTCATTGCCGAGGGTGGAATTTGGTATCCCGAACAGCTTGTAAAGGCATACGAAAGCGGTGCTTTTTCTTGTGTTGTGGGTACTGCGATTACAAGACCGAAAGATATTACAAGACGCTTTGTATCATATCTTAACAAATAACGGAGAGTAATATGACTATACTTGCGATTGACATTGGCGGAACAGCTATTAAATACGCTCTTGTCGATGATAACAATAACATTTCATCTTTTTCTGAAATTCCGTCCGAGGCAAAGCTCGGAGCAAGTGTTTTGCTTGAAAAGGTATATAAGATAATCGAAACGCATATATCCGATTGCGATGCGATTTCTATAAGCACAGCAGGCCGGGTTGACAGCGAAAACGGCAGAATTATATTTGCTAATGAAAATATACCGAATACACGGGTACAGAGCTTGCAAAGCTTATAACCGAACGCTTTTCAAAGCCTGCATTTGTCGAAAATGACGTTTATTGCGCTGCAACGGCTGAGGCTAATTACGGCGCAGGTAAGAACGTTAAAAATTTTGTTTGCCTCACGGTCGGCACAGGTATCGGCGGTGCGATAATTCTTGACGGAAGGCTCTATAAGGGCGACCGACTTTGCGGCGGAGACTTCGGCGAGATGATAACAGGCGAGGAAAAAATTTGAAAATCTTGCTTCCGCAACTGCTCTTGTTAAAAGAGTAAAAACAGCCACAGGCAGAGAACTTACAGGCAGAGAAATTTTTGATGAAGTTAATTTCTCCGATCCAACAATAAAAGCTGCCGTTGACAGCTGGATTGACGAGCTCACAAAAGGCATTAAAACTCTTATGTTTATTTTTGATGTTCCGCTGTTCGTTGTCGGCGGCGGAATAATGAACGAGAAATATATAATTGACCGAATTTCAAACGATTTGCATAACTCGGAGCGTGAAAATTCAAGGCGCTTGAAATTAAACAGGCGTTTTTTAAAAACCAAGCAGGAGTTATCGGTGCGGCTCATATAGCAAGAGAAAAGCTTAAAAATTAACCGTCGGGGGAGTCAAAAACAACGACTCTCCCGATTTTTTAGTAAAATAGACAAAATTCAACTTTTATCTTTTGTGTACTTTGTAGCAAAAAGTGTTGATATTAAAGCTTTTCGGTGATAAAATATTTATTTGTGAAATATTAAGTAAAGTAAGGTATAGGTGAGTAAAGTGAAGCGTAGAGAAGACATTAGAAACATTGCGATAATTGCCCATGTTGACCACGGTAAAACAACATTGGTTGACGAGCTTCTTAAACAGAGTGGTATATTCAGACAGAACGAGGCTGTTCAGGACAGAGTTATGGACTCCAACGACCTCGAAAAAGAGAGAGGAATTACAATCCTTTCCAAAAACACCGCAATTCATTATAACGGAATTAAAATCAATATAGTTGACACTCCCGGTCACGCTGATTTCGGCGGAGAGGTTGAGCGTATTCTTACAATGGTTGACGGCGTATTGCTTTTGGTTGATGCTTTCGAGGGCTGTATGCCGCAGACAAGATTTGTTCTTTCAAAGGCGCTTGCTCTTAACAAAAAGGTGCTTGTTGTAATCAACAAGATTGACAGACCGGGCGCAAGACCTGCCGAGGTTATCGACGAGGTACTTGATTTGTTCATTGAGCTTGGCGCAAATGACGATCAGCTTGAATTCCCCGTTGTATATGCTTCCGCAAGAGACGGCTATGCATCTCTTGACCCGAATGTCAGAGAAGGCGATATGAGACCGCTTTTCGAGGAAATTATCAAGGAAATCGAAGCTCCCGAGGGCGATGTTGATGCTCCGCTTCAGTGCATTTTCTCAAGCCTTGACTATGATGATTATATCGGCAGAATCGGTGTCGGCAGAGTTAAGCGTGGCACAGTTAAAGTCAATGATAAGGTAGTGCTTTGCAAGCAGGACGGCACTCGTGAAAACGTAAAAATTTCACGTCTTTATCAGTTTGACGGCTTGAAAAGGGTTGAAGTACAGTCAGCTGCGGCAGGCGATATAATCTGCGTTTCGGGTATTACCGACCTTAACATCGGCGAAACGATTTGCGACCCCGATAATGTAGAGCCGTTGCCCTTCGTTAAAATCGACGAGCCTACGCTTTCAATGAACTTTATGGTAAACGACAGCCCGTTTGCAGGTCAGGACGGTAAGTTTGTAACCTCCCGTAACCTCAGAGACAGACTTTTCAAAGAGGTTGAAACAAACGTAAGTATGCGTGTTGAGGAAACGGACAGCACCGACTGCTTTAAGGTTTCGGGCAGAGGCGAGCTTCATCTTTCAATCCTTATCGAACTATGAGACGTCAGGGATATGAATTTCAGGTTTCACGTCCGCAGGTTATCACAAAATACGAAAACGGTAAGCTTTTAGAGCCTATCGAGCTTCTTATAATCGAAGTTCCCGAGGAATATGTCGGAAACGTTATGCAGAAAATCGGCTCAAGACGTGGCGAGCTTGAAAATATGGGCACCCGTGAGGGCGGCTCAACGCACCTTGAATTCAGAATTCCCGCAAGAGGTCTTATCGGCTACCGTTCCGAGTTCCTTACAGATACAAACGGCAACGGCATTATGAACAACCTTTTTGCAGGCTATGAGGAATACAAGGGCGAAATTCAGACGAGAGAGCGTGGCTCAATCGTTGTTCATGAGACAGGCGAAACCTCGGCTTACGGTCTTTTCAACACGCAGGACAGAGGCAGACTTTTTGTAGGTCCCGGCGTTCCTGTATATGAGGGAATGATTGTAGGCGAATGTTCAAAGAACGAGGATATTGTTTGTAACGTATGTAAGAATAAACACCTTACAAATACCCGTGCTTCAGGCTCTGACGACGCACTTCGACTTGTTCCGCACACCGTTCTCAGCTTGAGCAGTCAATGGAATTTATCGGCGACGACGAGCTTGTCGAGATTACTCCCAAGTCAATCAGACTTCGCAAGAAAATTCTTTCAAAGGATTTAAGACTTAAACAGCAGTTCAAAAAGAAATAATGAATAGTTGTGAATTATTTTTCACACTTTATATTATTTTCTTGACATATATGTATAACGAACGTATAATTATTGTATATTTATGCACAACATAAACCGTTGCATGTAAAGCACTTTTTGATTTTTATTGCACAACAAGGAGGCAATATTATGGAAATAAAATTCACGAAGCTCAAACGCTTAAAGAAAAGCCCGATCCGTCAACTCTCGGCTTCGGTAAAATTTTTACTGACTATATGTTTATGATGGACTGGAACAATGAAACAGGTTGGCAGAACGCAAGAATTGTACCCTTTGGCTATCTTTCAATACATCCTGCATCGACCTGCCTCCACTACGGTTCGGAAATTTTTGAGGGACTTAAAGCTTATAGAAGGGCAGACGGCAAGGTTCAGCTTTTCAGACCGATTGAAAACATAAGAAGAATGAACAATTCGGCAGACCGTCTTTGCCTTCCCAAAATCCCCGAGGATATGGCTTTGGAAATTTATACAAAGTTCGTTGAAACAGAGCAGGATTGGACTCCGTCGGCAGAGGGCACTTCTCTTTATCTTCGTCCGTTTATGTTTGGTAATGACGAATCACTCGGCGTTCACGCAGTACACAACGCAACATTTATGATTATCGCTTCTCCTGTCGGCTCATATTATGCAGAGGGTATCAATCCCGTTAAAATTATGATTGAGTCCGAGGATGTCCGTGCGGTTGTCGGCGGTACGGGCGAAGCTAAATGCGGCGGTAACTACGCAGCATCAAACAGAGCAGGAGAGAGAGCAGAAGAAAAAGGCTATTCACAGGTGCTTTGGCTTGACGGCGTTGAGAGAAAGTACATTGAAGAAGTCGGCGCCATGAACGTAATGTTCAAAATCAACGGCGAGATTGTAGTTCCGATGCTCACAGGCTCAATTCTTCCCGGTATTACAAGAAAATCTTGCCTTGAGGTTCTCAGAAACGAAGGCTACAAGGTTGTAGAGAGAAGAATTTCAGTTGATGAGCTTGCAGAGGCAATGAAAAACGGCACACTTGAAGAGGCTTGGGGAACAGGTACTGCTGCTGTTGTTTCTCCCATCGGAGAGCTTTGCTATAAAGATATAAAATATACCGTAAACGACGGCAAAATCGGCGAGGTAACTCAGCATCTTTACGATACACTCACAGGTATTCAGTGGGGCAAAATTGAGGATAAATACGGTTGGACTTACCCGATTGATTGATTGCTTCATACAATATTCAACTCCGAGATTTAATGTCTCGGAGTTTTTTATATTATGCTATGGATTTTATTTATATTGAAATTTAATTCTGTATAAGATATAATTGAAATGAAGATACAATTACAATAGGGGTAAGTATATGAGCAGAAGTAAGCATTATATAAATACGATTCGGAAATTTATAAGAATAAATCCAATGAAATCTTAGCAGATGCAATAAATTAAAAAGTGAGATAAAAATATGATTTACATAATAGTCAGACTGGTTATTTTCGCAATAATAGCCTTGATATTGTTCTTAATCAATAAGAAGAAAAAGATCGACAGAAAGGCTGTTATTACTGTTTTGGTACTTGTTGCCGTCGTCTGTGAGGCAAGCGCTTTGCTCGGTTTAGACAATCATTTAATGTCTTTTTCAACGCCGCAAAAAGCATATATGTATTCGCATACCGGAAAAGCGGAAATTGTAGCCGACGGTGCGCAGTCAACCTTTGTGGTGCGCAACAACGGTGCAGAAAGCGCAGAGCAGTATTTGATTCCTAAAAAAGGTAATCGTTGGACGCCGAGCTTGGGAATGAATTTATTTACGGTAAAAGAAAAAAGAGAGAGTAATATATCAGTTTCGATATATAATTGCAAAGGAACTGATGATTACTATGCCGTTGTACGCTATTTTTCCGATACTCCGAAAACAATAAATGACACGCACAATTCAAGCTTTGACAAATATATATCTATTGATTTCCCCGAGGAAAAAATATTATTTGAATTATGCATATATAGGCGTTTTTGACGCCGATTATCAAGTGTCAATTGATGATTGGTAATTAAATTTGAATAATTAAATACGGTATATTTATAGGAGCAATTATGAAAAATATTAAGCTTATTTGTTGTTTTATACTTTTTGGTATTTTAGCAAATGTTTCTATTTTTCTCGGTGCTTTTCATACACTATCTTTTTATGGGTTTGCTCTTGACAGTCAGAATCTTTTATATGTCGGAAGAGACAATGTAATAGAAGTTTACAAAGGCAACGAAAAAGTTTTCGATATAAACCCTAAAACTTCACGGGCGTATGCGTTTACTATAAATAATGACATTATTGTTTTATCTACATCAGAGTTTGTATATAAAATCGATTTAAGCGGCAATGTAATTGAAAAAAGCGAAGATGTATATTCAAAAACATATACGGATATTGAAAAATCAAAAAAGCGTTTCAAGACAGATAATAATGAGTATTTCTTGAAAAACAATTTTGGTCGATATAAAATTATCGATAACAATAAAAATGTTTTGTACGAACTAACCGCAAAAGAATTTTCAATTAAATTATTATTTATTGTATCTATGCTTATGGAATTGTTAATCGTATGTTTATTTTTAATAAAAAATGATATACCAAAAGCAATGATAAGCAAATTTAAAAATCTTTAACAATAGGTTTGTACATTATAATTATACACAAGCTGTTAAATCTGCTGTTGGTAAATGGGGGCGAATGTTAAATGGTAGATATTTTAGAAATTTTGGATATGATTGATTGGAGTATGCCTGCCGAAACACAATCAAAAGGAATATCTTTAGCAAGTAAATTTGAAAATATTGTTCCGTTTATACAACCGTTAACGCCTAAACATAATAAAAATGTATGGGAAAATTGTGCTGTTATTATATCGCAAAAAGCATGAAGAAATTAAGCCGTATTTGGTTGAATTGTTAGAATGGTTGCAAGATATGAATTGGCCCGGAGCGTTTTGTATCTTAGATAGATTATGCAAGCACTCAGATAACAACACAATCTTTGAAGCGATAAATACTTGTATTCAAAAAGCCAAAGAAAATAGAGATGATGTGTGGAACAGTAACTTACATCTGATTTTAAATAATGTAAATAAAACGTAAAATAGTCTGCGTGCTGAAAGGGGTATGTGACAATGATTGAATTTTCAGGATATTTAACAGGTGCGGCACAGAAATGCTTTTACAAGAGAGTTGTAACCGCTTTGCAAATAATTGATTGCTTTAGTATCCGCTTTAGAGATACCGATTTTTATACTGCTTTTTGGTAGTGTGAAAAGTGTTGGTTTTATTTATTGGAATTTATTTTTTAGTGCTTGCAATTGTTGAAACTTTTACAGGGTATATCTTTATTATTGATGATAAAAGACAAATGCGATCAAATAAAAAAACGAATGTTCCAAAACGCATATATATTAAAGATAAAACAATTGTGAGCATATCTAACCAAACTACAATAAAACGGAAAATTGGCGGCGTTAAAGAAGTGCGAGATTACGGGGAATATTATGTTTTGGCTTTTCCGATATTCAATAATTATTCGCCGAGGTTCATTTGTCAAAAAAGTCTTTTGACTAAAGGTTCTATTGAAGAGTTTGAGTCTTTATTTGAAGGAAAAATTGTGAAAAAAGGGTGAGATAAGCAGATATTGCATATCTTGCATTGTAATCATTTATCATTCTGTCAATAGCGTAAAATCACAAGTGGATTCTAAATGCTTGTAATAACCCTATCTATTGCAAAGACAATTGAATAAACAATTAGGTGTCCTGTTGTCAGGATGCCTTTATCTTTATAACCGTTTAACTTAATGCTTTGGAGTTTTTGCATTTTTAGAATATTATTTCATAAATATTAAAGTAGGTTTATCTTGAAATACAGACCTTTAGGCTATATAATATAGGAGATGATATTTTGAAAATTATCGGAAAGTTCTTTTCTTTCTTTACTGTTGTAATTATAATTTCCGTGCTGATATTTTTTACTTTTAATATAGAGCTTGCCAAAAATGTGCAAGGCTCTGCCGATTATCATTTTAATCCAACGTTTATAATTGATGCCGGGCACGGTGGAATTGACGGCGGAGCTTTGGGCGTTGACGGAACATACGAAAAGGATATAAATCTTGAAATTTCTTTTAAGCTTAACGAATTGCTGAAATCCTACGGGTTTAATACAGTTATGATAAGAGACAGCGATTGCTCCGTTCATTCAAACCACGCAAAAACCGTCAGGGAAATCAAGGTGTCCGATATTCATAACCGTATGAGTGTAATGGAAAACACCGAAAATTGTATTTTTATCAGTATTCATCAGAATTCATACAACAGTTCAAAATATTGGGGCACGCAGGTTTTTTATTCTCCGAACACGCCCGAAAGTAAGGATTTGGCAGGCGAAATTCAACAAAGCGTTGTTTCTCTGCTTCAAAAAGATAACACAAGGCAGATTAAAGAATGTGGAAAAAGCGTTTATCTGCTTTATTATGCAAAAAAGCCCGCAGTTTTGGTCGAGTGCGGATTCATAACAAATTATAACGATTTAGAATTGCTGAAAAGCGAAGAATATCAGCGTAAAATGGCGTTTTGCATTGCCGACGGTATTCTTAACTATGTAACAAAGGAAGTTGATTATGGCAGGAAAGGTTAAGTCTGTCTACGTCTGCTCTGCTTGCGGACACGAATATTCAAAATGGTTTGGTCAATGCCCGAACTGCAAAGAGTGGAGCACGCTCGAGGAAGAGGTTAGGACAGCCGCTTCAACACAGAAGTCCTCGTCGGCTTTTTTATCGGCCAACAGAAGCAGGGTATACGCATTAAACGAAATAACGGCAGATACAGAGCATCGATTTGACACGGGCTTGAATGAGCTTAACCGTGTTCTCGGCGGAGGTCTTGTAAAAGGCTCGATGGTGCTTTTAAGCGGCGATCCCGGCATAGGTAAATCAACTTATTGCTTCAAATCTGCGAGCATCTCGGAAAAACGCTGAAAATTCTCTATGTGTCGGGCGAGGAATCGGCTCATCAAATCAAGCTTCGAGCTACAAGACTTAATGTTAAGTCGGAAAATCTTTCAATTCTCTGCGAAACCGACGCACAGTATATTTGTGAGGTAATTGCTTCCGAAAAGCCCGATATTGTAATGATAGACTCAATTCAAACCATGAATATTGCGGAATTGAGCTCGTCTGCCGGCAGCATAACACAGGTGCGTGAAACTACAAATATGCTTATGAGAACGGCGAAAACGCTTAATATTCCTATGATAATCGTCGGTCATGTGAACAAAGACGGTAATATCGCAGGTCCGAAGGTGCTTGAGCATATTGTTGATGCTGTTTTGTATATTGAGGGCGACAGAAATTTCTCATACAGAATTTTAAGAGCTGTTAAAAACCGTTTTGGCTCTACTAATGAATAGGTATGTTTGAAATGCAGGATATAGGTCTTACCGAGGTCAGCAACCCGTCTATGATGCTCATTTCAGGCAAGCCCAAGAACACCTCGGGCAGCTGTATTGCCTGCGTTATGGAGGTACAAGACCGATTATGGCGGAGGTGCAAAGCCTCGTTACGCCCACAGGCTTCGGCACTCCGAGAAGAATGGCTACGGGTATTGATTATAACCGTATGGCTATGCTGATTGCTGTGCTCGAAAAGAGGGCAGGGTACTTTATCGGAAATATGGACTGCTATATAAATATCATCGGCGTCTTAAAATTGACGAGCCTGCCGCAGATTTATCGGTTGCGCTTGCCATTGTTTCAAGCTTAAAGGATTACGCTGTGCCCGAGGATTTGCTTGCTTTCGGCGAAATAGGACTCGGCGGAGAAATCAGAGCCGTAAATTCCTGCGAACAGCGAATAAGAGAGGCTGCAAAGTTAGGCTTTAGGAAATGCGTCATACCAAAATACAATCTTCAAAAAATCCGCAACAAGCTTACCGATAATATCGAGATTGTCGGCGTAAGCAATATAAGACAGGCTTTTCAAGCTATAATGGACTGATGCTATGAAGCTTATAAATACACCGTATTTGCCTGAAACCGACGTTCTTATCGGTGTGGCAGGCGCAGGCATTTTGAAATACACAGATGAGCTTAAAAGGCTTGGAATTGATACGCTTGTAACAGACAGCGAGCCTGATTTGCCGAAGCCTGTTATCAATCACGCAGATTTATGCGTGAATTATCTCGGTAAAGGAAATGTAGTTTTATCAAAAACGCAAGTAAAGCTAAAAGCGGTACTTGAAAAGCTCGGCTGTAAATGCTATATTATCAATGAAAGTTTGAAAAATGCTTATCCTGACGACTGTCTGCTGAACTGTATTGCAAATTCAACTGATTTAATATGCAATTATGATATTACATCCGCTAAAATTAAGGAATTGGCGAACGGAAAGACTGTAATAGACGTCAATCAAGGATACACAAAATGCTCCGTCTGCACCGTTTCAGACAAGGCTTTTATCACTGATGATAAGTCAATATACAAAGCACTTAAAAATGCCGAATACGACGTTTTAGAGGTCGAAAAGGGGAGTGTGGCTCTCGACGGATATGACTACGGTTTTATCGGCGGCGCTTGCTGTAAAATATCAAAGGATATTCTTGCTTTTTTTCGGAAATGCAAAAGCACATAAAGCTATGATGCTATTAAAGCGTTTTGCAAAAACTACAATGTAGATTTATTAAGTCTTGACAACAAAAGACTTTGTGACATAGGAAGCTTTATTCCGATTTTTGAAAATGAATAAATAAAGAAAGGCGATGTTAAAATGAAAAAGGGGAAATGGGCAAATTTATTCGGCTCTGCACTTGCGGGAACAACTGTTGCAGGTATTATGATTTCCGCAAATAAGCTCGCAAAAAAATACGGCGAAAAGCCCGTTAATACAAAGCTTATCAATATTGACGCCGCAAAAACAATCGAATACGCCGTTAATAAATTTGTAAATACAGACGATGAAAAGCTGCTAAAGCTCGCAAACTTCATTCAGAGTAAAAAAGCGGTTGATAATACGGAAACGGTTGAAGAAAACGTAAACTAAATGATAAAGTAAAAGCCTTATGTATAAAAACATAAGGCTTAATTTCTATTCAGGTTTTATATCTTTCGATATATCTAAAACCGTGCGTATCTTATCCTCAATATTTCCGCCACCTTGAACTCTTAAAAGCTTGTAGCCGGTTTTTCGTACAATTTTTCAATAAATTCATCACGCTTTGCAACTTTGTCGCTCTTATGTGTTGAATCATCAAGCTCAATCAAAAGCTCCGGATATAAATTTTCGGGCTTGCATAAAACGAAATCGACATGTTTTTTTGTTTATTCGGTTAAATGCGGTTTGCCATTGGCTCTTATCTAATCCCTTTTCAATATCAACCAAATCG
>ENA-OQEB01000650-OQEB01000650.1-human-gut-metagenome-genome-assembly--contig:-NODE-650-length-14099-cov-2.434011_pt1 | contig 14099 bp, 22 predicted proteins | sample MGYA00242787_ERZ504619 | MGnify/ENA primary metagenome ERZ504619 (study PRJEB26092, sample SAMD00036317) | human gut metagenome | host: Homo sapiens | study: EMG produced TPA metagenomics assembly of... | reverse complement strand
TATAGCTGCACCTTGCACCAGCACACAGGGCTGTTTTGCGGCTTGCACCGATATTCTTTTAAGTTTCTGTAAATGAGCTGGTTTTGAGATTTAATGTTTGTCTCGGGGGAAAGGTGGGATGAACGGGATGTTCCGATAGGGCTTGGCGGCTTCGTGTTTGCCCTGCAAGGGCTTGGCAGGTGGGGTGGCTGGAATGTCGGGCTTAGGGCAGTCTTGGGTTTTTTATTCAATCCTTTGCCCTTTGCGGTCGATGTAATACCAATCATCGCTTTTCCAATAGTGATATTCCCCATCCGAACCGGGAACTTCTTCCAGTTCTCCCGTGTCGGTTACTTTCGCCTTCCCGTTCTCGAAAGGAAAGCCAAAAGCGAAGCGTGGTTCTACGAGGGTATTGCCATGCTCGTCCGCATATCCGATACGCCCTTTTTCATCGACGATGCGGTAAACGCCTTCCTGCACGGAATCGTTGCCGTTGTCATACCTGTACGGGACATAAAGGCTTGCGGGATGCTGTTGCCTGAGGATATGGCCGTGCAGCGGTCATGATAAAGGGTGAACAGCCGTATTTCAAGCAGGATGGCAAGGACTGCAAGCACCGTGCAGACAAGGAAACGGAGGCGATAGCGTTGCCGCACCGATACATGGAACGCCCCGTAATAGTCGTGCATCATGCGGTAACGCTCCTCGGTATAGATGCGCATATTCCTCCAAAGCAGTACGGGGAACGGCAGTATCAGCGGGAAAAGCGTAAGGCGGTCGTCTGTTTCGTAAAGAAAGCGGACAGCCGGAGTGTCCAAGAACTGTAAAGCGATGGCGACAGGAAACAGGAGGCAGGCGAACTGAACCACGCTGATGACCGCAAAACTACGGTCCGGGAAGCCATGCCGACAACTGTACCACGTCCAATAGAAGAAGTGGTCGAAGAATCCGGGGAGCTTCGGCCGACTGGTTCTTTTATGTGGGGAGGCTTTCTTCATACGTTTGCGGCTATATAGGTGCAAATAAAACGTATTTCTTCCAAACGGAAAAGAATTTTGCGGTGAAACTTTTTGAGTGATTGGACTTTTCACTATTTTTGCTTTGATGTATAATGGTTCGTCCGTAAGGTATGAATTAGGCTTTTTCTGTTATTGCTATGGAATGGTTCGATAAGATAAGCGAGTTTATGGAGGGTCTGCCGGAGTGGTTGCAGGCGCATCCGAGGTACGGCTACCTGATCGTGGCGGGAATCCTGCTGCTGTGGCTTGTGGGGATTGTCTGCGGATGGCGGTGGACGTACTCCCGTCCGGGAAGTTGGGAAGGGAATTTCTGGCTGGGTACGCTGGGTGAAAGGAGTTACCGTTTCTGGCTGGGGCTGATCGTTGCCGCCGCAACGGGATGCGCCTTGTTGCTGTTCTTCGTAACGGGATAAGCAAGCGGAAAACAAGGAAAGGAGGAAGCTATGTTCAAGGAACCGGCATACTGGATGTATTACTTCTGGAGCAAGAACAAACGTGCAAGGAAAGACAAGGCGGTTATCTCCAATGCCACGTGGACGATGGCAATCCTGTGGTTTCTTAACCTGATGGCTCTCCATCTTTTGTTCGAGGCATGGGGATGGGATATGCTGACGGGCTGGTTCTCTTCCCTGACGGACAAGGTGGAATGGAGCAGGTTCAACCGGTTGCCTACCTGTTCGCCGCAGCGATGCTCGCCCCTTTTATCTGGATTGCCGGAAAGCTGTATTACCGTCCTGCGAAGCTGAAAGCGATGCAGGCGAAGTACGAGACAATGGGCGAATACCGGAAACTGCTCGGTCAATGCCTGTTCTGGCTGTATGTTATCGGCAGTTTTGCATCGTTCTTCATTATAGCCGAACAAAAGAACCATTCCAAGGAGCAACCGCTGATCGAAAGGTTGCAGGAGATACGGGACGGTAAATATCCCGTTGAAAAGACGCACTCACCAACCGGCGAATGACTTTCTTCCGGCTCCCCCTGCTTACTGTCATGCCGTTCTGCGGGTGGAACCGGCACAGCCTTTCTGTTTTTCACGACTGAATATCCGAACCTATGGAGCAAAATCCGAATCTGTAATTCAAGGAAATATCGTGACCGATACGGGGTGTCGGCAGGACATCTATTGCAAACAATTTGTAATTTCGTGTAAGATTTGTATTATTTAATATCGTATTGAAACAAAATGAAACAGAATCTTACACTAATTCTAATGAATGAAGCCGTCCGGGAGGGATGGCGGGAGTGGATGGAAAAGGTACGCAAGGTATTGCCACAAACGGATGCGGAGCGTCCGGTGACATGGATTGCGGCGGAACGGCTCGCACGGGAGAATGGACGGATGGTACGGCTGGTGGAGCTGCTGCGGGAACACCGCCCCGTACTTTCGTGCCGGGTGAAGGAGGAAGCCGGGCTGCTGATACTGGTCGCCTATCACCGCCACGGAAGCTCGGCGGACTTCCTGCTGGAAACGGCGGAGGCGTATTTCCGGGAAAGGGACTGCGGAGGATTCCTGTTCCTCTGCCGGATGCAGGCAAGCATCAACGCCTACGACGAATACCCGCACCTGAACGTGCTCTGCAACCGTCTGGCGGGACTGCTGTTCCGCTTCCGCCGTGAACGGGCGTCCGAGTACCGCAAGGGCATACCGCCGATGTTCGGCAAGGCGGACTTGCAGGAGGTGGAAAAGTACCTGCCGCACCTGCGGGGCTGCTCGTTCCGGGAAGAAATCGCACTGGCTCTGCCCAAGGTGAAGAACGTGGAGGAACTGGCACGGGAATGCGCCATGTCGGTCAATACGCTGGGACGGCGTTTCAAGGAGGAGCTGAACACCACTCCGCACCGCTGGCTGACGGAACAGCGGAAGCGCACGTGACCTCCCTGCTGGCGGACACGGACATGCCCCTTCAAGAGATCGCCGACGTGTGCGGCTTCGCCACTCCGAGCTACCTGTGGGACTTCTGCAAGAAGCACCTGAAGGCTACTCCTGCCGAAATCCGTGAAATCGCCCGGTGCGCCCGTACAGTTTAGCCTCCCTTTTCCAGCCCTGCCGTGAAAAACCGACCGTCCGGAGCCGATTGGCGGACAATCCGAATCCGGCGGTGAAGATTCAGAACGTCCGTTTCCCTGCCGTCCGCTAACTTTGCGCCCTTATAAACAACATGAAACAAGATTTATATGGAAGAATATTTTAACGGGCTGCTGAAGGAGGTGGATCAGCGCATGGCGACCACAGCCCCCGGCATGGACGGCAAGGAGGTGATAGCGTCTGCCGTGAGATGGTCTCGTACCTGAAAGGCAAGAACCGGGAACTGAAGGAGTACGCCCTCGCCCATCCGTTCGCCGGGGACGCGAAGGAGATCCTCTACTTCAAGTATTACAAGCCCGCCCTGACGGGCAGGCTGCTGTACTATTACCGGGTGTACCAGATAGAGAGCGGCTGCCCCGCCTGCCTGCGTGTCGCCGAACCGTACTACCGCAAGGCGATGGAGCGTGCCGAGCGGATGATGGAACGCTACCTGCCCTTTTACCAGTATTACCACAGCGGGGCGACGTACCGGGACAGCTACTATTTCCTGCGGGCGAAGGGCGAGCTAAGCCCCGAGAGCGGCAGCTTCGTGCTGGACGAGGAGGCGGAGTTCTCCACGGGCTACGACATACTGGCGGCACGGCTGATCTCGGTGGAGATGCTGCTGGTACACTGAGCGCCGGATGGAGCGTGCGGCGCAGGGGACGGAGACGGAAGCCGTGCCGGAGAAGGAACACCGCTGGACGAACACGAAGGTTGCCGCCATACTGCTCGTCTATGGCATACACGTGACGGGAAGCGTGGACGAGGGCAACGCCGAGATCGGCGAGCTGGCTGCGCTGTTCGAGAAGCATTTCCACGTGGATCTGGGCAACGTGTACCACGCTTTCGGCAGGCTGCGGGGCAACAGAACCCGACGGCGTTCTTGGACGAGATGAAGGAGAGGCTGCTGAAAAAGATGCGGGACATGGATAGCCGGTAGCAAGTTGGCAACGGGGCGGCAGAAACGGCAGGACACGGGAAGGGAGCGTCCGAAGGGCTGGAAAGAGCCTTCCGGACGCTCTTTTTTACCCCGTCTCGGTCCTTTTTACCGCCCGGAACGGCGGCAAGGGCGAAAATGCGCCCCGAAAAAAAATCTTTGCCAAGGTGCTGATATAGTGGCAGGAAAAACCGGCGAATCGGGCGACATTTGCGGCAGAAACCTAAAAATGAGTACGACAATGGAAATAATGACCATCGAGAGCAACGCCTACCGCCTGCTCGTGGAGAAGATCGAGAAGATAACCGCCTACGTGGAGGAATCCCGGAACCGGGAGGAAACGGAGCGCAAACGGAAAGAGGAAGCGGAAAGCCCTGCGACCAAGGGACGGAAAGCCGACCCGAAGTGGATGACGCACAAGGAGGTGTGCGAGGCGCTGGACATCAGCCACCGCACCCTGCAACGCTACCGCCAGAAGAACATCGTCCCCTATTCGATGATCGGGCGGCAGATACGCTATCCCCGGCAGGCTGTCGAGAGCCTGCGTGAGCGGTGGATGGTGGAGACGCCCGCCGCCAAGATCGACCGGATGATAGCGGAACATCCCCTGCATAACCGAAAAAACGGAAGCTATGGTAAGAAAGGAAGAAGTGCTGGCAAGAACCAGTAACGGGCTGGACGTGTTCCGTCACTACCTGCCCGTGAAGTGGCGGGTGGGCAGGAACTTCCTGAACCCGCTGTACGCCGACAGCAAGGCTTCGTGCAACGTGTATTACGACCGCCGGAGCGGTACGTACCGGATGAAGGACTTCGGCAACGGGGACTATTCGGGCGACTGTTTCTTCCTCGTGGCGAAGCTGAAAGGCTGGACTGCCGGAACGCCGCCGACTTCGTGGAGGTGCTGCACACCATCGACCGGGAGCTGTGCCTCGGACTGGACGGGGACAGCCCGACCGACGGGACGGTAGGAACCGGGGCTGCCGGAGATTGCGGCCCGTGCCGGGCGCAAGGGGCGGCGGTGCCGGGGAAGCCGGAACGGACACGGAAGAGGCGGCAGTGTCCGCCGACCGTCCCGAACCGAAGCCTACCGGACGACGGAAAAGCCGTTTACGGATGCGGAGCTTGCTACTGGGCGCATCGGCATCACCGTGGAGGTGCTGCGCCGCTACGGGACGGTATCGCTCGCCGAGTACCGGGGCGAGACGAGGGAGGGCAAGGCGTTCGGCTTCAGCTCCACCCCGGCGGAACCGATGTTCGGGTACAGGGGGAAATGGGGCGTGAAGGTCTATCGCCCGATGTCGGAGGTGCGCTTCGTCTATGGCGGGCACACGGGCGACAACTACTGCTTCGGGCTGGAGCAACTGCCCTCGAAGGGCGACCTGCTCTTCCTCACGGGCGGCGAGAAGGACGTGCTGACGCTGGCGGCGCACGGCTTCCACGCCATCTGCTTCAACTCGGAGACCTCGGTCATCCCGGCGAAGACCGTGCGCAAGCTGGTCTATCGCTTCAAGCACATCGTGCTGCTGTACGACACGGACAAGACGGGGCTGGAATGCTCGGAGAAGCACCGTGCGCAACTGGCGGAGTACGGGGTGAAACGGCTGGTGCTGCCATTGCCGGGGACGAAGGCGGAGAAGGACGTGACGGACTACTTCAAAGCCGGGCACACGAGGGAGGAGCTGATGGGGCTGTTCCTGAGCTGCTCGACACGCTGTACGGGGACACGCTGGCGATGCTGAAATCGTGCGAGATCGACTATGACCACCCGCCCGAACAGGCGGTCGCCATCGTTACCGCCGGGGACGTGCCGTTAGGCTCGGAAGAGAACATCCTCTGCATCACGGGCGGCGAAGGGACGGGCAAGAGCAACTACACCGCCGCACTGGTCGCCGGGGCGATCATGGAACGGGAGACGGACGCCGATCTCTTGGGGGTGCGGGTGGAGCCGAACCGCAAGGGGCGTGCGGTGCTGCTATACGACACGGAACAGAGCGAGCAACAGCTCCACAAGAACACGGGCGGCTGCTGCGCCGTGCCGGCGTGAGCGGATGCCGGAGTACCTGCACGTGTACTGCCTGACGGGGATGTCGAGAAGCGAGCGGCTGACCGCCATCGTGCAGAGCATGGACCGGTACCACTACCTGCACGGGGGCATCCATCTGGTCGTCATCGACGGGGTGGCGGACCTGATCCGCTGCGCCAACGACGAGGCGGAGAGCGTGGCGCTGATTGACGAGATCTACCGGCTGGCGGGAATCTACCGCACGTGCATCGCCGCCGTGGTGCATTTCGTGCCGAACGGACTGAAGCTGCGGGGACACCTCGGCAGCGAGCTGCAACGCAAGTCCGCCGCCATCCTCTCCATCGAGAAGGACGAGAACCCGGAGGTGTCGGTGGTGAAGGCGTTGAAGGTCAGGGACGGCAGCCCGCTGGATATTCCGCTGATGCAGTTCAGATGGGACAAGCAAGCCGGGATGCCCGTCTATGTGGCGAGAAGCCGAGGGCGGAGAAAGAGAAGCGCAAGGAGAAGGAGCTGGCGGAGATGGCACGGGAGGCGTTCGCCCGGCAGGAGAAGTACGGCTACATCGAACTGTGCGAGCTGATACAGGAGATGCTGGAAGTGAAGGAACGGACGGCGAAAGGCTACATCGCTATATGCGGGAAAAGGAAATCATCGAAAAGGAGGGCGACTGCTATGTACACGGACAGGGAAGAGCTTGAGGGCTGGATGGAGCGCATCATGGAACGCTTCGACCGGACGGAGAAATTGCTGGAAAGGGTGCTGAAGAAGAACAACACGCTCGACGGCGAGGAGGTGCTGGACAACCAAGACCTGTGCCTGCTGCTGAAGGTGGGCATCCGCACGCTGCAACGCTACCGTGCCATCGGGGTGCTGCCGTACTTCACCATCAGCGGCAAGGTGTTCTACCGCACGAAGGACGTGCACGAGTTCATCCGCACCCGTTTCGCCGACGTGGAGGAACGGGCTGCGAAACGCAAGGAGAAGGAAGCCCGGAAAGAGGAAAGGCGCAGGAAAAGGGGGCTGTTCCCGTGAGAATGACATTTTTCTGACGGTGCTTTTAGTGGATGAAGCCCTGCCGGATCGTGAGATTAGGCGGGGCTATTGTTTTGTTATTCGGGAAGTTTCGCTATCTTTGCTCCACGAAGACAGAAGGCGGTGCTTTCGGGCACGCCCGCTGTCGTGACATAGAAGATTCATGCCCGGCTTGGAAACAGGCAGGGATTGATATACATATTGTACGTTCGCTGAACGTCTTGGAATAGAAAACTGGTAATTTTTGACAAACAGGACGGATGGTGTAATGCACATGCTGTATGCTTATACGGCGTGCGCTTACCTATTCTGTTTGTCGGGTATACCAGTGCCTCTATTCCGGAATAGCGTGAGTTCACGCCGTTCTTTTGGGTGCGAGGCGGACATAATCCTTAAAAACACATTGATATGAAACAGATTACCTTGCACGTGTACCAATCCATTGACGGTTGTCCGGTCAGATCGGACAAGTATTTCGATGCGGCGGTGGACGCCTCCGGCTGCGTGCTGATCGACGAGGAAACCTACCTGCGCATTTACCTGAACCATCTGGGCTGGCCGCTCACGGCAAAAGAAACTTTGGTCGTGACGGACGGCTGTATTGATTTGACGGAGAAGGAACGGGTGCGGTTTGTTACAGGGGATGCGGCAGCGGAACTGCGGGGAATAAAAGCGGACGGCGAAGGTACGGTAACGGCTTACGGAGCGGAAACCGGGGCTTTGCTCTTGGATAACGGGCTGGCGGACGAAATCGTGGTGATAACCGTGCCGGTACTGGTCGCGGCGGTGAGAAGGCACTGGAGTGCGGGCTGAATGACGACAGGACGTGGGTCGTGCGGTCGAGCAAGGTATTGGAGGACGGGAAAATCCGGACGGTGTACGGAAGGGTATGCCCATGAAATGCAAAAAGCCACTGAAAAGTGGCTTGGGTCATTCAGGAAAGGATGACGGGTTATAAAAAACGACCCGCCGATTTGAGCATTATCAAGAGGCTTGGCGGGTTCTATTGGTGCAAAGATAAGGTAAATTCTTTGAAAGACAAAAGAATATTAAATTTAGGTAATACCGTTGCCTAAATTTGAGGTACAAAATAACAAAGGTGCATCAATGATGCACCTTTGTTGTATAATATGTAACTGACAAACATTACAATGCCGTTGGCAATGACTGAGTGTCAATAATTCTCTTTTTATAAAAGATTTTTTGGAAAGAAGACAATACACTACTGTCAATCCATTTAGAATGTGAAGCAAAAAAAGTATCGGCAACCTTGATATATTCTTTGGGTGCCTCACATTTTCTTAATGAATTGGAAATTAACATCATCCCTTTAAGTTTAGACTTAAAGAATCTATTTTTTAATCCATTGCGGTACAGAAAATCAAAATAGACCTCTGCATCGGCAATGTTGAGATTTGCCAATTCAGTCTGAAGCTCTTTCCAGTAGTAGTTCGTCATTTCTGACGATAAAATAACCACTAACAAGCTCCGTCCTTGCAAGGGGATTATTTGAAATTCTTTATTTTCCATTTTACCAATTATTACATATATTATTAATAATAACAAGGCAGTCCTTAATAATGTTTACGGCTTCATCGTATTCAAGGGTTCTACTTGTTTCCACATTAAAACTGTCCACATGGAATGTCGAGTGCCTATGTTGATTGAAGAATGAATATCCTTGTTCCAAAGCCTGCTTCAAATGTAGATTGTTGTCATACGTTCCGATACCACTTTTAAAGCAATACGCCCCACTATTATTTTTCTGAAAATATGTCCCGTATTCGTCAAAATCAGGCGCATCTTCCAAAAGACGAGTGCGCAATACCGCATCTAACGCTTTCAAAATGCCAAAAGTATAACATCCATAATCATCCACCTTAACCGCAGAGTTAGCCAAATTGATTGAAGTATTGATAAAGTTTTCTATCACACTTCCATCAATATGCTCTCTGTTTCCAATATACTTGCTAAGGTCGTTGTCTAATGCATAGCCAGCACGTGCTTGGATAGCAAACACTTCTTCTATAGCTTCGGAAGGAATGGAAGATATAGCTTGCAACACTTCGGTTATAAATTCCACATAAAATGATGTGATACATCCTTGTACCATTAATGTTCCGTTATTATAAAAGATAACAGAAACCTTAGCATCGTATTTCCCTTTCAGATGATATTGGTTCCGGATGTTCGGACTCTTATCCGTGTTTACTTCGGAAACAACAACATTATTATATTCTTTTACCGCTGAAATCAATGTATCAAAATCATCGCTCCTTACACCTTTCAATTTGAAGCATTTTTGATCCATATCCGGTATCGCAGTCTGTTCCACAATATACTCCCAACAATCCTTGCAAATTCCATTCAAAGTTCCATTTTTGCCTTGTATATTATGAGAAACTTGTCCACCAGTAATAAAACAATTTAATGTGCTTTTTTCCTGATTTTTTATATTGATAATCTCTATCTGCTTTTGCTTTCCTTGGTTACATTCCTTTATGTGAAGCGTATAAGCAGGGCGGGCAGCAATAAATTCTTTTGCTACTTCATCTATTTTCTCAATAGCCAGAGAGTATTTTTTAGTCGCCATTACATTCAAATTGGTCTGCAAAGTTATACATTTTATTTATATTACAATGTAGATCAGTATATTATTAACTATATTATTAATTTACAAGAGAACTACATGGTTGTTTTTTAACAATTGTGCTTAAAAGCCTTTACGGGTACAAGACCTTGAAATCCCGTGGGCTGCCGCCGTCTGTCAAGCCGTCCTGCCGGAGCCGCCGGAGGGTCTCGGCTGCCGATCCGCTGCCGAAGTTGCGGACACAGTACAGGCGGGAGAAGCGGAAGCGGCGGAGGTGGACGAGCAGGTGCTCCACGGTGAAGACGCCCAACTCCCGGCACGCCCGGACGATGCGCTGCGACAAGCGAAGGTGTCGAGCGGGTATCGAGCAGGCGGCGGAGCTGCCCGGTCTGCCGGGCTTGCCCCGCTGTTGCGCCACGTCTTCGTAGATGGTGGCGACCCGGTTGCGGCTGAACAGGGCGGCAAGGGATGCGCCGTCGATCATCAGGATGCCGTCGAAACGGGCGTTAGGCGATGTGGTTGCCGTTCATCCAGAGGGTGATGCGCAGCTCGTCCGTGCCGCAGAGCCGGGCGCTTCCGCCACGGTGATCCAACCGATGCCGTTCATCGCCTGCGCTCCTTTCCTTTGGGCTTGTCCGTGCGGGGCGGGAACCCGTACACGGTGCGGAAGTCCTTGTCGAAGGTGAGGTACGCATCGAAGGGCTTGCCGTCCCTGCTCCTGAAGCCTTTGATAAGGGATGTTTTGCCTTTGGTCACGAGTCGGTAATCTGGCTGTCGGTGAGCTGCTTCTCCCCCTTGTTGCGGAAGACGGTAAGCCACAATCGACGTTGCTGCACTTGGCGACCTTCGGGTAAAGGAGGATGCGACCGGAACGGCACTTGGGACACGGGATATGTCCGCCGTCCGCCACCGATACCTGCACTTGCAGGAGTTCTTCGGTAATCTGGGCGGCATAGACCTCGATGCCCTTGCGGAAGGTGTCGGGATTCATCTCCCCGCTCTCGATCTTGGCGAGGGCGGTCTCCCACTGCCCAGTCATCTCGACATCGGCGATGCGCTTGTCCTTCACTATCTGGTACACGGCAAGCCCCTTGCCGGTCGGTACGAGGCTCTTCTTCTCCCGGCGCACGTAGTCCGGGCAAAGAGGGTCTCGATGATGGAGGCACGGGTGGCGGGCGTGCCGATGCCGTTCCCTTTCAGGCTGTCCCGCAGCTCGTCGTCTCGCAACTCCCTGCCGCAATGCTCCATCGCCGAAAGGAGGCTGCTCTCGGTGTGCAGGGGACGGGGCTTGGTCTGTTTCTCCACGCACTCCGCCGATTGCAGGGGGAAAGCCTCGCCGGGCTGCAAGGGCGGCAAAGCGGCTGTACCCTCGTCGTCCTCGTCCCGCTCGTTCCGCACGGCACGCCATCCGGCAGACCTGACGACCGTTCCCTTGGCGGTGAACACGCTGTTTCCCGCCGTGAAGGAGACGGTGGTAACATCCTTGAGGCAACGGGCGGAGAAGGCTTCGAGCAGGCGGGCGGCTACCATGTCGTACACCGTGCGCTCGTCGGCGGACAGCTCGCCGGGCAGACACTCGGTGATGATGAGCGCATGGTGGTCGGTAACTTTCCCCGCATCCAGCTGCGGCGGTTGAGCGAAGCTCCTTTCAGGGCGGCGGCATGGGCGGCGAAAGCCGGGTACCGCTTCAGCAGTGCGATGCGGTCGGGTATCTCGTCGAACACATCGTCCGAGAGGTAGCGGGAGCCGGTACGGGGATAGCTCAACACCTTCTTCTCGTAAAGCGACTGGGCGACGGAGAGGGTCTTGTCCGCCGAGAAGCCGTACCTGCCGTTCGCCTCTTTCTGCAAGGCGGTCAGATCGTAGAGCAAGGGAGGCTCTTGGCTCACTTCCCTGCGCTGCACGTCGGCAACCTGCACCGTCCCCGTTGCGGTAACAGCGGCGAGGGCGGCGTTTGCCGCCGGAAGGGTTTCGTAACGCAATTCAGAGATGGCGGCGAAGGGCGTGCCGTCCTTTTCCGCCGTAACCTTCAGCCGGAAATAGGTCTGCGGGGTGAAATCCTGTTCTCCAGATAACGGGAGCAAATCATCATCAAGGTGGGCGTCTGCACCCGTCCGAGGGAGTAGATGCCCTGCCCGGCGGCGATGGAAAGCGCTTGAGTCGCATTCAATCCAATCTCCCAGTCGGCGATGGCACGGGCTTCGGCGGCACGGTAGAGGTTGTCGTGGTCGCTGCCGGGTCTGAGGTTGTCCAGCCCTTCCCGGATGGCACGGTCGGTCAGCGAGGAGATCCAGAGGCGCAGGCAGGGTTTGCGGCAGCCAAGGTAATTGTAGATGTACCGATGAATGGCTTCGCCCTCACGCCCGGCGTCGGTCGCCACGACGATACGGTCGGAACGGTCGAAAACCTCCCTGATGACCTTCAACTGTTTGAGCACGCCGGGGTCGGGCTTGTACTCCTTGCCCTCCCGTATCTGGCGGGGGATGTACTTGAACTCCTGCGGCAGAATGGGCAGGTTCTCACGCCGGAAGCCCGTGTAGCCGTATGCTTCGGGCATGGCGAGCTGGACGAGATGGCCGAACGCCCAGGTAACGAGGTAGCCGTTACCTGAGAGGTAGCCATCGTGCCGCTCCCGGACATTCAACACGTTTGCTATATCCTTCGCTACGGAAGGCTTTTCAGCGATGACTGCTGTAATCATATTTCTTTAAAATTTAACGGTTTGACAAAAGTTATCCCGCCGCTCGGACGGGATAACCGGGTAATTCATTTACAGAATGGCGGGGGAAATCATCGACGGACACCCCGGCTGCGCTTGGGCTTGTCGGGCTGTTCCTGCTTCTGTGCCTGTTTCCGGTCCTCTTTCTGCTCCCCGGTGGGTCGCTGCTGTGCGGATTGCAGGGCTTCTTTCAGGTTGCGGGTCGCCTCGACGGTCTTGCCCTCGGAATTGACCGCCACCTGCACCTCGTTCTCCACGGCGGGCTTGACACGCCCCTCTTCGAGCGCCGCCTTGTAGTCCTTGGGGAACATGAAGGCGGGCTTCTCGCCGGGCTTCCATGTGATGTAGCTTGGTAGGCTTTTCCTTTCTTGTCCACCAAGCCGGAGACCTTGACCGTTCCCCCGGCTTCGAGTTCGAGGCGGGACTTCTCGGTAAGCTCCTGCTTGCGGAAGGTCTTCGGTACCTCCTGATTGGCGGTCTGTTTCAGGTTCGCCTTGTACGCATCCATCGCCAGCCTGCCCCGGTCGCCGAAGAGAAATTCGAGCTGCATCTTGGCTGCGCTGAACTGCACGGGTGCCGGGTAGAGCTTGGGCTGCTCCCCCTCCTTGCTCTGGAAAGGAACTGGCAGACCACCGCCTCGCCCTGTTTGAGCCGGGCTATCTCGTCCGGGGTGAAGGTATGCCCGTTCTTCTCCGCCGGGATATTGACCTTGGAGAGCGGGAAGGCGACCAGCTCGTTGGTCTTGAGGTTGCGGCTGACAAGGGCTTCGACCTGCTCGCCCGCCCGGTTGGTGACAGTCGCCGGATGCCCCATGTTGCCCGTCTGCCGGAGCACCTGCTTGTCGGAGTCGGTGATGTCGTAGCCGAAGAACTGCTTCTGCATCTTCTCCGGGTCGAGGATGCCGTGGCTGCACACGGTCAGCCTGCCGTCCGTGCCGGGCTTGAGCGAGAGCTGGCTGTCGTTGCTGTGCGAGATGCCGTCGAAGTGGAAATGCACCCGGACGGTCTTGTCGGTCTGGAAGCCCCGGAGCATCTGGTCGAGCATCCCGTTGCCTCGATCTGCTCCCGCTGCACGCCGAGGGCGGCGAGGCTGTTCCAGTCGATGTCCTCCGGGCGGTACTTGTACTGCGGGTTCTGTTCGGTCTGCCCGGCGGACTGCTGCGGCGCACCCTCCGGCTGTTGCTGCTGCCCGGCTTGGGTCTGCTGCTGCGCCTGCACGGGCGGCTGCACCTCGTACTGCGCAACGAGCGGCTCGCCCGTCTTGACGGACTGGCTCTCCCGTTGCCGGAAATCGGCGGCTACCCGCTGCACCTCCTCTTCCGGCACACGGAAGAAGTGGAAGCGGGTCGGGTCTTTCAACTGGTTCCAGAGGTTGGAAAAGAAATTCGAAAACATATCGCCGTGGCGATCCACCCGCAGGAGGTCGTTGTTGTCCTCCAGCGGGTTCTTGGTCTGTAACTCGCCGTCCTTTACTCCGCTGACGGCTTGGAGCGTGCCTTTCTCGTCCATGACGAGCAGGATGTCCATCAACTGCTGGCTGCTGTCCGGTCGTTCGTCCATAATCTAATGTTTTTAAATGGTGAATACTATTGGTTCTCAAGTGAAACCGGGCGTAAATATAGAGGGAGAAACGACGGGGAACGTGGCAAGTCCGGGGCCGGGCTGTCCGCACTTGTCGTCCGGTTTCGCAGGTTTGTTCCGCAAGCCCTTTCCTGATGAAAAATACAAAAAAA